>JAABUJ010001589.1_pt1 | contig 32499 bp, 29 predicted proteins | sample 5559131 | NCBI WGS metagenome assembly JAABUJ01 (sample SAMN10711875, study PRJNA513366) | rock metagenome | isolation source: Antarctica rocks | place: Antarctica: Victoria Land, Mt New Zealand nord | collected 2016-01-07
TGGAGTATGTGCCTGGCCCGAACCTTAAGGAGAGTATCCGCGCGCACGGCCCCTTGCCTGAGGGCGAAGCGCTGGCAATCGGGGTGCAGGTCGCCGCCGCGTTGGAGGTGGCGCACGCGCATCACCTAATCCACCGCGACATCAAGTCGCACAACATCCTTCGCAGCCCGGGGGGCAGCGCGAAGGTGACGGACTTCGGCATTGCGCGCGCCGCCGGGGCCTCTCAATTGACGGCAACGCAGACCGTTATGGGTACCGCGCACTACCTTTCCCCGGAACAGGCCCTCCATCAACCGCTCGACGGGCGCTCCGATCTCTATAGCCTTGGTGTCGTCCTCTACGAGGCGTTGACGGGGCGCGTGCCATTCGATGGGGATTCGCTTGTTGGCGTCGCGATGCGTCAGGTGCATGATCCGCCACCGCCGATGCGTCAGATCATGCCAAGCATCTCCCCCCGTGCCGAGGCGGTCGTCATGCGCGCGCTGGCGAAAGACCCTGCAGCCCGCTACCAATCCGCCGCCGAAATGGGCGCGGCGCTGCTGACGGCGCGTGGCGCGCTACATCCGCCCACCCATGAACCGACGCAGGCACGTCCCGCCGTCGTCGAAACAGCCGCATTCGCGCCCGCGCTCCCACCGGTCATCCCGCAGGCGATGCCGAGTAATGAGCGGCGGCGCGACATACTGCCTGCGGTGACGGCAGAGCGCCGGTCGCGCCGGTGGTTGATTGTCCCTGCCATCGCCGCGCTGTGCGTGTTCGTTGGATTGGCGGGTCTGTTCGCGCTCCGCGCTGCCGGGCGCGGCACTGCGGCGACAGCCGCGCCGACAAGCGTCGCGCGCGTACCCACCACGACTCCAGCATCGGCTGTTATCGTGCCAACGGTTGCGTCTACCGCCGCACCGTTGGCGACAGCGACGCAACCGCCTCAGGTTGTTCCGACCATTGCCCCGGCTGTCGTTGCTGCCCTGCCAACTGCCGCTGCGACCGTTGCACCGACCGTTGCACCGACGATACCTGCCCCCAGTCCGACACCGTTCGCAACACCAACGCCGATACCGGCGCCCACGCCAACTGCAACGGCGATCCGGTCTACCGCGACCGCTCTTCCGGCGACCACGCCACCACAACCAACGGAGCCGCCCGTACCACCGACCGCAAATGTGCCGGTTGTCGCCGCTGGTGGCGCGAGCAGCCCGGCGCAAGCGATTCAACTCTTTTATCAATATGTTGGGCAACATCAGTTCGACGCTGCGGCGCAACTCTGGACGGCGCAAATGCGCGCCCAGTACCCGCCACCGGACAACATCAATGGTCGCTTTGGGCAGGACCAGCGCGTCGAGGTGGCTGTCGGGAAGGTGACGATGACGGGTGACGGCCAAGCGACTGTTGCCGTTGATATTACCGAGTTTAGGGACGGGACAACGTTACGGTCTGTTGGTTCATGGCAGGTCGTACGTGGGCCGTCAGGCTGGCTGCTCGCGCAACCCAATTTACGACAGGCGTAGAGACCCACCTCACCCCGCGTGCGGCGGCTGATTCAAGCGCGCATCCGCTGCACCTTCGGCCCGATCAATGACCGCGCGGAGCGCCGCAGGGTCTCGCTCGTGAACCACGGTGCCGGGCGCGGCAGTGTGCGATCCGCCATTCTTCGATGGCAAGACGAAGCGGTTGACGAGCGCAAGAATATCGGCAGAGAGCGCCGGGAACGCGCCAGAGAGGCGGGCAACGACACTCGCTGGCAGGGAGAGGATGCGTTCGGCTTGGCCGCGTTGGGTCGCCGCGACGATCTCACGCGCCGCCTGTGCGACATCGAGTGCGGCAAAGGGGAGGGTGTCGCCAAGGCTGAACCAGGCGTATTCGGCTTCCTGATCGCCCGTGAATTCAGCATTGCGCTGACCGCCCGTGCGGAGGAGACCGGGCGCAATCGTCGTCACGCGCACGCCGTCTGATGCCAGTTCCGCGCGCAAACCCTCGGAGAATCCAGTCGTGGCGAATTTTGCCGCGCCATATGGCAGCAGATGTGGCATGCTGATTTTGCCACCGACCGACGTGATGTTGACGATATGCCCGCTCCGCCGCGCCCGCATCTGTGGCAGGACGCCAAGCGTCGCGTAGAGCGTACCCCAGAAGATGACACCCATCGCCTTCTCGAAGTCCTCGACGGCCATCGTCTCGATGGGCCCTGCCTGAATGATACCGGCATTGTTAACGAGGATATCCACGCACCCGAAATGATCCGTGACCGCAAGTATCGTGTGCTCCATGTCGTCTCGGTTGGAGATATCGCAACGGAGAGAAAGAACCGCCGTACCTTCACTCCTAAGGTCATCCGCCGCCCCTCTCAGTTCGTCTTCATCGCGCGCGCAGATCGCGATGCGGCAGCCGACACGAGCGAACTCGCGGGCGAGTTGTAATCCAAGCCCGCGCGAGCCGCCCGTCACGAGCGCCACTTTCCCGGTGAAATCCTCCTTGCGCCGCCGGAGAAGCGTTTGTACAAGCAGGACACATCCGATACCACCAGTGGCGACGAGTGGCGCGCGAAAATGCGGACGTTTCTCCGGCATAGAATTGCTCCTATGGGTGCAGCACGACCTTGATGCATGCATCCTGCTTATCACGGAAAATCTTGTAGCCGTGTGGCGCCTCGTCCAATGGGAGTCGGTGCGTGATAACGAATGTCGGGTCTATTTCGCCTTGCTCCACGCGTTCGAGCAACGGGCGGAGATAGCGCTGGACATGCGTCTGGCCCATCTTGAACGTGAGCCCCTTGCCGAATGCCGCGCCCATTGGGATCATGTCCACGAGACCGCCGTACACCCCCGCGAGCGAGACGGTGCCGCCCTTGCGGCATGCCTGGATTACCTGCCGCAGCACGATGGGTCGGTCCGACTCCAGACGTACTTTCTGCGCTGCCCGGTCAAAGAGGGAGAGGGCATCGGCGCCGTGCGCTTCCAGCCCGACCGCATCAATGCAGGCGTCTGGGCCACGACCACCCGTCATCTCCTTGAGAGCATCGAAGATATCAACCTCCTCATAGTTGATGATCTCCGCCTTGCCATGATCGCGGGCCATCACCAGTCGCTCCAGGATGCGGTCAATGGCGATCACGCGTTCCGCGCCGAGCATGTACGCGCTCTTGATCGCGAACTGGCCGACCGGCCCACATCCCCATACCGCGACAACATCGCCGGGCTTGATGTCGCAATTCTCCGCCGCCATGTAGCCGGTGGGGAAAATGTCGGAGAGGAAGAGCACCTGATCGTCCGGGAGTGCGGCGGGCACCTTGATTGGGCCGACATCCGCGAAGGGGACACGCGCATACTCCGCTTGCCCGCCCGCATAGCCGCCGAGCAGATGCGAATAGCCGTAGATGCCACTCGGCGAATAGCCGTAGAGCTTCTCCGCCATCCAGGCATTTGGGTTCGAGTTATCGCAGGCGGACCAAAGTTGCTGCTCGCAGAAGAAGCAATGCCCGCAGCCGATCGTGAATGGGACGACGACGCGGTCGCCTTTGCGGAGATTGGTGATTTCCCTGCCGACCTCGACGATTTCGCCCATAACTCGTGACCGAGAATATCCCCTGACTTGAGCGTCGGGATATAGCCGTTATAGAGATGGAGATCAGAGCCGCAAATTGCCGTTGCGGTGATCTTCACGATCGCGTCGCGCGGGTTGAGGATAGTCGGGTCCGGAACCTGCTCGACCCGGACATCATGCGTCTTATGCCAGACGAGCGCTTTCATGTCGTCATGACCTTCCCGTGGGTTGACCGTTTGTCGTCGCGATTTCGCCAGCTTCCATCACCTGCTTGAAGTGGCGGAGGGCATCCTGTACCTGCTGCGTCGGCTCTTCGCCAAATATCTTGGCGAAGAGCATGCCCGCCTTGCCAGCTGGCGGTTCGTATTCCAGATTGACCGTCACTTCGGTGCCGTGTCCACCCGGCGCGCTCCGGAAGCGGACGGAGCCGGCGTTCGCGACCTGCGCATCGGTGGACTTCCAAGCAATCACTTCATTGGCGATGTCGTTGATAATCACTGCGTCCCACTCGACCGACTTTTTCGCCGGGCCTTTCGCTTTCCAGTGCGAGTGTGTGTCGTCTGTTACTCGGACGGATTCCAAGTGATCCATAAAGCGCGGCAAGTTCTCGAAGTTACGCCAGAAGCGGTAGATCTCCTCGATGGGCTTGTTGATCGTCACCGTCTTCTCGACCCGTATGCCTGCTTTGTGCTCGACGCTCGCAGACGAACTATGATCACCATCGCTCTTCGCGTCCTTTCGTCCCTTCACGGCGCGCGCGATCAGCGTTCCCCCAGCGAGCGCGCACGCCGCACCGCCTGCGATGGCGGCCCAGCGCTGGACGGGTGTAGCGCTCGTGTTCACATTCACTTCCGCCGGTTGTTCGGCGTAGGCTGGGGCGCTCTGCGTAGTGCTATCTGTCGTCGCAGTCATCATTCCTCTCCTTGCGTAATCGGCTCCCGTGCGCGTGTGGCGCACTCGTCTGGCCGATGTCCCGCAATGCTTATGCCCAAACGACACACCGGTATATTGATTGCATGACGAAAGTGACACCGCCAACCGCGCACAAGTTACTGTGCGAGGTACTGGAACAGCGGCCGCAGCTTGGTTTGAAATGGATGGGATGGGTTTTATCTGTGGCCTGCAAGGTACACACGGTTAGTGCTGAAATGCCAGAGTCAGCCCCTCAAATAGGAACATTCCTCCCACAATTAGACAGCCGAAGGCCACCACGACGTAACCCCACGTTGAGATGTGCCAATCCTTTTGTACTCTGTAGACGCAATGGACGATGGCCCCGGCTCCTGCGATGAGAGCGAGCCACGCGGGGGATCAGAGCCGCCATAGCATGAGTTAGCGAAGACGATCATGCCTTACTCCGCTTTCTTCCCCAGCGCGCCGCCTTCTATGCATTCGCCCGGTGTTATCGCGCTGTTGTGTTCGTGCCATGGTCATCCAAGGGTGCGGTTCGCGAACCGCACCTACGCAACGTCATGCCACTTCTCTCGCGGAAGAGTTTACTCTTGTTTCGTGAAGTTGAGGGCGGCGGAGTTAATACAGAATCGCTGACTGGTTGTCTCGCGTGGGCCGTCATCGAAGACGTGTCCGAGGTGGCCGCCGCAGGTGGCGCAGAGGACCTCGGTGCGCCGCATCCCGAAGGTTTTGTCTTCGTGGAAGACGACATTACCTTCGACCGACCGGTCGAAACTCGGCCAGCCGCAATCGCTGTCGAACTTCGTGTCCGACGAGAAGATCGGCGTGCCACACGCGGCGCACGTATACATGCCGCTCTCGTGATTGAGATAGAATTTTCCGGTAAACGGTCGTTCGGTCCCTTTCTGACGCAGCACATGGTATTGCTCGGGGCTGAGGTTCTCTCGCCAGTATGTGTCCGGTTTGTTCTTCATGTTCTCTTCCATAGGCGAAGTATACCACGAAACCCGCGTTTGTGTCGTGCGGTACAGTCGCCCTTCGGCTGTGGTGCCGGACGAGAGACGAAGGGAGCAGCAACCCGTGGCTGGAGACATCATTCTGACAAATGGACACCTGATTACGTCTGATCCCGCACTGCCCGTCGCAGAGGCAGTGGCGATTCGCAACGGCATCATCGCCGTTGTCGGCTCGAATGACGATGCGCTGGCGGAGCGCCGCGCTGGTACCGAAGTGATTGATTTGCACGGGCGCACCGCGACCGCCGCCTTCAACGACGCACATTGCCACCCAATGTATGTCGGCTTCGCGGCGGCGGCGGTCAATGCGCGCCCGGAAGCGACGAATAGCATCGCCCAACTCGTCGCCCGGATTCGCGAGCGTGCGGAATCGCAGCCACCGGAGCGGTGGATTCGCGCCCGTGGCTATGACGACGCGCGCTTCGCCGAGCGCCGCCACCCAAATCGTACTGACCTCGATCTCGCCGCGCCGGAACATCCCGTCTTCGTCGTGCGGGCATGCGGTCATGTTGGGGTCGCGAATACACGGGCGCTCCACCTTGCGGGCATCACTGCAACGACACAAGACCCGGAAGGCGGCGTGATTGATCGCGACGAACACGGCGAACCGACCGGCATCCTCCGCGAGACGGCGATGCGCTTCGTCACCAATGTCATCCAGGAACCATCGGCGGGCGAGATCGCGGATGTGCTCGACCGGGCAGCGGCGCTGTATCACGCTGTCGGCGTCACAAGTGTCGGTGAAGCGGGTATCCACCGACCGGAAGAGATGACCGCGTATCAGATGCTCCATGACCGAGGTGCGGGCGGCCTGCGCACCTATCTGATGATGATGGTGGACGAGATGCTGGACGGGCTGGAGCAGAGCGGCATCCGCACCGGCTTCGGAGATACGCGGCTCCGCATCGGCCCCGCCAAACTCTTCATTGACGGCTCGATCGGCGGCCGCACGGCACGGATGCGCCATCCGTACATCGGTGAGGCGGAGAACGTCGGCCTCTGGATGCAGACACCGCATGCCTTCAAGACAAAGTTCAAGCGGGCGCACGATCTTGGTTGGCAGTGCTGCGCGCACACCATCGGCGACGCGGCGATTGATCTCCTGCTCGATTGCTACGAGGAGGCAATGGCCGCCAATCCGCGCCCCGATGCCCGCCATCGCATCGAGCACTGCGAGTTCATTACCGACACCGCCGTCTTCGACCGGATCAAGCGGCTCGGCTGCATTCCGATCCCTGGCACGACCTTTCTGCGCGATTTCCGGCCCGTCTATATGCAAAACCTCGGCCCGGAGCGGCTGCGCTACGCGAACGCGATGCGCACCTTCATGGACATGGGCATCGTCGCGGCGGCATCGAGCGACGCACCGGTCGTCACTGTCAGCCCGCTTGCCGGGATCGAGACGATGGTGACGCGCACGGATTTCGCGGGCGACGTGGCATATCCGGAGGAGGCGATCACCTTCGCGGAGGCCGTCTGGGCCTACACCTGGGCGGGTGCGTACGCCTCGTTCGAGGAGAAGATCAAGGGCAGTCTGACGCCCGGAAAACTCGGGGACATTACCGTCCTCAACGCCGATGCCCGCACCGTGGACCCGGACGACATCGCGGAGATGGCAGTGGACTACACGATCATGGACGGCGAGATCATCTACAGCAGGTAATGAGGGGTTATACTCTTTCGCGATAGAGGTGGCTGATGACGAAGGGAGTCGCCGCGAGACCATTCCGCTTTCAGAGCGTGCGACTCACGCGTTGATCGAATCGTACTTCAACCCGCGCGAACCGAACACTGCCCTCAAGCGTGCGCGAGAGCGTCATGCGGCACTGATTGTCCCCGACAAGGAGTGAGGGCAGTCTCTCGTACGCTGATACATCGGCCCATCCATCGCGCTATACGTCGAATCGGTGCTGCTGGCCCGGTTTGAGCGGATAGCAGATCACGCCCGGCGCGTCAGCCTCGACCTGTCGCTTGAATGCCTCGCCATCCTGTTTGATTGGCGGGAAGGTGTTGTAATGCATCGGGACGACTGCTTTCGGCCCGACGAAACGCACCGCACGGATCGCGTCGTCCGGGCCCATCGTGAAGTGATCGCCGATGCAGACGCACATCAGGTCAATTCCTGCCTCACCGATCAGTTCCATGTCGCGGAAGAGCGCGGTGTCGCCAGTGTGGTAGATCGTCAGGCCGCCGAAGCGGATAATCAGCCCGGCTGGGACGCCCGCTGCGACGAAGGTATCCGGCCCGGTCTGATACGACGATGTATGCCACGCCGGCGTGAACTTCACGCTGCCACCGTCGAACGCGATCGTGCCGCCGTGATTGCCGGGGATCGCCTTCACGCCTTGCGCGCCGAGCCATTCGCCGAGTTCGAAGGTGGTGATCACCGTCGCGCCCGTCCGCTTGGCGATTGCCTGCGCGTCGTCAATACCGTGGTCATTATGCGCGTGGGAAAGCAGGATCGTATCGGCGTCGAGGTCGTCGGCCTTCGCTATGGCGACGGGATTTCCCGTCACCCACGGATCAATCAGGACGGTCTTGCCGTCCGCTTCCAGCACGAATCCTGCCTGGCCAAGAAAGGTGAGCAGCATTGTTGTTTCTCCTTACGAATGCGCGTCGGACAATCTGTCGGGCGGTGTATGACGTCCGTGGCCGCGTACCACGTTCCGGCTGATCGGTCGCAAGGACGTTGCCAAAGACGTATACTTGCGTCAGCGATCATAGGCTACTGCTATCGGAGGTAGGGTGTGGAATTGCGTCACCTCGCGTATTTCGCGGCGGTAGCGGACCATCAACATTTCACGCGTGCGGCGGAGGCGCTGCACATCGCGCAGCCGTCACTCAGTCAACAGATCCGCAAGTTGGAAGAGGAGATCGGCAACACGCTCTTTGAGCGGACGCGCGGGCAGGTGACGCTCACCGAGGCGGGCCAGCACTTGCTCCCGCATGCCCGTGCGCTGCTCGCCCGCTCCGCCGAGGCCGAGCGCGAGTTGGCGGAACTGGCGAACCTCGAACGCGGTCGCCTCCGTCTCGGCGCGCTCCCTGCCCTCAGCGCCTCGATGTTGCCGCCGCTGCTCGTCGCGTACCATGCCCGCCACGCGGGGATCGCTCTCGAACTGCACGAAGCGCCGACGATCACCCTTCTGCGGCAACTCGAACACCGTGAGGTAGACCTCGCGCTCACCGCGCTGCCAACGACACACGGGTATCTCGGCTCGCTCCCGCTTGGGCAGGAACTGCTCTCGTTCGCGGTCGCCCCGAACCACCGCCTGGCGAAGCGTGAGTCGGTCAATCCCGCCGACCTGCGCGAGGAGCCATTCATTCTCTGGAGCGAGGGTTCCGCAGTGCGCGATCTGACCTTGCGCATCTGCCGCCAGGCGGGATTCGAGCCGAAAGTCGTGCTGGAGTGCGCCTACTGGGACACGATCTGCTCGATGGTCGCGGCGGGTCTCGGTATCACGCTCGTTCCGGAGCAGTCGCTCTCGCCGATTTCTCGCTCGCAGATCGCGGTCGTCCGCCTCTCCGAGGGCGGTCACGGGCGGCAAATCGGTCTTCTCTGGCGGCGCGACGGTTATCAACCCGCTGCGGCCCGCGCCTTTATCGAACTCGTCCGGGAGACGAAAGGCGTGCAAGCCGAGAAGTGAGAGAGGATCGGTAGCCCGCCACCACCATATTCTTCCCTGTCTATGCGCGGTTATGCCCGGATGTCAGTGGGCGCCATTTGACAAACACCGCCATCATTGGGCATGGTGTACCGTGAGGGTGCGGCAGGGATAACGAGGGAGCGGATATGCAGGGAGACAGAATGCGGGCGCGACGGTGGATCATCCTCATGATGAGCGCTATCACGGCGTGTATCATGCTCGTAGTGATTGGCGGGTTCGGGAGTGCAGCTGGCGCGGCACCAGACGGGACGCCCTCGTGTGCGACACCAACGGCGCTCCCGATGGAAACGCCCGCAACCGGCACACCCGGCCCGTCACCGACAGCGCTGCCGCCGACTGCAACCGCAACCGCGCCGCAAATCATCGGTCGCCTGCTCGGCGACGCACCGGCAACGGTGACTGCGACAGCCAGCTCGACCCCCCTCCCGCTCTGCACGTCCACCCCTGCACCAACGAAAGGACCGCAGACTACAACACCCACCGCGCAGGCGGTCGCACATTCATCCGCGATACCAGTCGCGAGCGTGGCTGCCACATCCGCGGCGATGCAGGTCGTGCCGACAGCAGTCATTGCATTGGCCACGGCTGCTCCGTCCGTCGTTCCCGTGCCGGTATCAGTGCAGTCGGCGCCCATTCTGGCGAGCGTTGCCGCCCCATCCGCTTCCTCGTCGTCTCCAACGTCCTCATCCTCATCATCTGGGCCGCCGCCAGCCGCAGTCGGCCTGCCACCGCCGCCACCGCCCGGCTATGCCGCATCGGTTGGCAATACGCCAAACTCGGTTGGAGGCGCGCCTGGGTCGGCGTTCCCGTCCGCTTTCGGCACGCCAGTCGTTTCCTCCGTGCGTGGGAATGTCGTGGCGGCCGGTGCGCCGAGCGCCTCGTTCCCCGGCGCGCCCGCCGCCGTGCGTCCGGCCGTGCCGCCGGGGTATGCAGTCGGCCCGACAGGCACAGCGGTTCCGGTCATCAATCCGCGCGCCGGTCACCCGCGGCCAGCGAGCAGTGCGGAGGGCGCCCTCTTGCTCGGCATCGTATTCATGTTCCTGGGCGCGGGACTTCGTCGCTGCGCGGTCACGGGCAACGCGGCATTCGCGCGTGACGTGCGGACGCGCTATACTGCATCGGCACTTTTACGATCAGTACGGAATACGCGGGAAGGATAACGGGAGCGATGATTCTCTGGATTGCCTATGAAGCGGGGAGCGCGATCGGTGATGCGCGCGAAGAAGTCCACAATGCGATTCGGACGGCGGCGGGGGCGCGCAATGTTCACCGCGCGATGCCGAACGTCTGGCTCGTGGATTCGGAAGAGTCACCCTCTGCGTGGGTGGATACGGTGGAACCGGCGCTCGGTAAGGGTGATCGTGTGATCGTCACAAAACTGCAACGTGGCGCCGCCGCGATGAACATCACGCCCGCCACCGATTGGCTTAAGATCCACCGCGAATCTTTCTAAAGGACTGAGGACTGAGTTTGCTCCCCTCTCCATCGCCGTCGTGATCGTTCGCTATCTCGATCTTCGGGCGATGGAGAGGGGCCGGGGGTGAGGCGTACGGATTTCGCGGCGTCGTTGGAGCCACAGGTGCTCGCCTATTTGGATCGCGCGGATCATCGCGCGCAGGTCGGCTTTCGGCCCGATGAGCCGCTCGCGATTGCGATGCTGGCGCAGGGCGAATATAACCTGAACTATCTCGTGACGGGTGGTGCGCGGCAGGTCGTGGCGCGGATCAATACAGGCACGCAGATTGGCGCGGGCGACCAGATCGGCTATGAATACCGCGCACTGGAATTCCTGCGGCCCGCCGGTATCGCACCCCACCCGTTCCTGCTCGATAACAGCGGCGTGACCATCCCCTACGGCTTCCTCGTCGAGGAGTACTTTCCCGGTCGGCCGCTCGATTATGCGACCGACGTGCCGCTCGCCGCGCGCACCATCGCCGCACTCCACACCTTGCCGACCGATGGCAACCCCGATTTCCTCGTCGTTCCGGACCCATTAACCGGCTCATGGCAGGAGGCTAAGGGGTTCCTCGACGTCTTCTTCGCCACGGACGACGCCGATCCGACCGTCAAGCGCATCTTCGAGCGGGTGCTTATCGCACTTGCGGATACCGCAGCGAGGCAGCAGGATCGCTTCCGCCCCGAGGAGCGCGTCATCATCCATACCGACGTGCAGGCGCACAACTTCGTCGTCGGAGACCCAGCGGCGGAGCGGGCGAAACTCGTGGACTGGGAAAAGCCGATGCTCGATGATGGCTCGTACGACCTCTGCCACTTCCTTACGCCGACCTCGACACTCTGGAAGATGGATTACGTCCTCTCAGACGCGCAGCGGGCTTCCTTCGTGGCTGCCTATGCGACGGCGGTTGGCGACCACCATGCGGGGCGCGATCTGATCGGGCGCATCGAGGCGCGGATGCCCTTCGTCTATCTGCGCGCGACGGGGTGGTGCGCGATGGCGTGGGTCGAATACACCCGTCCGGGCCGCTTGTTGCGTAACGAAAAGACCTTCGAAAAGATCGTCGAATACCTCGTCCCGGATTTTCTCGTCAATCTCTTCCGCCCGTACGTTCCGGGGCTGTAGACAGGGTGCCTGTGACGGAAGTAGGACTCATACTCTTTCGTAATACAGATGTCGTGTTTCCCGCGACCCTGTTTCCTTGTACTGCTATGGTCAAAGTGGGGTCGTATCACGACATGTCTAACGTGAAAGAGTATTACAACCATATGGTGCTGTTCGCGTGTTGCCGTCTCCTGTCCACCAAAACGGAGCAACTCCAAAATGGAGTTGACCCGATTTGGGGGATAACCAACGCCACCGAAAGTCAGGCTATTGCTACTGTTGTCCGCGCACCTCGACGCCTGCAGGTGTGCCGATGACGACGGTGTGCGTCAGGCCGAGGAAGAAGCCGTGCTCGACGACGCCGACCGTCGCTTTGATCGCGGCGGCGAGGTCGTGCAAGGGAAAGGCGGACGGCAGCGTGCAGTCCACGATGTAGTTCCCGTTATCGGTGCGGAATGGCGCGGTTCCGGCACACCGGAGCGTCGGCACGAGGCCGAGCGATGGGAGTGTACTCGCTGTGCGTTTCCATCCGAACGGTATGATCTCGATCGGCAACGGCATCCGCTCGCCCAGTCGCTGCACCACCTTGGTTTCATCCACGATGATTACCTGGCGGGTAGTCGCGCTGGCAACGATTTTCTCGCGCAGCAGTGCGCCACCGCGTCCTTTGATGACGTTCAGGTCGGGGTCAACTTCGTCCGCGCCGTCTATCGTCACATCAATCGCGGGATGCGTGTTGAGCGTCGTGAGGGGAATGCCGCTGTTGCGTGCCTGCGCCGCCGATGCCTTTGAGGTCGGGATGGCGCGGATATGCAGCCCTTGCGCCACGCGCGCCGCGAGGGCGGCGATCGCGAACGCGGCCGTGCTGCCGGTGCCAAGCCCAACGATCATGCCATCCTGCACATAGGTCGCCGCATGCTCGCCGGTCGCCCGTTGTAGCGCCACGCGCGCCGTCTCCGAAACCGCCATCGCCCCTCCCTTTCCTCGCCGCCATTCTATAAAGGAGAGAAAGATTGAGCGCAGAGGACGCAGAGAGCGCAGAGGGGGAAGAGGAAAAGAGACGAATAATTCTCCGGTCTCTTTTTCTCTCCTCTGTGTTCTCTGCGTCCTCTGCGCTCTCTGCGTTAAGAATCCTCTCGCATTCGCCTCAGTCGTACCGACCGGTGCGCTCGCCGATCTGGGCACATTCCCGGAGTTGCGCGGCGACGCGGAACGGATCGCTGGAGACGACCGATGAGGCGTAGAGTTCCATCGCGCCGAAGTCCGCCGTGCGGTTCATCGGGTCGCCCCGGTCTACCATACGGACGACGACCGGGAAATTCGCCCAGTTCTCACCCGTCTCCGCGAGCGGTGGGAGCGCAATCGTCAGGTTGAACGAGGTCACACCGAGATCACCGGTCAAGCAGGCAAGCGCACAATAAAGTGAGCGCTTCAGATCGTCGTCCAACTCTTTGCCGAAGAGAATGACTTCCTTCTCCTTCAGCGGGACGAGATGCGCCATCATCCGCACATCACCGTGCGCCATGCCGAGGCCGAGCAATTCGTGCATGTGGTAGTAATCGGCGAAGTAGTCGCGGTCGAACACCGTGTTGTATTGCAGAGCCGCCCGACGAAGCAACTCGACCTTGCCATAGTGCATGCCCTTGGTCAGACTCATCTGCGCGTGGCCGTGCGGGATGGATGCGCCGCTTTTCCAGAGACAGTTCCACATGAAAAAGGGATAGATCGCGTCCGAATCGGTCGCGTACGCCTTCTGAAACCACTCCATCGCCGCGTCGAGTGCGCCGATCACCGTCTCCTCCGTAAAGGCGAGCGGATCGTGCTCGTCGAAGACGACGACGCCGTGGAAGCCATCGTACTTCGCGATGTTCGATGCGGTGATGGCATGACGAGTGCGAATGCGGCCGAAGACATCTTCCGGCGTATTCGCCTCGGGGTCATCGAAGGGATCGGGGTGACTTCGCGCGATCTCCTCAGCGAGGGCGGAGGGAATGCGCGCTTCGAGCGGCCGGTGCGCCCGCAGTTCGTTGAAGAGACTGCTCTCCAGCGTCCAGCGGTTCGTAACCTTGACGACCTTCTGCCGACGGACGGCATCCACCGAGCCGAAATACTTCTCGATCCACCGGTGCATCGTCTGCGGCGGGTTCAGTTCGCCGATCGTGGTGCTTAAATGAAACAAGCGGTCGAATAACGCACGGTCCTCTTCCGGTAAACCGGCAACGATCTCGTCGAGCGCGACAATCTCACGCTGGTCCACCGCAACTCCATTCATATCCGTCCCATACTCCTTTTTCTCCCCCACCACAGTATAGCAGGCGCGTAACGTATTGATGTATTTCCGGATGCCAAAGGTTTCAACGATCAAATACCGGGATTGTGACGCGCGACGACCGCACGTTGATAGAGCGCCGCATACTTATGTGCCGATACCGCCCACGAGAAGTCCTGCGCCATCGCGTGCGAGACCAGCACATCCCATGCCGCCGGATTACGGTATGTTTCCCGCGCGTGTGCGACCGCCGCGAAACATGCGTCCGGGTCATACGCATCAAAAACAAAACCCGTTCCCGCGTGTACGAGTGGGTCGTCGTCCCTCACGGTATCCGCGAGGCCGCCGGTTCTCCGGACGATCGGAATTGTACCATAGCGCATCGCAATCATCTGCCCCAGGCCGCACGGCTCGAACCGCGACGGCATCAAAAACAGGTCGCTCCCGGCATAGATACGCGATGCCTGATGTGCGTCGAAGCCGAGGCGGACGGCAACCCGGTTCGGCCGCTGCGCGGCGGCCCGGCGAAAGACGTTCTCAATCGCCGGGTCGCCAGTTCCGAGGACGACGAGTTGCGCCCCTTGATCCACGATGCGATCCGCGATCTGAGCGACGAGATCGAACCCTTTCTGCTCCACTAACCGCGAGACGACGCCGATCACCGGCGCGCGCGGATCGCCGTCGAGGCCGAGATCGTCCTGGAGCGCGGCCTTGTTTTCCGCCTTTGCGGCGTGGTTCCCCACGTCGTAGTGTACGGCAATCGCCGGGTCGGTCGCAGGGTTCCAGATCGCCTCATCAATGCCGTTGAGGATGCCGACGAACGCATCGCCACGCTCGCGCAGGATCGTGTCCAGCCCTTCGCCGCTCTCCGGCGTGCGGACTTCGTCGTGATAGGTAGGGCTGACAGTGTTGACGACATCCGATTCGACAATGCCACGCGCCATCGGATTCGCTGCACCGCCGAAGCGCGCGTATTCAATCGGCAGCATATGCGTGCCGCTCACGTCCGCGAGGCCGAAGAGATAGTCACCGCCGAAGACGCCCTGATAGGCGAGGTTATGGATCGTGAAAACAGTCGCCGTTCGATTCCAGAACTGATCCCACTGCATCGTGTACCGTAGCCACTGGATGGTGATAGCGGTATGCCAGTCGTGGCAATGGACGAGGTCCGGTTGCCAGCCGTTTTCGGTACACCATTGCAGCGCGGCGCGGCAGAAAAAGAAGAATCGCTCGTGCTCGTACGGAAGTCCATAGACCTGCGGCGCGCCAAAAAGCAGGGTGTTGTCCGCGAAGATGATCCGGGGGCGCGCGCTGTCCGGGAGTTCATTCCCGCCCATCTGGCCTTCAAAGAAGCCGAAGCCGTGTGATGTACCCCAGCCGAGCGTCACCATGAAGCCGCGCGTGGGGGGAGTGAGCGCGTAGTGAACCGGATCAATCGAGCCATAACGGGGCATCGCGACGACGACCTCGTGCCCGTCCGCCGCCAGCGCGAGCGGCAACGACCCCACCACATCGGCCAGCCCGCCGACCTTCGCATACGGCGCAACCTCCGCACTCAGCATCAATATCTTCAGACGGTCCCTCCATTGATAGGAACGACAAAATTACGCGCATCCCCCAGTAATAGCAGGCTTTCCAGCCTGCCTCCCCGCCCTGAGAGGCAGGCTGGAAAGCCTGCTACCACCGGGTTCCGCTCGCTACTCATTGTTTCGTTGCGCGGCGTTGGGATGCCAGAGATAGTCCGAGCCCCAGCTGAGATCAATGGGTGTGTCTGCCCATGACTGGCCGGAGATTGCGCTCGTGGTGCGGATGTCCGGGGTGCTACTGCCGGGGCTGATCGGGCCGAGATAGGCGTTCGCCGGGCCGCGATCCTGAAAGACGTGATAATCAAGGCGCGGAAAGGGATTGTCCAGTCGCTCGATCCGCGTCCGCAGATGCTTCCCGGCGCTCGTCTCCGCCGTACCCGCATCGAGCAGCGCGGTGAGACGGTCGAACCGCTTAACATGGGCATTGAAGCGGCGCGTCGCATATGCGTCCGCCTGCCCGGTCGTGACGAGGAAGGGCCAGTCGGACGATTCGAGCAGGAGCAATTCGCGTCCCGCCTGTGCCAGCGTCGCCCGGAGCGACCCGCGCGCGCGCGGATACCGCGCGACGAGCATCTCCATCCGCCGCTCCCGTTCGTGGACAACTGGCCACATCCACGCCGTCTTCGCATTGTTCCAGGTGTAGTCGGTGCGGTAGCGACCCCACGACGATGGGGGCAAATCAATCGCCTCCGTCGCGGGATAGGCGCTGACGTACCCACCGGCAGTGGCGGTCGTGATCGTTGGATGGTCAGTGCTGGCAGCAAGTTCCAAGACGCGCGCGAGCCATTGGACGCCCTCGAACCACCAGTGGCCGAAGAGTTCCGCGTCATAGGCGGCGCAGATCAGCCCCGGCGCCTCGGACGAGGCGTGCCATTTTGCCGCCTCATCTTTGACGACAGCGACGAAATGGTGTGCATGCGCCTCGATCTTCGCCGCCGCCCATGCCGGTTCGTAGAGGTCTTTCTCGCCCAAATCCACGTCGCTTCCGGTGATCCGCCAGTACCAGAGGCCGCTCTCGGCATCCTTGCGGTGGAACTCGCGGTAATCGCGGTCGCCCGGATACCCTTCGTACCGAGACCACACCTGTTCCCGCACCCGCGCATTACGGCCGACAACGCTCACGCGTGACGCCGCAATGTGGTATGGCCGGAAGGTGGTCGGACGCCCTGCATCACGGCGCACGATCGGCGCTTCTTCCAGCGACTCTGCCTCAGTGAAGAAGAGGTTGAGGCCCTGCGCCGCCAGAAATGTCTCGATGCCCGGCAGGCCGCCCTGCGCGGGGCGATACGCGCATTCGGGCAGCCAGATCGAAGTCGGCCTGGTTCCGACCTGTCGCTCGTATGTATTAATGCCGACTTGCAACTGCGCGGCGATGGACGATGCCCGACCGAGCAGCGGCAAATAGCCGTGCGTCGCGGCGGAGACCATGAGTTCAACATGCCCGGAGCGCTGCAGCGCGGCGAACCCAGCGACGATGTTGCGGTTGAAGCGCGTCTGGAAGGCTTCGAGGGCGCGGTCGAAATGGTCCGCGTACATCATCGCCACCCGCGCCTCGCGCGCGAACCCCTCATGCGCGAACCGGATACGGTCGGATTCCGCGCGGCGCAGGCGATCCAGCAGGTACGTTTCCAGATTGGCGATCACTGCGGCATCGGAGAGTTGCTCCATGAGGATTGGCGTCAGGCCAATCGTCAGCCGGAACGGTACGCCGCGCTCCGCCATGTCGGTCAGCGCGATCAGGAGCGGGATATAGGTCGTTGACGCCGCCTCGTGAATCCACTCCTCACCGTGCGGCCACTGCCCCTGCCGCCGCGCGTACGGCAAATGACCGTGCAGCACAAACACGAGCGCGGCTTGGGGGTGCTGCGGGTGCTCTTTGGGCGGCATGAGTGCTGCGTTCTGAGAAGCGGATGACGCTGTGTCGTCGACGCTTCTGTGGACATCTTGCATTACATTCCTCAATCCGATACTGACTGCTCAGTACTCGTTACTTCGTCAGGCCCATGATGGCGTACGGGAATCAACTGTCTCCCCGCTCGCAATGAACTGGCCCGGGAACTCATGTTCCTGCACTTCCGGGGCGATGATGACATTGCGGCCGATCGTGACATTCGCCGGGACGCGCGCGTTTTTGCCGACGAGCGTAATGCCGGTATTGACGCGGCGCGGATCGAGCATGTTCGGGGTATCATCGCCGAAGCCGAGGCGACTTCCGGCACCGATGTACGCCTGCTTATCAATGATGCACCGCTCGATTACTGCGCCCTCGGCGATCACTGTGTCGCCCATGATGATGCTATCCCGCACGACTGCGCCCTCGCGAACGATTACGCCCGGCGACAGCACGGAGTGTTCGACACGGCCACGAATGATGATGCACCCGTTCGAGACGAGTGACCGCGAAACGTACGACCCCTCCATAATCTTGGCGGGCGGCCGCTCCTCCGAGCGTGTGTGAATCACCCAGTCGGGATCGTAGAGGTTCAATTGCGGCAGATCATCCAGGAGTGCGAGATTGGTCTCCCAGTACGACTGCAATGTGCCGACATCCTGCCAGTACCCGCCGAAGGCATAGGCATAGACATCGCCCCGCTCGATGACCATCGGGATGATATCCTTGCCGAAATCAAGCATCGTTCGCTCGATGCTCGATTCGCCGATTTCCAGCGTCTCGACGAGCAAGTCCTTATTGAACACGTAAATGCCCATCGAGGCGAGCGTGCTGCGCGGGTTTTCCGGCTTCTCCTGAAACGCGGTCACGCGGTCGTCATCGTCCGTGATGAGCAGGCCGAACCGGCTCGCATCCTCCAGCGGCACCGGCTGGACGCAGACTGTTACGGAGGCGTTGCGTCTGCGGTGGGCATCGAGGAGCGGCCGATAGTCCATATTGTAGACGTGATCGCCGGAGAGAATGAGCACATCGTTGAACTGCTTCGGCATCACGTACCAAAGGTTGTGATAGATCGCGTCCGCCGTGCCCCGATACCAGTCCGACCGTGCCCGGCCGAGATACGGTTGGAGCATCTGTACGCCGCCACGGGAGCGATCGAGGTCCCACGGTTGGCCGATGCCGATATGATCGTTGAGCGAGTGCGGCCGATACTGCGTCAGCACAGCGACATTCGTGATGCCCGAGTTGACGCAGTTCGAGAGCGTGAAATCAATGATGCGGTACTTCCCGGCGAACGGCACGGCGGGTTTCGCCCGTTGTCGCGAGAGGATACTTAATCGTTCTCCCTGCCCGCCGGCCAGGATCATTGCGGCGACGCCGTCCACAGATTGCCCCCATCTCAGGATTTCTCCCCGATGTCTGGTACACAGCAATGCGCCTGCCAGAATGGGAAGCGACACCACACGGAGTATTATAGGCTGGATTGTGAGAGGCGCGCTACCGGCGTTGTATGCAATGGATGAGAGGCGGGACGGATGACGGAACTGCTCTACCAGACCGACAGTTACCTGCGGGAGTGTGACACCGTCGTGACGGGGCATGGCGAGGCGAACAGCGCGCCTGCCGTGGTGCTCGCGCGGACGGTGCTCTATCCCGGTGGCGGCGGGCAACCGGCGGATACCGGCATACTGACGTGGGATAACCAGCAGGCGACCGTCACGCGAGCGACCAAACAGGGCGCGGACATCGCCTATCTGCTCGATGGCCCGTTGCCGCCCATCGGGACGACCGTGCGAATGCGCGTAGATTGGGAACGCCGCTACCGGCTGATGCGGACGCACACGGCGATGCACTGCCTCTGCGGCGTCGTTTTCCGCGACTACGGCGCGCTCGTTACTGGGGGCCAGATGGATCTTGACCGGTCACGGATGGACTTCGAGTTGGAGGACCTCTCACCGGAGCGCGTCGCGGCGATTGAAGAGGCGACGAACGCCGCGATCCGCGCCAATCTGCCCATCCGTGTTCGCATCCTCCCGCGCGACGAGGCATTCGCCATCCCGGATCTGATTCGCACGAAGATTAATCTGCTGCCGCCGGGCATTCCCGAGGTGCGCACTGTGGAGATCGTCGGCCTGGATTTACAGGCAGACGGTGGCACCCATGTCGCGCACACCGGAGAAGTTGGCGGCATCCATATCGTCGGCACTCGCTCGAAGGGCAAGAGCAACAAGCGGCTGGAAATCGTGTTGAACGACGAACAAGGAGTATGACGCTCCCTTGCTATGCCTTGACGACGTACGTCCCGGCGGCTTTGTCGTGCAGCGTCTGCTTGTTGGCATCCCAGAATGGCCAGAGGTAATCGAGCAGGGAGATGATGCTGAGTACCGACGTGAACGGCGGCTTGATCGAACCGAGGATCGAGAGAAGCGCCTTCACACCCGTGCGGGTAAACGCCTTATTCGTCGTGAGTGGCTGACCATCCATCGAGACGACGCGGACGCTCATGAGTTTCTTGCCAACAGTCTGACCGTTCCACGATGTCAGCAGCAATCCCTCGTAGAGGAAATAGACGACGGCATTGACCAGCGCCGAGAGCGGCGAGCCAGCGAAGCCGAGGATCGCCTCGATAACGAGGAGCGGGATGCCGACAATCAGACCATCAACTAGGATCGCCACGAACCGCGCACCAATGCTCGCGTACTGCGTGATTGGCGCGGCGCCATATTGATAGCCCGGCGCGCCGGATGGCGCGTACGGCGGTGTCGTGTAGGGCGGAACGCCGCCAGGCGGTTGATACGGCGGTGGTTGATACGGGGGCGGGCCACCGGGCGGTTGCATCGGCGGTGTCGTGCTCATAGTTCGTGCTCCTTCTACGTGGTGTATTCGCGATTCATAACGTTTGACGACAAGAAACCCCGTGGCCCAATCGTTCCTTCCCCGATTTCGCTCCTTCCCAAACCCATTCATGGCCTATCACTTACGCCCTGAGGACGAGCGTATTCGCGACCTTGTCGTGCCAGGTCTGCTTGTTCGTGTCCCAGAGCATCCAGAGATAACCGAGATAGAAGACGAGGCCCGAGATGAAGGCCTTGAAGAGGTACCGGCCCCACGCCTGTCCCTTCGTGATCGGCCCACTCTGAAGATTGGTGATGCGGATACCCGCGATTTGCATGCCCAGCGTCTGACCGTTGTGGACGCCGCTCCGCCCCGTCATCAGCGGTTCATAGAGGGCGGCGAGAATCCAGCCAATGACAATGATCACGACACCGATAGCGAGCGTGCCGCTATTCGTCACCGTCGTCGTGTTGTCGAAGGTGTCCGTCGTCGTGCTGTTCTTAATCAGCATGATGCCGAGAATGATCGGGATCGCAATGATTGCGCCAACGATCAGGCCATCGAGCAGCGATGCGCCGAGGCGCACCCAGAAACCCGCATACGGATAGGCCGGCACGCCCGCCCCCCACTGATAGCCAGTCTGGCCGGGGAGCGGTGGCTGGTACTGTTGATAGGGCGGGAGTGCGCCCCCGGGATAGGGTGGCGGCATACCTGGATACGGCGGTGCGCTTGGATAGCCCTGCTGCCCGGCGGGTGGCGGGCCATAGCCGGGTGAGTTGGGTGGTGGATACGCCCCAGGTGGTTGCGGCGGATACGAATTCATGGCGATATTTCCCCTTCCGTGCTTTTGGTGATGATACGCGCGATAACTTCCCAATTATGCATTCCCTTATATAACGATCCAATGCCCGGTTAGTTTCGATTCCCGCATGAATGTCCGTATCGGAACATCGCGCGATGTTGTGTCCGCACACCGTATCGTCACAAAACTGGGCGTGTCTCCGTTATAATTTGCACTGCTGATGCATTGTTAATCAGCAGTGCGGTTTGACTCGCCGTTACGCAGGGCGTACACTCGCGCCAGTGCGCTGATTGGGAAAAGGGACGATTGGTTCGTAGCGCCAGGCCCGGTCGAGGAGGTGACCGGGTGACGAGGCGGGGGCTGTGCGAAGATTTCGGCGGGTGGCCCCCCGGCTGACACGGTCGTCACGTACGGAGAAAACCGGTGGCGTAAGGCTACCGACAATGGCCGTGCGATGTGTCCCCTTTTTTCCAGAGCCAGCGCGATTGAGAGGCCACACTGCGGTGTGGGTCATGTCGTCGTGTGCGTGGAAAGGAAACAACGAATGTGCGGAATTTTCGGCTATGTCGGGTGCGCGGAAACGAAGGTTGATGTGCCGGGGATGACCCTTGCCGCGCTCAAACGACTCGAATATCGCGGCTACGACTCGTGGGGGATCGCCGTTCGCAACGGCGTCGGGCTTGAAGTGGAGAAGCATGTCGGCAAGATCGGGTTGGCGGAGACAACGCTGCCAAAGAGCACGATCGGCTTCGGGCATACGCGCTGGGCGACGCACGGCGGCGTCACGGAGCCAAATGCGCATCCGCACCAGGACGAATCCCGCCGGGTCGCGCTGATCCATAACGGCATCGTCGAGAACTACATTCTGCTGAAGGCGGGGCTGATCGCCCGGGGGCATATCTTCCGTTCAGACACTGACACCGAGGTGATCGTCCATCTCGTCGAGGAGGCGCTCGCCCATCGCGAGAATCCGGAGTCCGATCTAACATGGGCGGTGCGCTACGCGTTCCGGCAGTTGGCGGGCCTCAACGCCGTCATCGTCATGCACGTAGACCGGCAGGAACTCGTCGCCGTCAAGAACGTCTCGCCGCTGATCGTCGGCATCAGCGACGACGCGACCTATATCGCGTCTGATGTCGTCGCTCTTCTGGAGTATACCGACCGCGTTGTCTATCTCGATGACCGTCAGGTAGCGACGATGACACCGGGCACGATCGCTCTTTCCAACCTGGAGGACGGCGCGCCGCTCGACGTGCGCGAGGAGCGGGTGACCTGGCGACCGGACGATGCGGGCATGGGTGAGTATCCGGACTTCATGTCGAAAGAGATGGCGGAGCAGCCGGCGATCATCGCCCGCCTCGCGGATGACCACGCCGCCCTCGCGCAGGACCTGGCGGACCGCATCGCGCTCTCGTTCGGCACTTTTCTGCTGGGATGCGGCACAGCGGCGTATGCCGCGCTCTCCGGGACGTACCTCTTCTCGCGCGTTGCGCAGCGGCACATCAACTTCATTCTCGGCTCGGAATTCAAGTATCACGAGCACTTCATTACGCCGCGCTCGCTGGTGATCGCGCTCTCACAGAGCGGTGAGACGGCGGACATCATCGAGGGTGTCAACGCGGCGCGGGCGCGAGGCGCGCAGATCGGCGCGCTCGTCAATGTGCCCGGTTCGAGCCTCGCGCGGATCGCGGATGTCGTCGTGCCGCTGACGGCAGGGCCGGAGCAATGCGTCTTGTCCACGAAAGCGTACACGGCGAAAGTCGCGATTCTCCTTCTCGCGGCATATGCTCTCGCGGGTAAACTCGACGAAGGCCAGGCGCTGCTTCGAAAGGCCGCAGTCGCCGTTGATGCGGCGCTGAATGGCGAATGCGCGGAGACGGTGCGCGCCGTCGCGGCACGGATCGTCGGCAAGAATCATCTCTACGTAATTGGTCGTGGACTCGCCTATCCAACGGCGCTCGAATCCGCGCTGAAAATCAAGGAAGTCTCGTACATGCACGCGGAAGGATTCGCGGGCGGTGAACTGAAGCACGGCGTGATCGCCTTGATCGAGCAGGATACGCCCTGCCTCGTCTTCGCACCGATGGACGAAACGCACGCGGATATCCTCTCCGGTGCGATGGAAATGCGGGCGCGCGGTGGCTTCATCATTGGCGTCTCGCCGGAGCCAGACGAGGCATTCCACGTCCACATCCCGGTGGCCGATGTTGGCGATGCCGCGCCACTCGTCAATGTCATCGCTGCGCAGTTACTCGGCTATCATCTCGCGCTGCTGCGTGGCTTCGATCCCGACAAGCCGCGCAACCTCGCGAAGAGTGTGACGGTGAAGTAAACCACCTCTCGCCCCCAGGCCCCTCTCCCTCATGGGGCGAGGGGAGCGAGACAATCGTCGTACACGATGAATCCCCTCTCCGCTGGACGGAGAGGGGACAGGGGGTGAGGTGGTTCCGTTACTTCTTCAAAAACCGCTTCGCCGCCATCCCGACCGCGCTCAGGCCGAGGAGGCCGACGCCGACCGCCGCGCGCTTCGTCGGCGGTTCCGCAGGGCCAGAGGCGCCATTGCGTCGCGTCATGTTCGGGGTCGCAGTCATTGTGTATTGCGCATCCGGGTGCGGTGAGGGGTCTTCGCGCTTGCCGGTCGAAAAGTTGACCATGCGCTGTTTGCCGTTTGCAGCCTTCGCAGTCGGTGCGGTGCAGTTGGTGATCGGTTCGCCGCGCTCCTCAGCGCCTTTCAGGTCGGACTCGCGGTCCGGCTGCGACTTCTTCGGCGCTTTGTCGGCGTAGATCGTCTCGCCCTTGTCTTTCTCGGGATGCGCGGCAATATCCTTGATCGTTGCCGGATCATATCGCTTGGCGAGTTCGGCGTTGAGTTCCGCGCCGAATATGATGACCAGGGATGAGATATAAAAGACCAGGAGCAGCACGATAATGCCACCGAGCGTGCCGTAGGTTTTATTGTAGTTACCGAACTTCGAGACATAGAGGCCGAAGACGCCGATCGCGACGACCCAGGCAATCGTCGCTACAATTGCACCAGGCGAAATCCAAGTGAACTTCTGCTTGATATTTGGCCCGATCCAGTAAAGGACGGCGAGAGCGAGCGAGATGAAGGCAAGGATCAGGGGCCAGCGGAGAATGTTCCAGACAATAGTGAAGATATGCCCCGCGCCGATATGCTTGGCGATTGCGTCACCAAGCTTGCCGCCGAAGACAATGAAGATAAACGCGGCGGCGGCAACCATGCCGACAAAGAGGGTCAGCAGGATTTCCGTCCCCTTGCGCCGCCAGAACGGTCGCGTCTCCTCGACATCATAGGCGCGGTTGAGCGCCTTGATGAAGGTGCTCACTGCGGCCGAACCGGAAAAGAGGGCGGTGATAATACCAAAAGAGAGCAGGCCACCGCTCTGATTGCTGAGCACCTTTGCCAGCGGCCCAGAAAGCGCAGTCGCGGCATCGCGCGGTAACCGGGAGGTAAGGGCGCTCATAATCTTCCCGAAGAGGTCGAGGCCGAAGATGCTGTTGACGATCGCGGACATCGAAGCGCCAAAGATTGCCAAGGGGAAGATCGAGAAGAGAATGTGGTACGCGGATTCCGCCGCGAGACCTGCACAGTCGTCCTGGCTGAACTCCTTGATCGTCGCGCGGCCGACTTCTTTGTAGTCCACTTTCGGTTTCTGTTTCGTCTGCTGCCGCGCGGCGAGCGTGCGGTTTGCCGTTGCCATCTGTCTCACCCCCGGATACCATCACACGAGTCACCACCCTGCGATACCGTGTATGCAGGTGCCGTGCCACGTTAAAAAGCGGGACACGTCTACCACAACAATGCCGAACCACGAGGCGCAATATGTTCTGTGATTCCCATGCCCATCTCGACGCGCCACAGTTCGACGAAGACCGCGCGGCGGTCTTCCGGCGTGCGGCGGACGCGGGAGTGCGCGCCATCATTAATGTCGGCTACAACCCCGCGACGTGGCCGACGACGCTCGCGTTGGCAGCCGCGCACCCCGGCGTCTTCGCCTGCCTCGGCTTCCACCCGAATGATGCTGCGACGTGGGATGATGCGATGATTGCAACACTCGTGGAACTGCACGCGCAGCCGAAAGTGGTGGCGGTCGGCGAAACGGGGCTTGACTATTACCGCGATTATGCACCGCCGGAGCGACAGCGAGCGGCCTTTGTGGCGCAACTCGCGCTGGCACGCACGCTCGGCAAGCCGGTCGTTATTCATCACCGGGAGGCACGGGAAGACCTGCTGACGATCTTGCGTGCGGATGTCGCGGCGCATGGGCCGGTTCAGGGCGTCTTGCACGCCTTCAACGGCGGGCCGGACTTTGCGGCAGAACTGCTCGCGCTTGGATTGCACCTCGGTATCGGTGGGCCGGTCACGTTCAAGAATGCGACCGCACTCCACGACGCCGTGCGCGCCCTCCCGCTCGATCGCCTGGTAATCGAAACCGACAGCCCGTATCTCTCGCCCCATCCGCATCGCGGGCGGCGCAATGAATCGGCGTATGTCGCGCTCGTCGCGGAGCGGATTGCTCTGCTCAAGGAGACTGACGTGGAAACCATCGCTGCGGCGACGACGGCGAATGCGGTTCGCCTGTTCGGGATCGTCGCGCCCGATACGCTGTAGGATGTACGCAGTTCGCGAGAGAAACCCGGTGATGGCAGGCTAAAGCCCACCACCAGGAAAATTGTGTTTACATGCCAATCATGAGAGGGAGCATGATCCGCCCTGCGTCGTGTGGGTGGAGTGTCGCGAATTGTGCGCCCTGACCAAAATCGCACCCAGACTCCCGCAGCGCGTGGCGCGGGGCTTCGATGCCCTCAGCAACGACCTGCATCCCCATTGTGTGCGCGAGCGCCACAACCGCACCGACAATTGTACGCTCGGTTTCGTCCGCAAGCATCTCAATCACTGTGTGGTCAATCTTTAGGAAATCAATGGCGAAGCGCCGGAGAAAAAGGAGGGATGTATTCCCGACGCCGAAGCGATCCAACTGCACCCGCGTGCCCATGTCATGCAGATGGCGGAACAATGCGGATGCCGCATTGGGATGGTCGAGTACGACCCGTTCGGCGAATTGGAGGATGAGGGATTGCGGCGCGACGCCTGCGTGCCGCACGGTCTCGGCATACTCCCGCACGAAGTGCGGATTGACGAGATGCGCGCTGGATACTCGCATGCTCACGGCGAGCGCCACGTTTTCGTGGGACGCATCCTGCCAATGGCGGAGTTGGTGGCAGGCGGTGTTGAGCAGGGCACGATCCAACGAGGCGCGCAGTCCTATCTCGTCTGCGATGGACAGAAACGATTCCGACGAGAGCGGACCGAATGCCGGATGCATCCAGCGGAGCCGTGCTTCGAGGCGCGCGACGCGCCCTGTTCGGAGATCAACCACCGGTTCGAAGGCGACGTGTATCTGGTCATGCGCAATCGCGTCGCGTAGATCGCGCCCGAGGAGGGCAGCGGCTTGAATGCGCGTCCGCATTTCCGCGTCGGCAACCGCGTGCTGTCCGCCTCCATCACGCTTCGCGCGGTACATCGCGGCGTCGGCATCGCGCAGCATTTCGTCGCCACTGTCATACTCCGGCCCGCTCAGGGCGATGCCGATGCTTGCCGTCATGTGGATGTCACGACCGTTGACGACAAATGGCGCCGCAAGCGCTTCACCCAGACGCATCGCGATTGCCGCTGCTTCGGTCAGTCCGCGCACATTCCCTGCCAGAATTGCGAACTCATCGCCGCCGAGCCGCCCAACACTGTCCGCTGGGCGCAGCGTGTGTTCGAGGCGCCGGGCGATTGCCGCGAGCGCGCTGTCGCCGACGGCATGACCGAGACTGTCATTGACGGCCTTGAAATGGTCGAAATCGAGGAAGAGGAGGGCGAATTCGTACCGTTCGCCGCGTTTGGCGTGGCTGAACGCATGCACGAGCCGCTCTATGAAGAAGCCGCGATTCGGGAGGCCGGTAAGCGCGTCGTAATGTGCGGCCCGCACCAGTTGCGTATCGGCGCGCTTTCGTTCCGTAATATCGGTGAACGAGGTGACGGTCGCGTATGGGTTGGGCGCATCGTCGCGAAATAATGGTTGGGCGTTGATCGAGAGCCAGGTACGCGCTCCGTCGCTTTTCTCGACACCCATAATGACGCGCGTTTGTCGCTGACCGGTCCCCACAGCAATCATCGCGGGATGCTCTGCAGGCGGGAAGAGCGAGCCGTCTTCATGGACGGTGTGCCACTGGCTGTTCAGCGACGTTCGTCCGATCAACTGCTCGCGATTCAAACCGAAGATGCGACAGGCGCTTTCGTTCGCGGCGGTGATCCTGCCGTCCGGATTCTGGACGACGATGCCCTCATGGAGCGCGGCGATCACGGCACGATACCGCTCTTCGCTCTCGCGGAGCGCCGCCTCCGCCATGATGCGTTCCGTACTATCGCGATAGGCCAGAACGACCGAACGCACCTCCGGTTCATCGAGCAGGTTCGTCGCGATTCCTTCCACATGCCGCCATGAACCATCCCGATGAAGCAAGCGATCCTTGATCGGGGCGGACGCGCCCGGTGATTGCAGGAGTGCGGAGAAACGTTCCCGTGTCGCCGGTTGGTCTTCGGGATGGACGAGCAGGAATGCGCTGCGTCCGACGTTCTGCCCGATCTCGTAGCCCAGAATGCGCGTGGTGGATGGACCGCTATAGACGATCTTGCCCTGCCGGTTAAGGAGCGCGATGGCATCGGAAATATGCTCGACGAGCGCGCGGAACCGCCGTTCGCCCGCACCAAAGGCCGTTTTCGTTGTCGCTTCGACGATCAGTGATTGCCAGTTTCTGACGCGTTATGCCGCCTGTGATATGCTGCAAGAAGCACGATGCGCGGTACGAATCGCGCATCGGGGAAAGGGTTTTAGGATGGCACAGATACAAAAGAAGACAACCGTTGCCGAGGCGACGACGCAAACGGCAGCAGGGATCGCTGCGACGACGATCAATGTTGAACAGCGGAAACCCCTCGTGCCGGACGTCGCGACGGTGCCGCCAACACCGAAAGAGACAACACTGGAGGCGACCGCCGCCGCGATGCCGGTGACATACCAGATCGTCGAGCATGATGGCGACGTACGAAAACTGATGGACCATGCCAACCGGAATCTCGGCGTCGTTGGGTACACGGAGCATGGCCTACGGCATGTGACGCTCGTCGCCCGGATCGCCCGGAACGTCGTGCGCATCCTCGGCTATGACGAGCACATCCAGGAATTGACCGCCATCGCGGGTATTTTGCACGACATCGGCAATGTCGTGAACCGGCGCGGGCACCCGAACAGCGGCGCGGTGATGAGTATGCCGATTCTCCAGCGGCTCGGCATGCCGATGGAGGATATCGCGGTCGTCATGGGCGCGATTGGCAGCCACGGGGATGATGGCGGTGGCCTCGCCGAACCGGTGCATGCGGTCTGTGCGGCGCTGATCGTCGCGGATAAATCAGACGTGCATCGCTCGCGCGTCCGCAATCTCGACCCTTCCACCTTCGACGCGCACGACCGCGTGAACTACGCCGTCGTTTCGTCCTTCCTTCGCGTAGATGCGGACGAGAAGACGATCACGCTTGAACTGACGATTGATACGGCGATTTCGTCCGTGATGGATTACTTCGAGATCTTCCTACCGCGCATGTTGCAGTCGAAGCGAGCGGCCGAGTTCCTCAACTGCCGCTTCCATATCGAGATCAACGGGAACACGATCCTCTAATCCGTTTTCGGGATTGTCTCTCCAGAGAAAGGGAATCACCCTATCGTGGCAGTGATGAGCGCCAGCACAACATTCGACCGCGCACGGACGCGCTATCTCGATTTCTATATTGTCGTAGTGACGCTTGCGCTCACCGGCTTCGGCATTCTGGCAATCTACAGCGCGAACGGCGCCGGTGCGTTGACACCGGGCAGCCTTCCCGTCCGTCAGCTCGTCTACTTTGTCGTCGGTGTCGGCTTGATGGTCGCCTTTTCCCTCCTCGATTACCGGGTTTTCCGGGGTGTTGCACCGATCATCTATGCGGGAAGTGTGTTGCTGCTTGTCGCGGTGCTGGCGGTTGGCATAACGATTAATGGCGCGCGCCGCTGGTTCGACTTCAAATTGACGCTCTTCCAGCCATCCGAAGCGGCAAAGATCGCCGTGATCATCGGGCTTGCCGCCTTTATCAGCAGCCGGGGTGCGGCGATGGCGCGCTGGTATAATTTCCTCATTGCACTCGCCATTGTCATGGTTCCCGCGCTGCTCATCTACAAGCAGCCGGACCTTGGCACGGCGTTGGTCTTTATCGCCATCTGGGTTGCGATGATGGGGATTTCGCGCACGCGTTTGATCTACTTTGCCGGGGTGCTCGTCGCCGCCGTGCCTGCCGCGATCCTGCTCTGGAAACACTTGCCGGACTACCAGAAAACGCGGTTCGATGCCTTTCTCGACCCAACATCTCCGAAGAATTTCCAGGGTGAGGGCTACAACATCGTCCAGGCGCAGCGTTCGATTGCCGGTGGTGGTGTAGCGGGGAACGGCATTCATGGCGGCATCCAGAGTGACTACGACTTCCTGAAAGTCCGCACGACGGACTTCATCTTCGCGCACGCGGCGGCGATGTTCGGCTTCCTGGGCTGCCTGGCGCTGATCGCACTCTTTATGATGCTGATCTGGCGGTACTCCAACGTCGTGATGACGGCGGGCGATTCGTTCGGGCAATTGATCGCGATGGGCATCACCGCGCAATTGCTCTTTCAGGTGATCGTCAACATTGGCATGAACGCCCGGATGATGCCCGTTACCGGCGTGCCGCTGCCCTTCATCTCCTACGGCGGCACGCAACTCTGGACGCTGCTTGTCGGGCAGGGTTTGATGCAGAGTATCCTGATGCGTCACCAGAAATTCGTGATCGGTTAGCGCCCGCATGCGGCAGGAATGTACTGCGCGGGAATCCGGGGAGGAAACACGGTGGCGGAACTGACGCTCGAAGAGGTGCAACATGTGGCGGCGCTCGCCTATCTCCGCTTCTCGACTGAGGAGTTGGACGCGTTGCGCGGCCAGTTGGACGGTATTCTCGCGCACATCGATCAGTTGCAGGAGGTTGATACCGCCGCCATCCCGCCGACCGCGCAGGTGATCGCAGTGACGAGCGTCTTGCGTGATGATACGGTGCGTCCCTCGTTGCCGACAGCGGTTGCGCTCGCGAACACGCCGCGCACCGAAGAGAATTTCATTAAGGTGGACGCCGTGCTGGAGGGATCGTAATGGGCGCGACGATGAGCGCATTGACGACATTGACGATCGCCGAGGCGCGTGCGCTCCTCGACCGGCGGGAGGTGAGCAGCGCCGAATTGACCGACGCGCATCTCGCGCGGATCGCGGCGGTGGATGATCGCGTGCATGCCTTTTTACACACGATGGGCGATGTGGCGCACGCGCAGGCCAAAGAGGCAGACCGGCGCATCGCGGCGGGCGATGCCGCACCGCTGACCGGCATCCCGGTCGCATTAAAGGACGTGCTGGTCACGACAGACGCGCCGACAACCGCCGGAAGCAAAATTCTCGCTGGATACCGCTCTCCGTATGATGCAACGGTCGTCGAGAAGATGCGGGCACAGGGAACGGTCTTTCTTGGCAAGACGAACACCGACGAGTTCGCGATGGGATCCAGCACCGAAAATAGCGCCTATGGGCCGACGCACAACCCGTGGGGCGATCTCGACCGGGTACCCGGCGGTTCGTCCGGTGGGTCGGCGGCGGCGGTGGCGGCGCGGGAGGCGATGGGCGCACTCGGTTCGGATACGGGCGGCAGCATCCGGCAGCCAGCGGGGTTCTGCGGTGTCGTCGGCATGAAGCCGACCTATGGGCGTGTCTCGCGCTATGGCTTGATTGCCTTCGCCAGTAGCCTCGATCAGATCGGTCCGTTCGCCCGCACGGTGGAGGATGCGGCGATCATTCTCACGGCGATTGCCGGACACGATCCGCTCGACAGCACGAGCCTTGATGTGCCGGTGCCGTCGTATCGCACGGCGCTGACCGGCGACGTACGCGGCGTGCGGCTTGGTGTGCCCGCCGAATATTTCGTTGAGGGGATGCAACCGGAGGTGGAGGCAGCGGTGCGGGAGGCGATTGCCGAGTTCGAACGGCTCGGCGCGGAAATCGTGCCGATCTCCCTGCCGTATACGAAATACGCGCTGGCGACCTACTACATCATCGCGCCCGCCGAATGCTCCGCGAACCTCTCGCGCTTCGACGGCGTCAAGTACGGCTACGCGCATCAGGCGGGCGACTTGCGCGATTCCTACGAACTGACGCGCGGCGAAGGGTTCGGCCCGGAAGTGAAGCGCCGCATCATGCTCGGCACCTACGCCCTCTCGTCGGGTTACTACGACGCCTACTACATCAAGGCGCAGAAGACGCGCACGCTGATCAAACGCGATTTCGACGAGGCATTCACGCGCGTTGACGCAATTGTCGCCGCGACCTCGCCGACCGTCGCCTTCAAACTCGGTGAAAAAGTGCATGACCCGCTGGCGATGTACCTCAACGACATCCTGACGATCCCCGCCAACATGGCCGGTACCCCCGGCATCTCGCTGACCTGCGGATTTGCGGATGGGCTGCCGATCGCCCTGCAAGTCCTCGGCCCCGCCCTCGGTGAGGAGATCTGCCTCCGCGTCGCGCACACCTACGAGCAGGCAACTCCGTGGAAGGACCACCTCGCCGATCTTTGATGATGAGGCAATTGCGCTGCGGTGAAAATTCGTGGGCGCGCATCCGCGTCAACTGCGAGCGATGCGCTTATTGGACTGCCACCGTTGTGCGTGCGTACGGACGAGACTGAGGTTTCGGCTTCACGTTGATCTCGACATCATGTCCAAGTTTGTTGAGCGCTTGGAAGAGCCAGTCGGTAGAGACGCCAGTAAGACGGCCGCGCCGCACGTTATGGATGCGGGACTGACTCGTGCCAAGAATTTCCGCAGTTTCCCGCTCCGTCAATTCGCGTCCTTCCATGATACGATTGATCGCGATCGCAAGTCCGGCCTTTGCCAGCGCCTCTTCAGCATTTGATAGTTCGAGATCAGCAAAGACATTGCCGCTGCTCTCAGTCACTTGGATATTCTCAAGGCGAATTTCATCAATCATGTGCGTTGTCCCCGTAGTCTCGCAGTCTCCGCTGCATCAAGCATCTCCGCCTCGTGCAACCGGCGTCGAATCATGTTCAATATCCTTCGACGGTGTGGCAATGCCGCTTTTCGATTTCTTCTGAAACACATGCAACACATACACCACCGTGATTGCTAGTAGTCGTTCATCGGGTCCATAGCGGAGAATGGGGGTGCTTACGCCACCCATCACCGGAGGGATGACCGATGAACGACGACGTGATTGTACCGATCTTTGTGGTGATTGACGAC
>JAABUJ010001590.1_pt1 | contig 32496 bp, 35 predicted proteins | sample 5559131 | NCBI WGS metagenome assembly JAABUJ01 (sample SAMN10711875, study PRJNA513366) | rock metagenome | isolation source: Antarctica rocks | place: Antarctica: Victoria Land, Mt New Zealand nord | collected 2016-01-07
GAATTATATATAAATCTATTAAATCTGTAATTTTTAGATGTATCATTAAGCAATTGTATGTGTAGTTATTAAAAAAGTGTGTTTTGATGATGAAACAGCAACAAAACTTGAAAAACTCATTAAATACTGCAATAATAACATCATTTATGTATTAATTGACTCAGAACTTTTACAAATATTAGAGATTTATATAATTTATCATTCTGCATACTCAGAATGTCTGTATACACTGTGATTGTGAAGTAATTACAGTATTTATGTGTTTTAAGGATTTTGAGCTTTCAAAAAAAAGTGGTCTTTTTCTTTTTTTGTGAGCGTTCTGCGTGGCCCAGAATTACCACCGGCACTGTATGGTACCCAATAACTGACCCTCATCCTACACCTTCGTACTACACCCCACCAATGTCCCACCTTCCATTCCTAAACATAGGATCGATGTAGAACTGTACAGCCATACAGCTATACAGCAACCATGGTCCCTGAAGTAGTTGACCACGGCTGGGGCCGTCCCGAATCTTTCGAGCCGCAACCGTTGATTACTGTTAATCCAGACCCCACCTTACACCAAAACGGGGTATCTCCAAGGCAGCGAGCATCTTCTCATCAGCTGTTGCAATAAATTTTTAGCGACCGTATAACTCCCAACTCCATCTCACTCTCCCTTGATACATATATACTCGGGACAGACGAATGCGGTCTGGCTCCCGACTTGAGCCAAGACTCAGCCCTACCTGACGTCGAACCTGAGCGTGGCTCGAAGCTCGTCATAAGGCTCGAGATCCAACAGCTCTCACATTAGTGTCTATCGCACTCGCCGCAGTGATGGACTATTCCTACTTTTCTGTCGCATCTCAGCCCTACCATTTCCTGGGACTTCCGCCGACGCCAGCTCATTCACAGACACCACAACCAGAGGAATACCACCACGGATCCTCCTCCGTAAGCGCCCTGAATCTATCCAATCCACCTCAGCTGTCGAAATGCTAATCACCACAAACAGGACAACTACGACCCCACCACCTTCGAAGACTTCGGACCTCCATTCCGCTTCGATCCCAATGCCCTAATCCAACCGGCTCAATCTCCTCCACCATCGCTACCCAAACCGCTGCCAGTGTCGAACGCCAATGGCGACGCCCTTCCGCTAGACTTCGATAACGACCAACACACCCGCGACAGCAGCGAGGAGAACAACAACCTCACGCCGGCGCAAAGCAGACGGAAAGCGCAGAACCGAGCAGCGTAATCCCCTCCTTCTCCTCCCTCATTCTCCCATTCAAGTGACCTAGCTAACCTCCACCTGCCACCCACCAGCCAACGAGCCTTCCGCGAGCGCAAAGAACGACACGTCAAAGACCTCGAACAGAAACTCAACAACCTCGAACAAACCTCCACCACCCTCGCCTCCGACAACGAGCGCCTAAAACGCGAGCTCGAAAAGGTCGCGATCGAGAACCAACTCCTCCGCGCCACCACCACCACGGGGCCCTCCTCCTCGCAGCCCTTGCACACCCACCCCTCCCGCAACGGCCCCGGCCAACCCACCGCCCCCGACACCGTCAACGGCCCGGGATCATTTTCGCCCACCCAGTTCTACACCACCATGCTCTCGGCGCACCCCAAGAACCCGACCGAGGTCTCGCACAAGATCACCGTCAGCCGCACGACGGGCGAGCGCCTGCTGGCCGCGGGCGCGACGTGGGATCTGATACAGGCGCATCCGAGCTTCAAGAAGGGACTCGTCGACATCGGCGATGTGAGCGAGAGGCTGAAGAAGGTGTTTCAGTGCGATGGGCAGGGGCCGGTTTTTGCGGAGGGGGATATTAGGAGGGCGATTGAGGAGAGTGTGGCGACGGGGAGTGATGAGTTGATTTGACAGTGGGGAATAGGAGGTGAGGGGGAGGGACCCTGGTTCCTGGCTTGGAGTACGAGTCTCTTTGGGCTCCGGATCGAGAGTTTTGTCGAGTGCGGGAAACTGTGGGATGGGTTTAGGGCTATGTATTACATATTGGTGGATTTACGGAACGCTAGCATGGATATGGGAGAAGATACCTGCGCTATTCACGGCGTCCGAAGCAGGGCACGGAATCGGTCATAGAATAATCGATTCTAAGACCAAAGAGCCAGAGGTATATCTACTTTCCAGGCATCACGAACATCACAACAGCCAGAAAAGCCCCCTCTGCAATCTCGCTCTTACTCACCCTTCCTCCTACTCGGTTCAACTCGCCTGGTTTAAACACGCCGACAAGACCCCGCCAATTGCGCGCAATGACCGCCGTCTACGTAGCTGCGTAGTGATACACGAACGACGTCACGAGGGTACAGATCCCTTTGTTGGGGGCCTAGCTCGGTAATGCAGCGCCCATTTCAGTTCGGCCTCAAATCAAAGTCCGAGGGTAGTCCAGCCCTCTCGACTTAGCCCTAAAGGAGCGAAGATGTTGAGATCCGTGCATGTGCGACACACGAGAATGCACCATTGTGAATTTGTAGCCAGACGTAAATACTTGTACGTTGACGTACAGTATGTGTCCCCTGTGATTGCGGTGCCGATTCATGTTTAAGCGAGGATCATGCATGGTTGTGCAGCGTCGGTGTTACACCATGATGCGCTGCAGTTGTGAACTCGAACGGCTCCTGATGGAAGGAAAGTTGAGGAGTTGAGCGAAGTCTTTCGCGCGGATGGCGTAGAGGTTGCACATGGGTGTTAAATGTCGAAAATAAGGGTGGAGACATGTGGCGCTCGGTCACATCTTGAAAGCATGTTGTCGTCTGCGTGGATAGGTGATATGTTTGGCTTTCTTCTCTGTGCTTAATGTTGTCGGATTCAGTCCCAGTCGTTGTCATCATCGACGTCGTTGTTGGCTAAGACGCCCTTCCTTATCTTGCTGGTAGTTGGCTCGTCCTCGTCATTTCGCCGTATAAGACGGTGATCGTTGAGCTTGATCGCACCAATGGATACGAGAACCCTCTCGATATCTGCAGATTGCTGTCAACGCAAAAGCCTTGGTTCACAATTTCCACGAGAACGCATACCTTCTGCAGTGGTGGTTTGACCCCTGAGCTCCCTCAGGGTAACGACTTGTCTTTTGATATCTCCATCTTTGTATATAAGTATGGTCGGTGTGTTCCTCTCCGGATACCCTTCTATGCACATCTCTGCCCGTATCTCGCAGAACTTAATGTCCCCGTATGTACGTGCAAGGCCTCGCCATAGCTCAGTTAGGAGGCTGGACTCCATATTTGAGCCGAGAGAAGATGTAAGATGTACAAGCACCAAGCTCCTGTGCGAGGCCTCTGTCACATCGCGGGAGTAGTCGGGTTTCTGGAGATGATAGACTTGGTTGTATGTAGATGCGGTGGAGATCGTGGAAAGCTCCGCCAAGCGCTGTTGGCTAAGAACGACCCATGATATCAGTCGCTGTTGGTTTGAGTGACGCCATGCCTTTACGACAGATCAGGTAGCTGCCTACCGATACTTTTCAAGAAACTCCTCGTCCTCTTCGTCTTCCAGCTCGTCCAGCTCACTGAGATCTTTTCCCTCTAATCTATTCTCATGTGCAAGTCGTCTCCCTTCGAGGATAGCCTCTTCGATCAACGGTGTAGGAGACGGAGGCTTCTCAGGGATCACCCCATGTTTACGCAGGATGTCGTTCCTAGATCACAGTCAGCGGCATGCAGTAATGAGGTTCTTTTCCACATGCCACTCCGTGTCCGCGTTGGGATCATCCACAGGGACATTTACGGGCATGTCCATACTGCAATCGGCTCACGGTTGTTGAGTGTCTAGAATCAGGGTCTAGGACGAAGAATTCTAGTGATGTCAAGCGTAGGGCAGCTCAATCTGCCCTGAAAATCTTGCTAGGCATTGACATGCCTACTACAAAGATTAAGGAGAGAATGATCGTTTAGAGACTCAAGGGCATAGATTGCAATTGCCCATTTGACTCAGTTGAATGGTTCGTCAGCTGCGTGCGTGGACGATACAAGTGGCTGTGGAACGCGCTGCCTAAAGATTGGTGAGCCATATGTGGCCGTGCACCCGCATTTCACACCACCGTGGCAGGGATCCAGCGACGGTAAACACACCACAATTCAGTGCAAAGGGTTTTCCATCCCCATGTCTGGTGCTAAAGCAATACTCTCGCAAACTTTACTGAGCTTGCACTCTTTCCACTGCAATCGTTCCAAGCCAGCGGCGTTGAGGTCTAAAACAAAGATTTAGCCCGGTAACTGCAGTCCGCGCCGCTGTGAACACCCACTGCCTCCGAGTCGGACACTTGGCCAGGCCACTCTGGTCGCAGGGCAAAATGAGCTACGGCAAGAGGGATGAAGATGCCGATCAAGCTATCGTCAAGGTTGACAGAACCTCCGTCTACCAGGAAGGTGAGATTGTGTGAAGGAGCTCTGTTTAATGCTACCCAAGCTTATACATACCTGGCAGCACGCTTATTCAACTCGTCCCCGGTGTCGCCTCGAAGATGTCGAATACTACTCACGAAGATTGCCCTCCTCCTCTTCACCGGCGAAAGATTTCCTACCAACGAAGCTACGTCCCTCTTCTTTGGCATCTCCAAACTCTTCCAAAACAAGGACCCGTCGTTGAGGCAAATGGTGTATCTGGTGATTAAAGAGCTTGCAAGTACTGCAGAAGATGTCATCATGGTTACGAGTAGTATAATGAAGGACACGGCAGTGGGTAGCGATGTTCTCTACCGGGCAAATGCCATTCGCGCTCTCTGCAGGATAATCGACGTGAGCATTTATCTTATACGGGTACATCCATGAAACCGTACTGATGAGTGCGTTAGGCCACGACTGTCCAAGCAATTGAGCGTCTGATCAAGACCGCTATAGTCGACAAGACCCCATCAGTCTCTTCCGCCGCGCTCGTCTCATCGTATCATCTTCTTCCAATAAGCCGAGACGTCGTTCGACGATGGCAGAGCGAAACTCAAGAAGCGGCATCTTCAGCAAAGTCCTCGGGGGGGTTTTCCCTTGGTTTCTCCACCTCCGGAAGCCAACATTCGCTCGCTGCCTCGAACACAAATTTCATGACCCAATACCACGCCATTGGCTTGCTCTACCAAATGCGATCACATGATAGGATGGCGCTAGTGAAGATGGTACAACAATTTGGTGCGCCAGGGGTTGTCAAAAGTCCTGCTGCTACTGTGATGTTAGTGAGATTGGCGGCGAAGCTGGCGGAAGACGACACCAGCTTAAGGAAGCCAATGATGCAACTCCTTGACGGTTGGTTGCGACACCAGAAAGAGATGGTCAATTTCGAAGCAGCAAAAGCAATTTGCGACATGCCAGATGTCACGGACGCAGAGCTCACACAATCCATCCACGTCCTCCAGTTGTTCCTCACTTCGCCTCGCGCAGTCACTAAATTCGCGGCTATCCGTATCCTTCACAGCCTTGCATCGTTCAAACCGCAGGCAGTCCATCCTTGCAACCCAGATATCGAAAACTTGATCTCCAACAGCAACCGTTCTATCGCGACGTTCGCAATCACAACGTTACTCAAAACCGGCAACGAGGCCAGCGTGGACCGATTGATGAAGCAGATTTCGGGCTTCATGGCTGATATCACGGACGAGTTCAAGATTACCATAGTCGAGGCCATCCGAACTTTATGCCTGAAGTTTCCCAACAAACAAGCTGGGATGCTTGCTTTCTTGAGTGGAATACTTCGGGATGAGGGTGGTTACGAGTTCAAGAGGAGTGTTGTAGAGAGCATGTTCGACCTTATCAAGTTTGTTCCGGGGAGTAAAGAAGACGGTAAGCTTCTGTATGCCTTGCACGCCATTGGCAAACGCTTACTCTGCTAGCCCTGGCGCATCTTTGCGAGTTCATTGAGGACTGCGAGTTTACCAAGCTTTCTGTACGGATACTGCACCTACTCGGCGTTGAGGGACCCAAAACATCACAACCTACAAAGTATATCAGGTATATCTATAACCGGGTGGTTCTAGAAAATGCCGTCGTTCGAGCAGCGGCGGTTACAGCGCTCGCAAAGTTTGGCGTGGGACAGAAGGATCCAGAAGTCAAACGCAGTGTGACGGTTCTACTGACCCGATGTCTTGATGATGTTGACGATGAAGTTCGAGATCGAGCGGCTCTGAATCTTAGACTGATGGGTGAGTCGGATGACATGGCAACCCGATTTATAAAGAATGGTAAACCTGGACCCGCCTGCTATGCGCAAGTTGAGACAGGCTAACTCGTAACAGACTCGATGTTCTCCTTATCTACCTTTGAGCATCAGCTGGTGATGTATGTCACTGCCGATGATAAGGGCACCTTTGCAAAAGCGTTTGACCTCTCCAACATTCCTATTGTCTCACACGAACAAGCTCTTGCAGAGGAGCGCACCAAGAAGCTTACAACAGCGACTCCTACTCTCAAGGCACCAAGCGCAGGACCCAAAAAGTCCCAAACAAACGCTGGTGCAGACTCATCCGAATCCGTCACAGCCACTGCACAGAAATACGCTCAACAACTTCTACAAATACCCGAACTCAAGGCTTATGGCCCTGTTCTGAAGTCGTGTCAACAGGTAGAGTTGACTGAAAGTGAGACGGAGTATGTTGTTAGTGTCGTGAAGCACATTTTCAAACAACATATTGTCCTGCAGTATCAGGTCAAAAATACTCTACCTGACACCGTGATCCAAGATGTCTCTGTTATGGCTTCGCCCGGCAGTGAAGATGATGCCTTGGAGGAAGACTTCATCATTCCAGCCACCGAAGTAACAACCGATGAGCCAGGAACGGTTTACGTTGCTTTCAAGAAATCAGGCGGTGAAAATTCCTACCCAGTCACGACATTCACCAACATCCTTAAGTTTACCAGCAAGGAGATTGATCCCACAACGGGTGAGCCCGAGGAAAGCGGATATGACGACAAGTACGAAACTGAAGCCCTGGAATTGGCGGGAAGCGATTACCTTATCCCTGCATTCGCGGGTAGCTTTGACCACGTGTGGGAGCAGACTGGAGTTAGCGGTGATGAGGCGTCGGAGACGGTACGGCTTGTCAATGTGACGGGTATCGCAGGTATGGCAATCTTCGCTCAGTGAGCTTATATCTCTCTGATACGCTGGCTGACCACTGCCGGGAATCACTCAGACGCCACGGAACAAATCACGAAAACTCTTTCCCTCCAACCACTCGAAGGTACAGATATCACTCTCTCCACAAGCACGCACACCATCAAACTTTATGGTAAGACCATCACCGGCGGCAGAGTGGCTGCGATGGTCAAGATGGCATACTCTGCAAAGACAGGTGCGACAACAAAGATCTCCGTCCGGAGCGAGGAGGTAGGGGTTTCGGCGCTGGTACTCTCCACTGTTGCGTGATATCGACTATAGGGTTTGCGCGGGACCATGAAGCGTTGCATATGTGTTTACCTCTCGGTCTACCTTCTGCCTACTTATGTAGTCTGACCGGCGAATTATCTTCAGAAGCACTTTTTCCCATGATTCTCGGTGCAGTTCATTGGTCTACGAGATCATCGAGGGGTCATATGTGAATGCATGAAAGTCGTATGATAGGACTATGTCAATACACATGGTGACGTAACTGCATCCCGACATTTCAACATTCGTCCCACTGCAACCGTACATATATGAGGGGAATTTTTCTTCCTCCAAACTCAATTCTTCTTCCACTTGAACCCACTTTGCTAGCTGAATACAGACAAGTCGCACACAAAAGGGAAAAGATGAACACCTTCGTCGCCAACAAGATCGAAGAGAAGCTCGGCGACCGCCCCACCGCCACGACAAACCGGCATGCGACGCGGCCAAACGAAACCATGCTGGCACTCCGCTGGTATGGCAATAAGGACGTGCGGGTCGAAGAGGTGCCGGTGCCAGCCATCACCGAGCCCACCGACGCCGTCGTCAAGGTCACTGGTACTACTATCTGTGGAAGCGATCTGCACCTCTACCACAAGGAGATCATGCAGTTGCAGCCGGGCGAGATCTTGGGTCACGAGTGGATGGGGATCGTTGATGAGGTCGCGACGGAGGTGAAGAATGTAAAGAAGGGCGACAGGGTTGTTGCTAGTTTTCAGATCGCGTGAGTATAGTTGACCTAATACTAAAGCCCATCTCTCACATTTCACATTTATGAGTTGAAGATACATGGTGTTGATATATGATGCACAGATGCGGAAGCTGCACCTTCTGTAAAGAAGGCCTCACGTCCATGTGTGACCGGACCAACACCTCCAGCCTGCAAGAAAAGCTCTACGGCAAGCCCTTCGCCGGCATATTCGGCTACTCGCACTTCGCCGGCGGCTTCGCGGGCGGGCAGGCCGAAACGTGCGTTGCCCCTTCGCCGACACCAACCTGCTCCAGATCCCGGACTCGGTGCCGGACGAAAAGGCCCTCTACCTCAGCGACATCGTGCCGACGTCGTACCACGCCACCGTGTGCGCGGACGTCCAGGAGGGCAAGTCGGTCGCAATCTGGGGCATGGGCCCCATCGGCCTACTCGCCGCCAAATGGAGCAAGCTCGCGGGTGCGCGACGCATCATCGCCATCGACCACGTGCCGGAGCGGCTCGCGCTGGCGAAGTCGGACAAGATCGGCGTCGACAACGTCATCAACTTCGACGAGACCAAGGACGTGGTGGCGGCCATCTACGAGCTCGAGCCCGACGGGGTCGACTGCTGCATCGACGCCGCCGCCTTCCGCTACACCAAGACGGTCCTGCATTCGGTGCAGCGCGCCATCGGACTCGAGACCGACTCGTCCGAGGTCGTCAACGAGTGCCTCCGGGCGGTGCGGAAGTTCGGCAACGTCGCGCTCGTCGCCGACTACGCCGCCCTGACGAACCAGTTCCTCATCGGCGCGCTGATGGAGAAGGGGGTGACGCTGCGCGGCACCGGACAGTCGCCAGTGCAGAAGTATTGGAAGGATCTGCTGCAGTTGATCGAGGCCGGCAAGTTCGATCCGACGCCAATCCTGTCGCATCGGTTTGAGATCGATGAATTTGGTGAGCTTTACGAGGCGTTCGATAAGAAGGTGGACGGCATCATGAAGACGTTCGTGCAGACGCGCTTCTCGGGTCCGCCGGCGGAGGGGACGCCGGCATTGAGCAGCTTCAAGAGCGGCGACATCAAGCCTAGTGCTGTCTTTCTCTAAATCTTCTTGCAATTTTCTTCTAGAAGCGGTGACCGAGTTATGATATCTAGGTTGTGTGTACTCCACCCCTACATACAATGTGTGTCCATAGGCTGTCCTGCAGGCAGGCAGGCTTGGACATAAGAGTATCTCTTGTAATAAATTTCTATCCAACAAACGTTCAGCATCATACTACACTTATTATACAACCAAGCTACGAGGGTAGAGGAAGCTCAATGTTGATGTTTACGGGAGTTCCTCGGAGGACGTAATCGGGTGGTCGGCGCAGATCATGCCGAGATAACGATAAGACGATAAGATAAGCTTTGGCGTGGGATGGCGTTATCTCAACTATTTCGAGATCATCAATATATTTTATCACCATGTATTAATATTAATTGCCAATTGCCCTACCATTTTCTTCAACTCGGTTTTGGACATCTTCTTTCCTTCGCATCATTGCCTCGTGGAGTTTCTGCTTTTTAATATCAGCAGGAGATATCTGGTCATACTATTCCTATAATCAAATGCTCTATACCCATTCTGCTTCTCGAACCACCATCTGAGCCTCCTACTTTTTTTCAAGACGATATCCACCGTTTCGAGGCACTTATAAGCCTAGGGGTCGAGCTGTCCATTTGTTTCATTACACCTTCCTGTGCTGCTCGTTACAGAGTCCTTCAACACTCGATCGCTTGCGGTCGAGTACACAGCCAAATGGTACACCCTGGACTAGCGACAGTGGCGCCGTCTCGCCAGCTCCTCACAGCTGTTGATTCGACCGGCCATGTTCATCTAGTCATTGGATCAAACCCGCTGGCCAATGCGAGATGTACCAGAAGTATAGAGGTTGGGGCACAGGTCAAGGTTTTGGCGGCTGCGGACGCGGAGATACACTATGCCCTAATGAAGAGAATCGAGGAGGGGGCAGTGGATTGGTTAAAGAGGGACTTCCAGGACGAGGATTTGCAGACGCTCGGAAGAGACCTAATTGATGGTGTAGTGGATGCGGTGTTCGTTACCGTTGGCGGCAAGAACGCGTTGAGTATGCAGCGCAATTGCTTAAGATCTAGATTGACTGCTGACATTGGAGTAGGTACCCGTATATCAACTCTCTGCCGTAGGCTGCGTATACCAGTCAATGTTGTTGATGCACCAAACCTTTGCACCTTCACCCTTCTTTCCACTCATTCAGATGGACCTCTCCAGATTGGCATCACCACTTCCAGCAAAGGATGCAAGCTTGCTTCTCGCATCAGACGAGAAATTGCCTCGTCACTCCCACCGGACCTTGGTAGCGCCGTCGAAAGACTTGGGACAATGCGGAAACGCATCTGGGCGGAGGATCATCGTGCTGTGGATCTCGAAGACAACAGCTTGGAAGCAGAGGAGGACGACACTACCGCGCAAAAAGCAAGTTTCAATCAACTAGTCACTCCCGAAGACCGAGACACAGCTCGCCATAGACGCTTGCGCTGGCTGTCGCAGATCTGCGAGTACTGGCCTCTGCGCCGTCTAGCTTCCATAACAGACGCCGACGTCGACAGCATCCTCCAATCGTACATCGCCAACAACCCGCCAAGCTCCGCCGCACCACTAGACTCCACTACCCTCGACAAACGACGACTTAAAGGACGGATCATCCTCGCCGGTTCCGGGCCTGGTAATCCCGACCTCCTAACCCTCGCAACCCACCGCGCCATCCAAACCGCCGATCTCGTTCTCGCCGACAAACTCGTTCCGGCCCCCGTCCTCGATCTTGTCCCCCGCCGCACCGAAGTTTACATCGCCCGCAAATTCCCCGGCAATGCTGAAAAGGCACAAGAGGAGCTTCTGACCATGGGCCTCGAGGGACTCAAGGCCGGCAAGATCGTCGTCCGCCTCAAGCAGGGCGACCCCTACATCTACGGCCGCGGCGGCGAAGAATTCCACTTCTTCCGACAGCATGGCTACACCGCCACCGTCCTGCCGGGCATCACGTCGGCGCTCAGCGCCCCGCTGTTCGCCGGCGTCCCCCCTACCCATCGGGCTGTCGCCGACCAGGTCCTCATCTGCACCGGCACCGGCCGGAAGGGCGCCAGTCCCGACCCACCGCCTTATATAGCCAGCCAGACCGTCGTCTTCCTCATGGCGCTCCATCGGCTAGGCCCGCTTGTCTATTCTCTCACCAACTCGAACTCCGACTCCCAACCTGACCATGAAAAGCAGGGCAGTCAGGAGAGACTCCCCTGGCCACCACAGACGCCCTGCGCCGTCATCGAGCGCGCCTCTTGCCCGGACCAACGCGTCATTCGATCTACCCTCCAGCACGTCTGTGCCGCCGTCGAGGAAGAAGGTAGTCGGCCGCCTGGGCTGATCGTCGTTGGGTGGAGTTGTGAGGTGTTGCATAAGTCTGGTGGGCAGAAGTGGGTTGTCGAGGAAGGGTTCAGGGGCTTGGAGGACTTGGAGAGTGGGCTGGATGGGGTGGTGGCGGAGTTGGGACGTGGTAGGGTTGCGGAGGGGGGTGCAATGAGTTGACTGGAAGGTGGACTCGGTCGATTGGGATGTTGGATGTGTTAGGACTGGCGTTCTGTAGAACTTTGGACGCGTTTAAGGCGTGTTCAACCGCGCGTGCATAGAAGAGCGAGGCTTTGGATGGCATTAGGTCAACACTGCTGCGGATCTTGTAATCGTTCGCATGTGTTCCACGGTTTTAGATATGTAATCTTCTGGCCTCACTATTATATAGACTTATATATAATATACAGCATCACCAGTCCGTTCAAACCCATGCAGATAGACCCTCTCAGACAAGTCAACACACTGTCCACCCTAGAAGCCCTCTCGCCTTTTGAAACAAGTTAATTGCAATTCAGCGCCTCGAAAAAGCACGCAACAAGAAGAGAGCTTCAACGTGGGCATTTTGTCAACGCCGATAGCGTACAGCGGCCGGAAATGTACGGAGATCACCATTTCGACTTGAGCGAGTCTGACCTTTATGCGAGTACCTAGTTGCTTCATGGCCATCTCATAGACACAAACACGTGAGCTAGTAGTGGCACCTTTAACAGAGGACCAGCGGGACCAGGGAAGTGGTGCGTGTTGGATTTAGTAAGTTTCCAGAGAGCAGGATGGAGGGGAAGGACTTTGAAGCCAACTTGTACGTTTCGCTCTCTGCTTTTAGGGGGCTGGGTGGGGCGGGCCACAAAGACTGGCAGATCGACGCCTACCTAGTCACTATGTTTTTGAAGGGCTTTCTCGTATATCAGGGTCGTAGAGTCCGACGCAGCTTCATGATTAACAGTTTGCGAGGCCGGGTTTGGTCCGCACGAAATCGTGGTTTCCGCTCGTGTACATGACGGCGATGCCTGCGGGTGGTTGGTTGTCGCAGCAATCCGTATCCTGTTTGGAAGATCGGTGGAGGTGGGTGTTTCCATTGGTGCTTGCGTCAGGAGGCCATGTTAGACCTCAGACTACTGTACGAGTAGATGAGAACTGATCGTGTCAGACTGTGCATGTCTCGGTGGCAGTAGATCTTCGTTTAGGCGCGTGGGTTGGTACTGTGTAAAGCCGGTGGCGAAGGAATAAAAGGAGCAGCTGGGCTAAGTAAGTTATCCAGTACATACCGATGTCTCTGCTGCGGAAAACGAGAAGATGATATTGCCAAGGGGAGCCGGTTGGACGCAGATAAGGTCCAAGGTGTAGCTTGCTGAAGCTCTCCGTGAGCCCTTGTATCGGCGTCGTCGTTATTGGGAGGACGATCGGGGGCCTCTCAAGGTCCGAGTTGCAGCTCGTTGAACTTCTCCTCAAGCCGTTGCAGCTCACAGACAACATCCCGGTAAAACTCTACCTGCAACGCCGGTTCGCTGAGATCATCTCCACAGCCAAAGTCACAGTTAAACACCTCCGCACTATCTGGCCGTACGTGGAACCTAGAGCCGACCCGAGCGTTTTGCTAAGTCGTCTGGCCGCAAAGAACTCGGTATACCGACTTTCTTCACTGCCTTGCTGATCGCAAGGCTTTTGCAAACTGTGCAGTGAGGCCTCATATGCCAATTCGAGTAAGACAATCCCGAGGCTGTAGAGTAGTGCATTCGGCGCCAAGCAGCCCTTGGCTGGGTTCGTTGATGAACTCATCGGTTGCAAATGTGCTGTTGGGGTGACTGGGACATTCAAGTAAGGCGACGGTAGAGCCGATTTCTGCAGAGCTTCACGGTCGCCGGCATTGAAGAAGACCACTTCTTGACTTCGCCAACCTCCTGTAAGCCAGGGTGTGTTATGAAACTGGAGGATGCCAACTGACAGTAATCTGGCGAGGCGAAGTTTCGAGTATTGCGGCAACGATTCTAGTTGGTTTGTCTTACTTGTTAGTGAAATGAGTTGCGTCAGAGTTATAGCTTTCTTGGCGTAATCGGTAGTGATGGGGGGCGCCAAGTATACCATATGTCGATAGTTGCTGGTCCTTTCAAGAACCCCAATGCATACGTCCCTATCTTCATGGGATTCGTCCCAGCGTTTGCGCACTTGCACACAAAAGTTGCTGCGGGTATACAAGTCTGGAAGTGAAGGTCCCGGGTTCACCTCAGGGTCTGAGGGCGACGCCTGCTCACGCGGCACAATGTCTCTTGACGGCCCCAAGGCTGTAAACGAATTCCTCCTAACCTTCCGCTTCTTGACTGTGAAGGGGGGCGGCACTTCTTCCTGATGTTTGAGAGTCTTGGTGAGCTCAGCCAGCGTGTCGCTTGGGAGCCTCCGAAACCCATTGTGGATAACCGGGCGACTACTGATATACTCAATAGCCAACCAAATAGGGTCGCCCGAGATTGCAGAACCTCTTAATGCCACATGGTTGAAGGCCATGTTGAAGCGTATTTGGGCCTAGTTCGAAGTAATGCATTTTGCTTCCAAGCAAAGCTGCGCCGAGTGTGTGGTATGAACCGTGCAGGCCTTACCCAATGCATTGTAGACCTGTCCTGAGGCCTTCTGTATAGCTTGAAACCCGGTAATCTCGCGCTCTGCATCAGGGACTCTGCTATCCCCCCTTCGTGTCGATTTATAAGGTTTATCAGCATCTTTGATTCGCACAATCTGGCTGGACAGCGTCACAAAGTCGCGATTGAGATCTCTGAGGTGAGTCACGCATTTGTCGAGGGCAGACGTGGAGAAGCTGAACCTCAGCTTCTTTCCCAAGGAGCGACGCCATTCCTTAGCAGAGGAAGGTTCTGGCTACGACTCAATCAGACGTCTTGTTCTAGACATATAGCAGTGCAGGAGGAGGGGCAGAGAAGGAAGGCAACCGAGCCCTGTTTTAGCTCACTTTTTGAGAGTTCGAGATGACACTAGTGAAATCCTCACTTTCTCTGTCAACGTCTGTGAGCCTCTTCTCAATCAATGCAATCAGCGCCGCACATGCTTTGCCGGAACTGCCAAGTTGCTGTGCAAACTTCCGGTCCATGGCGGGATCTGCCCAGAAGGGATGACCGGGCACCTGAAGCATCTGATTCGCATCCTCCCAGTCGGTTATGCTTGTCAGTAAATGTTGGCATTCATTGCGAAAGATGGTCTTCAGGGCCTCGAGCTCTCTCTGGAACTTCTGAAGCTCTCGGTTATACTTCCGGTATCTTGTAAAGGGTCGAAACATGTCTTCGTAGTGCTCTGCTGCAGAAACCAATAGGGGGAGGACGCCAAGCACCAGGCCTGCAACTGCTGCTTCAGCTCCAGACATGTCGAATATTGCAAGAGACTAGAGTCAGAGCTCGAAAGAATCTACAACGAGTTATTAACGGAGTACTAGCAAATGCGTGTGGTCCGTTGTGAGGAATTCTCAAGTCATGGACTCAGCCGCTCGATCATTTTATATGGACTGTCCTAGCCGCACTGCGTCGGCAGGGTTGTGATGTAGAGTGCCTCGAGTTCCGCCTTATTGTAACAAGGCTGTGGCCGGTCGCTTCATGCCTGGCTACTTTCAATCAACTGATGACACCTTCAATAACTTACTCACGGCACACTGATGGCTACAGAGAACACCAAAGCTCTCGATCGCATCAATGAGAATACAGAAGGGCGCGCAGACCAGGTTGAAGATGGCGAGGGGCGCTTGGTTAGACTTCTGTATGAGGGCTGCATAGACCTCTTCCAGCAACTACTCGAGGAATCCTCCAAATCTTCTTGCCCCCTCTCAGAAAAGGAGCGACGTCACCTGAAGGAGGATTTGGGAAGGTTGTTCCTATGGGGTGATGGTTATGGCGATAAGATGCTTGACCGTATTCTAGAACAGTCACTGGATCTGAGAAATACGGTTCTTGGCTTCATCTCTGGCATTGGGAAAGTGCTTACAGGTAGTGAGTCATCGGTAGGAGCATGGTGTGACGCTTCAGATACCTGACATACTTGTTGACATAGGGCTTCTCACAATGCTTTGCAGACCACAGCAAGGAGGGAAGATTTCCAAGCAGGCCAGCAACCTGAACATCCTGATAGAGAAAGCCGAATCCATGATTGTTGAGGCTAGCTACATAAGGGACAATGATAGTGATCAAGACTCTGACTCCGATGCCTCCGACTACTCAATATCTGATATCCTTGAGGATATTAGCTCGTACATAAACTGTCTTATGGAGTTAGTTCCTTCGATGGAACGAACCTTCAGCCAAGTGTTATCGAAAAGTCAGGAGAAGCAGCAATTGCCTACACCATCTTTCCAGGTCTCCGAATCTGCTCGAACCTATGTGCAAAACATCTTCGACAAATTTCCAAGAGCAGACGTAAAGTTGATTGAGCGATTGGGAGAAGCCAACTGGAAGAGACACACGAGTTTGCAACTACAAACGGAGGATGTGTCTAATTATACTAAGGCTGACCCAGATGAAGATCCAGCAAATCTCAGACCGTACTACGGAGTTCATGCCTCTGGATTCAAAAATGAATCCACCCATGCCGCAGCAGCTAGAGATGCTTACATTAGTTTAAGCAACGAAAATCGCCAGTACAAATCAAGAACTTTCTCTTCAAACCTTTATGAAGTCGTTACAAAGGAATCTCTTCAGTGCAAGATCTGTGGCGAAATTATGAAGGGCAATAGGAAAAGGATTGCCTTCAGGTAAATTAATCTCACCTCTGAACAACACGATTTAGAGCTGACAAGTTGCAGACATCATGTTCTCTTACATATGCAACCATACATCTGCACTTTTCCAACTTGCGAGGACGAGTTGAAAACCTTTTCTGCCCGCCAGGATTGGGCGGATCACGAGCTCAGCAAACATCGAGTGAAGAAGGTCTGGCGTTGTCCGGAGTGCGGGGAGACTTTCGACCAAGCTGAAGTTTGGCGGAAGCATGTCGGATCCTGCCACAAGTTGTTCTTCAGCGCGGCGCACCTTCAAATGCTTGCTGCTTCAGCGGAAAGGTACAAATACGTGCCTGGACTGTCAATGGATACGCAATGTCCAATATGTCTTGTTCTCGTTGGAGCATCTCTGGAGACTTTCACAACACACGTGGGAATGCACATGGGAGATATCGCTCTGACTGTGGTTCCATCCGAAATGGATTCCGATAATGGGTCAAAAAATAATTTTTCAGAGAAAGACACCGTTAAAGCATGCCCGGAGACTGGAACGGAAGGCATCACTCACCAGGTGGAAATGGCTTCCGATCCCGGCACAATTGATCCTGTCGAGTCTAACCAACAAGGTGGAAGCAGACTAGGTAAAGAACGTCTAATCCATAGCGATCCGCCGGAGCCCTCAGAGCTGGAAAGTCATCCAACATCAATCCTGAGCACGGACATGGTCAAGTCACAGGCAAAACATCAGCAAGAATCTGACCTGCTCCCTCCACCTCGCGTCATGTATCAAGAAGATCCTCAAGATCCCGACCGCGGAGGATCGCGGCAACACTTACGTTACAACCAGCCACCTCCGTGGTGGCCGATAGCGATCGCTTGTCTAAACTGCCGAAGGCTCCATGTAACTCACCCTGTCATGTGCCCTCCCTGCCTGTCTTGAGACTGATGACTCCAGATCCGTTGCATCGGCAGCGAAACTCCGGAGGATGGGCTCTGCGCCAATTGCCGGCGCCTCCATATAGAATGCAGCTTACGGCCCGTCCCATCTCAAGCAAAAGCCTTTGCCCCCGAGCACACCACCAAACCGCACAACCGCGACACCTGGGTCTCCACGGAAGAGTATTTGAAAATGGCCTTTCCGGGAGCCCAGATTTCGTGCTCGGTCTTCCTTCTACAGACTCAACAGCCCTCACGTTTGTATAAGAAACTGCCGGATACAACTATCATGCAGTCCGCGGCGACGACGTTCCGGTGCATGGATCATCAATCTCAATTCCGCGACGTCCAGTTCCTCTATATCATTTTCCGATGCGGGAAAACGGAGCGCGCATATCTGGTCAATCGGGATGATAGCCAATGGTTACCATTGATCAATCGCACCATTGAAGAAAGTATGAGAGCCCAATTACGAAGTCGTAAGGAAAATAAGATCCAGGTCGAGTTATTCATTGAGCCTGCGGGTACATATAACTCATCGCTCGCCTTCCGTGCAGAAGAGAACGAGGAGCAGCCCGAACCTCCTTCAATTTCCGAAATGGCGCAACTCAAGTGGGGAGCACTTAGTGATTCTCATTCGCGGAAAATCAAAGCTCCTGAATCGCCAATAAAATCACTAAAGTCAGATTCCTACTCTAGCCTCCCTCTGGACGAGTCGGTGAACTACACATGAGCACTTGGGACGATACATGAGATAGATTAGATATAGTTATGCGTAGAGTCTACTAAATATTAATTCTCCTTCTCCGATATCTTCATCAGCGCTATAGGCTCCCCTATCATACACATACACATACTGATATCTGTAAGTAAAGAACGCCGAGTTCGACAGCTCCCGTGGGACGCTTGTGAAATGCAATTTCCCGCACCGTGCTGATCGTAGATACCTATGATCCACACCTCGCGATTCGATCTTCTCTTTTCTCTGTCCAAAGTCCACCACGTACACCTTGATTCTACGTGCGTCGTAGCTATTACTGTGACCCTCACTGTGCCGTCCCGATTCGAACGAAGGCCTGGCCTATTCGTACTCGTCCTTCACGACCCGTCGTTGGCTTTCGTTGTCAATGAAGCTGCCTCTCGAGCGAGTGCTCTTCTTGCGGCCGAACATGCCACCGCCGCTCCTCTTTGAGTAGCTCTTGTCCCGTGAAGCAGCGCCTCCTGCGCAAAATAGCGCCGTCGACATGAAAAGGCATGCTACGGCCGTCCACATGAAGGCGAAGGCTTTGACGCCGACGTTGGCGGCTTGGTTGTTGGCTTGGAAGTTGTTCCGGCCCATCACGTATGCGGCGCTGCAGGTGGTGTTAGTAATTGCGACGAAGGGTGCGTTCTGGACAGCTCGGAGAGCTTACGTCATTAATGCTGCCGTCAGGGTCTGAAAGAAGAGCGCAGTCATGTTCAAGAGGCCAGAGAGGTAGGCTCCGATGCGGCTGCAGAGCGCTAGAATGCCAGTGAAAAGCGAGCAGGCGGCGAAGAAGAGAGCAATGAGCGCAAAGGCAAACATGAAGCGCGTCAGGTAAAAGTACGTGCGCGTGCTATTGACTTCATTAGCAGACATGACCCAAACTGCGCGAACACAGCCTCTAGGAAGTCTCACCCAACAAAGGCACTAGGAACGCCTTTAGTGGTACCGAAGTTTCGGCCGCTTGGCGGATCAAGGGGATATGCTGGGTGTACCGATGGGCAAACATTGTAGGCATTCGGATCAACGCTGCACGTGTTCCAATATGTCCATCGCGAGAGAGCTGGCGCGCCTGGGATCTTTGATGTATCGGCCTGGAGAAAGAATATTTGACTCAATGGGATGTGATCGACGGTGCCGGCGAGGAGGACAAGAAGGGCGAGGAGGGTAGCGCCGGCGGTCAGGATGAGGGAAAGAAGAGCGAAGATAGGTCCTATAAAGTCGTGAGTATAATTGAAATTGGTACTGATATAATGCTCAGCGCGAACGTACTGGCCATTGCCATTGTAAAAGAGATGTTTCGCTAGGATGTGCCGATTCGGCTATGCGCTGGTTTCTGCTTTCTGGGAGGAGACGGTCGCAATTTTGACACTGAAGATGTTAGAGACATAATGTTGCTATGGACGTGGGTGAGGATCTCAATGCTCGTGGAGCAATGACATACCTGCTCGGCGGAAGAAACGAAACACAGCTTGCAAGGTGGATGGCTGAAGGGAGGATTAAGAGGGCAGGGTAGGTAAGCTACTGTAGGTAAGTTAAGGTGTTAAGGTACGAAAAGAAATGAGGAAGAAGAGCTGGCTGGGTTGGGGCCAAGCGGAACGACGTCATGTCTCCTGACCAGCTCCATTAGCTCGGCCACGCACAGCTCAGAAGCAGAAGCTGCTAACTATATACAGTATAGCGGGGGTTAATCTCTGCTCATGCGTCACAGGCGTCGTTAATTGAAGGTTTGCTACCAGGTAAGCTTCAACCAATGATGAGCTAGTTAAGAACCTTACACTTGTTAAGTCTATTCAATCACATGCTAAACCCATGCTAAAGCCCCATTACCATAGGTTAGGGCATCCACGAGTAACCTATAAGGTACCTTATTGACTTGTGAGTGTCCCTCTTCGAGGATCTCAAGAATGTCTACAGAAGTATACCCACCGCTGCCGCCCGATCAGCTACTGAAAGAGGAAGAGGCTTCATTGGTACTACCTCACTTCACGCTCTCTACTTCCGCAAACCAGCAACACTTGGTCTGAAGCGTGTTAGGCCAGAGAGCTCGAATGGCTACTCAGCTCCCTCCAAGAGACTTTGGCCTCCTTAAGGGATGGTCTGGAGGAGTGCATTGCCCTGCTGGCGCCACGAGAACCGGGCTCAACGCTCGTCCTATCCTCCCCGCGGTCTGAAAGCGTCAAAGGCTTCGTGACGAGAGTAGGCACGGGGGTTGTCAAGGGAGTATGTCGTCTCATCACCCCACTACCCATATGTGAAGCGATGCTCCAGAACGCCGTGCTACACGCGCCCTATACGCTGTATAATATGGCCAGGCGCCAGCTCTCTCATCAGAACACATGAACACTGACCACTCCCCTCTTAGGACATCCATCTCCGTCTGCCAACCCTTCCCCCACCCCGCGGCGCAGCCGCCTATCCTCTACACCTCTCCACCGCACCGACCGCACCCTCGCTGGTCCTGGACCAGCTCGTCTCCGTCCGCAACCTCATCAATCAATCCCTCGATGTCGTCGACGTCAGCACCTGGACGGGCGACCCCCACGACGCGAACTTCATCTCCGGCCAACTGCGGCTCCTCTTCGACAACATCCAAGAAGCGCGGCAAGCGCTGAAAGGCAGCGACGAGATCCAGGCACGATGGCACGAACGCCCCGTCGATGAAAAGGTATTTCCAAGACCAGAACAACATATTGACCCCGAAGCACCAGAGACGTCGTACTGACTGCACTCGCAGCTCTTCGACCCAGCCCTCCCATCAAACCTCTCCTTCTACCTCGTCGTCGCCGACGCGGCGCTGGTGCTCTACATCCGCACCCTGCAACCCCTCGACCCCTCCTCGTCATCAATCACCGTACCCGAATCCTTCACCGGCTTCAATTTCCGCGAACGTCTTGGCTTGGCGCCCAGACGGCCTGAGCACGACGAGGCGGATATGGTGTTCCGGTACCGGGGCCAGGAGGTCAAGGTGCGGGAGAAGGTGCGGGTCGAGAGCCAGGATCCGAGTCTGCTGGCGGTGATGGCGAAGTTGAGCGCGTTGGAGCACGGGGTGGCGGTTGGTCGGAAGGCGTTGGATATTGTGATGGGGAAGGACGAGTGAGTGTTGACGTAGTGGGCGGTGTTAGATGTGAATTGTAATTGAATTCCTGTTATTGTCAAGTCCTGGCATTGGTGTTGGCGACTCTCTACGAGACTCAACTGGAATGCATTCGAGTGCTCTTCCATGACTCTGTACACTACAGAAGCAGATGTATGTTACCTAGTATGGCACCGTGCAGTCGATCCGTTCCATTTCACCCATCCAAACCCTCGCCCCTCTTCCTTTCCCTCTCATCTCTCCCCGTCGCCTCCCTCTGCCCCTACCTCGAGGAGAGCTCCAAAACAAAACAAAAACATACAACAGCGGGTATTCGCTGGTCGTCACCGACCCAACTACTAATCTGCTGATCTAAGGCTTATGTATGGCAGAGCGGACGGGATGCCCAGTATTCCTTAGTCTGTGGTCGTATGTGTCAGGAGTGGCTGTTAAGGGATCCTTGTACGGGTGTACTAGGGCTGAAAAGCAGGCGAGCTTGCCAAGACTGAGAATGACTGGGTTTGATGATTGCGAATCCTGCTGACCTTTCAAATGTACGATGAGCGAATGCCCGGGCATCCTTCAATTGAGTAAGCATCAATAGGACGGATCTAGACCTAGCAAAGGATGACAGCAGCGCCCGAGTGAATCAGGAATATTCTATTGGATGAATCGCATATGTACAGATCCCCACCCGCACCATGGTATAAACGTAAAGCTAGCTGTCAGTCCCCGGATACTTCGGCCCTTACCCTGAGAAGAATACAGATAGCCAGAAGAGAACGACAGAACGATAGGACCAGAAACGATACCAGGAACGTAGAAATCGGATCAAACACCGCTAAAATGCCAGTGAGGACCGCACCTCGCAAACGCGGACGACGTGAAACACAACTGGCGACGCATATAAGATGAATCGGGCAAGGAGGCCGTGGTCTACATGACGGCACATTTCCCGTCACTCTTCGACCCGCTCGGCCCCTTGACCGAGAGCGCGACCCGGGCAGCCTCAGCAAACGCTTCATTGACGCCTCGATTCTTCATCGCCGAGCACTCTGTTCTCCCATCAGCCCATATACCCCCGCCTGCATCTACCTGCGTCGGGAGGAGGTTTCCTACCGAGATATCTCAACGCTTGTATCCTCCTCGCCACCTCCAGCCCCTGTTTGTAGTCGATCGTCTCCTTCTCCCTCCGCTCCGTGCCGGTCTCGCCCATCTCGTCCTCGTCCTCGGCGTGGTTTTCGCGCAGGTCGCATTTCAGCGCGACCAGGACCAGCTTGACGCCTTGGCAGTTCTCTGCGATCTCGCCGACCCATTTCGATTCGACGTTTTCGAGCGAGTCTTTGGAGTCGACCTGGTGGTTGCGAAGGTTGAGTTAGTTCATGTGTTATCTGTGGGCCGGAGGAGGAGGAGAAGGAGGAAGGTTTTGACGGGGCGTACGCTGAAGCAGAGCATGATGGCGTGCGTGTCGTCGTAGGAGAGTGAGCGTAGCCGGTCGAACTCTTCCTGTCCCGCCGTGTCCCAGAGACTCAGTTCGATGTGGACGTTGTCGACGAATATATCTGCCTGCATCTCAGTCTCTGCTGCGTCGGAGCAAACGTTCTCCCTGTGTGAAGTATACCGTGTACGTAGTTCTCTGCGCTCCCATCAGCATAAGCCATCGCCCGGATTTGGTCGTAGTTGCTCACCAAATACCGTGGGCTCGCTGCGCAAGTGAGCGGCGCTGTCAATGGATATTCCCCATGAATCTAAGATGATAGAATCATACTATACCGGGGGAAAGTAACTGCGATGCTCCAAGCGCGTCAGTATGGCTGCAGCATGCGCTCGACACTCGGATGCTTGAGGCGAACTCACCCTGTAGTGAATACGTTGAGCAATGACGTCTTTCCGCAAGCACCGTCACCTCTTGCAAGTTGTCAGCGATCCTCGATGGTCATAGCGCCATGACTGGAAGGGTTACGAACAAGAGGACCAGCTTCCGCTGCACGGTCTTACTCCCGCCGCACAAAGGCATGATGAAGTACTCAGGTCGAAGCCGCGTGTGCTTCTACCTACTCGTAAGGAATAGTCCGAGGTACTGCTGGATGGGTTCGGACGATTGATGGTGGCAAAGAGCTTCTTGATTTGTCGCGGCGCAGACCGTGATATTGACGACCGAGGTCTTGGAGTCGCGAAGGCTTGGGGCTACATCTACATCTACAGTAGCGCCATGCGTAACGCTGGATAGGATCGCCTCCACAGCGCCTCCAGGTAGGGGGAAAGGGATCAGTAGAGTAACTTTGATATGATACTGAATCATCAAGCATACACGAACGTATTTGGACAGAAAGCCAATAATGTACTCCACAATGTTACGATTGAACGTTCATTAACTCATATTGTGCGGGCGATATACGGACTAAATCAATAATCGTCCATAATCGAACGAGCGCCAAGTTCTAATACTCGTCCCGCTCTCGCTCCATCCCGCCCCTCCCCCGGCGAACTCTTTCACTTAGATCTAGTTCCCCAGCTTTACGATTCAACGCATGCACAAAATCCCCCTTGCCGCCATATTTGGCAGACCTAGCCCGTGCGGCCTCGTCGGCATCACGGTCTGCCCTTTCCCGCTCCTGGATTCCCGCGATTCTCTTTTCTCGATCCTGATCTAGCTCCGAGGCAGCTTGCTGCATAGCTGCTAGCTTCCGTGACCTTGAATCGTCGGCCTCTGATTGATGGTTACGATGAGTCGACGCTCCAGGCCCATTCGACGGAGCACTCCAACTTTTACTCTTCGACAACCGATGGCCATCGCTATGTTTCATATATGGTGACGGCGATCTCCTTCTATATGGCGATGGCGACCTAGAGTACGAGATTGAATTGGATCGTCTCCTCCCAGAGTATCTGCTCCGTGGACGGTAATCCGCCTCGTCCACCTTGCGCCTATAAGGCGATCGTGATCGTGATCGTAATCGTGGCCTCGGATGAGCGGGTGACTCAGACCTTCGTCTTGTGTGCTGCCGCCTCGAACTGTGTCTTCCTTCCCTTTCCTCCCCACGTCTTCGCTTATGTCGGCGATGATCGTCATGGTCGTCGTGATGATGGTGCTTTCTGTGCTTTCGATCCTTCTCCACTTTCACATCACCACCAGCGGCTTTCAGTAGCTGTCGTCTTTTGACCGGGTCGTTCATCATCGCCTCATAAGCCGCTTGTTCCTGCCTTTTAATAGCCAGCATCGGGTCCTCTCGGATCTTTGAAGCTGTATCTTTCAGAGTGTTCGCATGCTGTATAGCCATAAACGAGTCCTCGGCTGCTGACTTCTCCAGCTTCTTGTGCTCAGTGCCCTTGATCAAGCCATCGATGCGTCTCTTTCCCAGTAGATAACCCTCCATCTCCTCCGTAGTCCCAGCCTGACCGCTGGCTGGGCCAGAATACATCCATTCGACACGGTTCAAGCGCTTTTTGCCTCCTGCAGCCTCTTGCATCTGTTGCAGTTCCTGTATTTGTCGCTCCTCCTCCCTCTCCTTCTTCATCTGCTCTATGCGCTTGCGCTCCTCGAGTGCTTTGTTCTCTTCCTCCCATACCCTCCGCTGGTTGCTCATGAGCACCGGATGCCATGATTTCTTCAAGTTCAGGTCTCCTCCCATCTTGTCAGAAGTGGCCTTCGGGTTCTTGCCAAGGGGCCTTGTGAAAGGTGAAGAAAAAGACTTCCTAGCTTATGCGAAGAATATCTGCCGTAGGTTTGGGCCAAGTCCAGTGATTGACATATACCTACGACCAGAAATCGGATGTGAGTGTAGAGTTGATAGGTGCTGTTGACGAATAACTTACTCTTCCAGGTTCGCCGTCACCTAATAATGGCATGTAAAGCCACGCTAGTGAATCTGCGCTATACCCACTTCGTAGCTTAATCGATAACCCACTTGAAGATGCTCACAGTAGGTAACAACTCATCATTTACGCGCAGTTCCTCAGTACCACTCCTACCTTGTTGTCCTTCAAACCTCTTTAACGTGAAGCGCTTTGGATCACCTAAGTCATGTCGGATGATGATGATTTTATGCAAGATTCGGATCCAGATCAGTAAAGCTCCGAACTTCATCTGCCACTTCGAATCACTCATGCTTACGGTAGCTCAGGTATGATTTCGAATATGAGGACGACGATGAGGAGGAGAGCGGGGACGTGAACATTGAAAACAAGTATTACAATGCAAAGCAGATGAAGGCCGACAACCCAGAAGATGCTATAGAAGAGTTCCTAGCAGTGCCGGCTTTGGAAGAACAGAAAGGGGATTGGTGAGGCGCAAAGCTGTTGACGACGGTCACGGTGGTTGACATGCCAGTTGTTAGGGGGTTTAAAGGCTTAAAGCAAGCAATAAAGCTCGAATTCAAGCTTGGCCGATACGACAAGGTCCGGAGGACTCGCCGTTGTAGCTTCTATGACTGACAGCTTCCCGCAGGCCATCGAGCACTACCGGGAGCTTCTGACCTACGTTAAATCCGCCGTTACACGCAATTACTCCGAGAAATCCATAAACAATATGCTGGATTATATCGAGAAGGGGTCCGACGACGAACGTGCCTATCACTGCATGGAGAATTTCTATTCACAGACGCTGGAATCCTTCCAAAGCACCCATAACGAACGGTTATGGCTGAAGACCAACATCAAGCTGGCTCGATTATGGCTTGACAGGAAAGAATACGGACAGCTGAGCAGACAAGTTCGCGAATTACACAAGGCTTGTCAGAGGGAAGACGGATCAGACGATCCTAGCAAAGGAACATACTCTCTCGAAATATACGCTCTTGAGATTCAGATGTACGCAGATACGAGGAACAACAAAAGGCTAAAAGTGAGGTGTATCGACATCGAGGGGTTGGCTCAGGCTAACTATCTGACCGTAGGCTTTATACCAGCAAGCGCTCAAGGTCAGGTCCGCGGTGCCTCATCCTAAAATCATGGGCATTATCCGCGAGTGTGGCGGCAAGATGCACATGAGCGAAGGTAAGTGTTGAAGTCGTTATCGTCGGTCCTTGGCTGACTCAGGATGTAGAGAACTGGAAAGAAGCCCAGAGTGACTTTTTCGAATCGTTCAGAAACTATGATGAAGCGGGCTCGTTACAGCGGATACAGGTCTTGAAATACTTGGTCCTGACTACGATGCTCATGAAGTCCGATATCAACCCCTTCGACTCCCAAGAAACAAAGCCATACAAGAACGACCCTCGGGTATCGGCCATGACCGACTTGGTTGACGCATATCAGCGCGACGACATTCAGAAGTATGAGTCCGTGCTGCAGAAAAACAAAGACGTCCTGGAGGACCCGTTCATCGCCGAGAACATCGACGAAGTCACCAGGAATATGCGAACGAAGGGCGTGCTGAAACTCATCGCGCCCTACACGCGGTTTACGCTTGCCTTTGTCGCCAAACAGCTCAAAATTTCCATCCCCGAGGTCCAGGATATCATTGGTTTCCTCATCGTTGCCCAGATGCTCAAAGGCAAGATCGACCAGGAGACGGGGACGGTCGAGATGGAGAGCGATAGCGACACCGATCGGACACGGTCGATGCAGAATTGGAGCTCAGCAATCGGCTCATTGTGGGCGACGATCCTCAACGAGGGCGAAGGTTTTCGGGCGGACGAATCCTCCCACTTAGGGGCAGGCGGTGCCGGTCAAAGTCTCCAGTCGATGCTTGGCGACTCTGCCAATTTTCTGCACGGCGGAAGAGGGATGAAAAGTGGGATGAAGGGGAAAGGTCTTTCGGGACGAGCGGCGTCGATTGGGTTCAGATAAGCAGCAGCCACCCCCGGCTGCAGAAGTGGTCCGAGCTGTGGAGGCCATCCGGATGAAGTACCTACCTGTATCTATGTTGCGCTACGGACGTCGACTTGGCGGAGCTAGCGGTAGGTTCAGGAACCTGTCTGTGAGCACGGAAGAGATGGATCAATCAGGAAAGCGAGAAGACTGCCAGCATCTGCGTCTGCAACACCGTTCGCGATATCCATGCTCTAACGCCAACCGGGGTTTTTTTCGGTAAGAGGAGCTCAAACGGTTGAGAGAACGTGGAAAGCAGAGAGCAAAGCAAAGCTGGCGCACAGGCCCTTGAAGCACACCCAATTGGGGGTTGGTTCCGGGTAGTCGCTGCAAGTCCAGTTGACGATTCTAACTAGGGAGGTACAAGCAGCGTACCCGGTAGGTTATGGGTACTACCCCTTGAACACGGTCCGACTGGCGTACAGTCTGCACTACCTTACCTTACGTCTATCTGTACCTACCTTACTTACAGTATCTCAAGCCATCATCGTTCGAATGTCCGGGATGCTATTGCTTGGATGCTCGTGCACTGCACAAGTTTGGCAGGTGGGCGGCCTGGGAATATCCCCACACGGCACATGAAGGGGTACATGGACACATAGCGTACATGCATGTCAACTAATGTACGACGGGTGGCTAGGTCGAGGTCATTATCATTGCTGCTTTGCTGTACATTGCGGGACCCAGTACGAGTATCCGCACCAACAAGGAAGGGGAATGGGAAAGTTGAATCATCAAAGCCATGATAACGGTCCACAGACACAGGGACGGCAGTTGAATGTTGCACAATAATCAAACCCTTGATGCTGTGAGTAGAAGTGGATGAGGAAGTGGATGAGGAAGAGGATGAGGAAGAGGAAGAGGAATAGTTAGAGGAGGAGGAGGAGGAGCAGGAGGAGAAAGAAGACAAACAGGAAGGTTTCGTCTCATGCCGCTCCCGAAGCCAACCTACCTTAACTTAATGATGATACCAGGTAAGGTAACCTTGATGATTAAGATACGTTAGTTGGTATAAATTAAGATAAGATACCTTACCTATACATTAAGGTATTAGCCTCCCTTTAGGCGAAGGGCTCTTACCTGAATTAGGTAAGTTAGTGCCGGCTCGTGTCTTCGAGGTTCAGGTTGACTCTCGTTCGATCTCGCTCTCATTGTGATATCACAATACCTACCTTAACTTATTGATTATTGATTATTGTCGTAAGTTAGCTAAGGTAATTTAGTACAGTAACTTCGCCTCCGCGCACTGCCACCACCGCCGCCGCGCTGCTAATGCTAATGCTAATGCTAATGCTAATGCTAATGCTGATGCTGACGCTGACGCTGACTTGATGCCCATGCCCGCTGCTTTCCAGCCCACGTCAAAGACCAGCATTGTTGTTTGTCGTTGTCGAGAACCATGTTTATGGGGACCTCGTCTTGATGAATACCTTACCTCACTACTAACCCTACCTACAGTACCTGGTACCTCACCTCTGGCTGCATGATTGCATGCAAGACCAAATAGCACGGCAGACAGGCCTCTCATGCTTCATCCAGATTGATCGCCAAGGATTAATCGATCCCCTGCCGCCCGAACAGACCAGACAGACCAAGGCGCGCCATACTGCAACTTACAGTGCTCATACATTCGGTACACAGACAGTACAGTACCTGCCTACATACGACCAAGGAGTACATACGCCGTACATGTAGGATGATGTATGCACTCAAGCATTAAATATTGAGCATTCAGCGTCCAGCATCAAGCATCCAGCATCAAGCATCCAGCATCCAGCATCCGGCACGCATGAAGAAAAACTCCCACGCTGGCCATTCAAATCCTCAGCAAAACAAAACTCGTGCGCCAGGCCTACAACTACAACGTACATACATTGCATTGCACTCACATCCCGGACTTACCAATATTCGACAATCAAACATACCTAGGTAAGTAGGTATTTGTACCTCGAGATTTGTCGTTCATCACTTCATCATCCAGGGTGCTCCCCACCATCTACACGATCCCATCCACACCCACACGCCGACTTGGACAAGACAGAGCCGCATACTGTCCACGACGTCAGTGTAAACATCGAGCAAGGAAAAAGCTGTCAAGAACCGAGGTCCAACCTTCTCAGATCCGTATCTCCATACCTTATATATATTGGGAACTGTTTCGGTTCCAGGTCTTCGTCTTGACGACATACATAGCGGTTTGCAAACATTTCCGGCTCCATGCACGACTGTTCTCGGCAACCTACCGTACACTACCACCTTGACAATTCGACCATTTGATCGAGCGATTGGCTTACTGACGATCAAGACTATTGACCGTATCAGAGATATCATTTCATTTTTCCCACTCCTCGTTCATCGGCCGACAATCATCTTTCACCAGTCTGGACGGCATTGGAAGCTTCTGCAATATCCTGAGGGGGCTCAAGTCTGTTGCACGCTGCTCAGCGATCTACTAGGCTCTCTGGAGAAGAATTCCAAGCGATGAATGCTCAAGACGCCGCATTGGCCCACTACGATACGGTTCACCGGTTTGCGCGTCACCACAACGCCTTATCGCATATCCTGGATCCCCCTCGTTCGAACGGCTTCAACTTCACTGGTTTTGGTAGCATCCGAGCAGGTGCAAGCAACCTCACATCAACCGCCGGACCGCAAAGGTCAACCGGCAGGATGGCGTCAAGGCACTCCGAAGAAGAGATGGCGAATTTGCAGAAGCTCTCAAATGAATATCAACCGACAGTTGAAGTAACCTTATATCAAAATCTTTTCAACCGAATGACTCTAACCGCCATCGTAGGGAGATCTGGTAGGGAAGCGGGAGTCAAGTAACGCAATAACCGCGGAGTATGCACATGCAGATCCTGTGTATGTGCAGAAAACAATCGTAAGGTGTACAGTCCAACTCTTGAATGGACTGTGTACTGATGTGGCCCGAGTCAGGCTCTCCCGCAGAAGTACTCCCATTACCGGACCGTGAAGGGTGACGGGAATTGCGGTTGGCGAGGTAAGTACTTTCACTTACGCAGAGCCCAAGAGAATATGGACTGCTGAACAGCATTCAAGCTATTGCGTTTTGCTACTTTGAAACTCTTTTGCGCCTTGGAGACAGGAACAGAATCATCGCGGAGGAAACCAGACTCAAATCGCTGAACAACCTCTTGAACTCCCTTGGTTTCCAGGAGCATCTCTACGAGGATTTTGTCGAGACCACCCTGGATCTATTACGACAGATCTCGGCCTCGATTCCGGTCCAAGACGATGGCGCAGCCCTCTTGGCCGCCTTCAATGAACCCGAAATCTCAAATGGAATCATCACACACTTTAGGGTAGGTAGGAACCTTCCGGAAGCTGTGCCTGCATCCTCCACGGCTCTTCGAAAGACCCTATATGCGTTGACACAGCCGAGTATTGACCACGTTCTCTAGCTACTCACAAGCGCCTTCATGAAGTCGAATGCAGATGCCTATCAACCTTTCCTGCCCGACTGCTCGATTGAGCAGTATTGCGCCAGTCAAATCGAACCTTATCAGGTAGAAATCGAGCATATCGGCATGAACGCTTTGATCGACGCGTTGATCAAGCCGGCCGGCTTTGCTGTTGACATAGTCTACCTGGACCGAAGTGCCGGTCATGAGGCTAATACGATTCGCTTCGAACTGCAAGCTCCGGACGGACTACCCCTTTTCCCGGATGCTCCTACCATGAGACTACTCTATCGACCGTAAGGAACTTGACAGTACTTCCTGGTAACCGCAGGCTAACAATAGTAGTGGCCATTATGATATTCTCTACAAGATTGAGGACGTTGCGGAGATGATGGCTGCGGCTCACAGCACTCCGCATATCGCTCTGGTACCCTCTTTGACTTCGTACAATCCCTTCGAAGCTACTCCGATGTTCCAACACGACATGCTCGCCTGGGCGGACGTCCCAGGCATGTCCTTAGTTTCTCCGCATATGGCGGACAGTGGGTTTCCCTCTCACCTACAGAGTCCTCGTGGGTTGCGCGACACTCCGATGAGTGCGGGCATGGCACCAGTATCTCCCGCTCCACAGCCCTTTCCACCGTCAGTCTTACCTGTGCGTTCCGTGCCTCTGGAACGTCGCGAGAGTAGCTTCAGGCCTTCGAAGTATGAGTTTGAAGTCGCTCCGGCGCCGAGTAGGCCGTTTCAGACCTCTGCCTTTGAGAAGTAAGCCCTCCATCGAGCACGGTCGGTAGAACATTCTGACACTAACGTGCAGTTCACCGTACAACTCATTGCACTTCATGAGCGAAGAGTTCCAGCCGGAGATATGGACGCCCGGATCAGAATCCAAGAGCTCCCGCAGCCACGATCACAGCAGGCATCGATCGCGGCAGTGAGTCCAATCTCTGCTCTAGGATCGATTACCAGAGCATCACCGACACTTTTGCTACCGGATTTGGCTCCCTGTTCCGACTGGCGGCCTGCACCGATTTTCCATGACTCCCACCCCCCAACATCTCAAACAACTCACCTCAACAACTTCCAATCTCTTGTATAATGCATTCACAAATCTGGAGGGAGCGATTTGATGTCCTTCTAGCGTGACGGCAAATTGAAATTCGTGGGGCCAGCTGTACTTGCTTCCTTGCTCTTTTCCCATTCATTGCGTCGTTGGCTCTTTGCTCTCGTCTGCATATGGCGGAGCCCTTGATCACTTCAGCTTACATGAGCGGCTTCTTCATTTGAGTGGCTTCTGCGGTCTACATAGGAGTGGGAAAATTCTAATGTCAAGTTGATCACGTCGTGAGCGATTCTGGACATCGTGGCTATTTGGCAGGCGGATTTGCATATGACCGTGAACATGGGATGGTGAAGACAGACTGGAAGGATGACTCGGACGGATCAGAGGAATCATATATCCATTGTTCTCAGGAGCTGCGCCACTCTGAGGGTATCGGTGTGCAGTGAAACACCTCAGACCTGTAACTTCCAAGCGTGTGTCAGCATACAAGTCGAAGTACATGGACGCAGCGAGATCGTATTTCCTAGCCACACGTCTCCGGAACAGTCCCAATTCCATTTTCTGCGAACAGCGTATATACAGCCCCATATCTATCCACACATCCTCCTCTCTCCCTCCCCAACCAGCACGACAATCACCCCACCCCACCCCACGAGTGCGTCTCCGCCCCTCTAACGCTTATCCGCCGGCTTCGCCGTCTTCGACGCCGGGTTCCGCGGGTCGTTCTTGAATTCGTCGCCTAGAAAGGCAGAAGGCCATCAGCACCACCATCCCATACCAATCCAATCCCATCGCTTCCTTCGCTGCACACTCCCGCCACTTCTTCGACATCAATCAAAAGCAACAAGCATGACATTTCAGAAGTACAGCGTTGGTCTCGTAGCAGTACGAAATAGACAGAAAAGGACCGACACAACACGTACTATCCATCAAAACGTGCGCAAACGAATTGATGCCGTACGCGATAACGAGGCCTAGATCCCCCCGCGCAGCACCACATCAGCATCTTCTCTCCCTTCTCCTGCTTCTTCCTTCTTCCCTCCGCTCTTTTCCGCTCCCGCGTCCGCGCAGCAGTGGTCATCACCACGTCCGTCGGATCGACGCCTCGACGGCGCGGAATCGAGATGGGGCCAGCGGAGGGAGGTCAGTGTGGGAGGGGGAGGGGAACGTTACCGGCGATGAGGAAAGGGGCTCCTGGCCGTGCTGGTTGTTGGGATTGGTGTGTTAGTTGAGTGTTCTGCGGGATAAGGGGGGGG
>JAABUJ010001591.1_pt1 | contig 32462 bp, 27 predicted proteins | sample 5559131 | NCBI WGS metagenome assembly JAABUJ01 (sample SAMN10711875, study PRJNA513366) | rock metagenome | isolation source: Antarctica rocks | place: Antarctica: Victoria Land, Mt New Zealand nord | collected 2016-01-07
GACAAGAATGCTGCATCCACGGTCCGCAAATACAACCTAGGTTCGCGCTACGAGGTCACTCTCTCAATGGACTGGCCGTCAGGCTTGGATATAAAAACTAATATGGAGGCCAACTGCAAGCGTTACATGACAAGCATCATAAACGGTGAGTCTGCCAACTCTGACCATTTTTACTCTGGCTGACTGGCCGATGTGACCTTAAGACTGCGATGGAAACGACAATAAGAACCCGCTGGACTGGAAGCACGGCGGGTCCTACCAAGTGGATAAAGTCAAGTATAACATCATCCCGACAATGGATCAAGGTTACACACCAGGTGTCTGCTCCTTCCACCTTCAAGAAGACGAACAGTGGAGTGGCGTCGACGGGCCAGGCACAAGGCGCACCTGGTACTACCAGATCGAGCAAGCCACGATGAAGGATGGCGCCGGAGCAGTCATCCGCACACTCGGCTTCGCAGCCGACGGCAAGCACGGCGCTTCGGTCCACGCGGGCGACAAGGACTCGCTCACATTCAACTCCAAGCTGCCCAATGGCCTCGTCATCACTCCCGAAGCTCGGGGCAACCCTCGAGATTACGTCCAGTTTGCAATTGGCGCGCAGAGCTGGACGACTTCGACGGATAAGGGTACCCCTCGTTGTAGCACTGGTGTCTGGACCTCCGAATTTACGCCCGCCGTAAGTCCCTTCTTGTGGCCTGTGCTTGAACTATGATCAATGACTAATGGATTGAGCAGAACCGCAATATGGATTGTTCCTTTAACTGTTAAGACTGGCGCTTGAGTAGAATCATGCAAGTCAGTATTGTCTTTCCAACTGGAGCCTCAAATCCGATCTCCACGACTTTCTACCATCAGTCAGCCCAAACCGTCGCCGCCATATGCACAAAATCTGATTCACTTACCACCCAAACACGGCTCCAGCGACCTTCCGTCTTCTGCAGTCCCCCGAGAATCTGGAGTGCCTCAGTATCGTGGGCATGGACTGACGCATGATGGGCGAGCGGGAGTTTACCCACATGAGGTCACTGTTTACGTTTGCGGGCCTGAAGAATTGCTGGAGTTTGCGAGGCTTGAGACGTTGATTGTGATGTTCGATCGTATGATTTCTGGTAAAGTGCTTGCAAAATTGTTTGCGTCGTTGCTGGTGACGGTTTTGCGGCCAAGTATGTCGAAGCTGAGGCGCGAGTTGAGGAGGTCAAGGCTGAGAGCCGGTCAATGTTGAAAAATGGCAATTGATAATCGTGTCCCTGTCGAGGCGACAGGCGGCGGTTTGACGAGGCATGTTTCGCTGCTCTGAGGGTTTTGGGATAGCCTTTAGCTCTATGAAAGGGGCGAGTAAAATTAGCGACCCGTGAATTGACCACAGTGTGACGTTCAAGAGTACTCGAAATGTCCGTAAAGTTGTGACAACGCCACCTGTTGCTATGCCCACCTAATACTCAAGCACCCTCCCGCGCAACGGTATTCCCCCCTCCCGCCCATCACCCCCTCAGCGGCAGCACATGCTGTCCAAGCACGACCTGCCTACAAAGCGGACACTCCGGCTTCTCCCTGATCCAATCCCCAATGCACGTCCAACAAAACACATGCCCGCACGTCGTCACACTCGGATCCCGCATCTCCTCCAAGCACAGCGTACACTTCCGCTGCTGCCGGCCCCGAATCCACCGCAACGTCTCCGCATCCGCGAGCCCATACCGCGGCCGCTCCAGCACAGGCGTATGGGTAGCCTTCTCGACGCTCGCGGCGCTCGGATGGCGCGCAGCCGTCGTCGACTCGAAGAGCAGCACGTTCTCCGACGCGTACGCGTCCGGGTTGAGGGCAATCTCCACCCCGCCGTCGAGGACCGCGCTGCCCCCGGCGGCGCTGGCCGCGTTGGCGGGCACGGGCGGCGACGGCGACGGGCCGCTGCTGCTGCGTAGTGTGTGGTGGAGGTGCAGCCAGGCTTGCACGGCGACCTGTAGGACTAGCAGCACGCCGAGGACCTCGTACCCGACGCGCTGCTCGGAGGGGCGGATGCGCCGCGTGAAGATGTAGCGGAGGCCGAGGAGGCGCTTGCTGAGGTGGTAGTAGGCGCCGGAGAAGTAGAAGGTTGCCAGGCTGGCGGCGTAGATTGGAGAGGGGCTCGTGAGGGCGTCGAGGTGGGTAAGGAGGTAGGTCTGTAGGCGGGAGGAGAGGGTGGCGGCTTTGTGGCTGCGGCGGCGGTTAGATTCAAGTTTTCGACGGAGGCGGTGCCGGAGGGCGGGGAGGAGGCGGGCGAGGCTGTAAGGTAGCAGGACGCTGGCGAGGATGTAGCCGGCGCGGCGGTAGGGCGAGGGGAGGCGGCGGGTGTCGGCTTCGATGGGGACGATGTCGCAGTATTCTTCGCCGAGGGTGCGGTTGCCGATGAGGGTGGTTAGGCTGAGGTAGAGGAGCTCGGTGATGGTCCGGGCTTCGGTGGTGTGGGTGTGGACGAAGCGGGCGCCGTAGAGGTTGCGGAGGATGGTGGAGAGTTGTTCGAAGAGGAGGCTTTGGAAGTAGGTGTCTTTTTGGTTGGATCGGATGATGTCGGGGGCTGCGGCGAAGGGGTATTGGTAGCTGTTTTGGGTGGGTAGACTGGGAGTAGTGTGGTGAGCGATATCGTAAACTTGGTCAGATGGATTAACCATGATTTTTGGCTTCTGACTCTTCTCCCACCGCTTGATTGAGAAAGGTAGTGTGATCCTTGTGGCTTTGAGCTCCTGGGTTCAGGTTATATGTTGTTGTTAAACTGCCGAGGCTTAGCTCGGCTCACATCGCCGCCCTATCAGCCCTACGGCTCGGTTGACAGTGATGCACACGACCTCATACCTTAGACCACTGTACCCTAACTCCGGCCCAGACTCTGGAATTGAAACCTCCACCCGTGCTTCTGTCCTTCATTCACCCTGGTCGCTCTTTTCATCGCACAATACTGGAATCGTCAATCTAAAACTGTACGACGGTCATAGTCAGGGTCCGCGGTGATGAGCGATAGCTGAGGGATGAACGACAATGGATGGCGACCCTGCTGTTGAGCCAGAGTTGGACACTTTCAGTCTCTACTTGCCATTACCCTACAGAGTTGCTTTCATACTTGTCCTTGGTACAATGCTCATCCAGGCGCCAATGGACAGGGAACATGTTATTGACTGTCTCGCAGGTATTTGGGCTTGGGGCCTCAATCTTCACTACCTCTCTATCCTAAAGATCGTCAGTTTTCAGCCTGGCACAGTCGCAATTTAACACCCTTCAACTGACGAGCTAACAGGATTTACCAACGCTTATAAGATATCCGACCCGTTCTTCTTCAGTCCTTCCGCCTCTTCACCTGTCGACCTACCGGCTCGCGACACTCTTCACCATCCCTCTAATTCTCTCCCTCGTCATCTTCTGGACAATCACCCGTGGGCAGAGTTCGCTGGTTCGCGTCTGGGAAATTCTGCCGCAATCTTACCTCTTTTTACTTGTTCTGTTCTTCATCCTTCCCCTAAAACGGCTCTCTCGAGCGGGGCGTTATCGGTTCCTCAATGTTTTGAAGCGGGTGAGTGTCGGCGGCATTGCAGGAGCGCAGGATGGGAAGTTCGGCGACATACTACTTGCGGATGTGTTGACATCTTACGCAAAGGTGCTCGGGGATCTTTTTGTGTCGCTCTGCATGTTCGTTTCACCTGGACGGTCATCAACTGCAAGGCCGGATCGAGGATGTGGCGGTCAATACGTCGTGCCCTTGATAATTAGCATTCCGAGCTTGATCAGGCTGAGACAGTGCCTAATCGAGTTTTTGAGGGTTCGCAGGAGTAATCGAAAAGAAGGAGGATTTGGTCCTGCAGGTTGGGGAGGACAGCATCTAGCCAATGCTCTAAAATACGCCAGCGCATTCCCAGTCATCATACTGAGCGCTCTGCAAAGAGGTTACGATGGCTCGAAGATGGGCATGAGTGAGACTGGTCTGTTCCGATTGTGGTTTGTTTACTTTCCTTCCCTCTCCTTTTCAACTCACTGACTGTCATACAAAGGCTCTTCTTAGTCTTCGTCAATTCCTTCTACTCATTTTACTGGGATGTCGCCAAGGACTGGGACCTTAGCCTCTTCTCCAGCTCACAAGAACGCAACAATCCGGAGCACCAGTGGGGACTACGGCGACGCACCCATATTCATGCCAAAGAAATGTATTATGGAGCCATCGTTATCGATCTCCTGCTTCGGTGCACCTGGAGTTTCAAACTATCCCCTCATCTGGATCACTTTAATGACCTTGAAGGCGGCATATTTCTTATGGAGCTGTTGGAGGTTTTTCGTCGGTGGATCTGGATCTTCTTCCGTGTGGAGACAGAGTGGGGTATGCAGTCATCTCCGCGACCGTCGAAGTTATGGACTGACTAGGTTCCTTGTGCAGTTCGCAGCAATCGTGGTGTTACTCCTGACGATTTTCTATTGGGCCAGTACCCCAACGGCGGGAGTTTCGATGACGACTGAGACGATCTACAATATGCTGCTCGGACGGCGATTGTTCAGTATCGACAGCGTCGAATATAGTGGCCAATCTATGCGGTCTTAATTGCTACCTGAAATATACGATTTGCCCAACTTCTCTCGGTGTCTTATGCTTCATCTCTTACTGCCATCTCACAGTGTCGTCCCCACATAGCTGTGCTGCGAAGTCTTGGTGACATGCTATGCTTGCATTCCTAATAGGGCCATAGCAATTGGTCATCACATCCGGCGCATGATCGGAGCTCAGCACACGTGGAAACCTTCTTTCTTTCCATTCACACAAGGGTCAGCGCCTCCTATTGTTCTTGTTACCAATACTCAGGATATTCACTGGGCCACCCAGGCACCTTATAACCTCTCCCACCCCCCTCAAACCACTCTCTCCTCTACACATCACGCACCTGGTCTTTTTCTTGACCTCGCCCACTTCCTAAGTTCGGGCAACTACCCTTCTACATATATTCTTATACTTGCTTTTGCTTGCATGACTATCATTACATGAACGAACTCATTATGTTTCGATGCTCTACATCCTCAATCCCAATTGTCACTTATGAGACTGAGACAGCAATCTCACATGCATTACTTGATGCCAGCCCACGACATGAAGACAGGGCTGCCTGAGGGTAAGATAGATACATCATCACTCTTGGTTCTGATTACCCCCAAGAAAAGTGGGGAAAACTTTCCGCCAATAGCGGGACCCTTAAGACACCTACCCCTGGCAAGCATCTCTACGCTTCTGGCCAGTTTGATTGAAGCTTTTCGATGAAAGTTTCATTTATGTGCTACTACGTAGCATCTTTCAGTCAGTCCATGTTTTAGCATGGGTTCAAGACTAGTCTACGGAGCAACAGTTGAGAGAAAGCTGACGGGGACAAGGGAACAGATAACGTGGTGTGTGTTTTACTTTCCTTTCTTTCTGCTTTAGATGAAAGGAAAGCTGAATTTAGGCCCGGCGGCATCCTTGAACCTTGACGGCTTCTTCTTCTCCGGGAGGGGTTTAGCGGGATACTTGAAGCTATAGTGACGGCCCTGCTTTCAATCCGTGTTCTTGTCGTACTCAGAGGAACCTCACTCATCGTCATTTAATTCTCTGTTCTGTCCTTCGTTCCATAAGTTAGAGACGCAACAAAGTCTCTGAAAACCAGCCAGGAGAATGGTTGGGCTCTCAGACTCAACTCTTGATTGTGTCCTCTCGGAGCAGACACCAAGTCACACCATTACGATTAGTGGCCAGGATGCAGGAGTCAAGGCGACATCAGAGCAGGACAACAACATCAATGATGTTGATTTTGACGGTGCAACAAATCTTCAGCGCGCAATAAGAGGTCAAGATGATGCGATCATGACAAAAGAGATGGAGGAAGCCATTCTTGATCAGATGCTTGACTCAATCACAACTCGAAGATACACCGTGACCCGATCGAATTCGTCAGAATTCTTCTTCAGAGTAGTCGCTAGGAGGAGTGGGGATTCGGTTGGCTTTTCTTCGTCCGCCGACTCGACGACACCCCGTCACCGACGTGTCACTGCCCCCGCCCCAGCTAACAAATAAGGAGACGTCCCGCTTCCGGCCGGCCGAGATCATTCTTCGGCGGTCCTAGCATCACACGATGCTAGGCGGGGAAGTGCTCGCGACACTGCGAACCTGCAGAGCAAGATTACGGGGCTTGTGACTGAGGCCTTCACAGCAACGTTGGGCCAGTCCAAGCAATCCCATGACCTCGGAGTTACAGCCGGGTACGTCGGATCGATGACGGCAGATATTTGGTCCGGCCGCGTCCAGGATGATTTCCAAGACCCATTCGGTCTTCAAGCTCGGATCGACCAATGGCGAAGAAGAGAAAGTTCACCAAGGAAGAGATTACGGCAATGCGTGTTGCCAAAGGCCTTGATGCCAGTGATCCAAGAGCCAGGCAGCGAGTCGCGTATGCGGAGAAGAAGGGGCGCGTGAAAGCTTGGGTCGCCGATGAAGTGTCCGGTGCCGCTGCCGGGATGCTTCGACCAGACCCACTTCAATATAAGGATGTCAGGATTTCTTGAGAAAGTTACAGGTCAAGGCGGCTGACTTGGTGTCTACTTTTGTGTCGTTTTCACAATCACTTCACGGATGAGCTTCTCCCCTATCTCCTGAGCCTTCTTGAGGCGAGATCTTATACGGTAATCTTCAAGTCATTTGATCAAATACGCTTTGGCATATCCTCAGGTGCTGGTCACTTCTCCAACCAGATCAACTCTATATTGATATCACCAAAAGATGGTAAATCAACGGAAGATTGAATCAAGGCCATCGATGAAGATCTGTCTAAGATTGTTACATAGCTTTGACGGCCTCCAGCTGACCTACGCGGGCGACAAGTTCTTTACGGGCAGCTGAGTTACAGGCTATAAAAGCAAATCATACGGTTCTGGTGTCAATGCCGGGCTGACGAGGTTGACTATGTTGCTGCAAACAACATGATGAATGGGGCGCCCCCCCGAGCCCCAGCTTATCACTGGCGATTGTCAGACATACCTTGACAGTCTCGAGGACGACCACCCGCTTGTGTTGCAACGGCGGTTGAACCCTGTGTCGTCCCGCGACCCCCTTGGTGGTCGTTCACTCGCCGACCTTGTTGAAGAAGCTAGGGAGACTTTGCTCAGCGGGTCGACACCGATTCGGCCAGAATGTATGTCGAGCAGATCGCCCGCTATCTTGACGCCGCTCGCGAAGCAAAGTACGCTGACGTGAGAAGGAAGCTGAAGGAGATGTTCAAGGTTCTTCACACTCTGAAACTTATGTAGTCAGACCAGTGGTGCTCCGTGAATAATTGGAGACGTTGACTACATGACAGAGGGGCCATCAATACTGCGTTGATCAGAGTTATAGCGACAAGCTTGACCATACATCAAGCCCTTGGGATCCAAATGATGACCTGTGAGGTGCTAAGATTGTGAAACACCGTTGGCAACGTGGCTTATACCTAAGGGCTTGTACCTAAGGGATAATATAACTTGCGCGACCTCCTGATGGCGTAAGAGGTCCAGTCACGACCTCATCATGATCTAGCCTTCAGTGACCGTCCGGTGACTGTTGTCTGTCTTTGGAAGATACTTTTCATACTTCTCTTCACGAACAACACTGTCATTTTTCACGATCTAGCCTTCAGTGACCGTCCAGACCTGTTGTCTCTCTTCAGACAATACTTTTCATACTTCTCTTCACGAACGACACTGTCATTTTTCACGATCTAGCCTTCAGTGACCGTCCAGACCTGTTGTCTCTCTTCAGATGATACTTTTCATATTTCTCACAAACAAAGTCGTCGAATCTCACTTCAATCACTCAGACATCGACGAGGAAATTTTCAATTCATCAGACCTCAAGTTCAAGCCCGCTCCCGCCAATCCCTTCTCCAACGCCGGGAAAGCAAGCATCCAAGCCATAATCGAGCATGCCACTGCAGACGGAGTTACCTCCAAGAATTTCTCGAAGCAGCTGCAGTTCATCAAGGGACGACCAGGCACCCAATATCGAAATACGCTGTGGTTCCGGCGATTTGAAAGCTTTCGAGAGCAATCTTTAAAAAGTCAGGTATGTTTGAGTCGAATCAATGAAGTGACAGTGACTGACATTAGACCGTGGAGAAACCGGTGGATCGCAAGCAAACTCCGCCTCTTGCGCCTTCGGCACGCCAGCGTGATCGACCTAGTTGAATGGTCAGCCATATCATTCTTGTATGAGGCATTTGCGCTGCTTCTTGACCGCTGGATCTAGATCAGCTTATCTTCTTTGGAAGAGGCGCGGCCGGGTATGTAATCTGCCTGCTACACACACTTGACAATGTCGACGTTCCGATAGAGTTCCATGTCAATTTGCGGCTAAGGGGTCTGCTTTCCATGGCAACCCTTGCTGCCACATGTCCAGCAGCTGCAGCTTACACTATCCAGACTATACTGGTATTGATCAGTTGCAGCTTTGCCAGAACCGTCTTGCTTTGAATGGAGAGTTTGATGGCGCCTGTGCCAACTGTGTAGTTGCTCACTCCAGTCATACTACACACCAGAGGCTGGTTGTACGCAAACTCTTGCAGTTTAACATCACTCTCCTGATTGCAGTACAGCGAGCTCTCGCCGAAGTTGAGACCAGCACCATTTCTGCTTCACTTCTGCATTCATTAGCTGCTTCTTCGTTGCGAGTTCCCTGAGAACTTCACTTCGCTCATTACTCTACTGGATCGCCCCCTAGCTCAATCCTTTGTCCTTTACTATCTGTCTCCATTATCAGCCATTGTCAAGTCAAAGCTGGAGATACCTTGTCGGTATTCCTCGACCCGGAGACGAATGTCCACGAAGACGACAGGGGAGATGGCTTTGCGGAGACTCGTAATATCCGTAACGAATTGGTTTTCTATTTTGAAGAGTTTCTTACTCCCTGCGGTAAAAACATGCGGGAACGAAAAGAGACCTGGAATGGAAACATTCGTCGGGCCGCTTTGAAGCTAACGGAATCGACCTTTTCGAAGAACGCCCTCCCTACAAACCTGTACAGGGCGTCAAAGCATATCCCTATCACCCTACCACTGCCAATTCGCTGGTCCGCTAGCGTCATTAGGTCTCTCCCTTACGCGCCAGTAGGGGACGTTACTATGATAGTAAGGAGACGCTATATTAAGGAGGAAGAACGCTACGACGACGAGGACCCTCCATTTAATCCAGCAATGTTCGACATGGAGAATGAGGCAAAGGATGCCTCTAATTAACACAGTGGTATTTCACGACTTGGGAATCAGACCGCTCAACAGCCTGGTTTACTTGACCAACATTTGAGTTCTACTTCTACATCCCTTTCCCCATAAGCATTTAATAGTCTTGCGGGACACTTAGACTGAATTACTCGAATTCATTGACATCGTCATACAGTTATGGTGTCTGATAACGTGCGCTAGAGAACCTACAGGACTGCTTGAGAAAAAGGTCTAAACACCCTACGAGGGAACGCTGAGTGCAAGTGAATTGTGAGAATATATTGAGGAGAATCATATCTGGGATGACGGGAAGAGTGATTCGCCCGTAGTCGGGATCGTCCCAAGAAGTCTCAACGAAGAGTACAGACTTAAGACCAACAGAACACATATCTCATTGAAGAAGGGAATTTTGTTTTCAAGACAAGGCAGCTGTGAGCATGGCAGAGAAGCACTAAGCAGAGGTGTATTGGGTGGTAGTACTCCAACTATGTGTGGGCTATCGATGGCTCAATGCCATCACTGAAGAGATTGTTGTTCTCTGGTTCAAATACAGAAGGTTCGTCGCAAGCACGATGAGGCTTGCGGCTGACTGTGAGACAGCCTGTCCAAAAACTTGTGATCTCGGCGATGAGAACAAACAGTTGCGTCGAGGAAACCAGATACTCGATGATCCTTCACACCCCAAGAGTTGTGGTGACCTCATCTACTGACTGGAGAAACCAGAGACTACGGTCATCAATGTAGCAGATCTGCTGAAACTCAGGGAAGAACACAATAATAGAGTACAGAGATTATAAGGAGAAGTGATCAATACTTCAGATTGTTAGACAGACTGAGCTGAGCTTACCTGCACTCGGAACGAGTCGTCTATTTGCTTTTCATCGCTCAAACAGGTTGACAATGCCGGTCATCCCAAAGCTCCTACACGAACCACATCGACCAGCTCAGTCAGCTTCACCTCTCTATGCAGAACCAGCAGAACCAGCATTGTTGCCGTCATATCGGCTCATCAGACCAGCCCTACCAAAAGCCCCAGCATTGCCGATCCTATTAAAGCGACTAGTGTGGAAGATAAGAACATGATGTAGGTGAGACAAAAGGATAAATAAAATGATCAGAGAGAATACTAGTAGCGAAGAACACACTTCTCACTGTCTTGCATAGTGCACTACACAATCTCACATACATGAACATCGACCTCTTGTCTTCAATCCCAAATTTGCAGTCTCGCCGGTGTCGATGCCGTTATTAACCACATACATGGAGTATATCTCAATAAATTGGAGACTAAACAGGAAGAAAGAGAAACAACAGAAATAATGAAAGATCTTCCAGGTCCAACCGCTCCAGCTGCGTCGTTATTTCCTCTTGCCGACACCTTTTCAAGAGTCACACGCAGTTCCGACACCCCATTGGCCCTTGAAGCGGATTCTTGCCTACGTTGTTTGCAGCGTATAGGTACACAATTGACAGTGGAACTGGAAACGGCTCAATTTCTACATGACTTTCACCAGCAAGTCGAAGAACGGCTGAGTATTGGCGCCGATCAGAGAGTTCACCTGATTGAACAGAGCCTTGGCGGGTGAATGTTGAGAGTGACAGATCTTGTCCCCATGTCTGTAGTGAACCAAATTCACGTTGAGGACCATCTCAAGAGATCTATGGCCAGTACAAAACTGAGGACTTAGACCAAGAACACTTCGTTGCACAATTGACAGTATGCCCAAAGACTGTGAGAGAGTCCTAGTCTATGTGCAAGGTGACAAGGAGATGTGTGGAAAGAAGACCTCCCACAATGATCCCGGGCTATGGATATTAATTTGATCCACTTTGGGGCTATTTCAATAGACAGCCTTATACACATACAATTTGGCGGCGAAGCTTGTATTCACGGAGACCTCAAAGCCTTTTGAGAGCAGACTGGTCATCCGGTTCAGGAGGAGTTGACAACTATCAACTAGAGAGGCGACTCGGCGCCAGGTCCTGTCAATCTCCAATGACATCTTTTGCTCATAAGGTTACTCTTATTGAAGTTCACACAAGTCGTTGTAGTATCCACCGGAAAGAAACCCAAGAAAGAGAAAGGAATTTTTCAGCTTTATCTTCCTATACACATCCGCTCTCTTCTCTGACCTCTACCGCACCCTAAATCTACCCATCAAACATTTGGTTCTCGATAAGTGTCAGTGCATCAAGAACGTCAAAGGAGCCCCTGCAACAAAGCCATCAAGGCGTTCTCCTATCACTTGTGCATCTTGTTGTCCGGCATGTTTCTTGACAATCAATGGTATGATGTCGGAGGCCTCGCCCTCCTGCTCTGCTGCGACAATCAATTGGAAGAACTGCAGAGTTTTGAAAACGCTTTTTTGCCAAGTCTATCTCGCTTTGGGAGGGTTTGCAAATATTGCTCTCTCAATCCTGTTTTCCCATGCAGCGGTTCCCGACACTCCTTGACATCCAGTACTTCACAAAATCATTATGGTTGTCCCCTTCCAGCCCAATGAGGGATTGCGTTCTCTGCAATACGACTTTGCAACTCAATATTTTCCCTTCTTTGCTGTGAATATCATCTAGCTTGATCATCAACTCACTCAAGTGTCAATGTCTACAGCACATTATCATCTCTACAACTGTCATTATTCAGTTCGCTTGAGCAGGTCTGCGGCGTAAAGCCGAACATCAACTGCGAGTATTGCGCCGAGCGAAACAAGCCCTGCGACCCAATCCGAATCATCTTTTCCCCTTGTCTGGCGATATATGCTGACTTTATGAGGTCCTCGCCGCGTTCTACCTCCAGGTAAAAGACTTTTATGGGTCAGCCCACCTCCATCCTTCCTGAATATTTCTCCAAATTATTAGAAATGGCGCTCGCACACGACGTGTGTAATGCATTCTAGATGTCATTACTCTTCGGGTCAGCCGTGGTTCGGTGTGTTGGCTGGTTTTACCAGATACTCAGACTCAACATTTGATTGCAAGCTGTCATGCGACCAACATCAATCTTGGGGCGGTGATCGCATTCCAACAAAGGTTACACTGGGAGGCAAGTTGCCATTACTGGTGTGGTGCTCCACTTTTCGTCTGCCAGAGTTTCAGCAACTTGCAGTGTGGATACAATGACATTCTGCTCCCGTTCCTGCTTGCTGCCTTCCGAAGTTCAACCTATTCACCCATGATTGCACGAATCATTGGGTACCGGGTCAATGAGAAGGAATTCAAGAAGTGGATCGTCGAACCCAATTGTCTGTTCGAAAAGGAGGTAACCAACGCCCTTGTTGCATTCGAGGCGGTATACCGTTAACCCCAAGCTACCCCTAACCACCTAATCCTAACAAACCTCATAACTCACGACACAGTGCCCCGGAATGAATTTGTCCAAGTTGACAGCTAATGGTGTACTTGAAGCTGATTGGCTCTGCGTTCAGATCGCCCAAGTTGGTCTTCAACCCTACCACAATACTACAATAGTACCAGGTGGGAAGTAAATGGCAAGAATGGAGCGTCTGAGCTCTCCAAGAAGAAGCATCCTTTGTTGTGAGCGACAAGGCAGTTAATGGTATCATGAGCAAGTTGATCACTACTGTCTGTCTCACAACAGCAGCTTCGAAGTGCTTGACTTCACAGTCATTAGGGGATGCTTCAGGTTTTGCATTCTCTTCCTAAGAACAGTTAACATGAGTAAGCAGGCACTGCAACCTGACTGTTCAAGAGAGTGTGAGCAGAATTGATGATGTCGATCTGGAGACTTTACTTACCAGCTTGGCAATAGGATTTTCAAGTTACCTTTGTTAAACTTCTATCTTGCAGCGTATGGGATCAGCAAGAAGTCATGACTGTTGAAACATCTGCAGCGCGTTCTCAAAGAGATCAACCCAAGTCTGGGAGAAGCGCTTAATTCCCAGATTCACGCCCTTATTGATCCTCAATTTAGTCTCACATTGGCCGATATTCTGAGAGTGATTGATCAGATCAAGGTTCGTGTTTCCATAAATGCTTACCACTTTAGCTGACTTCCAAGTTTTCAACAGACTCTGTATGACGGTCTTGAGCATCTACCTTAGGTAAGTTAGCGGAGTTGGCCGAGGGTCGCCGGGTACAACTGTCTCTACCGTAATGTGTCCGGAATGACTCGGGGCAATCAACATGAGGCAGTCACTTTCAACCTGTTCTGGTTAGCATTTCTTAGCTGCATTGAAGGCGTTCACTAAGCATTCACACCTTGCTGTCAAAAAATGGTAGCACCAACGGATCTCTTTCACCTCTTCACAGAAGATCTAGGCCTAATGCTTATCCCTACTGGGCCATCCACAAGACCATGCTTCTTTCTTGACTTTCCTGAATACTGCGAAAACTCTTGATGCTAATGTCAACAATCCTTTCGAACACCTTGGAACCGAAGGAAAAACACGCCAAATGAGCAGCCAAATGAGAGACAAAGGAGGCGACAGCTCTGCCTTTTACTTCTGCTTCTACATCTAGCTCTATTTCCTCACTTCCGTTCATGACGGCAGATGTCCTCGACGATCCAAATCAAGTTACCAACAAGTCAGCAGAGTGTCTTCAGGCTGCCAACAAGCACTTCTTCTCCTGGTTCTTAAGAAGCTGAACCGGGGGATAACAAAGTCAACAGAAAAGAAACACAAGCAATGGAGTTGTTGAGAAACAGGGGTTGCTGAGATATACTAGGAGTGCTCCAAGTTGCTCAACAGAGATGTTCATGCAGTGATGTCAAAGTTGAACAACAGAAGGGGGTGCCTCAAGAGTGAAGGGAAAGACAAGTTTGACAAGGAGATACAAAAAACACCCGACGCCACATAGAAGCTAGACTTTCGACAAATCGTCAAGACCTTGCGCATTCCCTAACAGTGCGCCGTTGGCACCAGCATCCAAGCACATATGTCAGACTGTCATGAGTCCACAAATAACGGTCTATTATTGCCCATCCAGATGCACAACCAGTCTAGCCACTTATCCTAACCACTGTCATCCAACTCGACGCTGTCGAATCTGTCCAGTACTTACTTGATACAAGCTAAGTGCCGACAACTATCGCCTCGCCCCTCAAGCCATTGCAAACATCAGCTTCTCAGTCACACCACACAAGCGCCTGTTTCAGAGCCCTGCGAAACACACAACATCTATTGTTCTCACTTGTATGGCACAACATGACATCTGACACCGAGCCAGCCATATGGACAGCCTCGATTTTAAAGGCTCTGAGAGACCTTGATAAAACAGACGCGGCTTCACTGCGGGACTATTGTCGAGAAGATCGAGAAGTCAGTGACGGCCAAAGGAGACCGGCCTCCTACTGTGACTGCAGGCGAAGCGAATGAGCGCGATGTTTTCTAGCTCTTTGGTCTCGAACCCATATGCCGACCAATCAAATTACATCACGTACGTATTCCACGCCCTCCTCGTGCATCGGTCTCTCAGCGCGACAATGTGGCATGAACACACACAAGCCTTGAACGCAGCGGGAGACTAAGGACCCCTTATTTCCAGAAGCCCCCCAAGACTCGCCCATTCCGAGCGGGAGGGTTGGGGCTACTTCCAGCCAGACCCAGCAAAATCACCATGGACGCAGACGACGTACGTTGCCCACAAGAAGGGCTCATCACCATGAACACAAGAAGCCAGTCTCAGCGGCGGCCAACGCGTCACAAGAACAGCTATAGCAGCTGGTTAATACAGCTGTCCATGATGCAAGTCCCTACCGCCTTGACTGAAGAATGATCTCGACATATCGCTTGCCATTCTGTTTTCTGATGACTTTGCCCTCACGTTGCTTTCCATCCGTTATGTGCTCAACCTGGCGCTATATATCAATCTCTTTGTCGACTGCTGTGGCCGTGGATCAGATCTGTGTGGGGTGGACTGACGGTTGCAGAACAGTCCAATCACTGCTTGTGTTGGGACCACGTGGAATTTCTAGGTCGTTCATTTGGATGATGATCTTTGGGTGGTCGATGTAACGGCCAAGAGATAGTAGCTATGGAGTCTGTTTCACCTCTGTGCTCAGATGATATCACACTCACTGAGCCGCCTTTCCCATCTGCTATTGCGGACGGAGTGTGTGCGGGATGTGCGGATTTTGAGAATGAATGATGAGATAACCTAACGATGTGGACCCTAAGCCAAGAAACACTCCCATCTCGACCCTAGTCCATCACTTCCCGTATTGTTCCCGAACCACCCAAAAAAACCTGGAGAACCCCCAAGCCACTCGAACGCCGACGTGATACATTAGACCCCTTAACCCTACAAACTCGGCGTAAAAAACCTTCTAAACCGATCCGCGCGACTCAACCCACAATGCACAACAACATCATGACACCGCATCAGCAAACACGGAAAGCGCACCGTCCAAAACTGCAAATACCCCACCGGCAGCGACCCCACATGCTCCTTGACCGCCTCCGGCATATCCTGATAGTGATTCTTCTTATTCCTCAACGCACGCAGTAAATCCAGCATTTTCGAGCCGGTATATTTGCGCTGCTTGCCGAGCGTGTCTTTGAAGTCTTTGGGCAGGTATTTGAGAAAGTCCATGTCGGGACCGAGGACGTTGTGCGCGATGGACTCGAGGATCTGCAGGCTGGCCGAGGGCGGCTCGCGCGGCTCCCATTCGAAGTGGTCCGAGACGTGGCAGAGGAATTCGAGGCGGTCTTCGGCGGACCAGAAGAATGGGTGGGTGAGCACCGTTGCGGCGTCGGGGCTGGGGGGTTTGTTAGTGTTGGCCCTTGTTGGGAGGGGTGGATGGGGGTGTTGTGCTTACCGGTCACGGGGGTCTTGAGCGAGCATCTGGCGGATGAGGTCATCTGCCTCGTATGCGTAATCGCCTAGTCGTTGCAGATCATCCAGGTTGTACAAGCCCTTGACGATGTTGGCTTCACGCATGTATCTGCCGTCCTTGTCGAAGGGGTGGTTGCCGCGTGTGAGGACGTAGTAGAACACACATCCCAAAGAGAAGATGTCGATTGCTCTTGTTGCTCTTCTGTTGGTTTGCGGATCAACGACAGCGGGTTCGGACGTATCTCCACTGAGAGTGGTATCCACGGCCGATGGTTGATGGGCGTTTGCGTCGTCGTCAACAAGTAATTCGGGAGCCCTCCAGCCAGAGGTTCCTGCAGCATGCGCCGTCGTTGCTCGGAAGGAACTCTGATCGCCTTCGAGTTTCTTACAAAGTCCAAAATCGGAGATTAGCAGCCTTGGGGGTAACACTGCGTTCGGGTGTGCTCGCAACTTCTTCGGAGCAGCAACGAGGATATTTTGCGGTTTGAGGTCTCGGTGAACGATCTTGAGAGAATGAAGATATCTTACACCGGCCGTGATCTGCTTCAGTACGTCTGGGAGGTCGAGACCAGAGACTCCAATCAATTCGGGATGGTTATTTGGCTTTTCGATCACATCCTGAAGTGATGCCGGACACAGTTCCAATGCTATGTAAAGGAACTCGCCGGCTTGCTCTCTGTCAAAGTATCGGATGACGTTGGCGTGGTCGTCGCTTTCTTGTAGCAGGCCAACCTCGTGAGACGCAATGTCAAAGAATTCTAAAAGCATTCTTTTCACAGCAACATCTCTACCGTCAAATGATCCTTTGTACACAATCGTGCCGTGACTACCAAAGCCAAGCACAGTATCCGTGAAAACCCTGAGCTGTCCAATCTGAATGATTGGCCCAGAAACGTCAGCGACATCACTTGTGAATGATCCATTGACCCTGATCACGTCCGGCTCTACTGACGGGTCACGTCCAATGTGCATGGCTTCTTCAACAGTTTGGTCGGTGCTGCTTTTCACCTCAATCCTCCGGCCTCCTCCCTTCTTGGACGCTTTCGAATGGTTTTTGCCGCCTCTACGACCCCGGCTGGCCTTTTTCTTCTTCTTTTCGGCGTCCAGAGAGCCGGCCGGACCTTCGTCATCGTTCAATGACGGTTCCTCAATCCGGACTCGGGGTGTACCATCAAAGTCGAGGGGATTGCTGTCCTTCCGTTCAATAGTGTTGGATTCGCTGACAGCGTCAAGTTCAGCTTCTTTAGCAGTTAACCACGGCTGCTCCACGGAGGTAATTGACTGGCTTCTGGACCTTGAAACAGCTTCGGGATGTGTTACACGAAGATTCTCCCTGTCAGAGCCTTCGAGTAGTTCTAGGGGCAATTGCCCTTGAGCCACTACTGGTGTTGATGGCGTCGACGTCAGAGGCTGCTCCAGGGCAGGGAAGATGTACTTCAAGTCAAGATTCTTGCGAAGGATGCGTCCTGCGTATCTCCTATTGAGAAAGAAAAATAGGCCAGTAAAGGCGCACATAATCAAGATGAAGATGTCCTTTGCGTTCTCCGTGGCCGTACCGATAAGACGACTGCCACCAAGAGCTGGGACTGCCGTTATTTGGGGTATGTCGTATATCACGTTCGGCTGGATCGCATCTGCGGGCTGAACTTCAGGCGCAGATATAGTCGCAAATCGATCGCGTAACGAATCGTACCCGGCTAAAGCATGGACCCCGACTAGAGCTTTCCGTTCTTTCGTGGAGCCAGTGGTATCCCAAGCCGAGGTCATCTCAGCCCAGTCTCGATCATAGCACTGTGCGGTGGGTGCACCGCCCGTGACCAATGGATACGTAGCCTCAGACATGGCATACCAACCACCAGCATCCGTATGATTGACAAAGATACGATTACTCCGGTCATTCACCCCGTTATAAAGATCTTCCCTATCTTGCGGGGAGATGGGTTGTGGTAATATGACAAGCGGTGTATCTTGAGTGTCAACATCCATGGGTCTGGCAACGTCGAACACTCGTGCAACAGGCGAAGGAAATCTTTGAGTATACAGCTTCCGTCGATTGTCGGTTTGTGCGTGATCGAAGCCGAAAATGCTCCCGTCATGCCGACTGTAAACATACTTGTGGTCCATGGTATTAAAGTATTGACTTAGCAGATCGCTATCGCGGTTGTTCGGACCCCACTCCGAGTATGTCAGTGTACATATCTGGTCTCCACTATCCCTACTTTGAATGCCAACGGTGTATTCGGTCCGACCTAATGTCAAAGTACCGCTCGATCCACACTCTTCCTCGTCCAGAGTCTCGAAATTGCTCATGCGACGGCAACTCTGCTCATCGTTGATCGAGGAACCAGTCGAGCTGAACATCTTGAGGATCGTACCGCTCGCAGCGTCTACCGTATACAGCGTGTTCCTCTTTTCAGCTGTGTAAACCACCGCAGGGTTCTCTCCAGCATATGGCGATAGCTCCTCGACCAACCTCTTCACCGTCAGGCCAAGTTTCTGCAAGGCCGGTTTCGGTCCGGGGTTGTAGACATAGAGATTCCCATCTCTACTCGGCTCCACGATCCACAAGAAGTCATCTTCCGGCCTGTGGTCTCCATTCTTTGATTTGTTTTGGCGGTGATAGGTCGTCTCCACCATTGGCCTATCCACCTCCAAGGCCCATCTCGCCGTTCCCGTCTTCCTATCTCGGGCGTGGATCGTTCCGTCCACAGTCGCTAGCAGCACAAAATCTTCAACTTCCCAATCCTGCAGAGATCGCGCATTAAGCAGCGAAGAGAGGCCGGCAGATTTGCCGGTGAATCTCGCAGGTGGTGCTCGGACGACATGGTCAAGGTGACCCGCCGGAGCCAAAGTTGCGATGGCGCTTGGACTGTTGGAACTAACGTCCGTGTCTTTCAGATGCTTGTAGATGGTGGTTTCCAGCTGTCGCTCCTGTAATCTCGATGGCTCGGATGATATGGACTTGTCCGACAAGGGGGCCTCGTACAGCGATCGGCCATCATGTCGCTGCTCCTTGTGTTGAGATACGGCGATAACAGGGAGGAAAAGGAGGAAAAGGAGAACGGTTGGTAGAGCAAGCTGTTTTACGTCGGGCGGGCGACGTGGCATGCTGATGGACTACAATGCTGCCCCCACGGCCTTCGGCAGGCGGCTATTGCGAAACGAGAGATCTTTCCCGGGCTCTTGACTCGTTGGTGAGAGGGAACATGAGAGAATGGGTTGTCGAAGATGATATCGAGGGTTCCTCGAGGATTATGTAGGTTCCCGTCAGCACTTGCAGGAGCTGAGAATGAAGAATGGCGCAGTCGGGGAAGCGAGCCTCTGAAACAGCTATGGATGCGGCGCACACATGGGAAGAGAGAGTTCGGGGAAAGTCGTACCAACAAATAGATTGAGTTAGTACAAGGTTTACAAGGGAAATGCAGTGTTGCGGGACAGGAGCGGTTCGAGCACTTAGAGTCCTGATCAAATATCCAACGCAGGCGCAGCAATCACCGATGAGGTTGCTACTGTAAGGTACAGTACTGTTTAGAATTTACTAGGCTTGATTAGGTTTGGTCATCCGCTATCACCTTACCTATATAAATAACATACCATGGCGATGACGCCCAAATGTTTGGAGACAACTTTGTACAACTACAAGTGATAGCGATATTCAACTCGAAGAAGATGCCTTGCGCAGGAGAAGTGGAGTATCAGAGAAATTGAAAAGTGTTTCATATATGAGTGCATACTGTCACACGATTATTGACAGGTAGAGCTCTCTAGCTACATTTTACCCTCGCATCAATCCTGGCAAGAAATGCGTGGCACAGCTCGCTCTAACAGTAGCTTTTGCTATCTATGGGACGAACTACATGAGCAGTGCTGAGTTGCATCGTCTGGGAACCGGCATATCATATTTAGACCCCACTTTGATCCCCACACAAGTGACACAGCTGAGCATGAGCACTACATCCTCTCCCTTTTTCTGGGCGCGCTCCTTATTATCGAATCAACCCTCAAGAGTAGCTACCGGGAACGTCAGTTGAAACCCCCAGAATTGCGAACACGACATATAAGGCAGAATTCCACAACTCACCTCTGCCGCTTCTGACGCCGACGACACCACCGCCCGTTTCAACTTGTAGCTTTCAATCACCCCCAAATCTCTCATGTCTGCGATTCCGCCCCCAGGACTCAAAAGATCGAGCCCCGAGTTCATCATGCCGTTGTATATCGCCGATCTCAACCTCGTCACGAGATCACTAGAATCCAGCCCGGCATTGTCCGCAAGGATGGTGGGTAATTGTCGCAGTGCCTTGGCGAATGAATCCACCGCGATGGCTTTCTTGCCCGCGACGCGTTGCGCGGCTTGGTCGACTGCCTTCGCCATCACCATCTCCGCGCAACCTCCACCCAGCGTCGTCTTCGGTTCCCGTACAGTCTGCGACAAGACTGCGAGGGCGTCGTGTAAGGAACGCTCGGCTTCGTCCAGGAGCTGCTCGGTAGCGCCTCGTAAGACAATCGTGCATGCTTGACCGGCCGCGACCCCGGAGAACTTGATCAGTGTGTCCTCGCCGATGATGACTTCCTCGATAAGATCACAGTGGCCGAGTTTGACGCTCTCAGGATGATCAAACGTGGAGGCAATTTCGCCGCCTGTCACCAGCGCTAAACGTTCAATACCGTCGAAATCGGCGTGCTCGATTGAAACTATACCGGCGTCGGAAAACAGCTGTTCGGGCCAGTTGTAAATCAGTTGGCGATTGACGAAGCAATTTATACCATGAGCCTTGATCTTCTCCACTTTCGCTTTCATCTTTTCCCTCTCCGCCTTCTCCAGCTCCGCCAACTTGCCAGTCGATTCGACCTTGACTCTAGCTCCGAAGATCTTGACCTTATCCGTATCCATAGATGTATTCGCCACGAGGATCTTAGCATTCTCGAGTCTCTTTGGCTGATTTACTCCAATGCTCTTGTCCAAAATGAAACCCTCGTCTAGATAAGAGTCACTGAGCTTTCCACCCGCCTTTTTTATGATCTGTATATGGCTCAAGTCTGTCGATCCTTGCATCCGTAGGACGGCATCGCACGCCAGCTCCGAGAAATGATTTCGATCCTGACTCAAAACCTTCGAGCTCAGGGTTGTCCGCGCGATCGCAAGGAGGTCCTGTCTGAAAGCCTTCTTATCCTTGCTGTGATCCACCGCCGACTTCTCGAGAGCTGAGAGCGCAGCTTGACTTGCTATGCGGTAGCCTTCTATGATAGTCTGCGGGTGTATCTTCTTCTCCACCAGCTTCTCGGCTTCGCGGAGTAGCTCAGCGGCCAGGACTGTAACCGACGTTGTTCCGTCCCCTACCTCATCATCTTGTACCTTTGAAATGTTGACAAGGACCTTCGCTGCGGCATTGTCGAGTGCTATGGCTTTGAGGATGGTGGCTCCGTCGTTTGTGACCATAATCTCGCCGGTTGATCTATAACAGGTGAGCTTCGTTGCAGTAGCCTTGCCATCATCACCTACGCCGACTGTAATATCTTGTCCATACCCTTGGGTCCCAAGGTGCTTTTGACTAGATCTCCCACCGCAATCGCACCAACAAAAGCTGAGAGTCGCGCGTTTTCACCTTTCTCTTCCGTCACGTCGTCGCCGAAAATCTGGGTCGGATTGAACGCGGCCTTATGAGAGTGAATAGGGTGCGACCCGACTTCAGTAGAGCGTACTCACCATCTTATCGTAAGGACAGTTCTAATTTGGAAGACGTACAGAGTTGGGTATCTGATAGGAGCTACCAATTTTGGACCTCCAGCCCTACCGCTGGTCAACACGGTGCAGATGCCGCGCTACGGAGCGGCCAAATATGGTGCCGTGGTGCGATGTGACGCCTACCTTACGGCATGCGATAGGTGCCCTTTTACACAACCGCCGACATGTTGTGTTATCCTTGACCTCGATTGCTGACTGACGACTCAACACGAACAACCCAATGTCTGTTTCACGAACACTTTCTACTAATTTCAAGCTTCCTGCGCGTCAGTCAAAGTGGGCTTCATTGTCGAGACTGGTACCCAAACTTTCTTTTCGTTGTATTTAGAGGCACCAGGGCTTCTTCCACTTAGGAATCGCGTGAAGAAGATGTTTCAAACTTGGATATTCCAGCTTGCAATTTCTCCTTCTCCATCACTATCTGAACTTCACGCAAGCGCAGGTAAGAGCAATCGATGACTAAACTTCAAATGTTCGAAAGAAACACCGGTCTCAATGCCCTCCTCGATCGTCCTCGTCCAAGCGCCGGGCAGCTATTCCTCGCGCAACCTTGCGTCTTCCTCGCCAGCAAGCTCTACGCCTGGCATCAAGTCATTCCCTTCCAACCAATCTCGCCTGTCAGAGTAGTCTGCATCTCAGACACCCACAACAGCCAGCCCGAAATTCCCGCCGGCGAAATCCTTATCCAGGCAGGCGACTTAACCCAGAGCGGAACCTTGAAAGAACTACAGACAGCTCTCGACTGGCTCAACTCACTTCCTCATCGGAAGAAGATCGTTGTGGCTGGGAATCATGATTCACTCTTGGACATGGGACATCCGAATGCAGACGCGTCCGCGATCAGATGGGGCGATATTATATACCTGAACAACGAGTCCGTCACGCTAGATTGTAGCGGCGGCCGGGAACTCAAAGTCTACGGTAGCCCTCTATCGCCTCAGCACGGGTTCTGGGCGTTTCAATACCCGCGCACGCAAGACGTATGGCGTGGGAGAGTTCCGCTGGACACGGACATCTTGATCACTCACGCGCCGCCAAAGGCACACCTTGACTTGGCTCGTCTGGGGTGCAGCTTCCTTCTTGAGGAACTGTGGCGCACGAAGCCAAGGTTGCATGTCTTCGGCCACGTTCATGCAGGCCATGGGCGAGAGTGGATCCAGTTTGATGGACTGCAGAGAGCGTATGAGGAGACGGTCATTGCAGGCGGGGGTGTTTGGAATCTGGGACTAGTGGTGTACCAGTCCTTTGTCGCTTGGTTTACACCGCCGATTGAGGCCAAGACCATCCTGGTGAATGCTTCAATGATTGGAGGCCTCAGGGATGATGAACGCAGACGACCAGTGACTGTTGACTTGTAAGACGCAGTGTGTCTCTGGTGTGCAAAGCAAGCTGAGTGGCCGGAAAGATAGCAAAATTGAGCTCCGACGAGGTCGTTACGTCAGGAATAGAAGGCTCTGGTATACTGTCCTCCAGAATATCAAGTCAGGAGTAGAAAGAATCGTAGATGAAGAGCATGAACGATCAACACCATGGTCCCAGACCGATGAGAGGCGCCGGCTGATGGCTTTATCCGGAGATCGTCGAGCGATATAACGCACATCCAGCGTAAAGCCACTGCTGGAAGTGAACACCATGCCCCGACAAGTAGAACAAGTGCCCGGAACACCCCACAGACCCCCCCACCCTCCAAGCCTCCATTACCCTCTAAACAAAAAGCACATGGGACCGAGCCACAACAACATTCATCCCAAGAAACCGCGGACTTCTATACCCCCCCTCCCGCACGCTCCTATCCCCACCCGGAACAACAAGCGCCTCCTCAAGCCCAGGCACACCCTCCACCCACCGCGGCACCTCCTCCAGCACGATCGGCATCGACTTCAACCTCTTCTCCTCCTCACTCCCTCGAATGATCGCCGAACTCCCCATCGGCAAACCCCTCTCAATCAGCCGATTGAACGCGAGGGCCAGAAAATGCGGCAGAACAGCGAGGATAGCGTAGGGGGCCGGATCTAGGTCTTGGGGGTCGGGGATCGGGGAGACGGCCCGGGTCGAGCGGTTGAAGGACCATTCGATGTCGGTCCGGAGGCTGGCGTTGTAGTCGAGCACGATGTATTCGTATGCGGTAGAGTGATGCGCTGGGGGTGATGCTGGTGGTTTGGGCGGGGCGTGGATGGCGGTGGGTGAGAAGATAGTCGATGGTTGGAGGTGGACGCGTGGGTTGCGGGTCGAGTTAGGGCGGGGAATGGCCGTGTGGAAGGCGGTGGTGATGGTTGCGATCAAGAGATTTGTTGGTGATGGGTTGAGAGGGGTTTTGGGGTTGGTTTTAGGAGGTACATGATCAAAGCGACGAGAGTACTCGTAGTAGAATAAAAAATCCTTCAGTATATTGAGGGTCCATGCAGGGACCGAGAATGAATTCAATAGCCTAAGATAAGCGTGTCAGATCGATACACTCTTGCTGTTTTTGCGACACAAGTCGAGGGTCGATCCTTCTCTGCTTCCCTCCTGAGTTTACCAAACCTCGGGCATCGCGCGCAGATCCATTACTCAAGTCAAGAAACACCGATAGCGCTGAGCAGTATGCGCCTCTGCGGATCTGTATCCAACCTGCTCTCAGTGAAAGTTGTCTCCCCTGTTGCGTTGACATCACCCATAAATTTCTTAATCAACATCCTATCACTGATCCAGTGCTGAGAATAAAAGCCGTCATGGAACACTGTACAATTCGGTCCTCTTTTGGTAGTCACATGCCCCTCAAAGGAGGAGTGCTTCGTCGACACAGTCTCCGAAGACCGTGCTTATCTCTAATTTCACGGCAGTTTCTTGAAAGCCCTGAGACGAGAAAGCTGAGATTCACGGCGGATACGCCGGGGTAAGACCGTCCATATAGCACACAATTTGGACCCAAGCAACGCTCGCTAGGGGGTATCTAAGAAGCTATTGAAGCGCTAAGTGCACCATACAGCACCACGCTATGCAACGCTGAAGGAGGCAGTTTTCTAGATCAGAGTCTCGCATACCTCTTTCACTGCAAACTCATCGTCTACAGCTCGGGACAGAGCATCCAGCGCTTCGTCCATGGAGCCTGGGTCGTTCTCAGTGTAGAGGGCAAGAGCAAGAGCAGGCAGACGGCGTAGGGTACGGCCACTCAAACCCTTGAGGTGCGGCACTTAGTCAGTCGGTTATCAAGCGATCATGATTTGGGGCGGAAACTTACTGCAGACTTCACTGCAATGTCCCAAAGCCTTTTTGGGGCTGAGCTCGGCTTCATCCAGTATGAGAGGAGCATCTCCGAGTACGGTGGTAGAGCCACTGTTTCAACATTTTGCCACCTACTATGCTTGTTGCCATCTGGGAAGCTGCTATTCTCTTCAGGTGCCTCTAGAGGTGTAATAACGCGACACTTAATGAGTTCGAGATAACACGTTCGTAAGATTTCGTAGCTAGCCTTGGCACTCGGAGTTGGTACATATTGCTTGACATCGACCCGATCTAGGAACGCTGAATCCTACCATGAATGAGTTCTGCCGTGCTAGTGCAGGTTTGCTGACTCACCATGGCCATTATCAGATTGCTCGTACACAGGACCAGAACGTTGGTACGGGTTCGAAGGCGATCCAATGCCGTTAGGAGGGCATTGACAGCCTGATCTACAACGTTAGAGTATACATTGACGACTGCTCAGCTGGGAAGAAAACACACTCTCATGGCATCGTTTGGTTCAACACCACGCGCAGCCTGCTCTCGGGCACTGGTGAGACTTTCCACTTCGTCTATGAGTACACAAACGAAGACGTCCTCAGCTTCGTCGAGCATGGATTCGATATCATCGAAGAGCTTTCCAACCAGCTTTCCGCTTTCACTGAAGTATTTGCTGAAGAGCGAGTGGGAGTTGACCTCTACCAGCTTGCTTTGCGAGTATTGTTTACCAAGCCGTATAGATAGCTGTTGTGCCAAGGCACGACTGTGAAATCTGAGTCTCCATTCCAGAATCAGCAGGTCGAAAACGATAGCTCACCATAAGCTGGTCTTTCCAGTCCCGGCAGGACCATACAGCAGCATCAAGCGGTTCCAAGTGATAGTACGAAAGTCAAGTCCTTTGGTTGAGAGCTGCACTGGGCAACGTCAACGGATGGATTTCTAGACGAATGTGAACGAAGAGTCTCACTCATCCGTGTCACAAAGTGTAGAAGATGGGCTGGGATGGATCGGTCAAAGATTAAACTAGACAGAGGGTCAGTTTCGTTCGAGCTGCTTGCAAGCGAAGGCATACGAGTCCCATAATCCATCCAGGTCCTTGCTCGGCAAGGTAATGGTTGTAGCTTGAGAGAGCGTCGGTTCATCTTCACAGTTCTCCTGTTGGCCTTCAACATCGCTTGAGTTGCCGGTTCCCTTCGATGTCTCTCTCCCATACAAGCGGTAAGCCTGGACGTTCAACTTGACGTCAGCCACCTTATAGCTCGATTCGTTAGTCAACAACCCTGTCACGTCGACAGTTTTGATCGATTCAACCAAATGAGCGACACCCAGTCCCTCTGCTAAGAAGTCAACAAAGTGTAAGAAATTCTATGAGTTATATAAGCACCGAAGTCAGAGATCTCTTGCTTGATGCTCATATACAAATATCTCTTCGGCAACCACTTTGTGACATCTTCAGAGACCTGAATATGGAAAATTCAGTACATGAGAAGAGAGATTGTTGAGCTGAATCAATGCGTACTAAATCTAATCGAAGAATTGCATTGCTCTCCTGCTCTTTCACCCGCACCTCTATATGCAGTACTGGCTGCTGAGCGCAAGCCATCTTTCATTGGGCGGGAACGTCAGTGTCGCACCAAATCTTGGAACACCTGGACTGGCTAAGGTATAAGGCTGAGGTTCAACTACGGTTGACGAGATAACTCGTATGGTAACCAACATTTAGCGCAATTGTCGTTGCGTCATCCGTACAGGGCACCTCAGGTTGGCAGAAACCTGCGCTGCAACTGTTCAAAGCTCATCCAAGTCTGTTTTGGTTCGGCGCTCCTCTGGGGACGCTCTCTGCTGTAGCTTGTGTCTTCTTCACGATGGGATATCTTGATATCCTCGAGGATAAGGATAAGTACAAATGGGACGACCAGACTCGAGACCAACGAGACCTAGTTACCCAATCAATAATATCGATAGCACTGGGTCTCATAGCGTTTCTCACGTTTTGTGTAAGTATCCGTCCTGGATGTCTTGTCACCTTATTAACGAAACTGTATCCCAGTTCCTGAGACCGAGATGGAGGAGTTTATATGCTGCGCGGAAACGGCAAAGGGATGCCGCTTCGCAGTTACCCGAACTGCCACAATCGTTCTTTGGATGGATCCCGGCTCTCTATAAGATAACAGAGGAGGAGGTGCTTGCAGCAGCTGGTCTAGATGCCTTCGTGGTATGCCGCCGATCACCGCAGGGTATTGTTGGCAGATGCTTATAGTTGCCATAGTTCTTGTCGTTCTTCAAGATGGCGATCAAGTTCCTGATGCTCACGCTCTTCTTCTCCCTCGTTGTTATCCTTCCCATCCAAGTTCACTATACAGGAGAGTATGTCTGGCATCGCAAAGGCAATGGAACCGACAACATGCAATCATACGTTTTCACGCCACAAACGCGGGTACTCAATCAAGGATATCGAATACTTGGCGGTGATGGAGACGATATGGAGGTGCCCCAAACGAGCTTCTTGTGGGTATACGTTGTCTTTGTATACCTTTTCTCGGCGTATGCGATCTACCTGCTCATCACCGAGACGACAAAGATTATCCGTATTCGGCAGGACCTTCTAGGGAGCCAGTCTACAATCACGGATCGGACCTTCCGTCTATCTGGAATTCCTCCCGATTTGAGGTCAGAAGAGAAGATCAAGGGTTTCCTGGAAGATCTTGGCATCGGGAATGTTGAAAGCGTTATGGTTTGTAGGGACTGGGAAGAGTTGGACGGCCTGATCGGGAGACGAACGAGTGTTCTGAGAAAGCTTGAAGAAGCTTGGACAGAGCACCTTGGCCATCGGCGTGAAAGACGGCGACGAGGATCATTGTCAACCGCGCAATCTGCCCCACGCATACACACTACAGATAGAGAGAACGAGGACGAAAACGAGCACGGTAGACTACTGGAGGATGGTGACACTGAGCAAGATCTTGTGATGCCATACTCTCAGGCCCGCCCAACGACTCGGATCTGGTACGGTTTCCTGAACCTAGAGAGTAGGAAAATTGATGCCATTGACTATTATGAAGAGAAGCTTCGTAAGCTCGACGACCAAATCAAGATGGTGAGGAAAAAGGAATTTCAACCCACACCACTGGCGTTTGTCACGATGGACACAACGGCGTCTTGTGTAAGCATCTTACTCTCTTTTGTTGTGCTTACCGTCACTGACATGATGCAGCAAATGGCGGTACAAGCAATACTGGACCCTTCGCCAATGCAGTTACTTGCAAATCTCGCACCGGCTCCCTCCGATATTGTCTGGCAAAATACCTACCTATCGCGCAGAAATAGGATGATACGCGCCTGGTCGATCACCGTGGTCATTGTAGTGCTCAGTCTGTTTTGGTCTGCTCTACTAGTTCCGCTTGCCGGATTACTCAGCTTAGATTCCATTCGAAAGGTGGCGCCAGAGCTGGCTGATGCCCTCGAAGGAAGCCCAATAAGCAGAACGCTAGTTCAGACAGGCTTGCCTACTCTGTTGGTCTCGCTCCTCAGCGTTGCTGTGCCCTACCTATATCAGTGTAAGTCTCCCAACTTCGAAGCCTGTAGTAGCGCCTTACGTTTGATAGGGCTTGCGAGTTGGCAAGGCATGATCTCCCAAGGCGAGGTGGAGCTTTCGCTTATCTCGAAGAACTTTTTCTTTACCTTCTTCAACCTCTTCGGTGTGCTCACCATCTTCGGAACTTTTTCAAAGTTCTATGGCTTCTATGACAACTTTCGGGAGGTCTTCAAGGAGCTTTCTACCACGCAGCTTGCCTACGCGTTAGCAAGCTCTTTAGAGAGACTTGCGCCGTTTTACGTCAACCTAATCGTTCTGCAAGGACTGGGCCTCTTCCCTTTCAGGCTCCTCGAGTTTGGTAGTGTAGCATTGTACCCGATCTACTTGGTTGGTGCTAAAACACCCCGAGGTTAGGAAGCCCTGAGTAAGTGGCGGATGTGGTTGCTAACAACACTGAAACTCAGATTATGCCGATCTGGATCAACCGCCCGTCTTCAATTACGGCTTTTACTTGCCACAGACTATCCTAATATTCATCATATGTACGGTATACAGCGTCCTACCTGGCTCATGGCTCGTCCTCTTCTTTGGGCTGGTCTATTTCGTCCTCGGCAGCTTTATCTACAAGTATCAGCTTCTTTACGCCATGGATCATCGCCAACACTCCACAGGCAAAGCATGGCCGATCGTTTGCAACCGCGTCATCTTGGGCTTGGTAGTGTTTCAGATCGCCATCGCGGGTGATCTGGCGCTCAAATCAGCAATCAAGCGTTCGATTCTGATCATTCCTCTACTTATGGGGACAATCTGGTTCAGCTACTTCTACCGCAAATCCTACGAGCCGCTTATGAAATTCATCGCCTTGCGGAGCATCGTGCGCAACGACCGTTTCGATGGGGCAGATCGTGGGGAATCGAGATACGACAGCGAGACCGACCATGGGCGTACAGTAGACGAAGCGGAAGAGACGGGAATGAGGTTCATTAACCCTAACCTTATCATCCCGTGAGGTGCCCATCGCTCCTCCCACCTTGACCTTGCTAACTCAATATAGGCTTGAGGACGTCTGGATTGCTAAAAAGCGAACAAATACGAATAACCATGTCCTGTCGGACGACGGTGACGAAATTGTATGATATAAGGCGGGGTGGCATTGCGATTGTGGTGTCGTGGACGGATGTGTTGGGTTTTGGGAGCGCATAACCGCTAGAGGCGCGGTGTCTGTCGTGCTTTCCCCATATCTCATTAAGCTTACCTTTCTGGTGGCAGGTACCCTTTCTTTATGCAGAAGGAGCCCTTGATATAAGGCTAGCCTAGTGGTACAACGATGTAAACGACTTCGCAGCATCTTTGTTTTGTCTTTCCCGTCCAACTTCTTTGCAGCTCCACGCTCACTAACACCTATTGCTACCAAGACATTCTTTCTATCCATTTGCAATCGCATACAGCAGAGAACCACAGCATGAGATACACTGGTGGATAGCAGTCGCTGGCTGACCGCACCATAGTCTACACACGCGTCCAGACTTCTCGAGTAGCAGGTCCGGGACCCCACAGTAACGACGTCTTCACAAATCCTCCTGTCAAGAGGAGTCGCCGACCCTTATCCAGCTCCTAGCTCCACGAGCTCGTTACCGGCGGCTCCTCCGATTGTCTCGGTATTTGAAAGCGACTCTGTCCATCTTAAGACTCTTGGCTCGCCGGCTCGACCCACTGATTATAGGTATTCTCGTTCAGCTACATACCGAGCCTTAAGTCTTCAACAGCTCCACCGTGCAGGGTCGAGCGAGACCACGAGTTCGACTACGCATATTACCACGGAACACCGGGAGATACGTGGTGTGACTATGACAGGTTCTGCCATGGAGCCATCCCACACGACCGTCTCGTCTCCCGAGCGCTCGAGTCTCTTCCAATGGAACGTGAGCGACGTATCCTCAAAGTCTTCCGAGCACCCCGACAACTCCGACGGTCCTTCGACCGGAACGACTTCGACTTCGACCTCTTCTCCATCCACCTCGTCAAGTGGGTCGCGGAGTCCAGTAAGGGGCAGGCCCCTCGACATATCGACTCTCCACCACGGCCTCGTCTCCCGCGAGACCGTCCGACGGAGAGCCGGTCCCACATCCCTCGAGTTCGACACGACCCTGATCCAGGAACGGATCGCCAGCCGAGACTTCACGGCAGAGCTGGACTCTGATCGCCGGGGCACACTGCTGGACGCCTACCCCGAAAGCCGCGACTACCGGAGCGCCTCGGTGGCCGTCTTCGGCCATACCATCCACGGCTTTGCGGGCCACCGCGACACTCTCGCCCGGCTGATCGGGCTCCCGCGACTCGCGCCGGAAATGCCTCTGGAGTTCTTTCACTGCCTGCGCGGATACATTAGCCATGCCGACTACCTGTCTGTGCGCCTTTCTTGTCGCGAGTGGTCTGCCGCTATAAGCTACGTCTCGCCGCCGAAGCTACCGGCGGTGCGCTTCGTTCCGTTGGAGATTGTGCAGCTGATTTATGGCTATCTTCGGCCTGCGGATTTTGATGCTGCGAGACATACGTGCCGCGCTTGGATGTTTGCGAGCTTGGAGACGCAGCTTTTGACTTGTATGTTGAAGCGAGGTGGATCGGGAAATGTCGTCGTGGACGCGCCGGTCCAGGATCCTTCGAACGCGGATGGTGGGGCAATGAGCCGGGAGTGGGCATTGAGTAAGTTGCTGGCGAGGGAATGCGCTCTAGGGCCGAATTGGACGGGAAACGGGTTGAGGAGCACGATTTCTTCGGTCGATTGCCACGCCTGGTCGGACAACCCTGATTCCTCGCTGCTTCAGTACGACAGCTATGCAGGAATGGGCTCTGACACTCGTTTGGACATGTTCTCGAGCAAAGAAAAAAGTCTCACTGGTCTTGCGGTGACCGCTAGAGTCGATTTCTCGTCGTTGGGTTCTGGGAGCGCCAGGGACAGCGAGCAGGGTGCGGCTGTGAACTTCACGGCAAGCGTTTGCGGCAAGTACCTCGTGGTCGCTGAAGGTTGTATGATCTTCATCTACAGGCTAAGCAGCGACGAAAGAACATCTGACAATGGGGTCTCCTCTGTCGGCCTAACATCCATCACTAGCATCATCTGTCCTCGTCGGGTGTTAGCCACCAGCATGGATACATCCTCGCAGAGGTTTGCAGTTGCCGCGTTGCTGGATGGCAGGATGGGCCTAGTTTGCGATCTTGACGAGAAATTGCAATATCAATTTTCAGGATCAACCCCGCGGAGGATGCACCACAACTCCAGTGGGTTCCACGTCAGCGTCAGTCCTAGCTCGCTGGGCTCGCCTCTCAATCGAGCGTTCGTCAGGAGCTCCGCCTCTTCTGGCGAACGCGAAATCACCGACCCGGCTTTTGGAGGCCCTGGTTATTTCGATGCAGGGCCCAGCAATGCTTCGCAGTGCTCCGCGCCCGGCAGGTTCAGGAGTGCTGTCCCAGGAGCTTTCGCCCGCGAGCCCGGAGTCGGACTCGAACAAGGCCCGCGGAGCATCTACAAGAACCTCTGCTCCGACGACGATCCACCACGCAGCGTAGCCATCTGCCCGCAGCGGCGCTGCGTCGCCTTCGGCTGCTCCGCCGGCATCGAACTGCACTGGGTGGACGCGCTGACGGGGCAAGACCTGAATCGCTGGTTCCCGCTGACCGCACCCTCCGACTTCCTCTACTTCCTCCCGCCGCGCAAAGGCGTCGACTCGGCCAAGAAGCTCCGCCTCATCTCCTCCGCCGCACACCCAAACGAGAAGCCCGCCATCCAGCACCACTTTTACCCCGCGCAGACGATGGCCCATATGATGTTCGGTCCGTTGCGGTTCATGGGTCAGGGTTTTGGCACGCAGGCCGTGTCCCATTGCGACCATTACCGTGCCGTGCCGTTGAGCGACGGGAACCATATCCTCTTCACCGACCCCGCGTCCAGCATGCT
>JAABUJ010001593.1_pt1 | contig 32416 bp, 35 predicted proteins | sample 5559131 | NCBI WGS metagenome assembly JAABUJ01 (sample SAMN10711875, study PRJNA513366) | rock metagenome | isolation source: Antarctica rocks | place: Antarctica: Victoria Land, Mt New Zealand nord | collected 2016-01-07
GGATAGTAGAGTGCCCACCGCCATCGCGACGACGGCGATCCCTAGCACAACAGCGATGACGGGTAGTACATGGGGTCGTGACATCGCGCTCCCTCCTTCCCACTTTTACGCTACCTACGGCGCGCGGAGCTGGCGGTCCAGGTACGCGTGCAGCCACGCACGCGTCGTCAGGTGCACGATGCGCGGCCCCGCCATCGTCGTCACTGTCTTGAGGCGGCCGGACCGCACCGCCCGATACAGGGAGGCTGATTTCTTCAGTCCGGCCAATCTGCTGGCCTCTATAAGGGTGATATAGTCGTCGTCAGGCATCCGTCCTACGCGTCGCCTCCATCAGAGGTCTGTCGGGTTACGCCTCCTCGCCGACCATCCCCCGTGGATCGTCGCTCGCGTTCTCGTCACCAGGGGGAGAGTCAGCGGCCCCGAGCGCGCCCGCATCCTCAACGGCTTCGTCGTCGCCCGCCGCCTCGTCGTCACCCGCCGCCTCGTCGGACGCGGGAGCTATGCTGGTTGTGGGTGGGTCAATCGCGTCATCAGCCATGGTGTCCCGCCTTCCTGCTTCCTGCTCTCGTTGAATCCATTGCCCACCTGCATCGTACACCAACACCGTCCCCGCCGTCGCCCTGTGCCGTCGCCCCTCGAAGCGGGGCGACGGCTGCGTGGCCCCCGACGAGCCCGTGCTGTCGGGGCCGTGACTCTACGGAGGACGCCCTGCGTTGCCGATACACGGAGTAAGACGGCTGACGATGTTTAGGGCTGTGCATTGGCGGCCGCCTCGACGCGCCGGACGCGCGGAGTAAAGGGTTACTCCGCGCGTCCGGCTTTTTACTACTCGACCACGACGCGGCCGGCGACGTTGACCTGTTTCTCGCCGACGTTGATCTGTACCGCGGTTGGATGCGTGAGCCGGCGCACGCGGGCCAAACTCTCGACTGCGCGCCGGTAGCGTCCCTGCGCCGCCGTCATGCGTCTTTCCCACCAATCGGCCTGGGCGATCACGACCTCCGTCTGGTTCATCAAGCCCGTGTAGCTCTGCTCGACCCACTGCATGCGCAGCCAGCACAGGATCACAACCTCGATCAGCCCACGCTCGATCTCCGGCGCGCCCCGGTAGCCCAGGCCATCACGCATCGCGTCTACGGTCACACCAATCGCTGTAGACACCAACGGCGAGGACGATCCCGCAAGCTGCTTGATCGCCCGATCGGTGTTCACCTCAACGACATCGAACAGCACACGCGCAAGGAGCGGATCCGCGCGCAGCACGTTCCGTAGGTCGGCGAGGTCCTGGGGAGCGGGGTTCTCGCGGTCTACCTTCGTGACGGCATCTCGCAAGCGCCCCAGCGCTCCATCGCGCTCGACCAACCGCACCTCGTGTACCGTGTCAGATAAGCTCACGTCTACGCCTCCATGTCCCCTTATGCGTATGACAGCCGGCCGTGAGGAGGGCTGCCGTGGCCAGGGTCGACGCCAGCGCGGCCGCCTCGTCGAGCGCGGCGTCAAGCGCGGCCTCGTGTCGGCGCACGGCTCGCTCCCGTCGCTGCTCACTCCGCTCGGCCTCGTCGAAGCCGGCCAGCAGCGCGCCGTACGCGCCCCCGCCGATGTACTCTGACACGACACGGCCGCCCTGCCGTCTTTTGCGATAATAGTAGCGCCGACCACGCCGCTCTTCCCAGGCCATACGCGAACCTCCTTTTTTTGTGTTGAACAGGCGCTCAACCACGCGCCGACAAGCGGGGGTAACAACAGACCGTAGCACAACAGTGAGACCTCACTATCCGGGGCATATCAGCGTATAGCCGCCCTGTCTCATCACCCATCATCCCGGTGAAGCGCCTGCGCGCCTCAGCTAACGCGCTATAGGCCATCGTGATACCCCTTTCTCGTCGTCGGTTCCACCCTAGTTCAACCGACACGCTGCATTGTGACGTGCCATGGCTTTTCTATCCACTCATCCTATTTACATAAATACTCACTGTCCCGTATGCTGATGTACAACAGGGGGATGCATTATGGCGCAGGCCACAGCAAAGACTATTGACCAAGTGTTTACCTTTCTGAGATCAACTGATGACACTAGCAGTTTGTCGGAGAGAACGTGTTTTTTCGGAGGAAAGTGCGCTTGGAGGCCGTTTTGAGGTCAAGATACGGGCTACAGACGCGATTTTGCCCTCCCACAGCACGATAAATGAGGTCGGCAGGCTTCTCTCCGACAGACTGCTAGGGCTATCATCACTCATTGGTCAACCCTGAACCACATCAAGTTGGAATACGTCAACTCGACAACGCCTATAGATGGTTCACCAATAGCACTCCCTTCTCATGAACCATTGATGATACGCGGCAAGAAAATGGTTCTTGGGCGCTTTTGATGATGGGGCTGGATACCGTGAGTTAGTCAATCTCGGCTGGCCTTCCTGAGGTGATGAGCAGCAGGTTCGGCACCGTCAACCTGCCGTTGTGGCGCCCGTCAAACGTGCCCTTGTCTATCTCTGGTGCTACCAGAGAAAAAGGCATCATCAAAAGCGCCCAAGAACCAAGAAAATGTACCATCGGCCAGATCAATCCCCCTTACGCTCGTTCATCAAAGATTCACTGTTCGCCATCATCATTATTTTACTCATCGACTTGTTTTTCTCCGGCATTCGCGGGACATGGCCGACAGATGTAACAACCAATGCGATAGCAGCTTGCGTTGCCGTTTTTGGTGTTTTTGTCATTGGGCGTCTAGCCAGGAAAGGGGCGAATGTTGTCAACTTTCAGTTCACTTTATCGCCCCACCCCCCTTGATCGTGATGTCACAAGCGTACGGGTGTGGGCTTCAAGCGCGGCACAAGATGTACACCCAACAATCTCATCGCTCGCGGCGATGCTTAACTAATTATCGCCCGTGTTTGGGCTTTCGATGCGCCGCCGCTGATGGGCTCTCTCACTCCTCGCTGTCCTGTCCATGGACGTTTGTGCATCATGTGCCCAGACGTGCGATCTGCTGCCCAAAGGCCGCGCCCAAGAAGAGGCCCATGCCCTCCTTAAACTCCCTGACGTTCTCGGCTTCCTTGGCGGCCTCGGCCTCCTTGGCGGCCCTCAACTCTTCGGCCTCGTGTTCGTGGCCGGGAGCAAGTTTCTCTAACAAGCTCTCCAGGTGCAGGCTGTACCGGCGCCGCGCCATGACGGTCGCGCGATCACCGGCCAGGAACTTGCCCGGTCCCCCCAGCGCGGTGAGCGATGCGCCCACGACCGCCGCCACAGGGTCAACGTTTCGCGACCATAACTCGGTCTTCCACAGGGAACATATAGCCGCCTGCCGTGCCGCTTGTGAGGCCGCCATATCCCACGCCTGACGCCGGAGATCGTCGTAACACCACACCGCGAAGTCGCGGAGCACGATCGTCGCATCGGCGGACCACAGGGGCGTCCGCTCGCTGGACACGAACTCGCGATCACCCGTGGCGAGATCGCCGCCAAAGGCACACCACAGGACAAGCACATCCGTCCGCCCCACGGCAATCGGCATATACGTCAACGCGTCTAACGCACGCTCACTGCCATGCAAGCCGAGCTTGTTCGGGAGAAGCCGCCCGTCCCAGTACTCCGTTACGCCCACGGGAGCCGCTCCCTTCACCGCGGCGAAGTGCCACCCGTGCGTCACCGTTGGCGACACAGGACGCGCGCCCGTTGGGGAGGATGGCGACCCATACCCTAGCCAGGTGATCGCCGTGTCCGCATCCGCGCGATAGCGTAGGCCCACGACCGGACGCCGGTCACTCAGCAGGCCCACGGCCTCATCACCCGCGATGCCCAGGGCGCGCATGATCGCGTACAGCATCGAGGGGCCGCGATTGATGCCGGACTGGCAATAGACTAGGACGCGGCCCTCGGGGCGCTCCAGCGCGGCGAGCGCGAGCCTAATACCCGCCTCGAACCATAATGGCCCCTTTTGCTCCCCATCGTCAAGGGTTGGAACGGCGTAATACGCGATCAGCGAGCAGGCCGTCGCGAGGGACGCCTTAAACCGCGCTGCGTGTGGCATGAACTCGGCGCGGCAGTCGATCAACGTGTCGATGCCCGCCGCCGCCACCGCCTCAACATCGGCCGCCGTGTGCAGCCCCGCGCCTACCGCCAGGCGGTCCGTGATAAACGTGAAGTCAGGACTTTTCATGCTTCGAATGGCTCCTTTGCACCAGGGCTTGACGTGTGATCCAGGTAGCGGAGGAAGGGCTCCGAGAGGGAGGGTGTCCCATCATCGGCCAGGCAAGCACTGTGTAGGGCCGTGAAGCCCTCATCGTCTGTTATATCCGGGCTCATGACGCCCTCCGCTGTCCCGTGGCCGTCGCCGGCGACATGGAGATCGCGCAGCCCTGAGCTACGTACACGGCTTTGCGGTTCCTGTAGCTCGACCACAGCATGGGGTGGTCGTCTGTGTAATCTGTCACGATCGCATCCGTCTTGCCCGGCGCCGTACGACTTACACGCCCCAGGTACTGCACGACCCGACCACCATAACTAACGGGCGTTGCCAGAAACAGCGTGTCCAGGCCAGGCGCGTCGAAGCCTTCGCCCACTAAAGAGCCCGTGACGACAACCGCCTGCAGCGTCCCCGCGGCGAGGCCCTCGACGACCTCGCTCCTCTTCCGCTTGCCGAGCTGGCCGTGCAGCGCGGCGGCCGCGACGCCGACGGCCATGAGCATCTCCGCGAGGACCTCGACGTGGCCCACGCGATCCGAGAGCACGAGGCAGCGCCGACCAGCGGCCACGGCCGCCGCGACGTCCGCGACGATCAAGCGGTTACGGTCTTGGTCGTCGGCCAGGTCGCTCACCAGCCCCGTGAAGCTATCGCCGAACAGACGCAGCCCGGTATCACGCTTGACGACGCGCGGCGTGATGAGCCGATCGGTCAGGTCGGCCTTGTCGATCCGGGCCACGGTTGGCCCCAGGTACCACCCGATCACCGCATCGAGCTTGTCTCGTCGGTACGGCGTGGCGGTCAGGCCCAGGACGTAGCGCGCGGGGATTTGCGCCACGACGGCCGCTAACTGCTCCGCCGGCGTGTGGTGGGCCTCATCCACGATCAGATGCCCAACATCCAACAGCGCCGTCGGGATGTAGCGGGCCAAACTCTGGACGAGGGCGACCGTGAGGCGCGCGCCAACACGACACTCGCCGTCGCCGATGAAGCCGACCTCGTCGGGTGTCAGACCAAGCACCAGGCTGGCCCGCTCGACCGCCTGGCGCGCGAGTTCCTTGGTGTGCGTCACCCATAAGGCAGGTTGACCACGCCGCGCCACGGCGACCAGGCCCATGATCGTCTTGCCCGAACCGGCCGGCGCTTCCAACACGCCCATACGCCGCGTGAGGACCTCGCCGACGCCCCGCTCCTGGGCGACGGAGAGCGTGACACGCTCCTCGAAGGCCACTGGCGCGGTCATGTGCGTGGCGTCGACCATCTCAACCGCGACGCCGTGTGCACGACATAACGCCCGTACGCGTGGCTGCGCGCCACGCGGCACGACGAGCCCGCCATCAGTGGCGCGGTGGGCGTAGGACAGGTGCGGGTCCAGGTCGCGCGTACTCCGTCCATTGGCCTCGGCGTCGAGCCAGGCCGGGTTGGGGAGCGTCAGCGCCTGGCTGATAGCGCGACGCAGCGCACGGGGCACGGTCGCGTCGATGGTGGCCGCCGCGGCGACCGTGATCTTGACCGTGACGGCGTCCGTCGCCGGCGCGGCGTCAGGGCCCGGTGTCACGCAGGTTTCGATGTTAGCTACCATGGGACACCTCCGCGCTCTCGCTTGCCGCGGCAGTGTGGGACACAAACGCGCACGGGCCACGCTCACCCTGTCGCGCATCCTCGCTACACGGCCAGCACCAGCCATACGGCGGCGACAGGCTATGGCGCTGGCCACACTGGGGACAGGCCAGGTAGGCGCGGAGCAATGCGGCATTAGCCACGATACGCGTGAAGAGCGCGTGCGCGATCGCGCGGCTAATGACCAGCAGGATCTCCTCGCCGTTGGCGCTGGCCGTCACGAGGACGCCGCGCTCACGCAGGTACGTCAGGATCTCGCGGGCCTTGGCTGTGTCAGTCGCGTTGAGGCGCCCGGCCATGAAAGGCGCGTCCGCGTCGACCTCGACGTGCAGGAGCCCCGGATCGGCCACGAGCGCGGCCGTGTCTTGCGGGACGTGCGGAGGCTGTATGGCCTGGGGCCTATCGGCGGTAAGGGTCATAATGACACCCCTACGCCGGTCTGAGTGCGGCCCACTATGTGAAGTGGAGTAGTGAGCGACTGCTTGCATGTAGGGCAGCAGACGCCGCCGGGACTCGGATGGTCGCAATACAGACAGGTCTCGATCAGGGGCGGCGGCGAGGTGCTGGGACCAAGTAAATCGTCGTCCTCATCGTCTAGCCCCGGATCACACATTACGTGATCCCGAACAAGGGGTACCTTAGTACACGTATTTCGTGATCCGGGGGTGTCTAGCCCCTCATCCGCGGCGAAACTCCCTGCGACAGGCTCGGGATCACACATTACGTGATCCGGGGCGGTGTCGGTGTCGGCTGGCTCGAAGGGTTCTGGCACGACGCCCGGCACGACGCACTCACCCGTTTCGTTGTTCACAAACCCACCATCGGGTTGAGTGTCGATTGTTTCCGCCGCGTGCATCGCGTCTACATCGCTGGATATGGTGTTGCAGTCGAGGCAGATATGGGCGTGTGTTTTCAAGTTTGTGCTGAAGCAGTGCGGGCAGCGCGGGCGTTCGCGGGCGGTCTTGGCGCGTGTAGGGATATCCTTGGCTTCTTCCCTGGTCATGTACTGGCCCGGTAGCGTCCCGGTGTCCTGGTAGCTAAAGGTCTTCGTGAGGATGGTTGTCTCGACCGTCTTGCCGTGATCGTCCTTTAGTGTGATGACGCGGGGCTCCTTCATCTCGTCGCGTGAGCACACGCCCAGCGTGACAATATCGGCGAGGTTCTTGGTGACGGTGTTGACCTTGGTCAGCCGCAGCGAACCGTCTTTCTGACGCGTCTCGACGGCTCCGAGTTGGCGCGCGATCGTGGCGGCGCATACGCGCTGCGGCGGGGGTGGTGCGCCCCCGACTGGGGCGGACAGGTGAGCGGACAGCGCGATAGCAGTCAGTTTCTGCCCATCGTTCATGATCGTATCCGCCAAAATGGCCCGTAGCCGGTTGTAGCGCAGCCGCAACGTGAGCGCGGCGGCCGTCTGGGCCATAAGCTCTCTTAGAAAGCGTGGGTCAACGGTGATCATCTCCGCGTCGTTCGTGGGCTGGAACAACGCGCCGCCGTGCCCGCTCTCATCGCGGGGGGGCGTGTAACGCTCCAACGCGAAGGTGTGCCCCGCGGTGAGCAGATCGTCAACCCCCTTCGCCTGCGTGTGTGTCCATACGGCCAGCCGGACGGCATATCCAAGCGATACGGCGGTCGCGGCCAGGGCCTGGCGGGCGCGCTCGACGTCGGCGACGACGCGGCCCTCACCCTTTGCGGGGTCGTCCTGGTCGAGCATCAGCACGACCACGCTGCCGGCGAACCGCTCCAGGATCTTGGGTACGTCGCGGCGGGAACCAATACCAGCGATGCTGATGACGGGATAGCCCAGTGCGTCCGCTGCGTAATCGGCTTTCTTGACGCCTTCGGTGATTCCGATAACGCCGTCGACCGTGACGCCGCCAGCGGGGATGGCGACGTGGGGCGGCGCCCCAGGGCTGGGCGCGTCCTGGTCATCGTCAGTCCGGCTCGAGAGTTTGTAGTAGCGGGCCTGTCCATCCGTCACGGTGTCTCGCCGGAGGTCGATGGCATGGATCTTTCCGTTGAGGTCGCGCGTCGGCAAGATCATGCCCGCGCCCCGAATCGTGATGTGTCCGTTCTGTTCGCGGAAGCCGGGGACGCCGCGCAGTTCCTCACGGGTGTACTTGTGAAGCAGTGCGGTGATGATACCGGCCCGGTGTCCAGGATCTCCAGGGAGCCAGCCGTAGCGGTTCGCCTGCGCCTCGGTAAGGTGGTGTGCGTCGCGTTGGGCTTCAGACAGGGGGCAGATCTTCAAGAGGTCCGCGTCGATGGCATCCTTCCGGTCGAGGTCCGCCGGCGCGATCGGCGGTGTTGAGGGCGCCGGTAGGCGTCGTGGCGCGGGGCGATCACGGGGGGCGATCTCTGCGCGATGCCAGTAACCACCGATGAAGGTGTCGGTCCACTGGCTGGCCTCGCCTTCACGGTGACACAGAATGTCGCCGTTATCGAAGGAGATGCACGGCCCATCGTGATCGCAGTGGGGGCAACGGTTGCGGGTGGTGAAGCGGTGGAACCGGGCGCGGCCGTTGGATGCGGCGCCAGTGTAGTCGCGAGCGGAAGCGGTCATCGCGCACCCCCATGCATCAGGGTGCGCGGACATGGTACAATAGAGACAGCGCTCATAGCGCGTAACCTCGTTTTCAACTGGGCCGGTTGCACGAAACATCTTGGCGGACAGATCGTGTAGCCGGCTTTTCCTATGTCCTGCGATAGTCTCGCAGCGGCATTGCCTCCTAATTGTCCTCTCGCACACGAGCCGCTCATCCATTATGATGAGGGCAACGACACGGCGGGCCCGGCCCGCGTCCCTCGCGCCAAACGAGGCTAGCTCGATTTTCGAGCGTACGTGTCGTCGTGTGGGGCGGTACATCGGTTAGGTCTGCGAAAACTGTGGCCGATGTGCCGCTTTTCTATGCCTGGTGGGCCTCCTTCGGTTTCGGTCCCATCTGTCGGGAGACGTCCGGCCAGTTCATTTGTAGACGTATCCATTCAGCCAACGACCGACACCCCGCGGCGCGCGCCTCGTCTTCGAGCGCGATCTTGTGCCAGCGCGGTACGGGAACGGCGACGACCTCTGTCTCGCGGATTCTCCCGCTGTGTGGTCTGCCTACGTTGCTAACGGCCATTTGTCCCCCTTTGGGCGGTTCAGTACCTACCCTGATACCCAGTGTAATTGAAAGCCCTGTGAGAAAAGTAGACCATTAATTCCCGCGCGATTTAATGGGTGTTTTTTGGCTTCCATTTAAGAACGATCGCAATGTTCCGGCGTCTTTGTTTGGCGACAAAAGCGGTAAGACGGTCTCGCGCAAGCGTTTCTCACTGTAGGAAGCTGCTGCTTCGTCGCCGGCGAGCCAGTCGATCACGTATGGTAGCACCGCTGTTCTCGTACGTATGAGCGCCAGGGCGCGTGGTTGTTGGATGGGGAGCGCCTTTTTGCTCAGCGCTTTGGCAAAGGCCGCTTGGGTGGACTTGTCGCCGTGACGTCGCGCGCGGCTGGGCCACTGTCGCCATAAGCGATAGTGCATAACGTGTTGGGCGAAGTTGGGCGGACGACCGCGTGCCTCTTTACCGGGGTGCGTGCCAAGTTGTGGGTTGAGCGTCGGTTTGATGTCGTCCCATGCGGCCCCCAGTGCCTCGATGGCCTGTTCCCGCGTTCCGCCTGGGGAGATTGTCAGTAGGATAGCGGGGCGGGCGGGGATGTCTTCAAGCCGTGCGCCGAGGTGTAATAGAGCCTGCACCGCAGGGCTATTTCTTTCGTGTGCAACCCATTCAGGCGCCTGCACGTTCCCAACGTCGTCGAACGTGTCAGCATAGACTAGCCCCCTACGGTGAGTGCCACCCTCATGCCCTGCATATGTGCCGATCTTGTTCTCGTTAGCCGTGGCTTGCTGTATAACCACAGTCGCGGGCGACCATGCGCCGGCCTGAACAGCGGTGTCCCATGCCTCTTGGATTGTCAAAGTCGGGAGGGTTGGCGCGCTGTTCCATAAGGGCTTATAGCGTTGGCTCAACCAGGAAGTGGTCTTGAAGACAACGAGCGGCCGTATGACGTCTGGCGCACCGGTGATCGCCGCGCGACACTCCCGTAGATCGCGCGCGAGGTCAGGATGCCACTTGAGGGCAATGGCCCACTCGTCGATCGTGGCGGCGATATTTGGTATCTTGTCGGTAGACATCGTGCCGGTCCCTTCGGTGCGCTGTGAGAGGGGCTGGGCCTGCTGCTAACAGACTGGTCCCTCGCTACACTTTCGATCTACGTTTGTTCAGCGATATTCAGCGATTCCCACGCCTACGCGTCCGCGCTATACGCCTCTACTGCTCATAATAGAGGCGCACCGCTATCCTTGTCCGCCATAGGGCACATGCAACAGTCCGCTGGCCCGCGCCTTGACGGCCTCGCCGCGGCGATCATAACGCTGGGTCGTCGTGACGTTGCTGTGACCGGCCAACTTCTGCACGGTCGAGATGTCCGCGCCGGCGTCGAGCAGGTCACTGATCATGGAGCGCCGCAGGTCGTGCGGCGAGCACGCCTTGACGCCGGCCTGTGTGCAGCGCCGTTGCAGGATGTCCAGCACGGCTTGATCGGTCAGGCGCGTATGCACGAGCACGCCGCCCTTGCGTAGTCGGAGGAAGAGCGGACCGGACGCGTCGCTCCGGATCGCTAACCAGTCGCCCATGGCCGTGCGCGCCCCGTTCTGCACATAGACGATGCGTTCCTTGTGCCCCTTACCGTGGCGCACCGTCAGCGCGCTCGCGTCGGGGCTGTAGGTGGGGTCGTAGTCGGCCAGGTCGAGCGCGACGGCCTCGGAGCGGCGCAAGCCGCCGGCGTAGAGCGTTGCCAGGAGGGCCGCGTCGCGCGCTCCGGATGCGCTCCCGTCCGAGCAGACCGCGAAGAGGGCGCGCAGCTCGCCGCCTTTGAGCGCGCGTCCGGGGGGGATGGTGGTTCCGCGCACCGCTGCCACATCGGACGCCCGTGCCCGCGCCTCGGCGTCCATCACCCCGAGTCGCCAGCATTCGGTCAGCACACCGCGTAGGGCGGCCAGCATCCTGTTGGCGGTCGCCGGCGCGTACCGTTCGTCGAGTTGGGTGCGCAGCGCCTGGGTGTGCTGATAGCCCAACTGGTGCCACGGGAGGGTGAAGGGGTCGGCGTCCGGCCCGGCCAGGAGGTGGGCCATCGTGCGTAGCGCGCCCAGTTGCGCCCGTCGCGCACCTACGGCGAGCCGGGCCAGGTAGACGGCGGCCGGTCGTTGGTCTAGGGGCGCGCCGCTCGTGGTCGACGCGCCGGTTACGTCGTCGAGGGCGATCAGAGCGCCGGATGTGTTGGCGGTTGGCGTCATCAGCGCGTTTCCCTCTCTGTGAGAACCCTCATTCTCATAAGTAATATTGTCCCTCCACCGCTACCTCGTGTCTGTCTGACTCTTAGTATCCGCGCCATCATCCTCACCGCCACCATCCCACTCTAGCGTGGCGCGCTGCTGGTCGGCGCTGCCGTCTTGCATGATGTCCGCGACCATCTGTGCGACGGCACGCTGCATCACGCTCCGCGGTCCCATACCCAGCGGGGCGAAGTTGGAGCCGACGTAGCCGCGCCAGGTGCCCTGACCGGGGCTCGCGGCGACGTAGCCAGCGTAGATATCGCGCCCGTCGGGCAGCACTGCGCGGGCCTCAAGCAGATCGGAGCCGCGCTCAATCCAGTGGATCACAATCGCCGCGTTCATAGACCTGTGCCCCTATCTCCCGCTCCGTCCACCGGGTCGGCATGCTGCTGGGCGTGCTGCTCCAGCGCCGCCCTGGCCTTATCAAACGATACGCCCTCGGCGATGGTCACATCGTCGTCAAGGCGCTCGGCTGTCACCGTCGCGTCCCAGTCGGCGTCGGAGCGCCCGGACCCCTTGTACTGCCCGACATATCCATATGGTCGCGTGGAGCCCGCGAGGCGATACGTCCACAGAGCCGGACTCTTGCGCTCCCACCTACCTCTCATAATGCTCCTCACTTGGTGGTGGTGGCGACTCGGTCGCTTCTTTCAGGCGCAGGGGGCGACAGGTTATGCACACCGGCGTCGTCGTCACCGTCCCTACCGCAGCCCAGGCGACGTGCTGAGAGCGACGGGAGAACAGGGAGCCTGGGAGGATAGCGCCTTTACACTGGGCGCACACGAACGACTGACAGGCACGGTACGCCATGGTATGCACACCCTCACTATCGGTTGTAGGTCCTACACGCTGGCTTTTGCGCGGCATCTCGCCCCCTATCCATGTCGGTGATAGTCCTTGTGGCGTTCGTACCACGCGGGGTCTTTGACGCGCAGTCGCAACCATTCGGCGTCGAGGCACTCCTGGCAACGGAGCCTGCCCGGTCGTGGTGGTCGCTCGCCGCAGGTCGCGCACGGGAAGACGTCGCCGTTGGCGACGGGTTCGGCTGGCGTATGAGCGCCGTGATTGTCAATGAAACCGCCTTGTTCGGTCACTCTGGCTTGCCGTCCCGCTCCAGCGCGTCCAGGACAAGCTTGCGCAGCACAAAGGAAACGCTACGCTCTTGCTCCCGCGCCATTTCGTCAAGGCGCTCGCGTGCTGCTTCCGGCAACCGGACCGCCGTCCATGTTTCACCGGGAGCCGCTTGCTTTCCTCGCTTCTCGTTTGCTGCCACGTCGTCTAATACCTCAATCAGCACATCCGTATCGGTCATTGCTACAGTACCCCCTATTTCTACCACGATCTGATTGACTCTACTCAATTATAGCCCATGCGGGTAGATAATACCAGATACTTGTAAATGCTGGTAATGTCTGGTATACTGGAAGGGTGAGGGGTAGATAGGCTCCCACAAACACAAATGGCCGGTGATCGTCTGAACCACGATCACCGGCCGGTAGGCAGGAGGATCACCAAATGCACTCCATACCCAGTGTCAAGTCTACGGCGAAACGCGCGCCGGCGGCGACTAGTTACAAACCAGGCGTGAAGCTCACCGCTCATCGCGGATGGTACCGTGTCCAGTCGGGGACGCGCGCTGATGTCTGGTATGAGACCAGCGCCAACTCGTGTACGTGTCCGGCGCGCAAGCCCTGCAAGCATCAGACGTTCGTCCTCTCGCTGAACGTGGCCTTCTTCGTCAAGAAGGAGGCCGAGGCTCCGGTGTCCGTGCCGATGACCGCGGGCGCGCCGAGCGGTATTGTGCGGCCGGTCAGGGGCGGTCAAGTCGCCGGGCCGATGACGGCCGCCGCGCAGCTCCTCGCACATGCCCTACGCGCCCTGGCCGATGCCCATGAGCAGAGCGATGAGCGGGCCGTGCTCATGCGGCGCGTCGATGAGCTCGAACGCCAGGTCGCCGCGGACAACGCTAGCGCCATGCGGGCGGCGTAGCCATGAACACCTCAACAGCCACCACCTCCACGCACCTTGTGGAATTAATTCCACAAGGTGCCACTTCTGATTGTCCCGCGTACCGCTATGCCGGTGAGGGCCGTTTCCTGCCGGCCAATGACGCCGCGCGGCTCGAGTGCGCGCGCTGGAATGCTTGGGCTGATGCTATAAACGGAGAGCACTAAAAACTCGGGGGTATCAAGCTGCTACTCGTGACGCTGGGACCGGCGTCTGCACAGGGCGGAAATCTGGATACCAGGTCCGGAACGTGTCGTCCCATTCGTCGTTGAGTACCTGCGTTCGCACCTGTAGGAGCAAGTGGGCTCCCTCGGGCGTCCACTGCATCTGCTGCTTCTTGACCATGCGCTTGCTGACGACTTGGTTGATCGTGGACTCGGTGAACGCCGTACTGATCCGCTCGCCGTTGCGATAGCGCTCACCGTAGTTGACGATTGACGAGGCGTTATTGGTGATGTAGGTGATCAGCTCCCGCACATACTTGAGCATCCGCGTCGCCGCCTCGCTATCGGGCCAGGGGCGCGTCACACCATCGTCACCGCAGCCCCCGGTGTCGAGATCATTGTTCACGTCCTCCAACCCATCCAGCGCCCTGGCGGTGTTGCCATGCCAAAGGTAGTGTTTGACGCTGTCCAGCCGGCGCGCCAACGTCCGCTCGTCAGCGGCATCGCGAACCGTCGCCTTTGCTAGCCCGCGTGCACACTGCTGCAGCACCGTGATCTTCATTGTGATATGGAACCAGTCGAGGATGTGTTCCGCATCCGGGTTGAGATACTCTGGTAACGTGCGCACTGTGTCGCCGCCGTCGGTGAAGAACGTGACCTGTTGGTTGGCCTGCATGCCCTGGGACGTCAGTACCTCGAAGAGCCGACGCTTGGGCTTGGGGTCGACACTTCGCACCAGGGCGAAGCACTTACTGGATGGGCACGCATCGTCGGGATCGTCGCGGCGGAAGGCCAGGATGCTCTTGCCGGCGATGACTTCAAACAGGTTCGGCGTCTTCTCTCCTGCCGATCCCCGTCGCGCCCGCACAATCCCGCCGTCCAACCCGACCGACAGCGGGCCGTCGGGGATCGGCAGCCGCTCCCGATCCGCCTGAGAGCCGTCCAAGAACATGGCTTTCTCCGCGCCGAGCATCCGCTCCTTGCGCCGCGCCACCTTGAGCGTATGATTGCGCACCGTGACGCCACTGTGGGTGTGGTCAATCGGCAGTACGTCGTGTAGGAACGTCGCGGTGCTGCCGTAGGACGCCAGCGCGGCCCATTTCGTCTCCACGTAGAGCAACTCAGGGCTGGTACGTTCGGGTAGGAGCGCCGCGAGCGGTCGAAAGGTCTTCTCCTTGTGCGGCTGGCAGTCGCACTGCTGCCACCGCGGATTGCACACCGCCACCCGACCGAAAAGCGTGCGAAACGGCGCGGCGCCGCCCTTTTTGAGTCGTCGCTTCTTGCCACAGTGCGGGCACGCCTGCTGCTGGTCGAGATAGGCGGTCACCTGCCGCTCGACGATGGTTCGCTGCAGCTCATGGAGCACCTGTTTGCTCTCCGCCAGCGTCAGACCTGTCGTCTCGATCTTGGCCTCGGTACGCGTCAGGTCGGCTATCTCGTGCAGGTGTTCTGTTCCATCGTCCCCGACGGCGACTACGTGGATGCGGAAGTGCATGTCGTTTCCTTCATCTTCTTGCGCAGGGCCGCGTTCACCGTGCGACGATTGAAAGCGATGGGCGCGTTCTCCAACCATTCGTGCATCCGGTCTGTGGCCTCGCTGAACTCTTTATCGTCATAGGTCGGACGTGGCCCACCGTGATACCAATCGAGCAGCCGCTGCGCGACCAGCCCCACGTCGTCGTGCGCTTACTCCACCGCTGGCCAGGAGCAGCGCTCCTCCATTAGGCTCATGTACCCCCAGGGACCACCGCAGTCCTCCGGCGGACAGTCTCCGTCGCCCGCGATGCAGACAGGATATGTCTTGCCAGGTTCCAATGGCAGCACCTGTTCAACGCGGATGTCGTGCTGCCAGTAGTCACCCATGTCGTACTCGTAGACGAACCGCTCGCCCTTCCGCAGCCTGAAGGCGGCGAGCGTGACCTCATGGGGGTTGTCGGCAAAGCTGATGCCCCCATCGCGGTAGATGCCATACGCCTTGCCATGAATGCGGAACTGATGCAAATGCAGATCCTCCCAACCCATCGCGATCTGCAGCACACCGTGCAGTTGGGCAATGGTCGTGTCGCTGGTGACGAGCAGGCGCCGCCAGATCATGGGGGTGATGGCGCGCAGCGAGACCTTGAGTTGATAGACCCTGACGGTCGCCGGCACCTTGGCGCTCATGTGGTGCTCCTCGGCCTGTCGCAATGCAGACGGCGGTGCGCAGAAAAACGGCCGTTTTCGTGGCACCGTCTATGCTACGCAGCCGCACCCCTATTTTGACGGCGTTGACGCTCTCAAGTGTACTATAAAACTGATCCATGAAATCTACGTACCAAAAGCAGTGGGAAACGTTGAGTTTCATGATGCACATACCCACACACACGCACACGGAGGGGCCAAATCCATGTTTGTCGGCTACGCAAGGGTTTCAACGACCGACCAGAATCTCGATCTCCAGACGGACGCGCTCCAGGCTGCGGGATGCGAGCGCCATTTTAGCGACATAGTCAGCGGCGCCACGGTGGATAGGCCCGGACTGACCGCAGCCCTTCACGAGTGTCGACCGGGCGATACGCTGGTGGTCTGGAAACTTGACCGCCTGGGACGCTCGCTCCCGCACCTGGTGGAGACGGTGCGCGATTTGGGCGTCCGTGGCGTCGGCTTCAAGAGCGTGCAGGAGAGTCTTGACACCACGACCTCCGGTGGCAAACTCATCTTCCACATCTTTGCGTCTCTGGCAGAGTTCGAGCGCGACCTCATCCGCGAACGCACCAAGGCGGGATTGTCAGCGGCACGAGCCAGAGGGAGGAAAGGCGGACGCCCTAAAGGAGTAGACCAGAAGAAGAAGAAAGCCGCGCTGGCGTTAAAGAAGGATTCCGGGCGCAGCATCCGCGAGATTTGCGAGATCGTGGGGATCTCGCGCAATACCTACTATAAGTACACGCGCTCGGATGACAAGCTGCTCCCCTAGAAAGGGAGTGCACCGGCGCTACAAGAGAGCCAGCTAGCCTGTGCCTCACCCGCGCGTGATGCAGGTGACGATGTGGTGACGGGTTGCGAATAACACCACATTTGTTCGCGGGAAGAGCAAAGCCCGCGAGCACCGCGTGCTCAACGGCTTCGGGATGAAGAAGCCCGACAAAGGCGGCTGAGGGTATATCCTGTCGATTCCGTATGCAACCGAATGGAAGGGGATATCACCGCGGTGGAGGATACAAACAGCCATCGGTGATCATGAGAGCGCTTATCCTGGTACCATACCCCCCTCGACTTTGTAGTGCTCGCCCTATTTGAGGCCTTGCGGTCATCGCTATCGCAGGAATTCATCCCTTCCGTCTGTACCAACGTGCGGTATTAATAGAGTGCCGTGGCATCGTTGGCCGAGGAGCGTGGTACACTGGCAACGTCAACGCTAGCAGGAGGACGGCGATGGTCGCATAGCTGGGGTAGAGTAGATGGCGCGGGCGCTGTGGCATAAGGCCGCCCTCCAGATGCGTCTGCCGCCCTCCCCTAGCATGCCGCCCGGACCTCCGACCTCCGTGGCGTTCCCCGCACGTCGCACCCCTTCCTCTACTCTGCCTATGGTCCCTATCATAGACGCCTGCGCGCTCTATGGCCGTTCGCCTTCTCCGCCTCGCGCTATGCGGCTGGAGCGATCCGTTCGCCTCGGGCCACGGTCTCGACACGCCCATCCACAAGATCGGTTGGCGGCCGCGGCCGACTAGCCGTCGCTTCTCGCCGCACAGATGGGCACATACGGGGAAAGTGGGAAAGGATGCCAACTGATGACGCCCGACACTAACACTATCTCTGGGGACGCCAGCCCCCGCTCACTCTGGCGCAACGGGGACTTCCTTTTACTCTGGAGCGGCCAGGCTGTGTCGGCGGTGGGCACGAACATCTCCGCGCTCGCCCTGCCCTTGCTCGTGCTCGCGCTCACGCGGTCGCCCGCGCAAGCGGGCCTGATCGCCGCCGTGCAGATGCTGCCGTACGTTATCCTGAGCTTGCCTGCGGGAGCGATCATCGATCGTTGGAACCGGAAGGTAGTGATGCTGTGGTGCGACGGGGCGCGGGGTCTCGCCTGCCTCTCACTCCCCCTGGCCTTCGCGTTGGGCCATCTCACGCTGGCGCAGCTGTACGCGGTCGCCGTCGTCACCGGGAGCGGCGCCGTGCTGTTCGACCTCGCGCAGGTCGCCGCCCTCCCCCGTGTGGTTCCCCCAGGACAGGTGACGGCCGCCTATGCGGCGAATACGGCGGCCACCTCGGGGGCGACACTCCTCGGCCCAGGGCTCGGCGGCCTGCTCATTGGCCTCGCTCGGACGACTCTCGCTGGTGCCGTCCTCGCCTATCTCGTCGATGGACTCTCCTATCTCGTCTCCGTGGGGGCCTTGGCGTCTGTCCGCATCCCCTTCCAAGATAGCCGCGCCCCCGTTCCAGGGCGCTCGGTCCGACGCGAGATCGGCGAGGGGCTACGCTTCCTCTGGAGCCACCGCCAGCTCCGCGCCATCGAGCTGCTGACCCTCGGGACGAACCTCTTCCTCGGCGCCACGGACCTCGCCCTGATCGTGCTAGCACGCGATACCCTCCGCGCTAATGCGGCCACTATTGGCCTGATCTTCAGCGTCGGAGGCGTCGGTGCGCTCCTCGGTGCGCTCGGCGCGGCGCGGCTCACGGCCGTCCACCACGTCGGACGGCTCATCGTCGGCGCGGCGCTGGGCGAAGCGTTCTCCGTGCTGGTGATGGCCCTTGCCCCCTCCCCGGCGATCCTCGCCCTCGGGGCCTGTCTCGCCTTCGCCATGGTCTCGCTCTACAGCATCACGGCCATGTCGTATCGTCTCTCCCTCACACCAGATGCCCTGCAAGGGCGGGTCAACAGCGTGGGGAACTTGCTGAGTACAAGTTGTATCCCCCTCAGCCGGGGCGTGGGAGGAGTGCTCCTCGGGCCACTAGGTCCGCGCCTGGAGTTGTGGGCGATCGCCGTTGGGTTGAGCGTCGTGATCGTCGCGGGATCGACGCACTTATGGAGCGGCTAGATACACGTCACCCGACGTGCAGGACCAGCTTTCCTCAACCCCTACCTTTCCATGGAATCACGGCGCAACCTTGCCGGCAAAATGTCCACATAGGCGCAACGTGCGTGGCACAGGCGGCGCAACCTTCACGACAACCGACAGCCTCACCCAAGTGAGACCGTGATCAGGCCCTTTCGTAGCGCGGACTGCTCCCACCGGGTCTTTAATTACCGCCTGATACCCCCGAGTTTTTAGTGCTCTCCTATAAACGGCCTTGTCGTAGTAACGGAACAATAAACAACGTTTAGCTCTACTTGAATCTGGCGCATAGCCGTGCCATCCTATTATCAGAAGCCCAATCGTACTCCTAATCAGGTGGACGAGCGGCATTATCAGAAGTACAGCAGGGTTGGGGCTACTGATTAGTAGAGTTATCAGCAGCCATTTAAGGAGTCGAGGTTACCGATGACAGTTCCCGTGATCGAGCCACTCGCGGAGGTTGAGGGTGGTCCGTTGCTGGCAGGCTTGCCCAAAGCGGACCTGCACATCCACCAGGAAGCCAAAGCCCGCCTCGACCGCGTCCTCGCACGGCGTCAGGGACACCCCTCCTACGATTGGCGGGGGTGGACACGCCGGCTCCTCACCGAGAGGCCGCCGGGTATGGGACGCCTGGCAGGCTTCTACGAGCCGGAAGTCACCCTGGACCTCGATGTCTCCTCCGATGCCAACGCCGAGGACTTTATCGCCCGGGTGGCCGACGTGCTGGAGGAGGGAGCGGCGGACGGAGCGATCCTGATCGAAGTGCGCGTCGGCGCGGCGCAGGCGCCGCCGCTCGCCGACCTCATGCCCCTGTTCCGCGAGGCGGAACGGCGGGTGCGCGTGCGCTATCCCCACCTCCGCGCCGAGGCCATCGGCTACCTGGGCTTGATCGACGATCCGGAGCGCCTGCGGGGCGCGGAGCATCACCTGGAGGGCTACCTGCAGGCGGCGCCTGCGGGACTAGCGGGCCTCGACCTGCGCATCGATCCCTATGACACCGAGGCCAATCCCGCGCTGTGGCAGATCGCCTATCGCTGGGCGGCGCGCGCGGCGGAGGCGGGGCTCGGCATCACCGTGCACGCCGGGGAGTTCTCCAGCGCCAATCTGGCGGCCGCCCTGCGTGTGCCTGGTCTGGGGCGACTGGGCCACGCCGTGTACGCCGCCCACGACCCCCGGCTGCTGGAGGAGGTAGCCCGCAGCGGCGTCACCATCGAATGTAGCCTTACCTGCAACGTCGTCCTGGGTGCAGTACTAGCGTATGAGACCCACCCCATCCGGCGGTTCGTCGAACACGGCATTCCGATTGTGCTGGGGACCGATAACCCCGTACACATCTGCACCACGATCGGGCGCGAGTATGCGGTCGCCGCGGCTCTCGGATGTTCCGTGGACGACCTCCTGACCTTCACGCGCACGGCCGTTCGGGCATCGTTCACCTCAGCCGCGCGACGGGCCGCCCTCCTGCATGAGCTAGACCTGTGGGAAAAAGCGCACGTCGATGCCTAAACGTTGTTTATTGTTCCGTTACTGCGACAAGGCGTAAACGCCCGTACAGCCAGGAGCGCCGTGCAATGACACTCACGGAACAGCGACCAGCCCCGGCTCCTGCGACGGCGCCGTACGCGCCTTCCTGGTGGCTCCATCTGTACGATGGGATCGGATACCTCACGTTCGACGGCAAGATCGTCGCCGTCGCGACCTGCACGACGCCGGCGCGAGAGGACCGGCTGATCACCCTCTTTGATCGACTCACCACCCGTACATTGCGACACCGTTAAGGAGAATGACACCATGACCACGACACAACAGCCTACCCACACAGACCACTCCGCGCCACTACAGGCCGACGGCGATCCCACCACCGTGGACACACGCACGCAGGACCTGCACGCGCGCAGCGACGCCCAGGTCGTTGCTCTGTTGCGCCAGTGAGTCGAGGACTACCAGGCGCACCCCGAGGAGCATAGCTACTTTCCGTCGATCGCGCGGATGTTCTTCAAGGCCGTCAAAGCCCTCAACGACGAAGAGAAACGCCGCACGGCCACGCACGGTGCCGGCGCGGCCAAGGGCACACACAGTGCTCAGGATGATATGGCCGTGCGCCGCCAAGCCCTCGCGGAGGCGTACGTCGTTCTCGATCGGGAGTCAGAGTTGGCGCTTGACTACGGTGACTGTCTTCATTTAGTCACGGTCTTGCAGCGGGCCATCGCCGCGCACGACATTTGTTTGTTCGGTGACTCGTCCCAGGAGCAGCCGATCGACGCCTGCGCTGGCTACAATCAGATGCGTAACGACGCGGAAGCCCTCGCCCATCTCGCCCAGGCGTTCTACGACTCCGAGTGGCGATCGATCCGCCGCCTGGAGGCCGGGATCACCATCGACGACTAACGACCATTGACCGCCGCCTGACCGCCTTGAGGAGCCGCTATCATTTTGAATGATAGCGGCTCCTCTTTGTTACACTGGCCTCATGATGGATGGCAACGAACACGTCACGGTGGCAACTGCCGCCGACCTTGCCGGCGTCCCTGCCAGGACGCTTCGCTATTGGGTCGAAACTGGCAAGCTCCCGGCAATTGCCGGCAAGCATGGTCGCCTCGTACGACTGGGTGATGTGCGGGAGATCGCGTCTCTTACCGGCAAGGATGGCAACCTCGGCAACCTCGGCAACAGCTTTGCCGCCGGCAAGGTCACGGCAATGGTTGGACTTGCCGGCAACCTTGCCGCCGAGGTTGCCGAGGGGTCGTCTGGACTGGCCGAGGAGCAGGGGAATACGTCGGTTACAGCTGCCACGATGATGCAGCAGATGGTTCAGCAGATCGTCGCCCCGCTTGCCGACGCGAATGAGCGCCTGACAACTGCTAACGAGCGCCAGGCCGCCGAACTGGCCCGCGTGCATGAGGTTGCGCGTCAGCAGGCCGAGGAGTTAGGCCGTGAACGAGCCATGAGGGAAGCCGCCGAGCGGGAGGCCGATGAGCTGCGCCGAGCCAGGCGACAGGCACCCTGGTGGCTTAGACTGCTATTAGGGGGCCGTTGGAGCTGACATACGATCCGCACGTCAGCCGCACCTCCGGCGCGCACAGTAAGGGCGAGCCATGACGCCCCGCCCCCGGTTCACCGTTCACGAGAACGTCTTGACACGTACGTGGTCTGTCTATGACGGTTTTCGTGGGTATGCCATCCGTCGCAATCTTGCCCAGGCGGCGGCCGCGCACCTGGCCCGCGACTATGAGGCGGAATGGCGTGCGCAGTGTCGCCGTTGGATCGAGGCCGAACACAGAGACAGCACATCTTAACGCACGACACTGGTGGGTTTGCTGCGCCCTCATGGAACGTGGCCCCTGGCACCCCTCTTGCCTGTAAGATCTATGCGACAATCCGCCGTAGGAGGGCACTTGACGAAGGAGAGACCTGGTGTGCGCAGTCACCCCATCGGGCTGGTCACACTGGACGATGGGCGTCCCATCGCCGCGTACCGTGCCATCGTGAGATTGACCTGTACTGACTGCGCGCGGCCTATCCTGCCAGGTGCCCTCTTTTCGCGGCGCACGCAACGTGCGTCTAGACATGAGCGCAGGTCAGGGGAGGGTCGATGTCTGCGCGGTATGTCGCCCCTTACGCGTAGAGGATCACGCGGTTGCGGCATCATTGGCGGAAGAGGAACAAGGACGATGACCCCTAACCACGACGCCCCGCCGCCACCGCTACGCGATGCGGGCCACCCCGATGATCAGACCGCGACCGCCGCTTGGCTGGCCACCGGCCCCGGCGTGCGGTTCCGTGACGCGATGACCACCATCGCCCACGCCTGTGACCAAGCCCTGGCAGATGCGCGGCTGACGACGACCAGGGACCTCGACGGACCGCTCCACAGCCTCGTCGCCGACCTGCGCCGTGAGAAGGCGGCGGCGTTGGCCTGCCGCGCGATCTTCGAGAACCACCTCGCCTCTGCTGTGGCCGAAATGCACGACCTGGCTCAGATCACGGACGACGCGTATATGCGCAAGATTGCGGACGCGTTGGAAGCCGACGCCTACCAGGAACTGGCACCCTCATCGGTCCTTGGCCGCACGACGCACTAGGGCCAGAAGCCAGGAGGAGGTCTAATGCACGACAGATACTTGTGCGACCATGCGTGGGTTGTAGACCACGTTGATAAGACGGGCGAGGAGCAGGACGAACAGGGGCGGCGCATCACGCGTGTCACCTCGACGTATTGGCTGTGCCGTACATGCGGCGCCACGAACGTCACGGTCAAGCGTGAGGAGGTCGGCGACATGAGGCATGAGGGGTATGAGTCGTAGCAATCCCTCACCTCACCTCACGCCCTAAGCGCCAAGAGCACGGAAGAGGTGCGAACGGCTCACGGTGGAGCTTTGACACCGTAGACCGCCCGCGCCTGTAGCGTACCGCAGAAGGCGGGTGGCACGCCTATACATAGCACTTCTACCTTTTTTCAAGTAGTGGGTGTGCGCCCGCGTGTGGTTCGGTGCGCACGGACGTCGCCCCACGATCCTCTTCAGTCCTCCGCGTCCGGCGTCTCCTGCTCATCCGGCGTCGACACGACAATGCCGCGCGCCCGTAGCGCCTCCTCAAACAAGACCAACGCCATATTCGAGGAACTGCGGTGTTCGGATGTAGCCACGCGCGCGATCGTGTCGCGCATCGACCGCGACACACGGACGGAGATCCATGTGTCACCTGGACGCGTGTATTTTGCCAGTTTCTTTCCTCCACGCGCGCCGGTGCGGCGTCGCTTCATCGGTGGTGTTACCGCTATTTTCACACAATTACTCCCTCACTGTACACGTTTTCCGCACGTCACCCCTTGACTATAGCGCGTTTGTGGTAAGTGTGACGTGTATATAAAGTAGTTTGTGGTAATATAGCCTCAGTGATAGTCGTTTTGAGGCATCACAGATCACCGACACGGAGTAGAGGAGCACGACCATGCAGCATTTCGTCATCGCCTCGGCCTTCGGCGACGCGGCCGCCAAGGCTATCGGCTACATCAAGGAGATTTCGCCCGCGCTCATTGCCATAATCATCATTAGCGCGGCCTGTGGATTGGTGTTTAGCCGCGGCCATAAAGCGGAGATCCTGGGATCAGCGTTCCTGGCCATTGTCTTGATTGCCAGCTTCGCGGCCATTGGCGCGGGCATTTAGATGGCGCACAGGACGCCACGCAGTTTGAATGATAACGTGCGCGTGGCCCGGCTGACCGTCCCGCAGTGGCTCGCCGTCATCGTTGGTGGCGTGTCGCTGTGGGGCTGTGCGCTCCTTGCGCGCGGGATTCACAACCCTAACCTGCACATCATCGCCATCGCGGCGCCTGCGGTCGTGTTCGTCGCCCCCATTCTCGCCTTTGGCAGGGGCGGTATTGAGCGGTATCCGCAGCAGGTCACACGCTACGCGCTACGCGTCACGGTCCGCGCCGTGGAGCGCGGCGTCGCCGCGCTCCATACACAGCTCGTCGCCTTGAAAGCGAGAAGGACATCCTATCATGCGCCGACACCAGACGCCCGTCAGAGTGACTGATGAGGCGACCATCACCGGCGCGGACGGTATCACGCGAGCGCTCCTTCACATCGGTGGAGTAGCGCTCGCGGCACTGTCCACGCCCGATCAAGACCGCCATGCGGCCCTCCTCGCCCTGCTCGCGGCGTCATTGCCACACAAGGCGCGGCTATCCATCTACATCGAGAATCGGCCGGCTGATGCCGACGCGACCATCCAAACCCTGCGTGCCCAACTAGCTCCCACCCCCTACACGCCCGCGCTAGGAGAACTGGGCGACCGCCTGCTGGATCGCTGGCACGACCGGCTGACCAGTCCCCAGGCCCGGCATGTGGCGCTCCTCGACTATTGGTTGCTCGTGGCGCCCTACCCCGTACAGGACGGCTACCCCGATCAGTCGGAACCGGCGCGACTCACGCAGGCTATGGACGCGCTGACACGCCAACTTGTGTCCATGGGCCTCGCACCCCTGCCTGTCACGGTGGACGACGCCCGCGCGTTCCTGGCGCGGCACCTCAACCACGACGGCGACGCGCTTACGGCTCCCCGTGGTGTTGAGGGCGTGCATAGCTATACAGTCACCGCCCATGGCAAGACGACGTACACACGCACGCTCTATCTCGTGCAACCGCCTGTCGAAACGTCCCCCGCCTGGCTGGCCCCACTGGTGGCGTTGGACTGCCCCAGTACGATGGCGCTGCATCTCACCGGCCTAAGCCGCTGGTGGGAGCGCAAGCGCCAGGGCGCGCGGCTGCGGGTGATGTCCGCGACAACGACCGACCGGAACGACATTACGACTGACCTGGCGGCACAGGATGCACGGACGCAGGCGACGGCGCTGCACACCCAGGGCTACAGCATCGTGCGCGTCGGCTGTTATATCCGGCTGGAAGGCGACACGCAGCGGCAGGTCGATGGCCGCGTGACGCGCGTCTTGCAGGCTATGCGTGACACGATGATCGCGGAGCCGGGCTACGGGCACGCCCATCAGGAACCGCTCTACCGCTCCACGCTGCCCGGCTACCCTGACGTGGCGCGCAGCACCTACCGCATGGACAGTCCCACGCTGGGAAACAGTTGGCCGTTCCTGGCCTTCAATCCAGGCACGCGGACGCCGGGTATCCCGCTCGGCGTCACGGATGCGGCGGGCGACGTCGTGAGCCTCAACCTGGGCGACCCTGATATGTACAACCGCATTGGGATCATCCTGGGGCGCACGGGGACGGGCAAGACGGCGTTTTTGCAGAAGATCGCCTTATGGTTCTTGCTCTCGGGGCGCATGGCGACGCTCGCCTCATCGGCTGATAGCTTTGGGCCGCTGCTCGCCATCGCGGACGGCGAACGCGCGGTGTTAGGTGGACCGCACAGCGCGACGCTCAACGTCTTCGACGGGCCGCGCGCCACCGATGACGAGCGCGCCGCACGCGTCGCCTATGTGTGCGGTGCGCTTGATATTCTCTGGGGCGGTTTAGTTGGCGACGACGCGCCGTTTCTCGACGACGCGGTCAACGGCGTGTTTGCCGACGCGGGCGAGACGACGCCGACGATGGGCGACCTGGCCGCGCATATCGACGCGCGCCAGCACGCGCCCGGCTGCGACCCCGACGACAAAAAAGTGTGGCGCTCCCTGGGGTGGAAGTTGCGCCCCTATACCGGACGTGGGCAACACGCCCGCTTGGTGGATGGGCAGACCAGCGTGCGCCTCGACGCGCCCTTGTTGGTGTTCTCAACGGCTCCGCTGACCGCCGCGCCGCAGGTCCGCAACTTCGCCTATTTCGCGGCGTTCGCCATCGTGGCCCAGCGGCGCACGCTGGCCCGCGCGCACTCACGCGCCAGCGGCGACGGCACGGCCGATCACGTCTTGTGCCTGGACGAGGCGCAGGACATTCTGAAAAGCGATCTCGCGCGCACCTGGATTGATAAAGACGCGCGCGACGCACGGCAGGGCGGATCGTGCGTCCTCTTCTCGACGCACCAAATCAAAGACGCGACCATGACGCCCGAGGTTGAAACTTTTTTTACACAGGCAGGGTTTAAGGCTCTTTTTTCCGTTGACGATAACGGCCAACAAACCGAGGGCAACCCGAAGCTATGGATACAGCGTATGCTCGACCTGACGACCGAAGAGGTGGACGCGGCGCAACGCATGGCCGGCGTGAAGGGGGCGTATCAGCCCCTGTTCTTGTCGCGTCGCGACCGGCGTAGCCCGCGCGACCAGCACGGAATCGTCAATGTGGAGCTATCCCCCGAAGAAGCGTGGCTCTTTGCCACGGACCCCGACGACGTGCACGCCCGCGACTACTGGACACGGCAGGCCGGTGGTGACGTGTGGGCCGGTATCAAAGCCGCGGTCGACGGCGCGACCGGGATGGAGGCGACCGCATGAAAGCCCTACTCTTGACCCTGACCCTCGCGGCGGCGCTCGTGCCAACAGTGGTCTTGGCCGCGCCATCACCGACGCCGACACACACGCCACAGCCGACACAAACGGCGCGCGTCGTGGTTGTGGTCGCGACGGCTCAACCAAGCCCGTCGCCGACCCCCTCGCCAAGCCCGACGCCGGCGGCGACCATCGGCGGTGCGGTGTCGTCTACCTCAACGTGCGGCGCGACGGCGCTCGCCATCCCGCTCCCCTTGGGCAATGGCTTGTGTGTCGATATATGGGGCGTCATTCAGCAAGGCTTTTCCTCCGTGTGGGATGGCCTGGTGACGATTCTGGAAACACAGATAAAGGACCTGACGGACGCCATTATCAACCCGCTCACGCGCACGGACAACCCGACCAGCAACGCGGGGCTGGTCATGGTCAAAAACACCCTGAGCACCGACGCGGGCGACGCGTTCGCGGTGGTGTTCGGGATCGCCGTGCTCTGGACGCTGCGGCCAAACTGGTTCGGCAACGTGGCGCAAGGCGTCGCCCTGTTGTGGCGCTCGGGCCTCGTACTGGCCGCACTCGCGTCCTACGATACGCTCGTCAACGTGTGGCTGTCGGCGGTTAACGGACTGGCGTCGGATATCGGCGCGTCCACCATGCACGATATGGGACACAGCGTCATCGCCCTGCTGCTGGCGCCGGTGCTCCTGATCGTAGTCGGCATCGAGCGCGCCGTGAGCCTGCATGTGTTCGCCTTTGTCTACGAGATCGGTCCGCTGGCGATCATCCTCTTCGCGTGGCCACCGGCGGCCGACATCGCGCGGACCTGGCTGCGCGCCTTCGCCTATCTCTCATTGTTGGGGCCAGCCTACGCCTTGATGTTGAGTGTGATCGTGTCACTACAGGCACCCGTGCTGGGTAACAGTTTAGGGGGCATCTTGTGGAACGACATTATGTTAGTGGGCGGGCTGCTCGTGTTGGCGCTCGTGCCGGGCATCGTGGCGGCGCTGCTTTCCGCTGTGTCGCACGCGGGCGCGGGTGGTTTAGAGAAAGTGGCCGGTATCGCGAAACTCGCGGCCTTGTAGTACAGGGGGGAGGAATAGGGACGTGAACGATGTAATCTGGTACGCGATTGGGCGCAAGAAGGAGCGCAGGATACACGAGCGCGCGCTGGCCGTGGAGCGCTACACCATGGAGCAGGGCGTGCGGGCACAGTACGGTATGCCGCCCCTATCCGCACAGGCGCACCCGCGTTTTGTGCCCGCGGGACGTCCGCTCATCACGGCACGCAGAGTGAAGCGTCTTGCCCTTGTGCTCGTCACGCTTGTTGTGCTCATGGCGCTGCTCTTCGTGCTCTACGCCATCGGCTACGGCATCCAACACCACCTCATCTATCCGGCGCCACGCCGGTAAGGGGGACAACATGGCAACCATCACACACAGGGGCTTGAGCGGGTCCACGCGCCGCATGACGGCCGTTATCGCTCTCCTGGTCCTCCTAGGCGCTGGCGCGGCGCTCTGGCTCTCTGGTGTAGCCACAGCCGCGTATCAGTGGGGCTATGTCGCGCTGGCCTATCCCGTCGCGTGGACGGTCGGGACGTACAATCATTTGCGTGGGCGCGCGCACGCTCCTATCGGGTGGGGCGCCTGGGTCGGACACGCGGCGACACGCTACCCCGCGCTTCAAGGGAAACCCTACCACACCCTCGTCCTCATCGAAGCGGCCGCGCTTGTGCTGCTTGCGCTCGGGCTGGGCTGGCGCGTCGTGTGGTTCGTCTGCACGCGGCCGGGACGCATCGAGGCCGGCGCGACGCACGGCGACGCGCACCTGGCCACGCCGCGCGAACTGCGCGCCCTACGCGACCGCGGCGGTCCGCTCTTGCTCGGACGGCTGGGACGGCGCGGGATGCGCGTCTGTCTCGACCAGGCTATGCAGGCCCTCAATATCCTTGTCGTTGGCCCGCCCGGCAGCGGCAAGAGCGCCGGCGTGATTATCCCGAACCTGCTGCGCGAACGCGGGGACCGTTCCCTCGTCGTCACCGACTTGAAAGGCGAGTTGCTGCGCCTGTGCGGGCGTGCGCTCGCGGCGACGCATACCGTGTGGTCCGTCAACTTCCTGGCACCGGACACGAGCCTTGGCTACAACCCGCTGGCCGGCTGCACGACGCCCATGGACACCTTCGCGTTCTGTGACGCCTGGGTCAGCAACACAGGAACGTCGCGGAGTGAGCCGTTCTGGGATTCGGCGTGCAAGGAGATCATGAGCGCGGCGATCTTCCACTTGCAGGCGGTCGCGCCAACTGTACCAACGCTGGGCACACTCTACGCTTTCCTGTGCGGCCAGACGCCAGAGGCGATCATTGCCGTGCTGGAAGAGAGCCCCGCGCCTCTGGCCCGCGAGAGCGCGCACAGCTTCATGGCCGCGCTCAAGGCCAACGAGAAGTTGCTGGGCGGCGCCTTCGCCGAAATCAAGCCGCGCTTCAGGATCATGGCCGATCCGCGCGTGCAGGCCGTCACGTCGCGTCACGACGTCAACTTCGCGCGCCTGGCCGACGCCGGCCGTAAGCCCGTCGCGCTCTTCCTGCAACTCGACCGCACGATGCAAGAGGAGTTGAAGCCGCTGGCGGCCGCGTTCTTTTTGGACCTGTTCCGTACCCTCTCGCAACTTGCCGACGCGAGCTCGACCGGCGCGTTGGCCCGCGCGGTCGCGTGCTACCTCGACGAGTTCGGAAATCTCGGCACCGTCCCGAAGATGGCGACGTGGATCTCGACGCTGCGCAGCGCCGGCGTGTCCATGTTGCTCGCGGTGCAACATACCGCCCAACTCGTGGCCCTGTATGGCGAGGACGGCGCGGCGACGATCGTAGGGAGCTGCGCCACCAAGATCGGGCTATCCGGCCTGGGGTTGGAAGACGCCCGTACGTTCTCCGCGCTGTGCGGCGACACGACGCGCGTCACGCAGCAGGCCAGTAGCCAACGCGGCCGCTTCTCCGTGGTCAGTAAGCAGGGGGGCTTGTCACAAGCGGAGACCGGCGCCCCGTTGATGACCGCTGATCAGGTGCGGCGCCTGGGGCCTGGTGAGCTCCTCGCTATCGTGCGCCACTTGCCGCCGGTGCGGTTGGAGCAGTGCCGCTGGTACCAAGACCGCGATCAGAAGCGTCGGGTCGACGCGGCCTAACATGGCGCGCGCCAGAGACAAAAAAGAGGGCCTGGGAGAGTGGATCTCCCAGGCCCCTGCGTGTACCACACGCTACTACATCTATCTGATGCGCTACTGCTGTGTCACGCGTCGTGCGCGGCGGCGGCGATAGAGCAGGATGGCCCCGATCGGCAGCAGGCCGGTGGCCAGGAGTTCGCCGGAGCCGAGTTCGGGCGTGGCTGCCGCACCGGGTGCGGCAGGTAGCGTGTAGCTTTTTGCCACGCCCATCACCTCTATTAAGCGGTTGCCGTGGCCGTGGGTGCTGGCGAAGGTGTCCGAGATGAAGATAGTCCCTGAAGGGGCGACCGCGATACCCTCACTCTGGAAGGTATCCACGCCGGTCACGTCGAACGACGACGACGTGTAGGTCGTCCCGCCCGCCTGCGGGGTCAGCGTGTAGACCGTGGCGCTGTCGCCTATAAGAGCGGGCAGGTAGAGCACCCCCGCCCCGTCCAGCGCGAGCGATTCGGCGGGGATGTTTGCGGCGATGTTGACCGGAGCGCCGTAGCCGCTCCCGGCCAGAGGACTGATCTTGAACACGTTGTTCAGCTGGGTGGAATTACTGTCGACGACGAAGACGTTGCCCGCCGCGTCGACGGCGACACCGAAGGCGTTAACAATGGTGGCGATGGTGGTCTGGTTGTAGCCGCCGCCCGCCGCAGGGGTCAGCTTGTATATGTTCCCATTACCCCGATCGGTGACGTAGAGGTTGCCGAAAAGATCGCGCGCGACCGCCACGCCGTTAGGACTGGTGAAGGTACCGACGGAGGACTCGGCGTAGTGGGTCCCGCTCGCATCCGGCGCGAGGGTGACGAGGCGACCGCTGCCAAAATCCGCCACGAAGACCGTGCCGGCGCTGTCCACGGCGGCGTTGCCGGGGTTGCTCGTGTCCGACGCGATGCGCACGGGCGTGTACCCCCCCGACCCATTCGGCGTCAGCTTGTAGACACCATTCTGCGCGGCGGAGCATTCGGTGCTGGTCCCAGGGATGTTGTCGAAGCAATCCGGGACGAAGATGTCGCCGGCGCTATCCACGGCGACGCCGGCGGGATTGAAGGTCCCCCCGTTGCTGATGACGGTTCCGGCGACGGACGACTGGGCGTGGACCTGCGGAGCGCCCGCCAGTGCGACCAGCAGCAAGGCGGCGAGGCCAGCCGTGCGCACGGTGCGCGGACGGACCGTCGGGTGGGATTGTCGGGCCATTGCATCCTCCTCTTTTAATACGTCCGAGCACAGACCACCCGGCGCATGACAACATAGCATGGCCGGGTTCACCAGTAGCTCCACGCGGTCGGGGGTGACCACTAACAAGGCAGGCGGCACGAGGAGAGGGGGTAGCGTCGGTACTACAACCGGACCTGTGACGTCGGTCTCATTCAATGACCGCGGTTCGTCGCTTCCACTTGTCTTCTACTGTACCAGGCACAGGTTACGATCTTGTTAAGATTCGGGCGCGGCGGTTAAGATCCGTTAACACTAGTCTTGCGCCCCATCTTTACCTCCACGCTCTAATGATCGTGCTCCCACTCCGGGGTCTGCCCGCGTCCCTTGTCGCGCGTGTATTCCCCTTCGTCGCGCGCCTCGGCGTCCTTCTCATGGCTGATCCGTAGCGCATCATTCCAGTCTTTTGCCCCGGACGGTGGCCGCTCGCGCACGATAGCCTCGGCGTGCGGGTACGCTTCCTTGACCTGCTCCCACAGCGTCGCGCCGCCCTTATCATTGTCGAAGCCGCAATGCACCAAGCCCCTGGCGGCGAGGCCCTCGTCGATGTGCCGGCGCGGGATCTCCCCGTGCCCATCCGTCGAGATGAAGTGGTATTCGCCGCGCACCCCCTCGCGCTGGATGAGCGCGGCGCGGCTCAGGGCGTCGATGGGACTCTCTACGATGTGATACTGCGGCGCCATGTACGGCGCCGGCTGCCCGACGGTGAACGCGAAGTGTCCCTCCTCGCGCCGGCTGCCCAGCGCCAGGCCCTTGAACTCCGAGCCGGGCGCTGTCCCGCGCAAGCTCGCGCCCACGGCCAAGCCGTCCGCGTCCTGGCGGATAAAGACGGCGTTGGCGCGATGGTCGGCGTAGATCGTCCCCCGCTCGTGCAGGTCGTCGACCAATGTGGCGGGCACCTGACGCTGCTCAACGAGGTAGTTTCTCACCTGTGACCAGCGTCCTTCATCGGACGTCGGAGCACGGAAGGTGGGGCGCTCCGCGTGCTCTACGATCTCCTGGGCCTGCTGTTGTCCGTCGCGTGCGCTGTGCCATGTCGCGGCGCTTATGGCCGCGTCGGCGCCGTGCGTATCCCTCAGATAGGCCACGGCCTCGCGGTAGTCGTAGCCGGCCGCGTGCATTACGAGGTCGATAGCCCCACCGCCGCCTTGCTGCCGGTCGTGGTTGTAAAAACGCGCGCCGGTAATCGAGATATGTTCGCCGTCGAGGCGGTACTTTGCGGAGTTATAGCGGTCCACCTGACCGCCTAACCGCTCGATCACGGTCGGGAGGTCGATGGCGCGGACCTGCGCCGCCAGGGCGCGGTAATCCTCACGCAACGCGCTATGGTCGCGCTCCAGCGTCCGTACCTGCTGCTGCAACACGAGGTTGTTTGCCTCGGCCTTCGCCGCCTGTTGCTCGTAATGTTGAGCCTTGACAAGGGCGGCGTCTACGACCGGGGCTAGGCGCTCGGCGATGCGCTCTTGCTGCTCACTGGCCCAGCGCTCGGGGTTCGTGACGATGCGGCCAGGGCGGTCTACCTCAAGGTGTTCCTTGACGAGCTCCGGCGCCGGGGTGGGCTGCTCGATCTTGGCGTACCACTCTTTGATCGTTTCGTGGACGGCTACGCTGCCCCGCACGCCACGCTCCAGGCCGAAGGGTTCCATGGCCCGCGCATAACTGTCTTGCATCGCCCCGAGTTTCTCGCGCCCTCCCGTGTAGGTGTAGGCGCTCAGGCGTCCAGCGTCGTTGA
>JAABUJ010001597.1_pt1 | contig 32354 bp, 35 predicted proteins | sample 5559131 | NCBI WGS metagenome assembly JAABUJ01 (sample SAMN10711875, study PRJNA513366) | rock metagenome | isolation source: Antarctica rocks | place: Antarctica: Victoria Land, Mt New Zealand nord | collected 2016-01-07
AACTTCTTCGCCAAGCTCAAGCAGTTCCGCGCCATCGCAACCCGCTACGACAAAACTGCCCGGAACTTCCTCGGCGGCATCCATCTCGCCGCCGCCCTGACCTGGCTTAATTGACGACACGCCCTAGGCTACACCGCGATCGAGGCGGTAGATGGCCCAGCAGGGCTCGCCATCCTCAAATCCGATACCCGCATCGACCTGCTCATCACCGATGTCGGTCTGCCCGGCGGCATGAATGGTCGGCAGATGGCCGATGCCGCCCGGACTGTCCGCCCTGATCTAAAGGTGCTGTTTATCACCGGCTATGCCGAGAACGCAGTCGTCGGCAATGGCCACCTGGAACCCGGCATGCATGTACTGACCAAGCCCTTCGTGATGGAAGCATTAGCCATCCGAATCAAAAACCTAATTGTAGGGACCTGAAGGCTTCGAAGGTCCGGTTTCCACCAGATCCGGTCATTGGAAGGGGCCGGTGGTCTTCGACATGGGCAAACCAGCTCTGGCCTATCCTCGATCCCTCGCCCGTTCTTCCCGGTTCGCTCCCCGCGGCAATGTGACAGACTACTTGCAAGTTGCATCGAAACACCCGTCGCCATGGGCTGACGTTGCAGCGACCCCATCGCTTGGCGCTTTTGCGGGCGGTGTCTCGGCGGGCGCGACGGTGTTGACGACGCTGTTACCGGCCTGCATCAGCCCTGCTATCAGAGGACCTCGACAACCAGGTCTCGTAGATCAGCAACGTCTTAATTTGCGCCTCCGTAGCGCTGGCAAACCACCTTCCGAATGTCCAAATCATTGTTACATACGGATGAGATATGACCGAAGTGACAGACGACGTGCGGAATAGGTTTCGGTTTGGTCCGTTCATCGTTGGCTATGCGCGGACGCTCCCGGCCGATCCCCCCGCTGGATTGGAGGCACAGCTTCACGCCCTTGCCGCGGCCGGTGCCGAGACGGTGTTCTCGGATCGCGTGTCATCGATGGCACCTCGCCCTCAGCTTGACGCTGCCCTGGACGATCTTCGGGATGGGGAGTTGCTGGTTGTCGTTACCATGGACCGCCTGGCCCGCTCCACGGGCGAACTGCAGGCCATTGTGACGCGCCTGGAGGCCAAAGGCGCCGGCCTGCGCGTTCTGACCATGGCGGGTGGCGCGACCCTGGACACCTGGACCGCCGCGGGCCAGGCGATGCTGACGATGTTGGCGACCGTCGCCGGACTTGAGCAAGAGGTGACACGGGAGCGGAAGCGCGCAGGCATTGCACGGGCTAAAGCGGATGGTCGCTACAAAGGCCGCGTGCCGACTGCACGCAACCAGGCTGCCGACATTACCGCCATGAAGTCTGCGGGATCATCTGTGATCGAGATATCGCACAAGCTTCGTATGTCGCGTATGTCTGTCTATCGCGTGTTGAACGACGTTAAACAGACTGGCGCAACGTGACGACAGAACCTAGCGCGGTGCGCAGCAACCCCATTGTGACAACGTTAGACTTGCCGTCATACCCCGAGCTAGTTCTTTCCGCGCCAACGCTTTAGGCATCATAAGAACGTTTTAAATATTCCGATCGGCATGTCTACACTAACCAACACATCGACCATGCCACCAACGCTGTAACTCCCCGCAAATGGCTGTTGCGAATGCCGGGTGCAACCAACCCCGACCCTCACGCCATATTATACACTCGCGCTGATAAAGGATACGGTCAAAGGCAACGCAGGTCGTTTTCTCGCTTGTTATGACGAGACGGCAACCCCGTCATATCTACGTATCCATTCCGTCGAGTCAGGGCAAAGACTCCGAATAGTGACTACGATCTTGTCGTCTTTTCCATCGCTCTCAGTCACGACCGGTTGCACCTTGCCGTGTGCATGGTCGAGCAACATGCCCATGGCAACGAGGCATCCCTCGGGCCGGATCGTCTCGTCACCAGCAATCTGCGCCAACGGGGCAATGCACGCTTCGGTGTGCTGGCCGACCAGCACACGTAATTCTCGGTCCATCCGTGTGTGACCACTCGGATTGCCACACTGACCGGACTGAAATTGCTTGCCTAACTCCACCCTGAAGATGCCCGGCTCCGGCGATGTCGGCATTGCCTACGGTGCCGGCGATACCATCACTGGCGGCTCGCACGACACCGTCTATCTGGCGGGCGATAACCAGACGTTCCTGAGCGGCAGCGGCCCGGGAGGGCGGTCACGATCACGTGGCAGTCTACGGCAACGGCGACACGGTCAAGATCAGCGAGGGCAACGTCACCACCTACGGCCAGGGCGAAACGGTGAACGCGTTCGGCTTCCATATCGCCGACCATGCCGGAGGGCTCGGCACGACCAACGTGGTCGCCGCCGGCAACAGTTCAGCCTTCGTGACAGGCGACGGCGTCGTGACCAACTTCACCAATGGCAGCGGCTTCTCGGTCTACCTCGGCGGCACGGCCGATCAGTCCAACGTCAACCTGGGCCAGGGCGGCGGCGTGGCGGTCGGAGGCGAGGAGGAGGTCAATTACCGGCCGCATACCCAGTTCTATGGCCAGAAACCCTCGTTGCCGGGCTGAAGCAATCCACGCTCTACGGCAGCAATCACGGCACAAACAACTTGATCGCCAGCGGCAGCGCCGGGGATGGCTTGGTCGGTGGGGAAAACTCCACCAACGTCATGGACGGCCGCAACAGCACCGGCAACGACTTCATGGAGGGCCACCAGGGCAGCTACACCGCCGAAGCGGGCTACCAGGGCGGCCCCGCGCCCACGCCCATCAACATCATGTTCACCGGCTCCGGCAACGACATCCTGGTGGCAGGCTCCGGTTCCAACGAAATGAACCTCGGCTCCGGGTCCAATCTCATCGCCATCTTCAACAACGCCGCCAACCAGGTCGGCGGCGGCAACAGCATCGTCATCGCCAGCTTCAAGCCCGGCATCGACCACATCGACCTGATCGGCTACGGCGGCGCCACCGATGACCTGCTGAACGGCGCGCAGCACGACAATGGCGGCACGCAATTCAACCTGGCCGATGGCGCGCACGTCAACGTGGCAGGCGTGAACCTGACGGCCAACGATATCTGGCGGCAGGGCTAACCCCATCTGGTCAGACATAGAATAGCCGGCCAGGTCGGCCTGGCCGGTCGCGTTCGTTATGCAGCCGACGTCGCGCCATCGGGTGTGGAAGGACCGAGTGCGCAGGCAGAGTGGGAGCAGCCTTGGCGTGACCTCACAAATTGGTGATCCTAGGCTGCAGTCCTGTTTGCCGGGTCCGTATGGGGTCCGCTTGCCGCAACGCATTCCCCATGTCGTAGCAGCGAAAACCCAAAAAACGGCTATAAACCAATGGTGGAGCCAAGGGGAGTCGAACCCCTGACCTCCTGAATGCCATTCAGGCGCTCTACCAACTGAGCTATGGCCCCGCCGGCGCTCGGCGCGGAGGCGGCATATAGCCCCTGCTGCCGATCGGGATCAAGCCCATGGGATCAGGCCTTGGCGGTGAGCGCAGGGTGGACGGCGAACTCCGCCTCGGTCTTGGCGCGCATCTCGTCCATCGTCACGCCGGGCGCCAAGTCCACCAGCGTCAGGCCGGGCCGGCCGACCTCGAACACGCCGAGGTCGGACACCACCAGGTTCACCACCCCGGCGCCGGTCAGCGGCAGGGTGCACTGCTTCAACAGCTTCGGCTTACCGCCCGCGGTATGCTCCATCAGCACGACCACGCGCGGCACGCCGGCGACGAGGTCCATAGCGCCTCCCATCCCTTTCACCATCTTGCCCGGGATCATCCAGTTCGCGAGGTCGCCATTCTCGGCCACCTGCAGCGCACCCAGGATCGACAGTTGGATGTGCCCGCCACGGACCATCCCAAAGCTGGCGGCGCTGTCGAAGAAGCTGGTGCTCGGCAGCATGGTTACGGTCTGCTTGCCGGCGTTGATAAGGTCGGCGTCCTCCTCGCCCTCGTACGGGAACGGCCCCATGCCCATCATGCCGTTCTCGCTGTGCAGCTGGATCGACATGCCGTCGGGAATGTGGTTCGCCACCAGGGTCGGGATGCCGATGCCGAGATTGACGTAGAAGCCGTCCTGCAATTCCTGCGCGGCGCGGGCAGCCATTTGGTCGCGGGTCCAGGCCATGGTGCTCTCCTCTAGGCGCGCTTGCGGGTGGTGCGCTGCTCGATGCGCTTGTCGACGCCGGGCACGGCGACGATACGCTGGACGAAGATGCCGGGAGTGACGATAGCGTCAGGGTCCAGGTCGCCGAGGCCGACGATCTTCTCCACCTGCGCCACCGTCACGGCCGCGGCGGTCGCCATGATCGGATTGAAGTTCCGCGCCGTCATCCGGTAGACGAGGTTGCCCTCCGGGTCGGCCTTCCAGGCATGGACGATGGCCAGGTCGGCACGCAGGCCGCGCTCCATGACGTAGCTGCGGCCGTCGAACTCGCGGACGTCCTTGCCCTCGGCGATCTGGGTGCCGGCGCCGGTGGCGGTGTAGAAGGCGGGGATGCCGGCGCCGCCCGCACGGATGCGTTCGGCCAGGGTTCCCTGCGGATTGAACTCGATCTCCAGCTCGCCGGCGAGGTACTGCCGGGCGAAGGTCGCGTTCTCGCCGACGTAGGAACTGATCATGCGCCGGATTTGCCGCGTCACCAGCAGCAGCCCTAGCCCGGCGTCGTCGATGCCGGCGTTGTTGGACACCACCGTCAGGTCCTTGACCCCGCTGGCCCGGATCGCCTCGATCAGCACGGAGGGAATTCCGCACAGGCCGAAGCCGCCGGACATGATGGTCATGCCGTCCTTCAGCACGCCCGCCAGGGCCGCGCCTGCGTCGTTATAGATTTTGCTGACCGCCATCCTAATCCCCCCGCTGTTGCGGCGAAGCTGCCATCGTTGCTGCGTGCCCGCAATCGGTCAGGCGAGCAGCATGCCGTGCTGGCGTAGGAATCCGAGCAGCGGAAGCAGCGGCAAGCCCAGGATTGCGGCGTGCTCGCCCTGGACGCGGTCGAACAGATGCACGCCCAAGCCCTCCAGCCGATAAGCGCCCACGCTAGCCAGGCATGCTTCGCCCTCGGCTGCGAGGTAGGCGTCGAGGAAATCGTCGGAGAACGCACGCATCGTCAACGTCGGGCGCGCGACGTGACGCCAAACCGGAACGCCGTCGCGCAAGCAGGCGACCGCGGTCGCGAGCTCGTGCGTGCCGCCGCGGAGCGACTGGAGGTGGCTGCGAGCCTCCGACAAATCCGCGGGCTTGTCGAACCAACGACCGTCATGCACCAGGATCTGGTCAGCGCCGATCACGAGCGCGCCCGGCATCCGCGCCCGGCGCGCCTTGGCTTCGGCGAGAAGCAGCGCCGCCTCGCTGGCGTCGGCCCGGTCTCCCAGGGCGGACTGCTTGATGGCCTGCTCGTCGACACGTGGCGCTTGAACCGTGAAACTCAGCCCCGCTGCGGTCAGCAAAGCGTGACGAGTCGCCGATCCGCTGGCCAGGATCAATGGTGGCTCAGCAGCCTGGATCAAGCCGGGCTCTGCTTGCGCTGCCGTTCATGCCAGGCGTCCATCAATTGCAGCACGGTCGCCGCGGTCTCCTCGATCGAGCGGCGGGTGACATCGATCACCGGCCAGCCGCGCCGCGTGCACAGGCGGCGCGCCCACAGCAGTTCGGCCTTCACCGACTCCTGGTCCACGTAGTCGGTGCTGTCGGAGCGGACCGGGCCGGTGTTGCTGCCGTGGGCGATCATGCGCAGGCGGTGGCGGCGGATTTCGATCAGCGCCGCCGGGTCCAAGGTCAGCCCGATCACCGGGCAGCGCGGCTCGGCCAGCCCCGGCGGGTCCGGCAGGCCGGGCACCAGCGGAACGTTGGCGGCCTTCACCCCCCGGTTGGCGAGATAGAACGAGGTCGGCGTTTTCGAGCTGCGGGACACCCCGACCAGGATCACGTCGGCCTCGGCGATCCCGGCCTGGGCCTGCCCGTCATCGTGGGCCAGCACGAAGTGCATGGCGTCGATACGGCGGAAGTAGTCGGCGTCCAGCACGTATTGCCGGCCCGGACGCGCCGCGGCCTGCTCGCCAATCTGCTCCTGCAGCAACGACAGCACCGGGTCGAGCACGTTGACGACGGACAAGCCGAGTCGCTGGCAAGTGGTCTCCAAGTCGAGCCGCAGCGCCTTGTCGACCACCGTGGACAGCACGGGACCAGGTTCCGCCTCGATGCCCTCCAGCACCCGGTGCAGCTGGAACCGCGTCCGGATCAGGCTCCAGCGGTGGTACAGGATCGTCACCCCCTCGAACTGGGACACGGTGGCGCGCGCGATCGAGTTCAGCGTCTCTCCCGTCGCGTCCGAGACCAGGTGGAGGTTCATTCGTTCGGTGAGCATGGGAGTGAGGATAGCGGGGATAACTGGGGGTGCCAGGGAAAACCTTCGTTCGCGACTCATGCTTGCGGGGACAAGAGTCGCGTTTTCGGATTCCGGGACAGCGCGGTTCGCGAGAATGTGCAATCCGGGAGAAATGGAAATCCGGCTTATAGTTTCAGCAGCTTACGATCCTCGACGCCTGTGGGCGACTCACCGCATGAGTCACGGAGGTAGGGGTACCCCCTTATCCACAGGCATCATCTACCCCCTCAACATTTCTTTTCTCTCTATCTCTCTTTAAGGGAGGGGCATGACATCTCCGTTCCTTCGCGTGCTGGCGGGCGACGCCGTGTGGCCGCCGCCGGTGTGGCTCATGCGCCAAGCCGGGCGTTACCTGCCGGAATATCGGGCCGTGCGTGCCAGCACCGCCGGCTTCGTCGACCTCTGCCTGACTCCGGCGAAGGCGGCCGAGGTCACGCTGCAGCCGATCCGGCGCTTCGGGTTCGACGCCGCCATCCTGTTCAGCGACATCCTGATGCTGCCCTACGCGCTCGGCCAGGGCCTGACCTTCGTCGAGGGCGAGGGGCCGATGCTGCCCCCGATCCGTGACTCGGCCGGACTGGCGGCGCTCGACCCGGCGCAGGTCGAGGCACGGATCGCCCCGATCCTCGAAACGGTCGGCCGGGTGCGTGAGTCGCTCGGCCCCGAAACGGCGCTGATCGGCTTCGCAGGCAGCCCGTGGACCGTCGCGTCCTACATGGTCGAAGGCCAGGGCTCGCGCGACTTCGCCGAGGTGCGCGGACTCGCCTATCGCGACCCGGCGTTGTTCGACGCGCTGATCGCCATGGTGACCGACAGCACGATCACCTACCTCGCCCGGCAGATCGAAGCCGGCGCCGACACCGTGATGCTGTTCGACAGCTGGGCCGGCGTGCTGCCCCCCGCGCAGTTCCGCCGCTACGTGATCGAGCCAACCCGAGTCATCGCCGCCGCCCTGCGCGAACGCTTCCCGGCGACCCCCATCATCGGCTTCCCCCGACTCGCCGGCGCCATGCTGGCCGAATACGCCGCCGTCACTGGCGTGCAAGCCGTCGGCGTCGACACCGCAGCCGACCCGGTGCAAGTCGCCCGCATGGTTCCAAGCGGCACCGCCTTGCAGGGCAACATCGACCCGCTCGCGGTGGTCGCGGGTGGTGCCGCAATGAATGAGGCGGCGCAAGCGGTGCTGGACGCCTGGAAGGGGCGGCCGTTCATCGTCAACCTGGGCCACGGCATCGTTCCGCACACGCCGCCCGGCCATGTCGGCGCCCTCGTCCAGCAGTTGCGCGATGCCTGACTCGCTTCCCCCGGATGATCGGACGCTTGAAGTAGGGTCCGCACCGGCCACTTCAGGGAACATGCGAAAGCCCAAGCTGGCCGTCGTGCTGTTCAACCTCGGCGGCCCCGACAAGATCGAGTCGGTGAAGCCGTTCCTGCTCAACCTGTTCAGCGATCCCGCGATCCTGAGGGTGCCGTTCTTTGTCCGGCCGCTGCTGGCGCGCATCATCGCGGCCGCGCGCACTAAACCGGCGTCGGAGAACTATGCCCTGCTGGGTGGCGGATCGCCGCTGCTTGGCCTCACCAACGACCAAGCCCGTGCGCTCGAAGCGGCGCTGCCGGAGCTGGACGTGAAGTGCTTCGTGGCGATGCGCTACTGGCACCCGTTCAGCGAACCGGTCGCGCGCGAAGTGAAGGCGTGGGAGCCGGACGAGATCGTGCTGCTGCCATTGTATCCGCAATATTCCACGACCACGACCGGCAGTTCGCTCTCGGCATGGCGCGAGGCCGCGGCCCGCGCCGGGCTGGTGGCGCCGGTGACGACCCTGTGCTGCTACCATGCCGACCCGCGCTATGTCACTGCGACTGCGGCTTCCGTGCGCCAGGCCTACGAGGCCGCCTTGACTGGGCTGGATGGCCGGGTGCCGCTGCGCGTCTTGTTTTCCGCCCACGGCTTGCCGGAGAGCATCGTCAAGCGCGGCGACCCCTATCAGTTCCAGATCGAGCGCACGGTCGGTGCCGTCGTCAAGGCGATGGGCGACAATGAGCTGGACTGGACCATTTGTTACCAGTCTCGGGCGACTCCGCAGAAATGGCTGGACCCAAGCACGGAAACCGCGATCGACGACGCTGCGCGCGATCAGGTGGCGATCCTCGTCGTGCCGATCGCCTTCGTGTCGGAGCACTCGGAAACGCTGGTCGAGTTGGATGTCGAATATCGTGAGTTAGCCGAACACAAGGGCGTGCCAGGGTATTTCCGTGCGCCGGCGCAGAACTCCGACCCCGGTTTCATCGAGGCGCTGGCCGACATGGTTCGCGACGTGCGCGGCCGTGGTCCCGGCCTGTGCAGCTGGGCGGGTGGCCGGACCTGCCCGCGCGCCCACACCGACTGCCCGCACGCCCGCGCCGGCACCGCAGAGTTGGAAGCTGCATGACGCGTTTGCCGCTGCGGCTGGTGATCTTCGATTGCGATGGGGTGCTGATCGATAGCGAGGGTCCTTCCAACCGTGTCGTGGCGGAGGAAGTCACCGCGCTGGGTTGGCCGATGACGACGGCTGAGAGCTGCGCGCATTTCATTGGCCACCGCTTGTCCGACTTGCCCCCCGTGATCGAGCGACGGATTGGCCACCCGGTTCCGGACGGCTGGGTCGAGCGGCTACGTGCGCGCCTGATCGCGATGCTGGCCGACGAAGCCGAGGCCATCCCGGGCGCCGAGGCTGCGTTGCGTGCGACGGCGGCGCTCGGATTGCCCGTGCGGGTCGCGTCCAACTCGTCGCACGAGGAAATGCACGTGAAATTTCGCCGCACCGGGTTGGACGCGCTGGTGGGCGGCCGGCTGCACAGCGCGCGCGACGTGACGGCGGGCAAGCCAGCCCCGGACGTGTTCCTGGCCGCCGCGGCGGCGGAAGGCGTGCCGCCGGGCGCCTGCCTGGTGATCGAGGACAGCGTGCCTGGCGCGATGGCAGCCCGTGCGGCTGGAATGACGTGCATCGGCTTGGCGCCTGCTGGCGACGACCCGGCATTGCGGGCGGCCGGCGCGGTGCTGATCCGCTCGCTGGACGAGTTGCCGTCCATCTTGCGCGCGGCGATGGCGCAGGCGGCATGACGATCGGGGCGCTCGCGCCGTTCCTGCTGTGGACCAAGTCGTTCCACCTGATCGCGGTTATCGCCTGGATGGCGGGGGTATTCTACCTACCGCGCCTGTTCGTGTACCACTGCGAGGTGCCGCGCGGCTCGACCGAAAGCGAGCGGTTCAAGGTAATGGAGCGCCGGCTGCTGAAGCAGATCATCACGCCGGCGATGATCATCGCGTGGGTGTTCGGCATCCTGCTGATCCTGACGCCGGGCGCGATGGATTGGCACGCCGGCTGGTGGCACACCAAGCTGCTGAGCGTGATCCTGCTGTCGGGTTTCACCGGCGCGATGTCGAAGTGGCGGCGGAACTTCATGGAAGACTGCAACACCAAGCCGCAACGTTTCTACCGCTATGCCAACGAGGTGCCGACGGTGCTGATGGTGGTCATCGTCATCATGGCGATCGTCCAGCCGTTTTAAGTACCTGTTGACGGCTGACGGCGCCCGCGCGTAACTAAGCCTATTCCAGATGGCCTACTCCGGCCACCTGCGACCATCCACCGATCTTCAGGACAGCGGCGCGGTGCCCACCATGGCCCGGGCCTCGGCCAAAGCGGCACCTGCCCCATCTCCTGGCTTTCATCTGTCAAGGCTCCCCCGATGCACCTTGCCGAACTCAAGGCAAAATCCCCCTCCGACCTGCTGAGCGTCGCCGAGTCGCTGCAGATCGAGAACGCGTCTAGCTTGCGCAAGCAGGACATGATGTTCGCGATTCTCAAAAACCTGGCCGACAACGACCAGGCGATCCACGGCGAGGGCACGCTCGAAATCCTCTCCGACGGGTTCGGTTTCCTGCGCAGTCCGGAGGCAAACTACCTGCCCGGCCCCGACGATATTTACATTAGCCCGAGCCAGGTGCGCCGCTTCGCCCTGCGCACCGGCGACAGCGTCGAGGGCCAGATCCGCGCGCCGAAGGACGGCGAGCGTTACTTCGCGCTGCTCAAGGTCAACACGATCAACTTCGAGCCGCCGGAGGCGGTGCGCCACCGCATCAACTTCGACAATCTCACGCCGCTGTACCCCGACCGCCGCCTCAAGATGGAGGTCGAGAATTTCCAGTCGGTCGCCAAGGGGCCCGGCAAGGACCTGACGCCGCGCGTGATCGACCTGATCGCGCCGATCGGCATGGGCCAGCGCGCGCTGATCGTGGCGCCGCCACGCACGGGCAAGACCGTGATGCTGCAGAACATGGCCACCGCGATCTCGGCCAACCACCCCGAAGTGTTCCTGATCGTGCTGCTGATCGACGAGCGGCCGGAGGAAGTCACGGACATGTCGCGCACCGTGAAGGGCGAGGTAGTCGCCTCCACCTTCGACGAGCCGGCGACCCGGCACGTGCAGGTGACCGAGATGGTGCTCGAAAAGGCCAAGCGGCTGGTCGAGCACAAGCGAGACGTGGTGATCCTGCTCGACAGCATCACCCGGCTGGCGCGCGCCTACAACACGGTGGTGCCGTCATCCGGCAAGGTGCTGACCGGCGGCGTGGACGCCAACGCGCTGCAACGCCCCAAGCGGTTCTTTGGCGCCGCCCGCAACATCGAGGAAGGCGGCTCGCTGACGATCATCGCGACCGCGCTGATCGACACCGGCAGCCGCATGGACGAGGTGATCTTCGAGGAGTTCAAGGGCACCGGCAACAGCGAGATCATCCTCGACCGCAAGCTGTCGGACAAGCGTACTTTTCCGGCGATCGACATCACCAAGTCGGGCACCCGCAAGGAAGAGTTGCTGGTCGAACGCGGCATGCTGTCCAAAATGTGGGTGCTGCGCCGCATCCTGAACCCAATGGGGCCCACGGACTCGATGGATTTCCTGCTGGACAAGCTGAAGTACAGCAAAACCAACCAGGATTTCTTCGACGCGATGAACACGTAAACCAGCATGTCGGCAAGCTGGTCGCCGGTTGCGACAGGCTCCCGACGGTTGGCACGTCCTGCCTGGCAAGCATGGTCCAAGCCTGACAGGTGTGCTGCGATAGGAGAGTTGTTGGAACCGGGGTGACGGCGTAACACATCAAACGCGCGTCATAGCAGTCAGCATCGCAGGGCATCACTCGCTTCTCTGCGATAGCACGGGGCAACCGATGCAAGCCGCCGTGAAGCGCGTCGCGAAATTGGCGGCATCGGGCATGAAGCCCGGCAGGGCAAAGAACGGAGCGGGAGCGGTCGTGGCGGACATCTTGGATCAGTCCTGGTCGGATCAGGCCTGGTTCAACTCGATAAGGCTGCGGCGGATCTGCCGTCCTCGCTCGATCTGGCCCTCGATATAGTCGGTGTCGCCCCACCGCACGGCGCGGCCCATCGCTTGCGCGTCCTCGGTGAAGCGGGCCAGCATTTCCAGCAACGCCTCGCGGTTGTTAAGGAACACGTCGCGCCACATCACCGGGTCGGAGGCGGCGATGCGGGTGAAGTCGCGGAAGCCGCCGGCGGCGTATTTCAGCACCTGCTGCCGGCTTTCGCCCGCGAGGTCCTCAGCGGTGCCGCAGATGATGAAGGCGAGCAGATGCGGCAGGTGGCTGACGATGGCGACGACGCGGTCGTGGTGCGCCGGGGTCATGAACTCGATCATCGACCCGCAACGCCGCCACATCTCGGCGACGCGGTCCACTGCCGCCTCGTCGGTGCCGGGCGGAGGCGTCAGCATGCACCAGCGGCCCTCGAACAGCGTGGCGAAACCGGAATCGGGACCGGAGTACTCGGTGCCAGCCATCGGGTGCGCCGGCACGAGATGCACCCCGGCGGGCAGCAACGGCGCTACATCGCGGATGACCGACTGCTTGGTGGAGCCGACATCCGTCACGATGGCGCCTGGCGCCAAATGCGGTGCGATGGTGGCGGCGAGTGCAGCATAGGTGCCGACGGGGGCGCACAGCATGACGCAATCGGCACCCGCGACGGCGCGTGCCGGATCGATCTCGCAGCGGTCGGCGATGCCCAACTCGGCGACCCGGTCGAGCGTGGCCTCCGTGCGCGCGTTGGCGACGATCTCGGCGACGATGTCGCCCCGCTTGCGGGCGACCCGCGCGACGGAGCTGCCGATCAAGCCCATGCCGATCAGCGCAAGCCGCTGGAACAGGGGTTCAGGCACGGACGCGCTGGCTAACCATGAAAGTCGTGAGCGCGTCGGTCACGATCGCGACCTCCTCGGCCGTGCCGACCGTGATGCGCAGGCAGTGCGGCAGGCCGTAGCCGCCCATCGCCCGCACCAGCACGCCCCGCGCGCGCAGGGCGGCGTCGGCCGCGGCGGCCCGTCCGGGCGTGGCGAAGTCGGCCAGCACGAAATTGCCCTCGCTCGGCCACACCCGAACGCCGGCTTCGGTCAGCGCGGCGGCGAGCCGGGCCCGCTGCGCCGTGTTGTGGGCGCGCCCGGCCTCGACCCAGCCTCGCTCGGACAGCGCGGCGATCCCAGCCGCCTGGGCGGCGAGGCTGACATTGAAGGGTCCGCGCAGCCCGTTCAGCACGTCGGCCACCGCAGGGGGCGCGTAGCACCAGCCGAGCCGCAAGCCGCCCAGGCCGAACATCTTGCTGAAGGTGCGCGTCATGACGGTGTTGTCGCCGGCGTCGACCAGCGTCACGCCGGGGTCGTAGTCGGGCCGCTCGACGTATTCGGCGTAGGCGGCGTCGATCACCAGCAGCACGTCCGGCGGCAGTCCGGCGCGCAGCCGGGCGACCTCGCGCTCCGGCACCAGGCTGCCGGTCGGGTTGTTGGGGTTGGCCAGGAACACGATGCGGGTCGCGGGCGAGACGGCGGCCAGCATCGCGTCGATGTCGGCCGTCAGGTTCCGCTCCGGCGCCTTGACCACGCGCGCCCCGCTCGCCTCCCCGGCAATGGCATACATGGAAAAGCCATGCGCCGTCATGACGATCTCGGTCCCTGGCCCGGCATAAGCGGAGATCAGCAGCGCCAGCAATTCGTCCGACCCGGCGCCGCACACGATCTGCGCCGGGTCGAGCCCGAAGCGGACGCCGATCGCCTGGCGCAACGCCGTCGAGCCGCCATCGGGGTAGCGATGCAGCTCGCCCGCGACTTGGCGCGCGGCCTCGATCGCAACGGAAGGCGGTCCGAACGCGCCCTCGTTGCTGGATAGCTTGACGACCCGGTTGACGCCTTCGAGCTGGGCTTCGCCGCCAACGTAGGGAGACACCTTCAGGATCGCCGGGCGGGGTTGCAGGCTCAAGCGACGTCTCCGGACAGCGGGACGGCATAGGCGCCAAGGACGACCGAAGACCGCAGTGCGGCGGTGAGTGCGGCCAGGCGCGGGTCAGCGTCGGTCACGAAGCCGTCCACGTCGACCAGAGCGTGTGCGACCGGCGAACCCTGGTCGCGCCGCAGGATGTTGTCGCCCGGCACGAAGCCGGTGGCTGCCAAGGCCGCCGTGACCTGCGCTCGGCTGGTGTCCAATGCGATCTCCAAACCCAGCAGCGAGCGATCCTCGCCGCTAGGGTCCGGAGCGACTGCCGAGACCACGACGGCTTGGACATCAGGCGCCCCGTCGGAGCGGGGCGCCCAGAACGGCAAGCGTGCGACGATGTGGAGGCGGGGCTCGTTGCGGTGGAGCAGCGCGGTCCACCAAGCCGTGGCGTCCGGCTCGCCCTCGGCCGGCAGCGGCAGGATGGCGGCGGTGACGAGCCCGGCGCGGACGTCGCCAAGGGCCTGGGTGGGGCTGCGGTGCAGGCGCAGCGGGGTCAATGGCCCGAAATGCTCGCGCGCCACCGCGGTGAAGGCGAGCGTGGGGTCGTTGTCGCAAACCGCTACTGAGAACATCCCCTGCAGGCTGGTGTTGGCGACGATCAGCTCCCGCCAGATGCGGACGATGCCGGTTGCGGGCAGCTTCCCGGCGTGACGCGCCAGCAGGCGGCGGATGATCGACGCCTCACGCCCTGGCCGCATGGCCACGCGGCCCTTAACGCCGGTCGCGGCGATGCGGCCCACCACCTCCGCCCGGCGCATCAGTAGGTCATGCACGGCGCCGTCCAAGCGGTCGAGCTCGGCCCGCAGCGGCGCCAGGTCGGTCTCGGGAGCGGGGATGGTCTGGAGCATGCTGGACATCGCGGTTCGATCAGCCGGAAAGGGGCAGGTAGTGATAGCGTCTGCGCACCCATCTGCAAACGGGCCCATCCGCAAACCTATGCGGACGCCCGATATTGCCGCCGGGTCGCACGCGGGCCTATTCAGGGTGCTGGATGGACCAGTCACACACGCTGCCGGACGTCGCGCACGCGGACGTCACCTTCGCCGAGCCGTTCGGCCTCGACTGCGGCCTTTCGCTCGACCGCATGACGGTGGCATTCCGCACCTATGGGGAACTGAACAGCGAGTGCAGCAACGCCGTGCTGGTCTGCCATGCGCTGACCGGTGATCAGTATGTCGCGGACCGGCATCCCATGACCGGCCGGTCCGGCTGGTGGGAGACGGTCGTTGGCCCGGGGCGGCCGATCGACACCGACCGGTTCTTCGTGATCTGCGCCAACGTGCTGGGCAGTTGCATCGGCTCGACCGGGCCGCGCAGCCTGCGGGCCGGCTCGGGCGAGCCCTGGGGCACGGACTTCCCGCCGGTCACCATCCGCGACATGGTGCGGGCGCAGAAGCGGCTGGTGGAGCATCTCGGCATCGCTCGCCTGTTCGCCGTAGTGGGCGGCTCGATGGGCGGGATGCAGGTGCTGGAGTGGGCCGCGACCTTCCCGGAAGCCGTGTTCGCCGCCGTGCCGATCGCGACGGCGCCGTTCCACTCGGCGCAGAACATCGCCTTCCACGAGGTCGGCCGGCAGGCGATCTACGCCGACCCCGACTACCTCGATGGGCGCTACTGGGAGAGCGGCCGGGTTCCCGCGCGCGGCCTCGCGGTGGCGCGGATGGCGGCGCATATCACCTACTTGTCGGAGCAGGCGCTGACCCGCAAGTTCGGCCGCCGACTGCGGAGCGGCGAGGCGCTGAGCCTGTTCGGCGACATGTTCGAGGTCGAGAGCTATCTGCAGCACCAGGGCAGCAGCTTCGTCACCCGGTTCGACGCAAATAGCTATCTCACGATCACCCGGGCGATGGACTACTTTGACCTTGCGGCCGAGCACGACGGCGACTTGTCGGCGGCATTCCGGGGCACGCGCACCCGGTTCTGCGTGGTGAGCTTCAGCAGCGACTGGTTGTTTCCGACCGCGCAATCCCGCGCGATCGCCCGGGCGCTCAACCAGGCGGCGGCGAACGTCAGCTTCGTGGAGATCGCCACCGACAAGGGCCACGACGCGTTTTTGCTGGATGAGCCGGATTTCCACCGCACGCTCGGCGGCTTCCTGGCCGGATGCGCCGAACACGCCGGGCTGGCGTCGTGAGACACCGGCCGGTCCGCTATGTCGCCAAGAACATGCGGCTGGATCTTCGGCTGATGAGCGAGATGATCCTGCCCGGCTCGCGCGTGCTGGACATCGGCAGCGGCGACGGCAGCCTGATCGAGCATTTGTTCCGCACCCGCGGCTGCGATGCGCGGGGGATCGAGATCGATATGGCGCAGGTGACGCACGCGGTGGCGCACGGCCTGCCGGTGATGCACGGCGACGCGGACACCGACCTGGAGCACTACCCCGACGCGGCGTTCGACTACGTGGTGCTCAGCCGCACCCTGCAGGCGGTGGAGCGCCCGCGCGAGGTGCTGCGGCAGATGCTGCGGATCGGCACGCGCGCGCTGGTGAGCTTCCCCAATTTCGGCCATTGGCTGGTCCGCTGGCAGTTGCTTCGCTTTGGGCGCATGCCGATGACGGCGGTGTGGGACCGGCCGTGGTACGAGACGCCCAACATCCATCCGTGCACGATCCGGGATTTCTTCGAATTGTGCGCGCACGAGGGATACGCGGTGGAACGCTGGCTCGCCGTGGACGAGGCCGGGCGGCGGTCGCCCTGGCGGCGTGCCCCGCGGCTGGCGAATTTGTTCGGCGAGCAAGCGCTGTTCCTGATGCGGCGGGCGGGATAGCCGGTCGGGTGCTTACCCGAGGCCGCGAACTACTCCACCGTCCACCCGCAACGCCGCGCCCGTCGTGGCGGACGCTTGGGGAGAGCAGGCGTATACTACCATGTTCGCCACCTCCCGCGGCGTCGCGAGGCGCTTGATCAGCGAGGTCGAACGGTACTTGGCGACGAACTCGCGACCGGCATGCTCCAGGTCGGCATCACCGCCCATCGCCGTCAGGAAGCCGGCCACGCCTTCCGACAGGGTTGGGCCGGGCAGCACCGCGTTGACCGTCACGCCGGTGCCGGCGACCGACTCCGCCAAGCCGCGGCTGATGGCCAGTTGGGCGGTTTTGGTCATGCCGTACTGGATCATCTCGACTGGGATATTCAGCCCGGACTCGCTCGAGATGAACACCACCCGGCCCCAACCGCGCTCGACCATGCCGGGCAGGTAGTGGCGGGACAGGCGCACCCCGCTCATGACGTTGGCGTTGAAGAAACGCTGCCAGTCGGCGTCGGTGATGTCTGCGAACGGCTTGGGCTCGAAGATGCCGAGGTTGTTTACGAGGATGTCCGCGTTCGCGGCTGCGGTGATGAAGTAGTTGACCCCCTCGGGAGTCGCCAGGTCGGCGGCGATCCCGCTCACCTGCGCGCCGGGAGCCGCGTGCTGCACGGCGTCGACCGCCTGCTGCACGCGCGCGTCGGTGCGGCCGTTGACGACGACCGTGGCGCCGGCCTCCGCCAATCCCGTCGCGATCGCCAGGCCGATCCCGGCGGTGGAGCCGCTGACGACGGCGGTGCGGCCCTTGAGATCGATGTTCATGCTCAGGCGGCAGCACGGATCGCAGCCGCCTTCACATCCTCTGCCACGCCATCCTGGAACGACGCGAAGTTGGCTTCGAACCGGCCGGCCAGTTCCCGTGCCGCCACGTCGTAGGCCGCCTTGTCAGCCCAACCCTGGCGCGGGTCCAGCACCTCGGCCGGAACGCCGGGCACGGCCGTCGGGACCATCAAGCCGAACACCGGGTCGGGGCGAAAATCGCCGCGGGCCAGGCTGCCGTCGAGCGCTGCGTTGAGCAGGGCGCGGGTGTGCTGGATGGGCATGCGGCGGCCGACGCCGAAGCCGCCGCCGGACCAGCCGGTGTTCACCAGCCAGCAATCCGCCCCGTTCTGCGCGATCAACTCGGACAGCATCTGGCCATACACCTCCGGCCGGCGCGGCAGGAACGGCGCGCCGAAGCAGGTGGAGAACGTGGCCTGTGGTTGCGCGCCCAAGCCTTTCTCGGTTCCCGCGACGCGCGCGGTGTAGCCGGACAGGAAATGGTACATCGCCTGCGCAGGCGACAGCTTGGCAATCGGCGGCAGGACTCCGAACGCGTCGGCGGTCAGCATCACCACGTTGCGTGGCTGGCCGGCGCGGCCCGCCGGCTCCGCGTTGTCGATGAACTCGACCGGATAGCAGGCGCGGGTGTTTTCGGTGGCGCTGCGGTCGGACAGGTCCAGCTGCCCGGCCGGGTCGGCGGCGACGTTCTCCAGCACGGTGCCGAAGCGGTGGGTGGCGGCCCAGATTTGCGGCTCGGCCGTGGCGCTGAGGTCGATCACCTTGGCGTAGCAGCCGCCTTCGAAGTTGAACACGCCGGACGGGGTCCAGCCGTGCTCGTCGTCGCCGACCAGGCGTCGTGCCGGGTCGGACGACAAGGTGGTCTTGCCGGTGCCGGACAGGCCGAAGAACAGCGCCGTGTCGCCGCCCGCGCCGACGTTGGCGCTGCAGTGCATCGGCAGCACGCCCTCGGCCGGCAGCTTCCAGTTCATCACGGTGAAGATCGACTTCTTGATCTCGCCGGCATACTCGGTGCCTGCGATCACGATCAGCCGCTGCGCGAACGACAGGGCGATGGCCGTGGTGCTGCGCACGCCGTCGCGCGCCGGGTCGGCCTGGAACTGCGGCGCGTGCAGGATGACGTAGTCCGGCTCGAACCCGGCGAGATCCTCGACGGGGGGGCGGATGAACATGTTGCGTGCGAACAGCGCCTGCCACGCGCCCGTGGTGACCAGCCGCACGCGCACGCGGTGGGCCGGGTCGGCGCCAGCATACAGGTCTTGGGTGAACAATTCCTGCCCGGCGAGATAGTCCGCCACGCGGCTGCGCAGGGCTTGGAATCGCTCGGGGGACAGTTTCTGGTTGATGCGGCCCCACCAGATATCGGCCGTCGTTTCCGGTTCGTCGACTACGAACTTGTCCTGCACGCTGCGGCCGGTGTGCACGCCGGTCTTAACCATCAGCGCGCCGTCGCTCGACAGGCGGCCCTCGCCCCGCTGCAGCGCCTGCGTGACCAACTGCGGGGCAACCAGGTTGGCGTGGACGGCGGTCGCGCCGGAGACGCCGGTGCCGGCGAGAGGGTTGGCGTCGAAGCTCACGGGAGACTCCCAAATGTTTGTTTCATGGCTTCTACTGGGGTGCTCCCACATCGTCCATTGCTAAAAGCCATCTGGCGCTTACAGCGGCGGCAGGCCGGCGAAGTGTCGGATCAGCCGCCCTGTCTGCGCCAAGTCGGCCGCCTGCATCACCTCGTTCGCCAACACCCGGCACTCCGCCAAATCGGCGCGACGCACGGCCTGCTTCACCCGGGGAAGTGCCGTCGCGCTCATGCTGAAGCTGCGCACGCCCAGGCCGAGCAGGAGCGGGGCGGCCAGCGGGTTGCCGGCCACCTCGCCGCAGACCGACACCGGGATGCCCGCCTTCGACCCGGCGGCCGTTGTCATCTCGATCAGCTGCAGGATCGCCGGGTGCAACGGATCGTAGAGTTGGGCCAGGTCGATTTCCGCCCGGTCGGTCGCCAGCGTGTACATGGACAGGTCGTTGGTGCCGATCGCGAAGAACTCGGCGTCCGCGGCGAGACTGGCTGCCGTCAGAGCCGCCGCCGGCGTCTCGATCATCACCCCGAGCGGCGGCAAGGGATCGGGCAGCCGGACGCCCCGGCCACGCACTGTCTCTGCTGCCTCCTGGTAGATGGCGCGGGCGGCCCGGATTTCCCCTCCGTTGGTCACCATCGGCAGCAGCACGCGCACCGGTCCCAGCGTGGCGGCGCGCAGGATGGCGGCGAACTGGGTCGATAGCAGCTCCGGGTGGCGCAGCAGCATGCGGATGCCACGCAAGCCGAGCGCCGGGTTGAGCGCTGCCAACTCCGGCACAATGCCGGCGAGCGCCAGGGCCTCGATGTCCTTCTCGCCGCCCCAGTCCAGCACGCGGATGGTGACGGGATCGCCCGCCATCGCCTCGACGCAGGTGGCGTAGATCTCGCCCTGGTTGTCCTCGTCGGGCAGCGTTTCGCGATTCATGAACAGGAATTCGCTGCGCAGCAGGCCAATCCCAGCCGCACCTGCCTGCGCGATCAGCGGCAACTCGGCCGGCAGCTCCAGGTTGCCCTGCAGCTCGATCGGCGTGCCGTCGCGTGTTTGGGCCGGCAGCCGGCGCACGCGCGCCCAGCGCTGGCGGCGGCGGGCAAAGGCGAGGGCAGCGCGCTTCGCTTGCACCAGCGTGGCCGGATCGGGGTTCAGCACGACCACGCCGGACGTGCCATCGACCACGGCGACGTCGCCCGGCCGCATCGCCGCTCCAAGGCCCGGCGCGCCCAGCACCGTCGGGATGCTCAACGCCCGCAGCATGATGGCGGTGTGGCCGTCCAGCCCGCCCTCCTCGGTCGCGACGCCGGCGATGCGCGCCGGGTCGATCAGCGCGGCGTCGGCCGGCCGCAGCGACTCGGCGAACAGCACCGCGCCGGGCGGCAGGCCGGCGAAGCTGCGAAACGGCGCGCGGGTCAAGTTCCGCACCAGCCTGCGGCCGATCTCGCGCACCTCTTCCGCCCGGCGCTCGGCCGAGGGCGGGTCGTCCTCCCCAGCGGCGACCAGGGCAGCGGCGATCGCCTCCGCCTCGTCGTGCACGGCCTGCTCGGCGCTCCGCAGCGTCTCGGAGATGCGCCGCCGGACGCCACGCACCAGCCGCGACGGCCCCAGCATCAGCGTGTATGCGTCCAGCAGGGGGGCAATCTCCGCCTGGCTGTCCTCGGGCAAGGCATGCAGCCGCGCCCGCAGCTTACCCAACTGCTTGCGGGAGCTGGCAATGGCCGCATCCAGCCGTGCGTCCTCGGCCTCGATGTCGGACGCCGCGATCCGATGGCGGGTGATCTCGGCCGGCGCCTCGATCGTGCCGAACACAGGGCCGATGGCGATGCCGGGCCCGATCGGCAAGCCGGTGAACCGCTGCTCACCGCGCTCGACCAAGCCTATGTCACATCGAGGCGGCGAACCTGGCTCAGTCCTGCTCATTGAAGCCGGCCTCGACCAGCGACGCCAACGCGTCCAGCGCCTCCTTCGCGTCCCACCCTTCCGCCCGCAGCTCGATCGTGCAGCCGCGGCCGGCGCCGAGCATCATCAGGCCCATGATCGACAGCGCCGACACCGTCTGCCCGTCGCGCGACACCTCGACCGACGCGCCGTACCGCTCAGCCATGGCGACGAACTTGGCGGCGGCGCGAGCGTGCAGCCCGCGGCTGTTGCACACGGTCACCAGCTGTGTCAGCACTGCAGCCGGATCGCTGTCCATCAGTTATGGCCGCCGTTCATCTTGCAGCCGTTCAGGACGTGGGAGGCAGCGGCGATGTATTTCCGGCCGGCGGCCTGCGCGCAGTCGACGCACTCGCCAAGAGTCTGCTTGCTGCGAACCTTGGCCAGCTTCACCAGCATCGGCAGGTTGACACCCGCTATGACCTCGATCCCGGGACGGTCCATCATCGAGATGGCCAGGTTGCTGGGCGTGCCGCCGAACATGTCGGTCAGCAGCACGACGCCATCGCCGGTGTCGACGCGGGCGATCGATCCCTGGATGTCGGCGCGCCGGCATTCCATGTCGTCATCCGGCCCGATGCAGACGGTCGCGACGTTCCGCTGCGTGCCGACGACGTGCTCCATCGCGGACCGCAGTTCGTCGGCCAGGTGGCCGTGGGTGACCAGAACAAGCCCAATCATTATGTGTACTCAGGCCTCCTGCGCCTGATTGGGTTGCGACATGCCAGTGTTGCCGCGCCCCGGATTGGGACGAACGACACCCTCACGCGCCAGCTCTCGGTGCGTAACGCTCACGCCCCACCCCGGTGAGTCAAGCCCGGCACATCCGAGCCGTGCCGCCAGCATCTCGACAATTCTCACGGAACGATGACGCCCGCCCGTGCAACCAACTGCAATGGTTAAGTACTTCTTACCCTCCTGCACGAAGCGCGGCAGGAGCATCTCGAGCATCGATAAAACCTGGTTGAAGAAGGCCGCGAAATCCGGATCGGCCTCGACGTACGCAGCGACCCCAGCGTCCAACCCTGTCCGTGGGCGCAATATGGGATCGTAGTGGGGATTACGCAAAAAACGTGCGTCAAACACCATGTCGGCTTCGCGCGGGAGCCCAGCGGGAAACGCAAACGACATCAGCGACACAGTCAGCCCGCCTGTCCCAGCGCTCTCCACGCTGAAACGCTGCTCGACCAGCCGGCGCAGGGCCGGCAGCGGCAGATCGGACGTGTCCAACACCAGGTCGGCCGCTTCCCGCAGCGACGCCGTCAGCGCGACCTCCTTGTCGATGCCCTCCGCCACGCGGCCTGACGGCGCCAGCGGATGGCGGCGGCGGGTTTCGGTGAAGCGGCGCAGCAGCGCGGTCTCGTCCGCCCAGGCGAACACCAACTCGGGCCGCAGCTCCGGGTCCAGCCGCAGGCGGTCGAGCGTGGCCAGCACCGCGCCCGCGTCGAACCCACGGGTGCGGGCATCCACGCCGATCGCCAGGCGCCGGTCGGCCCGATGCACCAACTCCTCCATCAGGGTCACCGGCGGGTTGTCGACCGCCTCGAACCCGATATCCTCCAAGGTCCGCAGAATCGACGCCTTGCCCGCGCCGGACAGCCCGCTGACCACGACGACCCGCTGGGTCGTCATGCGAACGCCCCGGCGACCTGGATGACGCGGCCCAGCGCGCAATCCAACGCCAGCGCCACACGGCGGGCGGCGGAGGCCTGCGCCGGATCGACACGCACCTGCGGCACGTCCAGCCCAGGGTGGAACTCGGCCGCCGGCAGACGCTCGCTTGCGCCGAGCACGACCGCGAGCGCGAGCCGAGCCTCGGGCGCATACGGCAAGCGAACGACGCCCAACCCGCGCACCTCGAGCAGCCCGGCCAATGCCGGCGGCGGCCGGGCGACGCCGTTCACGACATCCACCCGGTCGTCGGCGACCAGGGCGAACCCACGATCGAGCAAGCGCAGCACCATGTCGGACTTCCCCGATCCGGGCGGCCCGAGCAGCAACACGCCTTCCCCGTCCCGGGCGGCGCAGCTTGCGTGGATTTGCATGACGTCGATTATGTGGGCCAGCGCGAGTGCGAAAGAAAGCCAAAGACTTTGCAACACGCCGATTGTGACCCGGAGCCAATCTGGCTAGCTGGCCGCCTTCGCCAACCGCACCAGCTCCGTCCGGACCTCGCCCGCGTCGCTGACCGGGGCCGACCATGCGACCCGGTGGATCGCCTCATCCCGCGCCAAGTCGCAGCCGTCCACGTCGACGGCGACCATGCGCCAGCCGGTTCCCGTCGCGGCGATGCGGTCCATGGCCCCCGTATGGTCGTCGTTCATGTGCTCTAAGATCGATTGTTCCGCGGCGGAGATTGCCGCGACCGCGTCCGAGTCCGGGGTCAGTTCGGCCTGCCGCAGCCGGTGAGCGCTGGCAAAACCCCCGATGAACTGGCCGCCCGTGGGCGCCACCCGGAACAGGGTAAAATCGGTGAACCCGGCGTAGAAAGCGGCATACGGATGGCGGGCGACCCAGCGTGCCTTCAGCGCCGGGTCGGCGACGGGTTCGGCACGGCCCATCATCGTCAGGCGCGGCGCGGTCTGCGGGTTGAGTCCGTCGGGATCGCCAACCACCATCACGGCGCAGCGCGGCTCGGTGCGGAGCTGCCGGGTGTGCTCCGACAGGGACGACAGCAGCAGCAGCACCGACAGGTCGGGTGCGCAGGCAGGGGTCACGAGCGATGCGAACGGCTGGCCCTCCGTGCTGGTGGCCAGGGTCCCCGCCTTGGCCGCCCGCAAGAGCGTGCGCGCCTGCCACACTGCCGCCGCTTCCGCCATGCTTCCACTCCCATTCCGACCCGGTTTGCGTCACAATCCTACGGCATACCCACGCGATACGCGAAGGCAGCCCCATGAAGCACACGATTGCCCTGGTTGACGACGACCGCAATATCCTGACCTCGGTCACAATGACGCTGGAGGCCGAGGGATTCCAGGTTCGGACCTACACCGACGGCGAGAGCGCCCTGCAGGGCCTGACCGCCAAACCGGCTGACCTGGCCGTGTTGGACATCAAGATGCCGCGGATGGATGGCATGGAGCTGCTGCAGCGCCTGCGCCAGCGCAGCCAGATGCCGATCATCTTCCTGACCAGCAAGGACGAGGAGGTGGACCAGCTGATGGGCCTGCGCCTCGGGGCGGACGACTACATCACCAAGCCGTTCAGCCAGCGCCTGCTGATCGAGCGCATCCGTGCCCTGCTCCGCCGCAACGACGCCAGCCGCGCCGAGGCTTCGGGTGCGGCGCCCGGCGGCGTCATGACCCGCGGCGACCTGACGCTGGACGAGACCAAGCACCAATGCACCTGGCGCGGCCAGAACATCCAGCTGACGGTGACGGAATTCCTGCTGGTGAAGGCCTTGGCGGTGCGGCCGGGGATGGTGAAGTCGCGCGACCAGCTGATCGATGCGGCGTATGGCGAAAACATCTACGTAGACGACCGCACCATCGACAGCCACATCAAGCGCGTGCGGAAGAAATTTCGCACCGGCGACGACAGCTTCGACCACATCGAAACGCTGTATGGCATCGGCTACAAATACAAGGAGCAGTAGTGCCGGATAGCGGCGTACTGGCTCCGGCGCAGCCTGCCCGCCGGGCGATCCGCCGCCGCTGGGTGCCGCCGCTGCTGCAGCGCATCCTGCTGGTCAACGCGCTGCCGCTGGCGCTGCTGGTGGCGGCACTGCTGTATCTCGACCAGTACCAAAACGGGCTGCTGGAAACCGCCGTGTCCGCCTTGCGCGAGCAAGCTCGCATCTACGCCGGCGCCCTCGGCGAAAGCGCGGTGCGCGCCACCGACCCCGACAACCCGGTGCTGGTGCCCGAATTCGCCCGCCCCTTGTTGCGCCGCTTGACGGACCCAACGCCGAACGCCCAGGCCAAGCTGTACGGCGGCGACGGCCAGGTGATCGCCGACAGCCGGGTGCGCGAGGCGGGCGGCGGCGCGGTGGCGACCCAGCCGCTGCCCCCGGCAGCCGAGCGCGGCGAGTGGCAGGGCACGGTTGAGGCGATCTATGACCGGCTGTTCTCCGTGCTCCCCCACAAGGACGAGTCGCTGCTCGAGACCAATCCCGCCGCCGCCGGCATCGATTGGCAGCCGGACGTGAAGGCGGAATTGCGCGTGACCGGCACCGCCACCGACCAGGGACGCGATGCCGCTCCCTATATCCGCCGGACCTCCGACAACCGTCTGCTGGTGACGGTCGCCGAGCCTGTGCAGCGCAACCGCCACACCGTCGGCATCATCGTGCTCACGCGGGAGGCGCGGGAGGTGGACGACAGCCTGCTAGCCGTTCGTACCTCTATCCTGGCGCTGTTCCTCATCGCGCTGGTCCTGACGGTGATGCTGTCGTGGTACCTGTCGCTGACTATCGCGCGCCCGATCCTGCGGCTGACCGACAACGCGCACGACATGCGGGAGGGGCGGGGCCGCGCCGGGGAGGTCGCGCCGAGGCTGCTGGCCCGCAACGACGAGGTGGGCGAGCTGGCCAACGCGCTGGCCGAGAGCAGTCATGCGCTGTGGGACCGGATGGACGCGACCGAGCGCTTCGCCGCCGACGTCGCGCACGAGATCAAAAATCCGCTCAGCTCCATCCGCAGCGCCATCGAGACGCTGCGCCGCATCGAGGACCCGGCGGCGCAGAAGCGCCTGCTGGCGATCATCGCCGAGGATGTCGTGCGGTTGGACCGCCTGATCAGCGACATCAGCGACGCCAGCCGGGTGGACGCCGAGTTGTCACGCACCCCGACAGCGCCGGTGAACGTGGTCGGCATCCTGCTGCTGCTGGCCGAGATCCACGACGCCACGCGGGAGCCGGGCGACACGCAGCTGCTGGTCGAGGCCCCGACGGGGCCGCTGATGGTGCAGGCTGTCGAGGGCCGCCTGGTGCAGGTGCTGCGCAACCTGATCGGCAACGCGCAGAGCTTCAGCCCCGCGAACGGCCGGATCACGCTGACTGCGCGGGAGACGGGCGCCATGGTGGAGGTCGGGGTCGAGGACCAGGGCCCCGGCATCCCCGAAGCCAAGCTGGAGCATATCTTCGACCGTTTCTACACGGAGCGGCCAGAGGGCGAGCGGTTCGGCACGCATTCCGGACTGGGCCTGTCGATCTGCCGGCAGATCGTGGAGGCGCTGAAAGGCCGTATCGCGGCGGAGAATCGGCGGGACGAGGCTGGGCGGATCGTGGGGGCGCGTTTTGTGGTGCGGCTTCCGAAGGCATAGACTGGCCCGAATGTGGCACGGGCCACCCTAGGATGAGGTCCATGCATGCCGGATATTCGCGAAACTCGTAATCCGGTGGTGGGGAGCGGGTCGGAACCGGACCATCAACGCCGGGCCGGCACGGCAATGACCGTGTTGGCCGTACTGGCGGTGCTGTACACGCTCTACTTCGCCTCCTCCATTGTGCTGCCGTTCGCCTTGGCGATCGTGCTGAACCTCCTGCTGTCGCCGCTGATGCGCGTGTTGCATTTGCGGCTGCGGTTGCCCCGCGCCCTGGCGGCGCTGATCCTGATCTTCGCGCTGTTCGGCGTCGTCGGCGGGATCGGGACCGCCATTTCGCTCCCGGCCTCGGGTTGGATCGCGCGGGCGCCGGAAACAATTCCAATCCTGGAAAAGCGGTTGGGCTTCCTGCGGGAGCCGATCGGCCTCGCGCAGAAAGGATTCAAGCAGGTCGAGGGATTGATGTCGTCGAGTGGCGTCATGCCGCAGGACCCATCGCCCAAGCCCGCCCCCGCACCGGCTGAACGGACCGCGTCGAGCCTGTCGGGCCTGAGTTCGGTCGGTGGCGCTATCCTGGTCGGCACCGGCGCCCTGCTGGGCAAGACATTCACGGTGTTGCTGCTGCTGTTCTTCCTGCTGTCGTCGGGGGACACGCTGCTGCGGAGGTTCATCGAGGTCTTGCCGAAGTTCGCCGACAAGCGCCGGGCCGTGGAGATCGCAACCGAGATCGAAAGCAACGTGTCGAGCTACCTCGCCACGATCACGGTGATGAACCTCCTGGTCGGCCTCGCCGCGGGCGGGGCGATGTTCGCCCTGGGCCTGCCCGATCCGCTGCTATGGGGTACCATGGCGTTTTTGCTGAACTACGTCCCGATCATCGGCCCAGTGACGGGCATCGTCTGCTTCTTCGTCATCGGCCTGTTCAGCTACGACAACCCGCTGATGGCGTTCGTGCCGGCAGGCATCTATTTCGGCATCCACTTGCTGGAGGGCGAGACGATCACGCCGATGCTGCTGGCCCGGCGGCTGACCCTGAACCCGGTGCTGGTGATCGCTTCCTTGCTGTTCTGGGATTGGATGTGGGGCGTTCCCGGCGCGCTGCTGTCGGTGCCGCTGCTGGCCGTGTTCAAGATCGTCTGCGACCACCTGCCGCATTTGGGGGCATGGGGGCATATGCTGGGGGCGGAGAAGCCAGCTCACGGGAAGAAGTGAGGCAGGTCCGCGGGTTGGTTCAACACCTGCTTTCGGTCTTGCGATCCACCCCCACCCCGGCCTTGTCCCGTCAGCGGAAGAAGGGGAAGATTGGTGTGGCGATGGTTCTGCTGCTTCCGCTAAGCGCGCACGCGCAGGTTTCGGTGGTGGCGGCGGAGAATTTCTATGGCGACGTGGCGCAGCAGGTCGGCGGTCCGGATGCGGCGGTGACCAGCATCCTCAGCAGCCCCGACCAGGATCCGCATCTGTTCGAGGCCAGCGCCTCCACCGCGCGAAGCCTATCGGCGGCGCGGATCGTGGTGTTCAACGGGGCGGATTATGATCCGTGGATGGTCAAGATGCTGCGTGCGGCGAAGGGCACGGATCGGCTCGAGGTCGAGGCCGCCGCCCTCGCCGGACGCAAGCCGGGGGACAACCCGCATCTATGGTACGACCCGGCCATCATGCGCCGGGTCGCGCAGGCTTTGGCCGAGGCGCTGTCCGCCGCCGACCCGGCGCACAAAGCCGCCTTTGCGCAGCGCTTGGACGCATTCGACATCTCACTCAAGCCGCTCGACGATCGGATCGCCGAGATACGGCAGCGCCACGCCGGGCAGGCCGTGACGGCGACGGAGCCGGTGTTCGGCCTAATGGCGGCGGCGCTCGGGCTGGCCATGCGCAACGAGCGGTTCCAGCTGGCAGTGATGAACGGCACCGAGCCGCGGGCCTCCGACACGGCCGCGTTCGAGGCCGACCTGAAAACCCATCGCGTGCGGGCGCTGCTGTACAACCTGCAGGCAACTGGCCCCGCCGCCAAGCGGCTGCTCCGCCTGGCGCAGCTTCAGCATATTCCCACGGTCGGCGTGACCGAGACCGAGCCGGCGGGGACGACCTACCAGGCCTGGATGACGGGTCAGCTCGACACCCTCGACCACGCTCTGTCACTGCCTTGAGCGCCGTCGCACTGCAAGGCGTGACCCTCGCCCTCGGCGGCCGGGACGTGCTGCGCAACGTCAGCTTCGCCATCGAGGGCCGCTCCTTCGTCGGCGTGCTCGGCCCCAACGGCGCCGGAAAAACCACGCTGATGCGCGCCCTGCTCGGCCTGGTGCCGCCGCGCGCCGGAACCGTCGCGGTGCTCGGCCACCCCGTCCGGCGCGGCAATCCAGCGATCGGCTACATGCCGCAGGTGCGTGGCGGGATCGCCAGCCGCCGGCTCAGCGGCTGGGACTTCGTGGCCGCTGCGGCCAACGGGCAGCTTTGGGGCTTGCCGGTGCTGGACGCCGCCGCCCGCCGCGACGTTGCCCGCGTGCTGGAGCTGGTGGACGCCGCCACCCTGGCCCGCGCGCCTTTGGCCTCCCTGTCCGGCGGCGAGCGCCAGCGGCTGCTGCTCGCCCAGGCGCTGCTCGGCCGCCCCTCCCTGCTGCTGCTGGACGAGCCGTTGGCCAGCCTCGACCCGGCGCACCAGCGCGGCGTCGTGGAGCTGGTGCGCCGCGTGCAGCAGCAGCTCGGGATCGCCGTGCTGTTCAGCGCCCACGAGCTGAACCCGCTGCTGGGCGCGCTCGACCAGGTGTTGTACCTCGGCCGTGGCCACGCCGCGCTGGGCACGGTGGACGAGGTGATCACCGGCCCGGTGCTGTCCCGCCTGTACGGCGCCGAAATCGACGTGGTGCACCTGAACGGCCGCATCTTCGTTCTGTCGGCGGGCGAGGCGGTCGAGCGCCCGTGCGAGGCCCATCGCCATGCTTGACTACGACTTCATGGTCAACGCCTTCGCCGCGAGCGCGATCGTGGCGATCGTGGCGGGCGCGGTCGGCTACTTCCTCGTGCTGCGGGGCCAGGCCTTCGCCGGGCACGCGTTGGCGCATGTCGGCTTTACCGGGGCGACCGGTGCCATCCTGGTCGGCGCGTCGCCGCTCTGGGGCCTGGTCGCGCTCACCGTCGCAGGCGGCGTCGGGATGGGGTTCCTGGGCGAGCGCGCCGGCGAGCGCGACGTGGCGATCGGCATCGTGCTCGCCCTGGCGCTCGGGTTTGGCCTGCTATTCCTGCATTTCTTCACCGCCTACGCGACCCAAGCGACCGCGCTGCTGTTTGGCAACGTCCTCGCCGTCGAACCCGCGACCATCTGGACCATGGCGGCCCTGGCTGCGCTCTGCCTGGCCCTGCTCGGCGTCATCGCCCGTCCCCTGCTGTTCGCCACCCTGCAACCGGAGCTGGCGGAGGCGCGCGGCGTACATCTGCGCCTAGTTTCGGTGCTGTTCCTGGCCGTCGCCGCCCTGGCCACGGCGGAGTGCGTGCAGGTGGTCGGCGTGCTGCTGGTGTTCACCTTGATGGTCGGCCCGGCGGCGACGGCGCAGCTGCTGGTGCGCCGGGTCGGGACGGGGATCGCGGTTGCCATCGCCTTGGCTTGGGCGTTCGCCTGGGCGGGACTGGCCTTGGCGTTTTTGACCGATTGGCCTGCCAGTTTCTGGATCGCGCTGCTCAGTGGGGCCGCCTATTTCGCTGCGGCAGGAGTTCGCTTCACCTACGACGCGTGAGGCCTCAACCTTCCGGGATAATCTCGTCGAACTTGCGGTAGTCGATCGCGATCCGGCCCTGTTCCGTGTAGCCGAACATGTCGGCGAAGCGTTGCCCGAAGCGGATCTCGGATGCGATATAGCTGGTCCGGGCGTGGATCGTCTGACTCATCGTCTCATCCAGCCCCGTCACCGTCAGCAGCAACTCGGCATCCTCTGCGGCCAAGCTCTCGGGGGTCGCGCCATGGAGCGGGCTGGTTTCGTCGACTGGGTGCATGACGGTGAAGGTCAGGGAAAAGATCGGAGTGTGATTGCGCAGCAGGTTCAGGTCGTAGAAGCGACGCATGAACTGTCCCTCTGCGGTGCGCTCGTTACGTAGCAGCGTGAGCGCCACGTCCGCTTCGAGGATCTGGTTGCGCCGCCCGTTGGACAGCCGCATCGCCAAGGTCGGCACGCCGTTATGGGCCGACACGGTGGCGACGCTGCTGAACGTCACACGCGCGGTCGGGCGGGAGAAGCGGGCGAAGGTCAGTCCGGTCGCCATGGCCACCACGCCCAGCGCGAACAGCGTCTCGATCGTGACGATCAGGTTGGTGTAGGTGTCCGCCGGGGTCAGCACGCCGTAGCCGATGGTCGCCATCGTCTGGATGCTGAAAAAGAACGCATCGGCGAACGAGCCGGGCTTGGCTTTGTCGATTCCGCCTGAGTCCAAGAAATAAAGCCCGGCGAACATCACGTTCAGGCCGAGATACACTGTGACGCTTAGCGCCAGGAACCACGGCCAGCGCAGCACCAGCATCTGATGATACAGGTCGCCGCGCCAGGATGTCTGGTAGGCGATCCGCAGCGGTCCTTCGTTGGGCGACCGGGGCACGATCCTGGAGCGCTGCACCCGTCCGGACAGTGGGGGCTGCTGCAGAAGACCCACCGATGCTTTGCGACGGCGGGGGCGGATCATGGCAGGAGGATCAAGGTTGGGGCGCAAACCGGTTGGCGAATGATGCATCGGATGTAGCCGCATTTCCGGTCGAGGGGAAACGGCATGAGAGGACCGTCCAGCATTTCCCCCCGCGGCGTCGTGTGATAGCGGGCGCGGCCTACACGTTCGAGGTGGCCATGCCGACCAGCGACTTCCTGCGCGACGCGACCGAGCGCGGCTTCGTGTTCCAATGCACCGATACCGGGGCGCTGGACGCGGCCCTGCGCGCCGGGCCGGTGGCGGGCTATATCGGCTTCGACTGCACCGCCAGCAGCCTGCACGTCGGCAGCCTGGTGCAGATCATGCTGCTGCGGCTGATGCAGCGCCACGGCCACCGCCCGGTGGTGCTGATGGGCGGCGGCACCACCCGCATCGGCGATCCGTCGTTCCGCGACGAGACCCGGCAATTGCTGTCCGATACGCAGATCGCCGAGAACATGGCCGGCATCCGCCGCTGCTTCGACCCGTTCCTGCGCTTCGGTGACGGCCCGTCGGACGCTGCCATGCCCAACAACGCCGACTGGCTCGACCGTCTCGGCTACATCGAGCTGCTGCGCGAGGTTGGCGTGCATTTCAGCGTCAACCGCATGCTGTCCTTCGACTCCGTCCGCACCCGGCTGGAGCGGGAGCAGGGGCTGACTTTCCTAGAGTTCAACTATTCCATCCTGCAGAGCTACGATTTCCGCGAGCTGCACCGGCGGCATGGCGTGACGTTGCAGATGGGCGGCAGCGACCAGTGGGGCAACATCGTCTCCGGCGTGGACCTGGTGCGGCGGACGGATGGGGCGGCCGTGTTCGGGCTGACGACGCCGCTGATCACCACGGCGTCGGGCGGCAAGATGGGCAAGACCGCCAAGGGCGCCGTGTGGCTGCGGGCCGACCGGCTGAGCGCCTACGAGTACTGGCAGTTCTGGCGCAACACCGAGGACGGCGACGTCGGGCATTTCCTGCGTTTGTTCACCGACCTGCCGTTGGACGAGATCGCCCGCCTGGCCGCGTTGGGCGGGGCGGAGCTGAACGAAGCTAAGAAGGTGCTGGCGTCAGCAGCCACCGCGCTCGCCCACGGCGCCGCTGCCGCGGCCGACGCCGCCGAGACCGCCCGCGCGACGTTCGAGGAAGGCAGCGCCGCCGGGTCGCTGCCGACGCACGAGGTCACGGCAGCGGCGCTGAAGGCGGGCATTCCGGTATTCCGGCTGTTCGTCGAGAGCGGCTTGGCAGCCAGCGGTGGCGAGGCCCGGCGACTCATTCGCGGCGGGGGCGCACGGGTGAACGACACGGTCGTGGCCGATGAGGGACTGTTGATTAAGGCAACCGACCTGCGGGAGGGCGCGGTCAAGCTGTCTGCAGGGCGGAAGCAGCACCGGCTGGTAAAGCCGATTTAGGGATGCGGGATTGATGCGCCTTGTGGCCAACCAGCGCGAAGATAGCGTCAGTTACACCAGCCGTGCTGTCAAATGACCACATCCTCCGACCCTGAACCGGTCGAGAGCATTCAAAATCGTGGGGTGCTGCTGGGATTGGTCTAGGGTTTGGGCTCACGGGATGAGGATGGGCTGGTGCCGAAGCTGGTGTGGCGGGTGAAGCTGGTTGCGGAGCTGCGTCCTGGGGTGA
>JAABUJ010001599.1_pt1 | contig 32291 bp, 41 predicted proteins | sample 5559131 | NCBI WGS metagenome assembly JAABUJ01 (sample SAMN10711875, study PRJNA513366) | rock metagenome | isolation source: Antarctica rocks | place: Antarctica: Victoria Land, Mt New Zealand nord | collected 2016-01-07
AAGGGAAGGGCTTGGGGGGTATGGCTACGGGTTGCAGTTCGTGGTGGTCTAAAGGAGTTCGCTGTGTTGTGCTGGGAGGGAGGGAGGGAGGGTAGAGTGCTGTAAAAGATAGCGACATTGGATCTCTGCTCTCAGACTCGTGTCTGTTCGCTTCGATTCGAGGCATTGGTAACGGTGAGTGGAGACGGAGAGGTGGGAGCAGTGAAGTATTACTACATATATCCCATTTACTACATAAGTGCCATACTCGTAATCGTGTACAAGCACTCGACGTCTATACGACGGGTGAGATGACCGTCTACCTATAACGACCGAGCAAGAAGGATAGAGACTGAGCGGTGCCAAACACCGTGTCCGCCAACGCCATGCCGGCCCATACCCATACATATATCTATCTATGCAATCCAACGCCGAGCGAGGCTCCCACACCAACGCTGCCGGCATACATAACTGCGATGAATATTAAGACGCCGTCATACCCCACCCCCCAACGAACCTAATTCGTCTTCCCCAAACTCTGCAAATTGACCAACTCGAAATACCTGCCTCTATTCCTCAACAACTGATCGTGCGTCCCATGCTCAACAATCCTCCCCTGATCGAAGACGTAAATCATATCCGCCTTCTGGATCGTACTCAGCCGATGAGCGACGGCGATGGTAGTCCGACCCTGGGCCGCCGCGTCGAGCGCCGCCTGCACCACTTTTTCCGACTCCGAGTCCAAAGCCGACGTGGCTTCGTCGAGGAGGAGGACCTTGGGGTCGCGGAGGAGGGCGCGGGCGATGGCTATGCGTTGCTTTTGCCCGCCGGAGAGCATGCTGCCTTTGCTGCCGACAACGGTGGCGAAGCCGTCACTAAAAAGAAAAGATTAGCTTGATGGTCTGGGTGAAAGTTTGGGGTTTGTTACGTACGGTAGTGAGAGGATGAATTCGTAAATGTTAGCATCTTTGCATGCTTGCACGATGGCCTCCTCGGGCACGTCTTCCCTGTCGGCGCCGAGCAGGACGTTTTCGCGGATCGAACCTTGGTACAAGGTCGGTTCTTGGCTGACCAGAGCGAGGAAACTCCTGTAATTGCCGATGTTGAGACTGGAAATTTCCCTCCCGTCCACGAAGATACCACCGGCCAGCGGGTCGTAGAATCGCTCCATCAATGCGATGGTGGTACTTTTACCACATCCACTGGCGCCGACGAGGGCAACATACTGGCCTGGTTTGACTGTGAGATTCAGACCTCTGAGAACAGGTTGCTCGGGACGGGTCGGATATCTGAAATGAACGTCTCGGAATTCGATCGTGCCTTCCATATCGTTGAGGACGGCTCCATCCTGCGACCATGAATCAATCGCGGGCTTCCGGTCAAACAGCGTCTTAAGAGAGTGGGCGGCATGCTTTGCCTTGCCCATATCGGGCGCGAAGGAGAAGATCGTACCCGCGGACTGTGCGCCGAAGATGATGGCGGAGAAACAGATGAAGAATTGCTGCATGTTATATTCGCCGTTTCCGATCAGAGTCCCACCGTACCAAAACCCGAGGGCGATGGCAAGGAACGTGAGGGATTGCGAACCTGCGTAGAGGGTGGAGGACTTCAGCACGGACCTCAGACTTTTCTGAGCTTGTGCGACGAGTGAAAGATGGTAGTGTTCCCAAACGTCATCTTCTCTTGTGAGCGATGCGACTGTACGGATGGCCGAGGTCGCTTCACAGGCATAACTCGCGGACGACTCGTACGCTTTCTTCGCTCTGTTCTCGAACTGAGCCAACATCCAGAACCGGAAGAACCCACATGCGAGAAGGAGTGGTATGGTGGCTGTACAGACTAGGGCAAGCTTCCAACCGATCGAAACTGAGAGCGCAATGGCAGCAATGAGCGTAGTCGATACCACGAGAATAGTACCAAGGGTGACGCCGCTCATGCCCGCCAGATGAGTTGTCTCGGTTGAGAGGAATGAAGTCAAGGCACCAGCAGAGTTCTCCTCCCTATCGAAGAAAGCAATGTCCTGTCGTAACATTGTTCGAAAAGCCTGGCTTCTTGCACGGTGGATGAGACGCTCCGAGCAGTAAGCAAATGCCAGGCCTTGGCCGCAGAATGACAGGAACTGGACGATACCGAGCATGAGATACATCAACGACCAGAAGTTCGCGTCGTGTCGTAGCTTGTCGTACATACTGGGTGGGAGGGATAACGATACAATGGCTTTGGCGAAAAAAACAGCCTGCGTAGGGTTACCGCCACCAGCAATGATCGAGCAGAATAACCCGAGTAACATAAGCATTGGTTCCTTTCTGTTGAAGCTGCCGACGAGCTTGATCAGTGTCCACAGCGAGTAGTGTGCTCCGTCCTCCGCCTTCCTCTTCTGCAGGATCACACTCGAGAGTGACTTTTCCGATACGGTACGGTTGAGCTTGTTGCCGATATTGACATCGTCCGGGTCAACCTCGATGACATTGCTCTTTTCTCTTGTCTGGGCTCGGAAGAGTTCTTCCGATTGCGCGTCCAACCTCGCAGTCTCTTCTGCGTTCTGCTCTTCTTTCTGCGCAGCTATCCGTTGCGCCACGACGAGATTGTAGTAAGCGGATCGTCTTTCCAACAGTTCATCATGTGTACCCTGCTCGACGATGCGTCCTTGAGACATGACGACGATGTTGTCTGCTGTTTTGATGGTCGACAGTCGATGAGCGATGACGATTGTCGTCCTTCCTTGAGCAGCAACGTCCAGTGCTGCTTGTACGACTCCTTCGGACTTGGTGTCTAAGGCGGACGTAGCTTCATCGAGAAGGAGGATCTTGGGGTCACTGACCACTGCACGAGCGATCGCTATTCGCTGTTTCTGGCCACCAGAGAGAAGGAAACCACGCTCACCAACGTGTGTCTCGTAGCCCTCGGGAAGGCTTGTGATGAAGTCGTGGGCATTGGACATCTTCGCCGCGTTGATGATCAGCTCGCTCTGCTTCTCTTCGGACAAGTGTTCGTACTTGGTGCCGATCAAGCCGTGTTGAATGTTGGTGTAGATGGTGGTTCCGAAAAGTATGGGTTCTTGGCTGACTAATGAGATCTGCTGCCTCAGCCATCGAAGGTTAAGCGTCTGAGTATCGTGACCATCCAGATACACATGTCCACCGACCGGATTGTAGAACCGTTCGACGAGACCCACAATCGTACTCTTTCCCGAACCGGATGCGCCAACGAGGGCTGTAGTCTTTCCAGCTGGTACCAAGAGGCTCACGTCTTCCATGACCACAACCTCTGGCCTGGATGGATAGATGTGCTTGACGTGCTTGAGCTCAACCGCGCCTTCGACGTGTTCAAGCTTCGCGCCTGCCTCTGTTTTCGGGTCGATCGGAGACACGCGGTCAATGGTGTTGAAGATCTTAGCCGCTGCAGCGACACTGGTGGTGAATGCTTGCGCGTTCGGGGCAACGTTGCCGAGTGAGAAGGCTCCGATCATGACTGCAAGTAAGATGGTGAGAACGTCGGATAAGCCCATGTCCCCGGCTACTAGGAACCGAGATCCCTGCCAGAACGAGAGCCCATAATTCAAGTAGATGATGCCCATCATGCCGCCAATCATAAAGGCCAAAGCAACCTTGACCTTCAGACCCCACTTCTCTGCCTCGGCCAGATGCGCGTCGTACTGCCTGGCGAGTTTGTCCTGGGTACTGAACGCTGTTGCATTCCTGATCGAGCTGACCACCTCTTCAGCTACGGTGCCGCCCAACGCATAAGCCTCAAGCGATCGCTTGTTGTATTTGACGATAAAGGTAGACCCGCCCCCCATGCAGGCAACGATGGCGACGATTGTCGACGTAAGGATGAGGGTGAGTTTCCAGTATTTGACAAAACCTATCACAAAAGCTGTGATGAACGTAGCAACGGCAGTAAGCGTGAGACCAATCTTTTGTGAAAGACCATCCTGGACCAAGTTTGTGTCCGCCGTGATACGGGTCGTGATTTCTCCTGCGCCTAGCTTGTCGAAGAAGGCTATGTTTTGACGGAGGATGGCAGCCAGATACTGCTCCCGAATCTTCTGTGTAATATGTTCCCCAGTATAGATGAAGCCAACAGTAGCAATATAAATAGTGACAAATTCCCCTACGGCTAAATATATGAAATAAAGTGTGAAGTGAGAGAGGTTATGGTTAAAGTCCGCGTGTGAGAGCGTTCTCTGAAAGAAGTTTGCGAATGTGCCAGCCAACTGACCGAAGATGACCTACACACGAATCAGTATTACGTCGAATGACTAAGAGTGCTATATGCATACCGTCATTAGAGGCATAACCGCACCGCCGATGATGGCGCACAGCGCGCTGATGAACAATATCAACAGATCGTTCCTGGTGGCGTATCGATATAGCGTCACGAAAGTGACCTTCACCGGAGGAATATCCAACTGCCTCTTGACGATTGCTTTCTCATGATCGGGCAGATGTGCAAATGCCTCGTCCCCATCTGGAGCGTCGCGGACCTTGACAATCTTGGAATCCAATTTCTCCACCACGGCGGAATCCTCCGAGGAGGTGTCGAACGAGCGTGGAGGTTGTATATCCTTCTCCCCGACAACGTTCTTCTCCATTGACGTCCTTGTAGGGCTTACGTTATGTATCGAGCGTTTCTCTATATTCCCATCGACTTGCCCGGCGGCATGCGCCAGGTCACCACCGGTGCTGTCCATTGGGCCCCACTTTTGCAAGCACTTTCTTGGTTTGGCACTCCTGGTCTTGAGCGATGGAGAGTCCTGTAACGAAGGGAAGTTTGCGAGGAGGTGGAATTGACTATCAGTAAATTAAATAGTCCGATGCTCCATCAAAAGCAGTGTTGCCCCACGTTTAACACTCTTCCAGGTATAGACGAACAACAGAGACTGAACAACGAAACAAAGTAGCCGCAGGCAGAAGACAAGGAAGATGGCAACCCAAATCAGAAAGCAACAGGAGCTGGAAGCTATTTATCGGGAGAGGGTTGCCTCCCATCCCGCGGCAAAAGTGTGAAGATACAGTACATACACATCATTATTATTAATCATTAACGATGAGACTCTCGCAGTTCGGAACATAGCGTAGCCGGGGCTTCTTCACAAAGCCGTCGGGTAAACTCTCTCTACCCTAATTCTAACGTTATCGACGCTCGCTTAAGATGACTCCCTCCCGCATTTTGATTATAGTAGGTACAAATAGGGTTAGGTTAGGTTTAGGTACCCTTGCTCGGAGACGATGACATGACTCTACTCCGGACTCTTCTACGCCTTGGCTTCTGTGTCCGCTTCCATGCATAATATATACAGGGTTGTGTTGCTCTCTTTACTCCTCATACCTCGTACTCTACTCTACACCGCTTTACACAGTATGTCTTACCGCAAGGAGGTCAACATCCACAGAGCCTGTATACAAAGCAGATGCGGTGAGCTGGAACAGTCACCTTGTGTTACACTCAACGATATTAATATTCCACAGTAGGGCTACAGTGATACCGACAGTTTTCCGGATGACTCTTCTGCCCAAGAAAAAAGAAAGAAGAGGAAGAAATAATAAACTTACCTTACTTTATGCTAGATAATGCTAGACAATTGATGATGCACAATTCCTTTGAAGTTCGTACGTCCGTAACGGTTGTTCTCTCGGCTTCCGATAGCAGGCAGTGCCGCCTGGAAGCGAACTTCTTGACCTTGACCCGTTGCTGCCTGGCCAGATTAATAAGGTAATAATGACAGCCTTGAGTCAGTCTTCGGAGCGAAAAGCCTCGGTGGTAAGGTACCTATCCCAGGCCCTCTGGAACGAATCGACATGTAAAAATTGTAATCCAATAGTATGGTACCCTATGTAGCTCGCGACCATCCAAGTCTCACCCAGCACAGATCACCCGAACTTGCTTAGTCATCACCCTCGCTTAAGCCCTACTGAAAACACCACACAACCTCCCTCACCAAAGCCGAACCCAACCCACGACATCGCCACAACCGCCAACAACAACTCACAAGCTCCATCTCGCGCAGCAGCAGCCGCTCACGATGCCGGTACGTTACCTTCCTCACCCATCCCCCCTCCCCTCCCACCCAACGCCCACTGACAAACGCCATTCCCACACCCACAGAGCCACAAATCCTTCCGCACGAAACAGAAGCTCGCCCGGGCCCAAAAGCAGAACCGGCCCATCCCACAGTGGATCCGATTGCGGACAGGCAACACCATCAGGTACGTTTCGGCAGCGGTGTGACTTTACAGCTTCCGAGTTGGAGAGATTGAGATTGGGAGCGGGAGGTTGATGCGTGAGGGGGTTAGATATAACGCCAAGCGACGGCATTGGCGCAAGACTAGGATCGGTATCTAGACGCCTTCCGCGCGCTCGGCTTTGCTCTCCGTTGGCTTGCCTTACCTCACGCGTGCCGGGTCCGGGGTTCTGCGATTTTCATGGGCGGCGTGTGGGTGATGGTGGCGGAGTGGTGAAGGGAGCAGGCGAGGGCCAGGGGGGGGGAGGGGAGGTGCCGGAGCAGGAGAGTTGGGGAGTAGGGTGTGGAAGTCGAGTGGGGTGTTGTTGAGGGCGCTTCGCTCGCTCTGGGCTTGACGGTTGTACTTCGTACTACAGATGAATCAACTCTACATTCTTCATCTCCCATGCATGGCCGTGAAGGAGATGCCCAGTATTGGTTGTGGATGGGAGAGTGTGCCGGGTTATTTGAAAGTCTCCACGCCGTATACGGTAAGGATAAGTTCGAGAATGAATAGAGGATGGAGATAAGGTCGAGTAGCCATTCTGGAATGCGTGGCAGAGTAGCTGAGCTCCTTCATCGCTGAACTTGCGGGGGCCAGATACTCATATTTCTGCTGCTTCGGACTGTCTGACGTACTCAATCACTTCAGATTGTCTACTCGTACTTTACGATCCATATTCCTGAACTTCAACTTATATGTGCTATCTGATGTGGGTATCCCTAAGTGTAATGGGGTAGGTGTGAGCACTCTACCCTTCTGACGTACCTCGATATCGCACCTCCAGAAGGCAATTCGTGGTCTGCCTACTATATCACAGATGTCCGATTTGAATCTAGCTTGCTTCGTAGTAGAATCATCTATACGGCATAGCGGTACAAGCTGCCTAGCCTCCCTTGACAGCCATCTCGTTGAGACTCGCAGCGCGTAAAGTGCGAAGAGGGACAAAGGAACCACAGCCATTTCATCAACGCACCCAGAAGCACCGTGCAGGCAAACGAAGAGCAAGTAACGCCACAGACGACCGGTAGTCTCCCATTCATGCATGGAAAGTCGTAGATAACCAAGTAGAGAGTCAGAGTCGAGAAGTGAACACGTTTCGTTCAGGTCTCAACGGCTGGAATATGTTAGCTCCATCAGGAAAATCGTGAGGATTAGAATCATACTCCTCAGCCCACTCGTTCTCCCGGCGGATCTGGTCCTCCTCCTCGGGTGTGAAGTCGTTCTGGATGTTGAACGTCTTGCGGATCTCCTCCGGCGACTTGCCCTTGATCATGTTGGCAACGGTTTTACAACCGACGTCCAGGAGTGCCTTGATGTCAAGGTAGTTGGCCGCCTGCGGGACTGTCATCAGCACATGCGTCCAGCTAACTTCAATCAAAGCTTGAATCTCTCACCAGGATGATCTCGAACAGCATCTCCTGGTCAACTTGCATGAACTTCTGGTCCCACTCCTCGATATCGGTGGTCTTTTTGCGTGAATCGGAGTCATCGTCGGTAGAGGCAGGCGGATCGGCGCGGTGGTGTTGGCACCACTCGATGACTTTCTTCAGAACTGTTGCGTTGACCTAGCGACAAAGACTCAGAACCCATCAAGCAAAGCTACCTGTGAGTCTTCAAACATACGTTCGGAATAGGAATGGCCTCCGCTGTCGCAGCGTCTCCCACATCCTCCATCATGTTCTTGATTAGGATGGACCGCTCCGCAACCTCGCGCTCTATATATATATTCAGCATATCAGCATGAGTACTGGCTTGGCTAGCTAGACCACCTAAGAAGGGAAAAGGACTGCGACTTTAAGTAAAGACTGCGAGACGCACCAACTGGGATCTCCTCATTGTCAGAGCTCATCAGGACAATCATGCTGTTGGAAGTCATCTTGATCCGCTGTGCAATGAGTGCAACGTGTAGGGTTCTGCTCCGTCGGTATCGGTTTGGTGTCGGTTTGATAGATGTTCGTGTAGGTTTTCAGGTTGTCGGTGTGATGATGGAAGAGCGAAGTGGACTGTGTGCGAAGAGGTTGGAGTTGCTTGGGCAGTGCTAGGCCACCTTGTGAATTAACAATGAGTTAATCGTAAGGCAGCAGTAGTACGGTGACCTTGACTGCTTGCGGAGTTTGAAGTGACGTCTCGGCTTTCTCCGTCCCCAGTGAATATCAATAGGCAAGGTCAACAAAGATAGTCAGTATCAGTATCAATGGCTTGACTGCTTTGAGATATGCGCAGACTCTCTCTCATCTATTCTCTCAGTCTTTGCAGCACAGTTGCGCCTGTTGCGAATCCGGACCTGCTAGGTCATCATTGTGTCCACGCAAGGACTGCTTTTAAATTGTATTTTGGCAGACCATGTACGGAGTAGTAGTGACAGCTCCCAATATAAAAAAGCAGACATGTTTCCAATAAATACAGCAACTGAGCCCTAGATATGAGTAGGAGGTCCTGACCAGGTGTATCAGTGAGTTGAGAGCCACAGGATTGACGTCATTGTGCGACTTATGTAAACAGTAATTTCCTTGACTGGGACCGTCATCAAGGTAACATTGCCAGATGCGACCCGCTGCGTGTCTAAGGTCAAGCTTGACCTGACTTTAATCCGACATCAGCATACAAGACATTGCCTTCCTGCAATTGCGAGCATGTTGTTTCAGTCTTCATTGACGTGTAATCTCTGAGTATGTGGAGAAGAACCTACTTCTTGTTGATCTTAGTACGCTTGTACTTTGCTTTCTCACCCAGCTACATTCATCCCGATGAGAACTTTCAAGGACCTGAGGTCATAGCTGGTATGTCGAATCTTTTCCTGGGTGTACTGTTTCAAGCGCAAGGCCAATTAGCCCCCAGTGTCATGGCGTGCGGACATTAGGCGCATGTTCTGAAAGCTGGGATGCATGGCGCGCATGCAAGATTTGGCCCCATCTTCGGCCTATCATGAACAGTTCGGGTCCAAGATACAGTTGTTTGTTGACACAACGCCATACAGGCCAGATCTTTGACTACCCAGTTCATCTCACATGGGAGTTCACATCCGCGAATCCCATCCGAAGTGTCTTCCCATTATGGCCGGTGTACGGCTTGCCGATGGGGCTTCTGCGGTGGGTGTGGACGGAGACTGGACAGGAAAAGGTCGCGCCGACGGTGACATTCTATACGCTGCGAGGCTTGATGTTTATCTTGAGCTTTGTGCTGGAAGATTGGGCGATCCATGAGCTTGTCCAGTCACCCCGTCGACGGCGTGAGGCGATAGTGCTGGTAGCATCGTCCTACGTCACCTGGACCTATCAAACGCATACATTCTCCAACTCTGTGGAGACCTTGCTTGTGGCATGGAGCTTGGTTCTGATACAGCGCATTGTTGAGAACAAGGTAAATCACCCCCAAAAATCCTTCGAACCTAGCAGAGTTTGACACCCGGACAGCAGCGATCGTCCATCTTCTCCTCCGGTCTTCTAGCTTTTCTTGTCGTCTTTGGAATATTCAACCGCATCACCTTTCCCGCATTCATCTTAATTCCCGGCTTACGCCTTTTACCTCATTTCCTTCGCAAGTGAGTCCCAGCTCCTAAGTCCACAGCCTCACCAAAAAGGACTAACTCTAGACCTCAGACCATTCTCCCTCCTATCCTTCCTCCTGTTCGCCTCCTTAACAACCATTTTGGCCATCGCCACCGACACCGCATTCTACTCACCAGGCACATTAACCCTGGCCACCCTCCTCCACAACCCCACCATAACGCCCCTCAACAACTTTCTCTACAACGCACAATCCTCCAACCTCGCTCTCCACGGCCTCCACCCCTACTACCAACACCTCTTCATCAACCTCCCCCAACTCCTCGGCCCCGCCATCCCCCTCCTCCTCACCCTCGCCCCTCCCTCCCGAACACCACACCTCCTCTCCGCCCTATCCGGCACCTTCTTCCTCTCCCTCTTCCGCCACCAAGAACCCCGCTTCCTCCTCCCCGCCATCCCACTCATCCTCTCCTCCATTCGCCTCCCGACCTCCCTCCACCTCCGCCGATCCTTCCTAGCCTCCTGGCTCGTCTTCAACGCCTCCTTCGGCGTCCTCTTCGGCATCTACCACCAGGCCGGCGTCATCCCTACCCAGCTGTGGCTCGGCACCCTCAACGACACCGCCGCGACCGCCCTCTGGTGGAAGACTTACAGTCCGCCCGTCTGGCTGCTGGATGGGAACGGATCGTCCGTCAATACGACTGACCTCATGGGCATGGAAGCCGAGAAGATGCTCGTGCAGCTGCGCAGCACTGTCGCACCGTGTCACTCCTCCGGCCCTCGTCACGAACGAAATCCCAATCCTAGCGTCGACGGCAACGACGGCGGAGAGGAGGCACGCACGACCTATCTCGTTGCCCCGCACTCCGCGCTTTTCCTCGATCGCTATACGGCGCCGGGGCCTGAGACCGCTGTTGAATCGGATCTACGCTTCGAGCTCGTCTGGATGTACAGGCGGCATATTAATCTCGATGACGTGGATTTCGTGGGAGAGGGGTTGTTTGGGACGGTGAAGAGGGTTGTCGGACGGAGGGGTTTACGGGTCTGGAGGGTGGGGAGGGTGTGTGGTTAGGTATATGGATCTTCCGGAGGTGTGTGCAGTGTGGTATTCTTTTCTTGGTTTTGTGTTTCTGGGTCTTGGTGGGTATAGGTGGAGGAGGGAGGGGTTGTATAGCATAGTATGTGGACTCTATTGGGGCTACGGCGGAGGTTTGTATACGCCATTAACTCAACGTATTTGTCCTCGAGCATTGGGGCAGCACGTATATACCTCCAGACCGACGGGCTGAAGGAAACACAGTTTATAACGCACGGCCGGATAATAAGGAGATCCTGGCGAAGTCATGATCCGCGCCCGCCTCGGGACGGCAATGTAAACCTCTAAATACCGAAGCTTCGCGCATCACCGAAGCCCACTCCTGGTGCGAAGATCGTCGTAGTCATGCTCCGTTAGATAAGCACGAACCGGGAGTCGTCATCATGCTCCGTTAGATTAAGCATAAATCTTGACTCAAGACGCACAGCAAGAGCAGAGTGAGAACATATCGGCGTTACGCAGACGCTAGCTACCTAGAGCAGAGGTGCTACGGAGTATGAAAGGCTTCGTCGAAAGCGCCTGTTGTTGAGGTGAAGATGGCAACGCCCACGACGAACATGTCCAAGAAACGGAAGTGGAGGGAATGCGGAGACTAGGCGTCGTCGCCCTCGTCCGGCTGGTCGAAGAGGAAGTTGGCGGCCAGCTCTTCGTTCTTGTCGCAGGCGAAGTAGGCCTGGATGACCATGTCGCGCTCGAAGCCTAGCCGGCATAGCTGTTGTAGGCGAGTGTTAGCGGGGTGTTCGTGTCATACAAACAAGGCCATGTCTGAGATTCTGGTTAGCCTACCCGTTCGATTGCTTCCCGTTCCTCCTCCGTAACGCTGATGGCTTGGGCGCCTGGTGGCATCGGCGCATCTTCGTCGCCGGGCTCATCCAGAAGCTGGAGGAACTGGTCCGGGTTCTGGCCGATGAGTTGTGCGAGTTGCGGGTTGCCGGCTCCGACTTGTTGCAGAATGGGCTCCAGCATCTGCGGCGAGTTTTGCACCACTTGACGGAGTTGCTGGAATTGCGGGTTATTTCGGAGGAAGTCGAGGTTGCCGAGACCGGCGGCCGCGGCGCTATCTCCACCTGCTGTTGCTGCTGCTGCTCCCGCGCTTCCGCCTGCACCAGCGGCCAGCGCAGCAAGACCGGCTCCGGCTCCGCCACCGGCTCCGGACCTTGCTGCTCGTCCGCCACTTCCGCCCCGACCGGCTTGTGCGGCGGCTTCGAACAGATTGATCGGTTGGTCGCCAGAGTCGCCGGATGGAGCTGCGGCTGGGTTGGTGGCAGCTGCAGGAGCAGGAGCGGTACCTTCTCGACGTGCCGCAGCACCTGCGCCTTGTCCGGGTTGGGACGCTTGTCGCTGTTCCTGTTGAACGTTCTCGGGGATGCCCTGTCGTCTTTAGAGAGAATCACACGGAACGGGTAGGTTCTACATACATTCAGGAGATACTCCACAGCACGATCTGGGTTAAAGAAAGCGGCTCTCATCGCTCGATCAATGTCCGCTCTTGGAAATCCCATGCTCTCCATGTTTGCGACTGCAGCATCCCGCTGGGCGCCCAACGTGAGCGCTGATGGGTCGTTGAAGTTTCCTCCTTGGCTCGTTCCTGTTGTTGTACCTGCTGGGGCCGGGGACGGAGTGGCCGGTGCATTTTCTGACGGCGCGTTCGAGGCTGAGGTAGGGTCTGCGACTGGAGCTGACGGGGTCTGCGCGACACTCGGTGCAGGCGTTGAAGGCGCTCTACTGGTAGATGAAGCACTTGATGTTGCTGGCGCGGCTTTGGGCTATACGAAGCCTTAGCGTTATGTTCCTTCATCCACGCAGAGCAGATCATTCGAGAATACCTTCGACACCATACAGACAATGAAGCCTTTCTCTTCGATATGATATGACTCAACGGTATTTGCATCCTGTAAGATTTTGCCTGCACGTATCAAGCTTAGCCTTCATCCAAGAGAATACAATTCCCAGGAGTTGCGCGGATCTTTGAGCCAACATCCCAGTGAACCGGTTCAAAAAATCATACCAGAGTAGATAAGCTTCTGTAGATTTGCTTCCCATCCTTTCTCCTTTGAGATTTTCTCCTTGACCTCGCCGATCTAGAAGTCGTATATGATCAGCTGCGATCAAGAACGGTATTCGACAACCAGTTGTCTGTGTATCAAGATTTGAAGACCCCAAAGGTGGCGTACCGTCTCAGAAGGTTCAGCCTCGATAACGAACTTCTGCTGCTTGAGATCCTGATAACACAAGAATTTCAGCATACAGGACGGACTAAGTGTACTCCAGCCATACCTTGAATGTGAGCTTCATATTGCCCCACTACCGCTTCGAACAGTTGGATATTGCCCTGCTTGACCGCTCTTAATGAGTTCAAGGTCCGAGTGATGTAAAATGAGGTTCTATGTATCCTGGGCAGCGTTTTAACCGTGTGGCGAAGATTCTATGCTGAAGATGTACAGTGAGTTTGAGGGAAGCTGCCTGGATCAATGTTCTACGTAAGGTACTGAGGTATCATGGCCCTTCGCCTCAACGCTAATTCCTAATAGATCACTAACTGATAGCCAGAAGAGGACAAGCGCTAAAACATGGAGTGCCATGTGATTCAGGTTACTGCTCGCTGTAATATTACTGCTTAGTCATTCCTTACTAATAACCTCTATCCATATCTTAGTCATCAATTCTTACTGTTTATATAGGGTACCTACCTGGTAGGTACATAGCATGAATAAACGAAGACAACTTTCTACAAATCAATTCACATCTAATAGCATCAAAGATTTGAAAACATACGGCTCGGCTAGCTTCTGCTTCAACACGGCTCTACTGCCATCTACAGTCTCACGGAAGCTGTCCATGTGCGCAAATCCTTCAGTGACCAGCTGCCCACTCATGGTATCCTGGAGGGTACATGGCTTATGCATCAAGGCTGCACGGATGGCAGTCCAACACTAGTCTTCCAACATGTAGGTGTGTTCCGGCTTATGGCTCTTCTCAAGTTCATCTGGCCTTCTTCTAAGAGCACTTTGGGTGACATCTTGACAATGTTTAGACTGCTCTGATATCCAATATAGGTCGCTTGTTATATTCGGATCTTCCGTTGATTCGTCTTGTTCTTGTATCAACTCGTCCAGGTCTAGCATCACTTCGTCGCTGTCTAACAGCTCTGTTGCAAGTTCACTCGCACCCATCTGGCTTGCAGGGAAATCGCGACTACTGGCTGTGTCTTCTTTCGGGTCTATCGACATTGGTTCGGGGCTGTTGATGCGATTGAGATAGTCGGCCAGCAAACGCTCGATGCAGAGAACTGACCACCGATAATGAACTCGTAGCGGGAGGCTGTGCCTGATGACCCACGGTCTCTTTCTCTCTTCCATGAAATAACCCCCGATAGGCTTGGGTGCATGGTCAAGTATACATATCATCAGAATTGGAATCAACGCGGTGATCAGAGGAAGAAGAAAACATGATCACTATTCATTCCACGTTATAGAGAAATGTGGGAACCGCTCCAAATGCAGAAGCACGCCCATCTTCTCGGTCTCTGCAAGCAGCTCGGCACATTGCTCCTTGTACGCATCGTCTGCACCGTTAGGGCTAGACAACTGGATTTTCTCCAGAGCAGGCAATGTGGATTCCATCCTGGCGGCAAAGTGCCGAAACATCGCATCGAGAGCCTTCGCATGATCGTCCGTTCCGCTCGAGATCAATGATAGCTAAGAGACTGAAGCAGGTACAAGGTCACTAATGAATGGCTCATCGTCGTCCAATTCGTGGTGCCCGTCCGTTGGGCCATCTCCGACGACCAGGGATTTGTTGGGCGTGGTGGCAGCCCGACATGCAGTGCCGGCAGTAATATTGCATACTGCAAGTTCGAGGGGAAATTCAAGCTTCCGCAACCGCTGAAAGCCACGCATCGATTCCTTACCAGAAGCAATTGAGCCGCGGAGTTGGCGAATGGAGACGGGAAGCTCCTCGAGGTGACTCCCCATCTTGCGCTCGATTGCCGTAATGAATTTGCAGATGTTCCAATTCCGATGGCCACTATGTGCCTTGGTCACATGCGAGTACCGAAGCGTCTTCAGGCGTGTGGTGTGTTGGAGGAAATCGGCGATGCCCACCTCGTTGGTACAACAGCTCATGAGATCGACCACTATGAGGGTCTTTCCAAAGCCACCCTCCGGATTGTTGGATGCGATGTTCTTGTGGCCGTCGTCCCCGATGGCCACGCAGCTAGGGCCGTAGAAAGACTGTATGTGTGGTAAGGCTAGAAGGGGGTTCACCCAGTCCAGATCAAACCAATCCTGGCGTACTAACGAGACAGATAGCTCAAATCTGGTGACCTGGGCGAGGCTAGGCCTGTCGTCAGGGAGATGCGACTGGTTGGCCTTGCGAACGATGGCATCGGTGAGCTTGTCGGTGGCGTCAAGAGGCTTCCATTTTCGCGGTAGCGTCAGTGTCTCAACATTGGGCAGTAGCATCATAAGAAAAGACGCAGCAAGTTGTGAGTAGCGGACGGCTTGTAGATCCTCTTCGATCTTGGCATAGAATTCCTGCCAGTCGAGACCTGCTTGCTCTAGGTAGGGAGAATCGGCAAGCAGTCTGAGCACAGCGCCACCACAATGAACATCAGCTAATAACTCTCGGGGTCTGCCTCGAGTGAATTTGCTGTCCTGCGCGAAGTCTGCGTGCCGAATGTAACGTGCCACGATAGGCTCGACAGCGATGCGAGTGATCACATCGAAGGCTGTTCTGATGGTGTTAATCCAGTCCGTCGTATTTTCGTAGTAGTTAAAGTTATGGAATCGCGAACGCAGTGTGCTGTGCCTTTGGATGAATGGTGTGCTTATTGCGTGGATTTTCCTGCAGGTCAATGCTACGCTCTCGAAACCTTCTGGCAAGGTATGCGTGATGATGATTTCAAGGAGCTCAGTGGGTAAACGAGTGAGCGCCATGGTAGTAGTTGCGGAAGTGGTAGTCGAAGCGGTTGTAAATTGGAGGGAGCGCTGACGAGGCTGGCTGGTGAACATCCGATGTAGACTCAGCGACTCAAAAAGTCCACAAAGACTTCGCCGACGCTCCGACGAAGAAGAAGCGCGATGTCCCCGGTTGCACACAGCCTAATCCCGCAACCCAGAGCAGCACCCCGACCCAACCGACTCCCCACTTCGTCGCCCCAGTGGATCCTCCGTCCCAGCCGAGCTGTGTCCCCAACCCAACGGAATCTGTCCGGGACGCTCACGAGGGCGAGCTGGAGAAGGCAGCCAAATACTTCGGTGACGAACACGGAACCGACACCAACGCGAAGGCCCCGATCAAGAACGAAGCGCCCGTTATCGCCGGTACAAAACAGGAGGGTCGGGCAGTGGTGGATATTGCGTACGTTCATCCGGAGAGTTTGGGCAACCAAGACGATGTCTATGACTTCAGTCTCACGTCTGTGAACAACTGTACTCCCGCAAATGGCTTCAATCTTGCCTCGCCGGTGGCTAATAGCAACTGCGTGGATATCATGCGTGAAACGTGGAAGAACAGTGAGATGGACAGATCACTGCGGGCTGCTTGACCTATAGTGTCAAGACCAGATACCAGACCCCACCGCAAAGTGGGGTGCGATGGCCGCGTACGGTCTCCGCGGACGCGAAGAAGCCTCTCGGTGGATTGCTTTTAATCATTGACTATACAACGTGAAGGCAACACATTGGGGGGATTGAGCACATGGTGGAGTTTGTTCAAGGCTTGTCTGAAATATCAACGGAGTGTGCGCATTATTGTGTTTTGCTGGGGCGTTCTCTCAAGATTCATGGAACCTGTAAATGTACTGCTTAGTACTCGCGACTTCGCCCACCCCTCATGCCAAATGTTGGCTAAGAGAGCGTTTGGAAAGGGTTCTCTTAGCCTTGCTGGTGTAGCTTCCAGACTGGAGTCCAACGACACACCCATCATTTACACCTCAGCCAGGAAGATTGATGGCAAGATACGAAGTACCAAGCGGAGGTCGGATTTCAACCCAACTACAAGCACATCCGGTAGTACTCGACCTGATAGCCAGTGCCCTTGGGGCCGTCCTTCAGGTGGCGCTCCTGTACGCCGGTCCTTGCTATCCGCAGCTGAGGCATGATTTGTCGGGCCTCGACGGAAATTGCGAGGCCTCTGCTTGTGCATAGTGCAGCATGGCGTCACTGCCCAAATCGTCAAGCACAATACCAGCAGCTCGGAGCCAAGATCTGAAGCAGAAATGATGGTTGAATTGGTGTAACTACATCATATTCGATCTGGGTCTACCCTACCGTATCCATATGAAGATATCGTTGGGACATCACAAGTATCCATGTGGAACCTCAGTTACCCATTCGGTCGATTCTTATGTCCAGGACAGTGCTCGTCAGTCAATGATATGCAGTGTTCCCGGTGTGCATTTATTATGCTAGATCTGAAGCCGATGACCGCAGCCTTGGAGCAGATAACGTTACTCGCTTCTTGCTTGATCCCGGTGCCATTTGGGTTTGCGTCTCGCAGGATACTCCCTGCAATCTTCCAGCTCAATTCACGGTACGCGTTCAAGAAGGAAATCAGTGGCTTTGTATTTGCCATCCTTCAAAGCGCGGTCCTGCTTGTGTACCTGTATTAATGTGATTACTTTCTGTCATGTCTTTTATTTTGATTTGCCAACTATTTCTTTGGAGCAATTGTTCCGTGGCTCTGTTCGAATCTCTGCCGACACTCGACAGCCATGTGCTCAGAACCACCATTAACGGAATGGCTCTCATTTGTACTACCTGCCCGTTGTCAAAACCTTGGAGGACCCTTGTAATCTTCGACATAGGATCGGTCGATATCTGCAGGAATTAACGGAAGACCTGCCACTAGGTAGGCCGAGATGACCTGCATCTGATTTTATAATTGGCTGTTACAAATCATAGCGTATCGATTTACACCCGGCGCAGCATCAACCGAACCGTTCATGCGCGTCAGTCTTTGATCTACGTTCGACGCGTCGATCACCTCTGTCCTCTCTTTTATGTTCGGGAATCTATTAACACCTCCCCATCCTCTGAAGCATGTCTTCAGTTCTCACTCCTCGTCACTGTGCCAATTGGGTTCTGCAGTCCTCAATTGCCCCAGGATCAGCGAAATCATGATCATTGATCCCCAGCAGGCACCTCAAAACCCCCAAGGCGTGTCACCCTCGTAAGTTGACGGTGCTTCTGGATCTCCGTTGCCATTGTTGGTGTCGATACAGCAGCATACCTTTTCCACCGCCACGTGTTTCTCACGGTGAGAAACCCTAGCAACAAGAAGCTCCTCTCAGTCGGCGTTCTTCCAAGCAACCCCGGACGCCTAGCTGGAGTGACAGGTGGTCGGCACACAATTCAGCTAATTATTGCATGGCAATAATACTTTGAAGTTGGCTTGTGAACAACTCCTTATCACCGACACACCCTCTCAGAACACATACTTGCACTATGCTTCGAAGACCAGCACTTCGCTCTGTTGGTGTTCTTGCACTCTTACTCACAGTTACAACAACGGTCTTCGTCACGCTCTTAGCTGTCACTCTCACCGTTGCTCATCATCCTGTGTGTATACCAGCACTCGCGGCCACAATCCTCCAATTCCTCTCGCTTGGCACGCTAGGATACTTCACATACCTAGGATCAAATGCACAGGGACTTGGTGTGTTTAAGAGGAGGCCACGGCCACGGACTTCTCTCTGTGTTGTCAACGTGGTTCCTGCCGTACTCGCGGCAGCCTTGATCGCGGTTACATTCAGCTGGATGAAGATATGCTTCGGTAACATGCCACAGTTTGTCCAGGATCGGTGGACATGGGAATCGCTCATATCTGCGTTCATCATCTGGGGGTTGTCCATGGTTGCTCAAATAGTCTTCTTCTCAATTTGCTTATTGCGGGCCAAACCCCAACCGGGAGTGAATGGCACCGATCCGGCAGCAGAGGATCTCGAGAGGGTCACTTCAATGCAGGAGGTGACAAGGCCTGCCACTACCGAGTCTGTCCAGTCAGACTCTTCTCGAGTCTTGGCACTACAAACCCCCCGTCGATCTCTGACCAGTCTTGAAGCCATCAGCTCTCTTCGGTCCTCACTTTCTGGCGTTGTACGACCGACATCCTCGCTTACCAAGCTTCTACCTCGCCATAGCTCCGTTACACGCGACTCCAAACGCTCGTCTTTCGAAAGCTTGTCACGCAATCATGTGGCACGTGAAAATAGTTTTGACAGTTGGGATACCTCTGCAGTAGGGCCACATATTCGAGAAGCGGTCTTACAGTCCACGCCTCCATCGGCAGGATCAGGCCTCGAACCTATCCCTGGAAGCCGTCCAGAGTCCCCCGCAAATGCACTTGATGGACCTTTTCTCCCGCAGTCCCCTACGTATAGCACGCCAAACTTCACGCGGCCGTTCAGTCGTCAGAGATCTTCATCGGATGAGTGTCATATCCATCCGCTTTTCCGGACGAACAGTCCTACGCCTCCACCGACGCCCACACCTGGTACGGTAGTCACAGCGGCACCGATGGCAGGTCAGGTCATCAACGGTCGTACTTTGAATCGAATGCGATCTGGGAGCCTTCCGTCGAGTCCGAGTCCGCTCATCCGTTCGGCGAGTTTCGACGCCTGGAGTGGCGCACGAAGTTTCACCCCTCCCACTCGAGGAGCGACTCCCCCGATCCCCGACTTCATCCTGACGGCTGGCGCGGAATCCGGCATTGACGGGTACGGGAAGCATAGGGCGTCGCTCAGGTCCACGGAGGTAGATACAGGCCAGTGACTTTGTGGCTTTCTTTTATGGAAGCATTGTTCACGATTACGATGATCAGTCTCATGCATTGATGATGTTCATTGCATGTTTGTTACGCAAGGCAACCCCATTGGTATGGATCAGAAAAGTGGTCGGGCTTTCTGTCTTCTGAAGCACTCTGTGATGTCGTTTGGTGGCGTTCGTTCAATCCTCAGCATTTAGCGCGGCGTTTGACCCGAAATTTTGGAGACTATGGAAGGGAAAGTCGCGGACTCCGACGATGAGTTGAAGAGCAGTCGGTGCTTTCGGTCTAGAATAGGCAGTGTCGAACATCACTGGGAATATCTGTACTCCTGGATGTTCTTAATCAATCAAACCCCACTGCATCCCAAGTCCAGCCTATATAAGGCGGTACCAATACGACACTGTCACGGCGAGAAAATCAGTGAGCACCAGTGCTGTAACTCTCCAATGCCTAGCAAACGGTCTAGTATTTTTTAAAAAACAATAGAGTCATACCCTAGGTAATCCTCAGATGTCATCCGAACCAATTTATTACGGTGGTTGCTCTTTTGCCCATCATTGAACTGTTGTTGTGGTTCTTTTCTTTTGGCTATGACTTCTCCTATTGGCTAACGGGAAACAATCAATGGCTACCCAAATCCTTATTCACCACCGCCAAATCCTTTAACCCACCACCAAACATATCCGCCATATAATAATGTAGGAATAATATCATGACTTCCCAAAACGATTATACTCGGTGTTATTGTCAACTCTTTTAATTGAGGGCTCTTCCTTCTTTCTTTCCACCCATACACTTCTTCTTCACTTCCCACAAAACACCTTCGTACTCAGCGAGTAATACTTTCGACAGAGCCTTCCACAAAGACTCGATCATATCTTGACCGCCTCAACAACCCATCAGATTATTTCCTGCGTCTCTGTGAGATACGGATATACTTCTGGTAAATTCTACATACCTGATTCTTTTCATATCGAAGCTCCAGGCTCTCATATCGAGAGCTATACGTTCAGCATAACATCGACACCACTAGCTACACACCGAGTTACAGCATACCCTTCCGCAAAACTTTTGATCGGCACTTGACAGCCTCGACACCTCACCAGATCAACTCTCTGTGTCTCTGTGAGATATTCGAAATACATTTGGTAAATTCTACGAAATTACTCCCTTCACACCGAATTTCTCAGCTGAGTGTACATATATCTTCACTCCGAAACTTTACCGAATCAGGTACGAAGCGTATCTAGACAGTAAGTCCTTTCCAAAATCCATACAATTGTCAATTATTTCCACCCGTTCTTTGCTATTGTATAAATGAATGCTTTTGGTGTTTTCGAGTATATCGAGCAATTCACGCAGCCGGTGTTGATATGGCCCGGTATCACACTGCATTCGGACAGCTTTTGGAATTCGAACCGTACAATGGTTGTCAATGTCATGTCTCTATTGTTGTCAATTGCTTCTGGTCAATACACTCTACTTTAAGGACCTTGCAGTATCATAGGCAATTGCTTTACGTGGTTCCGTACCTTAATTGGAAGTACCGACTCCTTTTTCTGACAGACTTACAGCAATGCCTGGCTTAAAGCGCAAAAATGAGACGACTGCTTCCACCACCGATTGCGGCGATGCAAATACAACTGCAATTGACAATGGTACTCGATTCTTCTCCTGGCTTGTGTGTACGGCAGACTAATTGATTGCAGGTTCGCAAGAAAAACCAGCGAAAAGGAATTGTAGACAACCAACAGAACCACTACACATGGTCACACGTCGCTCAGCATCCATTGTGGCGTCTACTCAGAACTCTGCGGCCTCTTCTGCTATCCAGTCAGAGGTCGAAGACAACCAGCCCGACGCCATGCGTCCTGGGCGTGCGAATACGGACGGAAAGACGAAGGCTCGTAAGATTAAGAGCTCAGCGCCGAAATCGAATCAGTCACGCAGTCGGGCATCAAGCGCCCAGGAAAATCGAAAAGCTGGGCCGCCAAAGCTGAAGTTGTTTATCACTAAACCACCGGACAGCATCGAGCTACAGAAAATCAAACATACACTCCGAAACAGAAAGGGGGCCGTACCGCCCACTACTCAACTATCCACAAAATACAACAAAAGAGAGCTCGAAGCAGGGCGTGAGGATGACGAGAGGGCTGATGTGACGGATACGATCAATCAAGGACACAACCACACACTCTTAACGGCGACCACTCATTCACCCACAAAAAGCACTAAGAGAAAGCGGGAGGCAGGTCACCACGATGAAGGGACAAGCAATGGGCAGGACGACGGCGCATCATTGGAAGTGCATACTCAGTTGATTACAAAGAGTGATGAGATAACCCGTAACGCGGGAAAAGTAGATGAGAAGACGACTGAGATGGTCGATATGGCCGGCGTGACCGATGGAGTGAGCAACGATACATATCTCGATCTCAACACAGAGACACCGCTCGAGGGCAACAAGAGAAAGCGCGAAGGAGGACATGAAGACGAGGATGGGAGTCATCTGGCCAAAACGACCAACGGAGAATATGACGCTACAGCCTCGGGAGTCGACACAGAAGAACCTCCAGCGAAGAGACGCGGAAGAATCCCAAAATTAGGGAAAGTGCACATGATTACGTCAGTAGAGCTCACTCCTGCACGCGAAGCATCGGACGGAAACCCCGGGATACCAGTACCTGCTGTTAAACGACCTCCAGGAAGACCTCGCAAAGGAAGGCCACCAGTCAGTCGCCAAGGGTCCGAGACTCCTGCCCGACGTTTTCCTGGAAGACAAAGAGCTCCGGATGCAAATCCCGAAGTTGAAGCGATCCGCACCCGAATGGCAGACTTGAAGAGGAATTACCGTGAAGTAGCTCGAAGTCAAGAAGCTGCCCTCAAAGATCTTGCGGACCGCTCCATCGACGAGTTGAGAGAGGGCCCCAATGCCCACGAACAAAACGACCATTTCAGAGTTGTTCAAGCTGGACTTGACGGTCATTACGTCAATAATGTAATAGAAAGAGAGCAAAACTACCAGCGAATGCTGGAGTATGAGGAAACGAAGTTCAAAGCAGAACAAGAGGTGCTGAGGAGAGAGTGCGAGGTTAGAAATTAATCGCTCAAGGTAAAACAAGTCATGTGCTAACATTGTATAGAATCGCCGTAAAGAGATCAAGGAAGCCTACATAAGTAGGCTCAAGCACGAATACATGCAATGCGTGCGAGGCGAGGAAGCGAAGGGCGACGGGGACGTCACCGACGACGAGGTTGGTTTATAAGTCTCGAGTCTAACTAGGCATCGTGGGAGCTGACTTCGGACCGCAGAGAGTCAACGGGGAAAAGAGTAGCGGCCGCTCCAAATCCCCAGTGTACAATTCGCATTCGGCACGATTCTACTATGAGACCGAATGTAGCTGGAGAGACTGGCAACGACGTCTCGACCTTCAGGGAGCTCTTCGGGCAGTCAACCCGCCCGACACCTCCGTCCTACCGAACGCCTTTACGGCGACGGACGAAGGCCGCCGCCAAGCCGCCATCGCGGAGGCGAACCTCAACTTTCTCGCTCTGGCATCGGAAGCAGCGGAGGAGCGCGCGGCGGTGCAAGACCTACCGAGGGTGAGGTCTGATGGGCTGAGAAACGCCCAGGAGGCAATGCTACGAGGGCTCGCCGATCTGGCGGAAGTCCATCCAGAATACTGGATGAGCAAGCAGGAGATGGAGAAGAACAAGAAGCAGAAGAGGAGGAGGAAAGGGAAGAAGGAGGAGTACGAGCCAAGCTTGGAGGATCACCTCCAAAGGGCGCAAAGACACGGGATGGAGTATCTCAGGGAGAAAAACGAGGAGGCCGTGCAGAAGCCGGTGAGATCTCGAGGCTCACGGCCACGCGAGATTCGGCCGGCTTCTGAAAGGCCTCCTCTGTTTTCTCCTGGAGTTACTTTGCCCCTGCTCCCACCGCCGCCGCCGCCCCAACCACATCCCCTGCCCCAGTCCCTGCCACTGCTCCCGTATTACTGGCCTCCGCCACCACCACTACCACCGCCACAGTTTGTGCTGCCACCACCGCAGTTCTATGGCGTTCAGGGTCTTATGGGCCCTCCGCCATTGCCGCAGCCTCCATACTTCAAGCGGCACTGGTAGTGGTGGGTGTTTGTTTCGTCTGTGGTGCCGGGCATGGAGGTTAGTTGTACCATCGCTCAGCTTGCTCTCACCGATTTCCGCATTGGTCGTGTAGCGTTTCAGCGTTCCACAAGGTATCTGCATTGTAGCATAGATTATTACACTGTATGTGATTATTAAAAATCCAGTCATTGATGAGGCATAAGTTGGTAGTCATCACAACCCCTTGTGAGTCAGACAGCGGCTAGTTGGAGGCTAGCTTTGTCGCAAAAGTTATGATGACCCTGCACCATAAGTTACAAATATGTAAAGGCACCAGAACACACAAACCGACAAGACTACCCATATATCGATCAATTACCACACTACTACTACTCAAGACCTCCCAAATTCCACCAAATCACCTGCTATTACTCTACTCCCAAACCCACCACATCCCACTAAATCCATAACCATGGCTGTGCGCGCTCAATTTGAGAACTCCAACGAGTCTGTATTTGCCCCTCCATGCCCCACCACCACCTACAACAATAACAATCACACCAATTGGGCTCAATTTGAGGTACCATACTGACGAAAGATCGCACAGAGTCGGGGTCTTCACCACTCTTACAAATTCATACGCACTCGTCGCCGTCGGTGCCTCTGAGAATTTTTACAGGTACATCTCGCTCCGTTCCGACACGCTCGAGAAGAGCGCAAAGCGGCTGAAAACTCGCGCCGTGCAGTGTATTCGAAGCCGAACTCCAAGACGTCATCCCAATATGTCACGCCACGATTGCCGGCACCAGGATAATAGGCCGCTTGACGGCCGGGTACGTTCTCTCTCTCTCTCGCTTTCCAGAACCCAAGACGGGGGGGCATTTGGCGCTGGCTGACGCCGCGACGCAGGAACCGCAAAGGTCTCCTCGTCCCAACCACGACGACCGACCAAGAACTCCAGCATCTGCGCAACTCGATACCGGATAGCGTCAAGATCCAGCGCATCGAGGAGCGCTTGTCGGCGCTCGGCAACGTCATCTGCTGTAACGACCATGTCGCGCTGGTGCATCCGGATATCGAGCGGGAGACGGAGGAGATGTGCGTATTCATCACCCATTTCCATGACTTTCGGGTGTAAGGGAAGAAGAAAGTCCGCACGCTGATGCTCGTTGCCGCCGTTTTGCAGAGTAGCGGATGTGTTCGGCGTCGAAGTGTTCCGGCAGACCATCGCCGACAACGTCCTGACGGGGTCGTATATGGCGCTCAGCAATCAGGGCGGCATCGTGCATCCGAAGACGTCGATACAGGACCAGGACGAGCTGTCGAGCTTGTTGCAGGTGCCGCTGGTGGCGGGGAGCGTGAATCGTGGGTCGTCGGTTGTAGGGGCCGGGATGGTGGTTAATGATTGGTTGGCGGTGACGGGGCTGGATACGACGGCTACGGAACTGTCGGTTGTGGAGTCGGTGTTTAGGTTAGGGGAGGGGATGGGGCCGGGGGCGATTAATACGGTTAATAAGGATACGATGGTCGAGTCGTTTTATTGAGGTCGGGGTGGGAGGGCTTCGAGGCGGGGTTTCGTGGCTCAACTCGATCTATGTATTGCCTTTTGTCTATGTATGGAGTCGGTATGTGCATAGACCGTGGGTCTGCGAACGAGAGCTTCCATGACGGCAGAGGTTTGGGTTTCTGAGCCACTCCAGGCTGTTCGGTGGAGTAGATGGACAGTCTCCAGAACCGCTGATAGAACACCAGAACGCCTGCTTACCTATGCTAAAGCAGCATGCCATAGATTTCTGAACCATGTAAAACGCCGGTAACGCAAGACTTGCGTGGAACGTCTATGACATGTCTCTTGTCTGTAGCCAGCTATCAGCATACCAAGATCCCGAGTGGAAGTCGCATATAGCACCACTCACAACAAACTGATCCAACCCGGCCTCGAACATCTCGCAATTGACGCCCACCCCGCCCGGATGCTCGACCGGTGACAACGGGTTCTTAACCACTACACAAGGAGAGTTACTAACCAATTGTGATCGTCATCCCCAGGCGGGAAGGAAAAACAAGACCCACCAAACTCCACATAAAGGTTGATATAAATCTGATTCAACACGTGCCGCAGATTGATCATGCGCGTATCCGTCAGCATGACGAACTTCAGGTTCGTCGGCGTCTCGAAGTAGTGCAGCTTGTAGACGGCGGTGCGGTAGGAGATGAAGTTGTCGTCCGGCCCGCCCAGCTTGCGCACCATGTTCCGCAGCGAGAAGATGGTGCCGAAGATCAGCTTCGCGTCGTCTTCGGCGCTCAGGCCTGGGCGTCGGCCGGAGCCGTGGACGCCGTTGCTTAGCTCGTTGCTGGCTTCCGTGGGCGGTCGGGAGGTTCGTGTTTCGCTGGAGAGAGGGCGCGGCGGCCAGTGTTTCTTGTAGATGCATTCCGCTGGTGGGGGGTTTAGTCGGTTTGGACGACGGAGGATTGAGTGTTGGGGGGGTATGGGGCGGGTTACCGTGGCGGTCGAAGATGTAGAAGGAGTAGACTACCATGATGGAGTTACTATTTTTGATGTCTGGCCTATCATCAAAGTTTGTGTCGAAGTTCTGACGAAGCCATCCTGAGTTGGCGTTTGAGCCCTAACGACGTATCGGTACCTTATGTCAGCCAGGTCAAGCTTTCGCCAAGCTTTCATAGCGCCCGTTAGCACAGGGTCTATCGATCGCTAGACTCCTTTGTCGGAGTAAGGTAAGTAAAGAGCACAATCTGAACCCTACCAAAGCATCATATTATTCAATTCATACATTATATTACATGTTTTACCTACAAGTATTCTTATTCGACCTACATTCATCACCTCTTCCAAACCAAAGCCGAAAAGGACCAATCGAGTAATTTCACGACCACCTGCAGCAATGGCTGCGGCCTTCAAAGCAGAACCGGAGCACGTCACTGCGCTCAAGGCGGGGACATCTCCTTCACATGGAATCACGATCGATATTCCGGGACTGGAGAACAGCAGTCATCCACCAATACTCCGATACGTGTAACAGTTCCCTCCTATCTATGGAGCTTTGACTTCTACAGGTTCTCGAAGCTGACAATGGTACAATTGACTCCAGATCGAGTCCAGCTTATAGTAGTCCGTTACGACACCATCACAGAAACCATTCGAAACCGCGCCAGGTCAAAGAGACGCTGCATGCGCGCTCGGAGTACATGAACAGCGAAGACGATGGGGGAGCCATACATCGTATCAATCAGTATGTTATCAAGCAGGAAATTGGTAGAGGCTCGTTTGGTGCGGTGCATTTGGCTGTCGATCAACACGGCCAGGAATACGTAAGGCGACCCATGACAGCCAGTGCTTAACAGGAATCGTGAAAGCAGCTCAAGAGATCCGGTATAGCTCTGTGCTAACGGACCACTGCGTAGGCGGTCAAAGAGTTTTCCAAGTCAAGGTTAAGGAAGCGCGCGCAGTCCCATATATTACGTCGGCCACATGCACCACGACGGGCCGGCCATCTCGCTGCTGGACTCGGCATGAATTCGCCATTATTCAGGCATTCAGCGTCAGATGTACACGAGGGCGAGGAAGGAGGCAATTCGCTGTACCTGATCAAGGAAGAAATTGCCATCATGAAGAAGCTCAACCACCAAAACCTAGTGTCGCTGATCGAGGTGCTGGACGACCCGAGCGAGGACTCCTTGTACATGGTGCTAGAATATTGCAAAAAGGGTGTCGTTATGAATGTCGGGGTCGACGACAGAGCGGATCCTTATGATGATGATGACTGTCGCTGTTGGTTTCGCGATTTGATACTAGGGATCGAGTACCTACACGCTCAAGGAGTCGTGCATCGTGACATTAAGCCCGACAATCTGCTGTTGACCGAGGACGATGTGCTTAAGATCGTCGACTTCGGAGTCTCGGAAATGTTCTCCAAAGAGTCCGAGATGAAGACGGCTAAATCGGCTGGTTCGCCGGCATTTCTGCCGCCAGAATTATGTGTTGCGAAGCACGGTGATATTTCGGGAAAAGCGGCAGATATCTGGTCTATGGGCGTGACGCTATACTGCTTGCGTTACGGCAGAATACCGTTTGAAAAGACTGGAGTGCTGGAGCTTTACGAATCTATCAGAAATGACGATGTACGATTGAACGCAGATAGCGGGGAAGACTTCAACGATCTCATACGGAAAATACTGGAGAAGGACCCAACGAAGCGGATCCAGATGACAGAACTACGGGTTAGCAGTTTAGCTGATCTTACATGTGCAAGACGCCAGGTCGCTGACAGGTCAAAGGAACATCCATGGGTCACCCGAGGCGGCGCAGACCCTCTGTTATCTGCGAAAGAGAACACAGCGAACCTGATCGAGCCGCCGACAGAAGCAGAATTGAGGGAAGCCATAACCAGCAATCTCAGTAATCTCCTTGTCGTCGTAAGTCAGCCTTGGCCCCGCATCCGGCCGCACTAATAAGAGCGTCTGCGAAAGATGAAAGCAGTCAAGAAATTCAAACGACTCCTCGCCATTAAACGTCCCGAAATTATAGAAGACATCCTCGGCGAACACGCACACATTGTCCAACCACCCCTATCCATGCTCTCACCCGACGCAAGCCCCATCCCCCGCCGTTCCCGAAGCATGGATTCGGATGATCGCCGACCAATGGAGAAGGAACTGGCGATCGAGGGCGTCCATCACGATATTGATCTGAAAGACTTCAATGTAACGGCTAAACCATGGTCGCGGAGTGATCAGGAAGACCCACAGCGCCAACACCCTGCTACCAGCGAAGCGCTCAATCCAGGGACCCGCCACCACCACGACTCTCCAATCCATGACCCCGCTCACCCAACCCGCAGCAGCACATCCTCCTCCGCGCACGGCAAAGGCCACGCCCACAACCCCCTCTCTGATTTCCTCATCCTAGCCGTCGGTCCCGGCGGCAACGTCGGTCCTGACAACAATCAGGACACGGGCAACGGCGACGATGATGCCGATCCCCCACCACCACCCGACCCTCCCATCGTCAGCGAATCTCCTCCCGCAGCCGACATCGAAATCTACGAAATCGCATACCACAGTGAAGTGGAGCGGATCCGGCGAATGCACGGGGAAGAGACTACCACGTTTTTGACCAGGCACATCGAGGGTTCTGGCGCAGGGAACACGCCGCGAGAGGGAGACGACGAAAAAGGCGACAAGAGTGCTGGTTCGCGGGGTGGTGGAGGTAGACTGGCGAAAGCATTGCAGTTGGTGCGGGAGACGGAAATGAGGAAGGAAAACTGCAGGCAGGAGACGGAGGAGGAGGGTGAGAAAAAATGAGGCCTTGCTGTGCTTGATTACTCATTCCGCCTCTCGCTCGTCACCGGCGCATAAAAATTGGGCCAGCAGCTGGTGATGAAAGGCGCACTGGGTTGTTGATTTAGATCCGGATCTGGACCATTCGGAAGATAGATCGGACTTCTATACTTCTTCGATAATATCTGCGTGAGAGTGCCGGGCCATGACGGTGCCGTGGATGGGAACGTGAGTAGGTAATGGGGTTTCGGCTTGTGAACGTCAGAGCGAATTGGAGAACAGTACAGCTGAAAGATCAATATGGGCATCGTCGCATAGAGGAGATCGCTGAGGGAGCACGGCGTTGGAGGCGAAGGTAGCTAGCTAGGCTTGTGGGCTCGAGAAAAAATGAGAAATATCCGCGCACGGCTTGGATGTTGGCACGGTAGCTTTGAATATAAAAATCTTCATAACTGGTCTTGAAATAGTTATTGCGGTGGATATCGGTGAAATTTGCTCTTCGGCGTTTCCGAAGGCAAAATTACTAGATTCAGCCTCTGTGGACTACTGTGACCGGAATGCGCAGTCGTAAGTGTCCCGGTTCAATCTCTAGCAGTGTTGCTAAGTTAAGTTAAGTTCCAGCACGCCTGCAGACACGCATAAAGCGTCTTCTTCGGATCTATCGAAATAATCAAGACCTCCAAACTCCAACCATGTCTCTCTCCGAGCCATCCATATGACTGTAAACCAAACCCTTTGGTCTCTCTAACCCCACCATCCACCCTCTACACTTACGCGCCGCGCCCCGGAACGCCAAACATGCCACAGACCGCAATCCATACAATATCATAGACCCAACTCCAAAGTAGCTACTCAAAAGATGCCCATCCTGCCCCAGCCCTCTAGCCGCGGGTTGATGACGATCTGATACGGGAACGGATTAGTCTCGCTCGTGGTGATGGGCGGTATATGATCCCTATCGCGATTAACGATAGTCACGATCTTCATCGCCGTCTTCTGCAGCGTTGTCTCCATCGCCTTGCGCACTTTCGCGCGCTCTGCAGCCACCGAGCCCCGAGTCGTCAGCCAAACTCTCCCTTCCACGTGGCGACTAATATTCCGCGGACGAAGAGAAGAGAAGGAGAGGATCATGTAATTACCGGCCTCGGTCCTAGGCGTCGCGAGCGTGATCTCCAGCATCCACACCTCCCAACACACCTCCTCTTCGGCCTTGCCGCCGCCGAACCAACCGAGACCGCCACGCCGCCGCTTCTTCTCGAAAAACTGCACCGCGATCTGCCCGCGCAGGCTGCTGTTCGGGGACGTGGTGGACGAGAGCTGCCGGATCAGCGCGGTGGTGCGCGTGTCGATCAGGGTCTCGAGCTCGACGTCGGTGATGGTGGGGAGGGTGAGGTCGAGGACTTCGATGGAGGAGGGGCGGATGGAGGGGAAGTAGCGGTGGAAGAAGATGGTGTGGAGGATGCCTGGCGGTTGGGCGGGAGGTTAGCTATGGTTTGAAAAGTAGTGGATGTAGCGGGCGTGCCTTTGATGATGTCTTTGACGCAGGTGGGGTCCGCGAACACTTCGAGGATGTACTCTGGAGGCCTGCGCTGCTCCATGATGAGGGTAGTTTACGTGTCGGAGTGTTCGCCTGCGAGGGCAGACACAACGAAGTGTTTGAGATATAGCAGTGCAGTCGTCGAATCAGCTCTGAGCGTGGAGGACAATGAGATGTTGAGAAGCACAACGAATCATTTTGCGACATGTGCCCCTCCACCCACACCCCACACCCCACCATATACAATATACAGATGATCATACGTGCCAAGTGTGCAACTTTATGACCGGGCTACTGAGCCGAGGGACATGTGGATCGAATACTTGGCTGAGTTGGCTCCTTCACATATAAGGTATCTGAGACCTTACAACGACGACGGGCAACATGAAATGAGATTGTTTTGAGGTACCGACTACTGTACGACATGATATCTGCCACTCGGAAGTGGCTTCGGCGCAATCGATCGAGCTTCGCAATAGGATTGGGCGTACTGGGAGTGGGCTACGTAGCAACACAGTATGTGCTATCCAAGATTAGGGAAGCAGGAGAACGGATGAGCAATGATCGTATAGCCAAGGACAAGTAAGCATGCCAGACCTTCGTTGCACGTTGCGTTACAGCTGGCTCATGGCACAAAATCAGCCTTCGCCGACGGTTCCAACAGAATCAAGATGACTGTACCTTTACTGTCCTGGCATTGCTCCCCACCGCAACAGAAAACATACTCGAAGCGTTACCGGTGGAGAACATCACACACGAACTGCAGCAGAAGAAGGCGGAACGGTTATCAAAGAGCCAGGCGACGTCGGAGATAGCTCCTTCCCAGCAAAGCTCAGGGCCGCCGAGCGTTGCCGACGACGACGGGAAGAGCCTTGCCAGCTTTCAGAGCGGGAGCTATGTTCATGCCAGTCAGATGGGAAGCTCAACCCTGGGCAATGGAGAGTCGGGAACGGAACGGCCCCGGAAGACTAAGGCGCAGCTGTGGAACGAGCTCAAAATCAATTGTATTTTGCCATTGACCTCACTTCACGTTCGAGTGACTGACCGTACTATCAGCGATAACACGATCCGTCACACTTATATATACCCTATCATTACTCACCCTTCTTACACGCATCCAACTCAACCTCCTCGGTCGCCGTAATTACCTCTCCAGTGTTGTGTCGTTAGCGTCACATCCCCCCAACGAATCGACTATCAGTCTCGAAAACCATGATGATGATAACATTGGACAGTCATATGGCAATGACTTCGAGACCAATCGACGATACTTGACCTTTAGCTGGTGGCTGCTTCACCGTGGCTGGAAGGAGATTATGAAAAAGGTCGAAGTAGCCGTGACGAAGTCTTTTGGGCCGTTGGACCCTCGAGAGGACATCACCCTCGAACGGCTTTCGGAGCTAACACTAGAAGTGCGAAAGGAAATCGAAGGAGCTACGGAAGAGGAAAGGAGGTATATCACCATACACCTCTTTCAAACCAACCCATACTCACAAACCGCAGAACGAGCAAATGGCTCCCCTACCTTCTCCCAGCGCGCGAAGATGAAGAATTCGTCCTACAAGAGTCCGGCATGTCCGCCTCCCCACCACCAACCGCCACCACCCCACCCAACAATCCAACCCCCACCCCCCTCCGCCGCCTCCTCGACGAAACCTCCGACCTAATCGACTCCCCCCCCTTCACCCACGTCCTCACCAAGCTCCTCGACGCCGCCTTCTCCACCCTCATCGACGTCAAAACCGCCACCCAAGCCTTCAAACTTCCCCTCCCACCCACCACCACCACCACAA
>JAABUJ010001601.1_pt1 | contig 32274 bp, 30 predicted proteins | sample 5559131 | NCBI WGS metagenome assembly JAABUJ01 (sample SAMN10711875, study PRJNA513366) | rock metagenome | isolation source: Antarctica rocks | place: Antarctica: Victoria Land, Mt New Zealand nord | collected 2016-01-07
CAACCGTCATGCCAGCCTCCACCATCATGGAAGCAAAGCGAGGCACACCCCGCCAAGCCGCTCCTACTCACGTTTGAGTCAGAGCGGACAGCCGTTGGTATTACATGCCTTTCAATTATCATCTTGCGGTCAGGAAGATCAAAGACAAGTTGATCAAATCGCTTTTCAGTATAATTGCGGATTTTATACTCGTCGAGTTTTCCAGTGACGGATCATCTCGCGGCTGCGAGGCTTCCTGACCCATCGAAGGAAGGTTAGGAGCCGATATCAGTAATGAATGTCAACCCTACGATGTTGCGACGAAGCATTGGGAACCCCCTTTGGGTAGAGTGCTAAATCTAATCATTTTCCATAACCCCGTCACCTTCTTCCCGAGGTCACAGGCAATCACGACAACGTTCTCTCCCAATCCAGCGAGGTTTTCGGATAGATCAGCCGGCATCAAACCACGTGCGACGGCCGCAAATCGCATGCCGCCGCGCTCGCCGCCGTCTCCACCTGGATGGTCGCATGCCCGATCCGGAACCGCTCCTGCAACAAAACACACGCCTGCCGCACCAAATCCGCCGGCTCGTGCCCGTCCGTGACGAGATGCGCTGTCAACGCGGTTTCGGTCGTGCTCAGCGCCCAGACGTGCAGGTCGTGGACCTCGACGATGCCGGACAGGCCCGACAGCGCCGTTTCGACGTGTGGGAGGTGGATGCCGCCGGGGACGGCGTCCAGCGCGAGGTTGGTGGAATCGCGCAGCAGGCCCCAGGTCGCGGCGACGATTACCGCCACGATGGCCAGGCTCGTCGCCGGGTCGACCCAGCTCCAGCCGGTGGCGAGGATCAGCAGCCCGGCCCCGACCACGCCCGCGGACACCACCGCGTCGGACGCCATGTGCAGGAATGCGCCGCGGACGTTCAAATCGCCCTTGCGCCCGCGCAGGAACAGCAGCGCCGTCGCGCCGTTGATGACGATGCCCAGCCCCGCCACCCACATCACCGTCCGGCCCGCAACCGGCGGCGCATCGCCGATGCGGCGGATCGCTTCGATCGCGATAGCGCCGCAGCCGAGCAGCAGCACGACGGCGTTAGCGAGCGAGGCCAGTATGGTGCTGCGGCCCCAGCCGTAGGTGCGGGCCTGGCTCGGTCCCCGCCGGGCGAGGATCGCGGCGCCCCAGGCGATCAGCAGGCCCAGCACGTCGCCGAAATTGTGCACGGCGTCGGCCAGCAGTGCCACGGAGTGCGCGGCGAGGCCGTAGAACACCTGGGCGGCGACGAAGGCGGCGTTCAGCGCGGTCCCGATGGCGAACGCCCCGCCGAACGAGGCCGGCGCGTGGCTATGTCCGTGGCCCTCGTGATGATCGTGATCGTGGGCCATGGCGTCGCTCCGTGGTTCTACTGGAAGTACCTTAGCGCGAACGCGATCCGGCCGCCGCCCGCGCCCACCGAGAACATCGCATCGGCGAAGCTGGGCGGCCCGAAGCGCATCGGCGCGTCGTTGGAGAAGCCGATGCCCTCCCGTGGGATGCCAAAAAAGGTCCGGTCGATCTTGCCGTTGCCGTTCTCGTCATGGAAGGCCTGCGCCGCGTAGGCACCGGGCGGGACGCCGGCGATGTGGACAATCACCTCGCCGGGTCGCGCCGGGGCGTGGCCGCGATAGGCGCAGGTTTCCTGGAGGAAGGTGGCCTTATCGCAAACCGCGACGCGGACATTGCCCTTGGCGGAGCGGACGTTGCCGACGACCACGTCCAACCCGCCGGGCTCCGCGGCGGCGGGAAGGACGATGGCAGCGGCGAGCAGGCAGGCGCGGATCATTGGGCCGGGTAGGCGCGCCCGCGCCACGTCGCGGGCCGACCGCGCAGGCTCCGCACCAGCGCCGCCCACTGCACGATCAGCAGCGCCAGGACGCCCACCGGGTGCAGCAGCGCGCTGATAGAGGGTTGCCGGAACCGCTCCGCGAGCACGAGGCGCAGGCCGATCGACAGCACCAGCGCCAGCATGGCCTGCGGGCTAGGCGATAGCAGCACTAGCGGCAGCGGCAGGATATGGCCGCCCGCCAGCACCCCGGTCCAGAACGGCAGGGCGACCGGCTTGGCCATCCCCTCGGTCGCGTTCTTGGTCAACCCTTCCCATAGTGTTCCCGCAGCGTCGTACATCCGGCACTCCGCCAACCGGGTCGCGTCGAACAGCCCGGTCATGCTGCCGGCACGGCGGAACGCGCGGGGCAGGGTGATCCCGTCGTGCAGCGACGCCTGGATCGCTGTGTGCCCGCCCGCGCGGACATAGGCATCCCGGCGAGCGATAAACAGCTGCCCACACCCGGCGCCGAGCCCCGGCGACAGCGACCACCGCATTTGCGCCATCGGCAGGTAGCCGAGCAGCAGGAAGTGGATCAGCGGTATCAGCAGCCGCTCTGACCACGTCACCACGCGCTGCTGGGGGAAACCGCTGGCCAGCCCTATATCGTGGCGCTGCATGTAGCCGACCATCCGGCACAGCGCGTCGGGGGCCAAGCGGACATCGGCATCGACGAACACCATCAACTCGTGCCGTGCCTGGCGGGCAAGTGCCGCGCAGGCGTGCTGTTTGCCCGACCAACCCGGCGGGAGGGCGTCACCTTCCGCTACCCGCAACCGCGGGTCGGCCATGGCGCGCAGAATGTCGGGCGTGGCGTCGGTAGAACCGTCGTCCAGCACGACCAGGTCGATCTCGACGCCGTGGTTGGCCAGGATGCACGCGACCGCATCCGCAATGTTGGCAGCCTCGTTGCGCGCCGGCAGCAGCACCGAGACGGGCACGACGGTGCCGGCTGGGGCAGGGGTGCGATACAAAGCAAGGTTCCAGAGCGCGAGAAAGAACGGCACCGCTGCCAAACCCAGCGCAATAAACCCCAGCATCAAGCTCCTCGAGTCTTCTCCCTCTCCCGTTGGCGGGAGAGGGCCGGGGTGAGGGTGGATGGCAGTTCGAACGCGGGTTTCTGCTTTTGGGAAGCATCCCCTTCACCTAACCCTCTCCCGTTAGCGGAAGAGGGCTTCAGAACGCCGGTCGCCTCGGCGCCTTGATGGGTTGGATCGAACCGCTGTCCCGCCAACGCCGCGCGAACCCGGCGGTACACATCGTAAATCCCACCGACCCCAGCCGCGCCGCGCACCACAGGTTGGAACAAGCCTGGATCGCGCGTCATCGACTCGGTCGCCAGCGCGTCCATCGTGCGGGTCAACCCGGCTTCCAAAACCGCCATCCATTCCGCTACGCTGCGGTCCCGCGCCGTCTCGATTGGCGGCCCGAAGCGCACCAGCACTTCCGGCTTGCTTTCATTCCAAAACGTGTACTCGATCGCGAGCGGCAGGATGGTCGCATCCGGCACCCGGCGCGCAAGATGGGCGATGCCGGGACGCAGCACGATTGGCCGCGCGCGGATATCGGTGAACGCGCCCTCGCCGGTGATCCAGAACATTGCCGCTGCGTCGGCCAGCACGCGCAAGCTGGTGCGCAGGAAATGAGCCGCGCCGCGAGCGGAGTCTTGCTCCACCCCGAACACGCCCATGCGGCGCAGCACGCCGTATTTGCCCAGGGCCGCCTTGTCCATCGGACCGAACCCGGCGCGCCCTGGAAACAGCTTGGTGTTCAGGACGATGTACAGCGCCGGGTCGTACCAGGACGAATGGTTGGAATAAACGATCAACGGCCCGGACGACACGGCGGGGACGCCGCTCCGGGACAGCCGCACCCCGTGGAACCTGCGATAGAAGTACCACCGCAAGTAATAGCCAAATAGCCAGAACAGCGTCCTTGACCGCGCCGCAAGCGGGTCCGCCTCCGTCATTTCAAGCGGACAGCGGCGCGGCGTTGGACGCGAGGTCCCGGTCCAGGCTGTCGGCCGCGATCCAGCCGGACATCAGCACCATCGGCATTCCCGGCCCAGGATGCGCGGCGCCTCCCGCCAGATACAACCCGCCCAAATCCCGCGAACGGTTGCCCGGCTTGAACGCGCCGAAGAACCGGCCGTGGCTGGCCAGGCCATAGATCGCCCCGTTCAACACCCGGTAGCGCTCATGAATGTCGGCCGGCGTCAGCGTGCGCTCGAACACGATACGGTCCTCGATGTCGGTCAGCCCCGCCGTGCGCTTCAGCTTATCCAGGATCACCTGACGGTAGCCCGGCAGCATCCGCGACCAGTCGTGGTGCGGGCGGAGGTATGGCGTGTGCACCAGCACATACAGCGCCTCGCCGCCCGGGGGCGCCACGCCGGGCTCGGTGCGGGACGGCGCCGCGATGTAGCAGGTCGGGTCCGGCGCCGGCTCGCCCTTGTCGTAGATCCAGTCGAACTCCTCCTCCGGGTCGCGCGAGAACACGAAGTCGTGATGCAGCAGGTGGTCGTAGGCGCGGTCCAGGCCGAGATACAGCACGACGCCGGAACACGCCGGTTCCCGCTTCCAACGCTTGCCGAAGCTGCGCGCCGCGTCGCCGCCGACCAGTTCCCGGTAGGTGCGGACGCTGTCCATGTTGGACACCACCGACGAGAGCGGCACGGCCTCGCCCGCCTCCGTCACCACGCCCGTCACCTGGCCCCGCTCGCTCGTGATGCTTTTCACGCCGCAACCGAGGCGAATGTCCACGCCCAGCTCCTCCGCCAGGCGCTGCAGCGCCGTCGGCACCGCGCGGGTACCGCCCATCGGATACCAGATGCCGCCCTCGGTCTGCATGTGGGCGATGCTGCACAGCACCGCCGGCGACCCATACGGCGACGAGCCGACATACTGCACGAAATGGTCCAGCATCTGCGCCACCCGCGGGTCGGGCACGCGCTTGCGGATCTGGCGCGCGACGGTGGAGCCCATGCGCAGGCTCAGCACGTCCTTCAACGTCGCCAGGTCCATGTTCTGCTTGAGGTCCATCGTGTCGCGGATGTCCTCGACCGACCGCCAGAAGAAGAATTTCTGGCTGACCTCGTGCAGCTTCTCGCTGAGCGCCATGAAATCGCGGTGGCCTGCGCTGTTGCCGGGGCTGAACTTATCCAGGGTCGCCATCATGCGCGACGTGTCCTCCGACAGGTCCAGCACGGCCCCGTCGTCGAAGAAGCAGCGCCACTGCGGCTCCAGCCGGCGCATGTCTAGGGTCGCGTCCATGCTGCGGCCCGCTTCGGCGAAGATGCGCTGCAGCACGGCGGGCACCGTCAGGATGGTCGGCCCCATGTCGAACCGGAAACCCTCCTCCTCCAGCACGGCCGCCTTGCCGCCGAGCCAGTCGTTCTTCTCGAACAGCACCACGCGATGCCCGCGGGCCGCCAGCGTGCACGCTGCTGCCAAGCCGCCGAGGCCGCTGCCGATAACGCCGATAGGGTCGAGCTTGCTCACGATAGCGCCTCTGCGATCACCGGTTCGTAGTGAGGGGCCGACATGGCCGATTGCGGCGCCCAGCTGGAGGCGGACAGCCCGAGATCGTCGGCCATCAGCCGCGCCGTGATGCGCGCGCTCTCGAAGATGACCGGCAGGCCGCTGCCCGGATGGGTGCCGCCGCCGACGAGGTACACGCCGTCGAGGTCCTCGAAGCGGTTGCGCGGGCGCAGATGCAGCATCTGCCGCAGCGAGTGCGCCAGGTTGAACGTGGCGCCCCGGTACACGTCGAGGTCGGCCTCCCAATCCACGGGGGTCATCACCTTCTCGAATACGATCCGCCGCTCGATGTCACGGACGCCCAATCGTTCCAGTCGCTTCAACGTCATCGCGCGGAAACGGGACGTCTGCGCGGCCCAGTCCACCCCGCCCTTGACCCGGTTGCCCACGGGCACAAGCACATACAAAGTCGAATGGCCACGCGGCGCCAGGTCCGGGTCAGTGACGCAGGCGTTCTGGACATAGAACGACGGCTCGCCGGGCGGTACGCGTCCCGCTTCGATCTCGGCCACATTCTGCCGGTAACTCTCCGACAGATAGATCGTGTGATGCGCCAATTCCCCAAGATCGCCTTCGATGCCGAGATACATCATGAATGTGGAGCAGGAGAACTTCTTGGTCGCGAGCTTCCGATCGGTCCAGCGGCGGCGCAACGCGTCTGGCACCAGGGTCGTCATGGTCTGCGCGAAATCGGCGTTGATCACCAGCGCGTCGAAGCGCTGCGACCCGGCGTCGGTGCGCACACCCACCGCCCGGCGCCCCTCGAACAAAATCTCCCGCACCGGCTCTTCCAGCTCGATCCGGGCACCCAAATCCTCGGCCACCCGCGCCATCGCCGACATCACCGCGCCGCAACCGCCACGTGGGTGATAGACGCCGTACTCGTATTCCATGAACGAGAGGATGGTGAACAGGCTCGGGCAGCGGAACGGCGACATGCCAAGGTACTTGGACTGGAACGAGAAGGCCAGCCGGACCCGCTCGTCCTTGAAATAGGTGGCCAGGTCGGAGTCGACCGTCCGGTGGGGCCGCATCATCTTGAGCGAACGCAGCACGTCCGGACGCAGCAGGTCGCGCGCGCTGTGGAACGGAGACTCGAGGATCGGCCGGAACGCGGCGAGCTTGGCCCGGTTGTCCGCCATGAAGCGCGGCAATTGCGCGGCATCCTCGGGCGAGATGTGCGCGACCGCCTCGGCCAGCCGGGTCATGTCGGGGCTGGCCATGATCTCGCCGCCTGCCTCGAAAATCAGCCGGTACTGCGGGTCAAGCCGGATCAGGTCGACCTCGGCGTCGAGGTCGCGTCCACAGGCGGTGAAGATGTCAGCGAGCACGCGCGGATACAGGAAGAACGTGGGCCCCATGTCGAAGCGGAACCGGCCGGCGGGGCTTGGCGCCTCAATCGTCGCGGAGCGCCCGCCTACCCGGCCATGACGCTCGAACACCGTCACGTCGACGCCGGCGCGCGCCAGCAGCATCGCCGCCGCCAGCCCGCCCGGCCCGGCGCCAACGATCCCGACCCGGCGTGTCAAATCATGGCCCCGGGTTGAATTGGCGAGGCGGCACAGGCGAAAATATCTTGCATCGGTCGACCCTATCTCTTCCGTTCCCATTGGAACAGCCGCCCTGAGTTAGGGTTGCCGACGCCCTTGTCACCGTCCGGTCGCATGGAACTCGCTCGCTCGGTCGCGCTGCTGCATGCTGCCGCGGCGCAACACCGAGGATGAGATGCCGGAATCCAGCCTATCGCTTGACCCCGGCGCACGTGTCGCCCTGCTGGATGCGGTAACGGCGCTGGAGGAAGAGGCCATCGATCTTCTGTCCGCGTTGGTGCGCCATCGCAGCGTATTGGGCGAGGAGCATGGCGCGCTGGACACGATGCACGCGGCCTTCGAGGGGCTCGGCCTGCCGGCGCGGCGCGTGGAGGTCGACGTGGAAGCGCTGGGCGATAAGCCGGGCTTCTCGCCGCCGCTGATGTCCTACGCCGGGCGCGAGAACGTCATTGCGGTCAGCGAGCCGCGCGTCGGGGGCGGCCGGAGCCTGTTGCTGCAGGGCCACGTCGACGTCGTGCCGGAGGGCGCCGCCGATCTGTGGGCCACCCCACCGTTCGAACCTGCGATCCGTGACGGGCGCATGTACGGGCGTGGCGCCGGGGACATGAAAGCCGGGCTGGCCAGCATCGTCATGGCCGTCCGCGCCTTGCGTCTGGCCGGCCTGCGCCCTGCGGCGTCCTTGCAGCTCGCGGCGGTGATCGAGGAGGAGTGCACCGGCAACGGCGCCCTGGCCGTGATGCACGCGCTGCCGTTGCCCGACGCCTGCCTGATCCCGGAACCCGGTCCCGGATATCCGGCGCTGTATGTGGCGGAGGTCGGCGTCGTCTGGGCGTGGGTCACCGTCACCGGCCGTCCAGCCCACGTGCGCGAGATGCACGCCGGGGTCAACGCGATCGAGGCCGCGTTCGTGCTGGCGGAGTCGTTCCGTGCCTACGAGGCCGAAATGAACCGGGGCGAGCGCCGCCACGCCGCCTTCGCCGCCGACAACCACCCGGTGAACGTGAACTTCGGCACGATCGAGGGTGGCGAGTGGACCAGCTCCGTTGCGACGCGGGCACGGATCAGCATGCGGGTCGGCCTGATGCCGGGCCACTCGTGCCACGCGGTCCGGCGCGAGATCGAGGCGCTGGTGGTCAAGGCGGCCGATGACCCCCGATTGGCGGGCGCGCGGCTGGAGGTCGCGTTCCGCGGCTTCATGGCGGACGGTGCGGTATTCCCGGCCGACCAACCGATCGCCCAGGCGGTCACCATGCACCACCGCGCCGTAACGGGCCATGGCCTTCGCCCTTACGCGGCCCCTGGGCTGACGGACGCACGGTTCTACACGCTGTACGGTGGCGTGCAGGCGACGTGTTACGGCCCGGACGCGGAGAACATCCACGGCATCGACGAGAGCGTCGGCCTCGCCTGCATGCACGACGTCACGCGCGTGCTGGCGTTGACCATCGCCGGTTGGTGCGGGGTCGAGCCGGCGTAGTCAGCGGGAGCGGCGCAACTCGCGGGCGCAGATCATGTCCAGGATCGTGACGCCGGCAACGGCCGCGAGCGCCAGGACGACGTTGCCGCGATGCGGATTGTTCCGCGACAGCGCGCTGCCGAGGATGGCGAGATTCAGGCCATCGCCGCCGACGCGGGCCCAAAGCCAAGTTGGATTGGCCGGGTCTGCCAGGATCGCCGCGCCTGCCCCCACCTCACGCGCGCCGAAGCCGCGTAGCAGCCCCGTCCGCTCCTCCATCCCAAGCGCGCGGCCGAGTGCCCTGCCGTATAGCAATTCGATCACCCCAAGCCCGATGCTGAACCAGCCAAGAGCGCGGGAGAGTTTAAGCGTGGCCACCATGATCGCGCCTCCGAAGATTGCAGGTTGCCAACGCAGCCGCTTCGACGAGGTTTGTCCTCGCCCTTGCTTCTCCCTCCCCCCCCGCCCCGCCCGCGGTGCGGGGGCGTGACTGGGTTCTCCCTCGTGACCACCACCAATCCCGCGGCAGGCGCTCGCAGACGCGCCGTGTTGACCCCATAGTCATGCTGTAGCGTCGATATGCGCCAGCGATACTCGGCTCGACGGGTGAGGCAGAAAACGCTACACTTACAGGCCTTTGTTTAGCATATGTTATAGGTTCTTACCGATGCGCGTTCCGATTGCCTCACTCGCGGTCATCTTGTCTGGGACAGCAGGCGCGTTGGCGCAGCCGGCCCATACCACACGGGATGCTTATGCTTGCGTCGATCCCAATGCGGTGCGGGCGCTCAGCAACACCGCTGAGCCTCGCCGCTACGATCGCGACTGGGTCAACTACGTCGTGAGGAAAGGCAATTGCGGCACGCTGCCGGCGGGCACGGCGGTCAACAAGTCCGGGATTTCGAACGAACTCTCGAGTGTCCAGGTCAACACGCAGGGGCAATCGGCACAGCTCTACATCCAGGGAACCAACCTGAACCTTGACCCTGCTCAAACGCCTTCAGACCCGCCGCCGAGCCCCGTCGCTGCCATTCCTGATCCGATTCCCGACCCCGCTCCCAGCTCCAATGCCGCCCCGGAGTCCGGCGATGATCTTGCCAAGCTTGTCGATAAGCTGCGCGTCGAGCCTCGCCATCAGCGTTCGTCTTGGAAGTTCACTCGCCTAGACCGGGGAGCGGGCTGCCAGATCGACGGGTTCACCAAGCCAGGTCACACCGTCATCGTAGCCTCAGCAGAGCATCCTGGCGTAGTGCGGCTGGTGCTGCAGAAAACCTCCTGGCGCATTCCGGCCAGCACGCCGGTCAGCGCCTCGATTTCATTTTCGGACAACGGCAGCATTCCGTTGACCGGTACCGGGGACGGCACTGAGATTACGTTCGATTTGACCGAAGCCACGCTGAAACCGTGGCTGCACGGCTTCACGACCAGTCCAACCGGCAAGGTTAGCTTCACGAGTGGCAACGAACCGGCTTGGAAGCTCGATCTGTCGGGCACGCCGGTCATTGTGAATACTCTTCGGAAGTGCGTCGTCGACGCCAAGTTGGACGTGCCGCCGCCTTTGGCCGACCTGCCAACGCAGCCCTTCAGCGTGTCGAACGGCCCAACCCAGCCCTTCGGTGTGCCCAATCCTGTCAAACCTGACACTTCTCCGCCGGCAAAGGATGCGGAATTCGCCCTCAATGCGCCGCCAGCTCCGCCGCGGCCTGTCGCGATGCCACCGCCGGCCCGCATCGCCGCGACTCAACCTGTCGAGGTAGCGCCCCCAGCTCCACCTCTGCCCCCGGCTCCGCCCCCAGCTCCGCCTGCCAAGGCGTCCCCCGCTCCGACGCTCTCGTGGAACGACATTCCGCGCTTGAAGCAGGAGTTCGACTCGAGTGGCGGCACGTTCCGGGGCAATGCCGATCCAGTATTTTCGGGCGAGGGCGTCTTCCTGGGCTTCACGACGGCCGACGCGGCGGAGCAGGGCAAGACGGGCCTGTGGATGGCGATCGTCGACTCTGCCACCGCCACCGAACCGAACGCCTTCTGCCTGTTCACGAGCTATCGCAGCGACCTCGCGCAATTGAAGAAGGGCCAGCCGGTCCGTATCTCCGGCAAAGTCGTCGTGCCGATGGAGGGAAGCATCGCGCTCGAACGCAATTGCTCAGTGACGCCGGGATAGCTCGCCTACACCTGATCGTAGTCGATCGTGACCCGGGCCGTCGTCGGCACGGCTTGGCAGGTCAGCACGAAGCCGGCCATCGTCTCCCACGGCCCTAGCGAGTAGTTGACCAGCATCTCAACCGAGCCTTCCAGGACCCGGGCGCGGCAGGTGCTGCACATGCCGCCCCGGCAGGCGAACGGCAGGTCCATGCCGGCGCGCAGGGCGGCGTCGAGCACGGTTTCGCCCGCCGCCATCCCGATCTCGCGCCGGTTCCCATCCACGATCAGGGCGGCGGCGTGCGCCGGGGCCGCCGGTAAGGCGAGCGCCGGGCGAGGGCGGGGCGCGCCTCCCAAGGCGGACACGAAGCGTTCGACGTGGATGTTCGCAACGCCCAACTCGCGCAGGGTCGCTTCGATCTCCTCCGCCATCGCGGCCGGGCCGCAGACGAACGCATGATCGATCGACGCCACCACCACCATGTGGCGCAGCAGCACGCGCACCTTCGCCGCGTCCAGCCGGCCATCGAGCACAGGCAGGTCCTGCTGCTCCTGGGACAGCATGTGAAGGACGGACAGGCGGTCGAGATGGCGGTCCTTCAGCTCCTCCAGCGCCTCGCGGAACAGCATGCCGGAGGTGCTGCGATTGCCGTAGAACAGGAAGAACCGGCTGTGTTCTTCGCGTGCGAGGATGCCGCGCATGATCGACAGGATTGGCGTGATCCCGGACCCGGCGGCGAACCCGACAAAAACGCGCGCCTGCTCGGGGTCGGTGGCGACGCCGAAGCGCCCCACCGGCGTCATCACGTCCAGCCAATCGCCTTCCGCCAGCGTCCCGGTTGCCCAAGCGGAGAACGCCCCGCCCTCGACGCGCTTGATCGCGATCCGCAGTTCGCCGTCATCCGGCCCGGTGCAGATCGAGTACGACCGGCGCACCTCCTCGCCCTCGATCACTGTCCGCAGCGTCAAATATTGTCCGGCATCGAAACGATAGGCGGCGGCCAGCTCGCAGGGGACGTCGAACGCGATCGACACCGCGTCGGGCGTCTCGCGTCGTAGGTCGGCAACGCGCAGCCGGTGGAAGGCAGGTTTCAGTGACACTTGAAGTAGTCGAACGGCTCCCGGCAGGCCTGGCACTGCCACAGCGCCTTGCAGGACGTGGACCCAAACTCCGCCAGCACCCGCGTGTCGGTGGAGGCGCAGCGCGGGCAGGCGACCACCTCCACGCCAAACAGCGCACGCCGTCCGCCACCCGGTGCGGGCGGTGCGACGCCGTATTCCGTCAGCTTGCGGCGTCCGTGCTCGGTCAGCCAATCCGTCGTCCAGGCGGGGCTCAGCACGGTGCAGACCCGCGCGCCCGCGATGCCGGCGCGCTGCAGGGCGAGGTCGATCTCGACGGCGATCATGTTCATCGCCGGGCAGCCGGAGTAGGTGGGCGTGATCACGACCTCGACGGTGTCGCCCTCGACCGTCACGTCGCGCAGCACGCCGAGGTCGGCGATGGTCAGCATTGGGATTTCCGGATCGACCACGGACGCGGCGGCCTCAAGCGCACGTTCGCGGAGGCTCACCACGACGCGCCGGGGTAGGTGCGGGGCAAATGCTGCATCTGCGCCAGCATCGGCCCGAGATGCTCGGTGTGACGGCCGATGCGGCCGCCGCGGTGCATGAACGTGCCGGTCGGCAATGGCAGGGTTGCCCGGGTCAGCACGGACCGCACGGTGGCGGTCCAGAGGCCGTGCAGCGCCGCAGGATCGGCGGCGACACCGGACCCGACCAGCGCCGTTTCGTCCTCACCAGCGAACATCTCGCCGGTGTAGGGCCACAGCGCGTCCACCGCCGCCTGCGCGCGGCGGTGGCTTTCGGCGGTGCCGTCGCCCAGTCGCACGATCCACTCGGCGGAGTGACGCAGATGGTATGCGCTCTCCTTCTCCGACTTGGCGGCGATCGCGGCGAGCGCCGGGTCGGCGGAGGCCGTCATGGCGCGCCAGTACGGGTCGGCGAAGGCGGAGTAGAAGAACTGCCGCACCATCGTCGCAGCGAAATCGCCGTTCGGCTGCTCGGCCAGCAGCAGGTTGCGGTACTGCGACGCGTCGCGCAGGTAGGCGTAACCGTCCTCGGTGTTGCCGGCCGCTTCAACGTCCGCGGCGGTGACATACAGCGAGCGCGCCTGGCCGATCAGGTCCAACCCGATGTTGGCCAGCGCCATGTCCTGCTCGAGGGTCGGCGCATGGCCGCACCACTCGGATAGGTGGTGCCCCAGCACCAGCGCGTCGTCGGCCCGGCGCAGGACATACAGCACCAGCGGCGTCTCGCGCACCGCGATGGAGGTCGTGGCCATGTCACATATGCCCGATCTCGTCAGGCACCTCGTAGAACGTCGGATGGCGGTAAATCTTGCTTTCGGCGGGTTCGAACAGCATCGCCTTATCGGCCGGGTCGGAGGCGGTGATGGCGGCGGAGGGTACCACCCACACCGACAGTCCCTCGCCGCGGCGGGTGTACACGTCGCGCGCCGCCTGCAGCGCCATGGTCGCGTCGGCGGCGTGGAGGGAGCCGACGTGCTTGTGCGCAAGCCCGTTGCGGCTGCGGATGAACACCTCCCATAAGCCCGTGTCCGGGGTCATGCCGCCACCGCCCGCTTGGCCGCGAACGCCGCCGCAGCCTCGCGCACCCAGGCGCCCTCAGCATGGGCCTGGTTGCGGGCGGCAAGGCGGTCGCGATTGCACGCGCCGTTGCCGGCCAGCACCTGGCGGAACTCCTCCCAGTCGATCTCGCCGTAGTCCCAATGCCCGGCGGCCTCGTCGAAGCGCAGCGCCGGGTCGGGGAGCGTCAGGCCGAGATGGTGGGCTTGCGGCACGGTGGCATCGACGAATTTCTGCCGCAGCTCGTCATTGCTGAACCGCTTGATCTTCCAGCGCGTGGACTGGTCGGAGTGCTGGCTCTCGCCGTCGGGCGGGCCGAACATCATCAGGCACGGCCACCACCACCGGTCCAGCGCGTCCTGCGCCATCGCCCGCTGCTCCGCCGTGCCGCGGCTGAGGGTCAGCATGATCTCGAAACCCTGGCGCTGATGGAAGCTTTCTTCCTTGCAGACGCGGATCATGGCGCGGGCGTAGGGGCCATAGGAGCAGCGGCAAAGCGGAATTTGGTTCATGATCGCCGCGCCGTCGACCAGCCAGCCGATCGCGCCGATGTCGGCCCAGGTCAACGTCGGATAGTTGAAGATGGACGAGTATTTCGCCCTTCCCTCCAGCAACGCATCGACCAGCGCCTCCCGCGAGGTGCCGAGCGTTTCAGCGGCGGCATACAGATAAAGTCCGTGGCCGCATTCGTCCTGCACCTTGGCCAGCAGCGCGGCCTTGCGGCGCAGGCTGGGCGCGCGGGTCAGCCAGGCGCCCTCGGGCAGCTGGCCGACGATCTCGGAATGGGCGTGCTGGCTGATCTGGCGGGTGAGGGTGCGGCGGTACGCGTCCGGCATCCAGTCGTTCGCCTCGATCTTCTCGTCGGCGTCGATGCGGCCCTGGAAGTGGGCGAGCTGGCCAGCATCGCCGAACGGGGCAGCCCCGGCGTCATTGAGTGCCTGCGTGTACATCGCGGTCCTCCCTGGAAGCTTACGGAAAGATTATGTTACATGATGACTGTCGTCAACAAAAATCGGTAACACGTTCTGCTGCTGCGAGCCGGCGCTTGATCCACCCGCATCCCGGCCCTCTCCCGCTGGCGGAGAAGGGAGAACGACGAAGCGCTGCCACAGGTCGAGGCGGGCAGCGGGGAGGGGCCCGCTTTCGGTTCGCGCGTGGGCGTCGAGCCATGCCTCCGAGGCGGGAAGCAGCCGTGGGTAGAGCGTGGCGCAAAGGCGGCAGGCCGCCTCGCCGGGCCAGTTTGGCGGCAGGATGGCAGCTGGCAAAAGCGGGTCTTGCAGCACGATGCGGCGATACTCGTGCACCAGCAGAACGCGTGCGGCAAGGGCGTCGAGGGCGTCGAACCCGGACCATCCCTCCATCGGCCGGAACACCTCCGTGAACTCGGCGTAGGCGGCGGCGACCCGGTCCAGCGGCCAGGTCTGTGCCGCGAGTCGTTGGATGGAGGCGTCGTCAGCCGTCGCATACAGCACGATCGACCCGGCGACCGGCGGTTCCAGCGCCGGGTCGGCGGTGACGAACAGGCCCGGCGCGGCCGCTCCGTATCCAGCGGCGAGAAATTCTGGCCGATGATCCGCATCTGCCAGCACCAGGCGGAACCGGCCATCCCACCGCGGCGCGGGCGGGCCGTAGATGCGGGCCGTGGCGCGGGCGAAGCCGGCGTGCGATTCGTCCAATCGGTAGAAGCTGTTGCGGCCGACCCGCGTCCGCACCAGCCAGCCATCGGCCGTCAGCCGCGACATCGTCGTGCGGACAACGCCGGCGCCGATGCCCAGCGTTTCGAACAGCGTCAGCAAGGTGCCCAGCCAGACCGAACTGCCGCGCGGCACGATGGCATCGCCGAACACCGTCACGACGATCGACCAAGTGCGCGACGGCTCGCGCCGGAGGTGTTGCAGCACGGCAGCGAGCGGGGATGGCGGCATCGTGAGCAGTCCTACAGGCAGCCCTGCGAAAGGGAAGCCTTCTCTCCGGCGGCTGCATGGCATAACTGTGCGCCCCTTTCGAAAGCGACCCGCCCTGATGCCCACGGCATTCTCGTCTTACGACCTCGGACTCGTGTTCGAACCGCGCGCGCTGACCCGCGGCCGCAGCCTGATCTTGATCGGCGCGGTCGACGTGCAGCAAGACGGGGAGAGCCTTCGCGGCGTCGTGGAGGAGTTGAAAAAGCGCTATATCGCCTGGGTGACGCCCCGCGCGGACGGGGAGCGCGTGGGCTTCGATACCCAGTGCACCTGCCACAAGCCCGGTTGCCCGCATCGCGCCGCCACCGCCTTGGCCGCGCTGGAACGCTTTCCGGCCCTCCGCCGACCCGAGCCGAAGGGCCTGTTCGACGCGATGCCGCCTTCGACCACCGACGAGGCGCGCCGGGCGGTGTTCGAGCTGTCGCCCGGCATGCCGCCGCACGCCTGCTTCGTCGCGACGGCGTTGGCGGGCGAGCGCACCGGGCGGCTGACGCCCACCACGCCGCGCGCGCTGACTGCCGACCCGGCCTGCCCCGAAGACGTGAGCGCCCTGGCCGCGCTGCTCGGCGCTGGCGATGCGCGGCGCACGGCGGTGCCGTCCGGCCAGGTCGCGAAATTGATGGCCCTGCTCGGCAAGTCCGGCCGGGGCCGCTGGCATGCCAATGGGCGCAAGCTGGTCCCGGGCGTGGAGCGCATCTTCGAGGCCGACATGCCGCCGAAGCTGCCGCCGAAATCCGCGGTGATCCTGGGCGACGCCGGGCCGTGGTACGTCGATGCGGCCACCGGCGCCGTCGGGCGGGTGCGCCTGCGCCGCCGGGCCGCGGCCGTGCCGGTCAAGCCGCGCCGGGTCGCGGCCGTCGCCGCGGCGCCCACCGAACGCGTCATCGAGGAGCGTCCACCGGCGCCGCTGATGCGCCTGGCCCGGCGGCCTTGCCCGGACGAGAACGGCCGCCCGGCGCTGACCGACACGCTGGCGCTGGCGTTCACCTACGGCAGCGTGGTCGTCGAGCCGGACGACGCCCGCCAGTTCATCCGCATCGAGACCGCGGCCGGGCCGACCTTCCTGCGCCGCGACCCCGACACCGAGGCCGCGGCGTTCGAGATGTTGCGGCAGGACGGGTTCGTGCAGATGCGCGTGCCGGCCGCCGGGTCGGCGAAGGGCACGCGGGTGTTCGCCTTCCACGGGCGGGAAGCGCCGGAAAGCTGGCAGCGCTTCATGGCCGAGCGCATGCCCGCGCTGGAGCTGCAGGGCTGGACCAGCCGGGTCGAAACCGGCTTCGGCCCACGCATGGCGACCGTGGGCAGCCTGTTCGACATGCAGGTGCGGGACGCGGAGGCCGGCGCGTTCTCGCTGGAGTTCGGCATCGAGATCGACGGCGTCCGCCGCCCGCTGCTGCCCATCCTCAGCCGTCTGCTCGACGCCGGGGGCTACGAGGCCGCGACGATCGTGGGCGACGAGCTGGTGACCAGCCTGGACGATGGGCGGGTGGTCAAGCTGCCGGCCGAGCGGATGCGCCGGCTGCTGACGGTGATGACGGACCTGATCGAGGCGTCGCAGCGCATGGCCGACGGCGCGATCGTGCTGCCCGGCGCCGAAGCCGCGGCGGTGGTCGACCTGGAGGACCTGCTCACCACCCGCTGGCAGGACAGCCGCGCGATCGAGGCGGCGGTGGCGCGGGTGCGGGGGGTCGAGGCGATCCCGGCCGCCGCCCTGCCAGCCAGCTTTGCCACGACGTTGCGCCCTTACCAGCAGCACGGCGTCGATTGGCTGCAGCACCTCGCGGCGAATGGGCTGGGCGGCTTCCTGGCCGACGACATGGGGTTGGGCAAGACCGCGCAAACCATCGCCCATATCGCCATCGAGCAGGCAGCCGGCCGGCTTGACCGCCCGGCGCTGATCGTCGTGCCCACCAGCCTGGTGCCGAACTGGACGGCGGAGCTGGCGAAGTTCGCGCCGCACCTGCGCCTGGCGGTGCTGCACGGCATGGACCGCCACGCCCGGCGCAGCCAATTGGACGGGGTGCACGTCGTCATCACGACCTACACCGTGCTCGCCCGCGACCTGGAGGAGATGCGCGACCTGTCCTGGCACGTCGTCGTGCTGGACGAGGCGCAGGCGGTGAAGAACCCCGACGCGAAGGCCACCCGCGCCGTGTGCCAATTGGATGCCCGGCAGCGCATCTGCCTGTCCGGCACCCCGATCGAGAATAACTTGGATGAGCTGTGGTCGCAGTTCGCGTTCCTGATGCCGGGCTTGCTCGGCGATCGGCGCGGCTTCACCAAACGGTTCCGCACGCCGATCGAAAAGGGCGGCGACGAGACGCGCCGGCTGCAATTGGTGCGCCGCATCCGCCCGTTCATCCTGCGCCGCACCAAGGCGGAGGTGGCGACCGAATTGCCGCCCAAGCACACCATCCTGCGCCGCATCACCTTGGCGGCCGACCAGCGTGAACTCTATGACACGATTCGCGGCACGCTATACGATCGTGTGCGCGAGCAGATCGCCGAGCGCAGCCTGGCCCAAAGCCGGATCGTGGTGCTGGATGCTCTGTTGAAGCTGCGCCAGGCGTGCTGCGATCCCCGGCTGGTGAAGCTGGCCTCGGCGCGCGGTGCGGAGTCGTCGAGCAAGCTCGATGATCTGATGGAAATGCTGGGCGAGATGCTGTCCGAAGGCCGGCGTGTACTGCTGTTTTCACAGTTCACCTCCATGCTGGACTTGATCAAGCCCCGTTTGCATGCCGCCGGCATCAAATTCGTGGAACTTCGCGGTGACACGCGGGACCGGGCGGAGCCGGTGCGATCGTTCGAAGCGGGCGAGGTTCCGCTGTTCCTCATCAGCTTGAAGGCGGGCGGACGCGGCCTGAACCTGATCTCGGCCGATACGGTCATCCATTACGACCCGTGGTGGAATCCGGCGGTGGAGGCGCAAGCGTCCGATCGGGCGCATCGGATTGGACAAACCAAATCGGTGTTCGTCTACAAGATGATCGCCGCCGATACTGTGGAGGAGCGGATTTTGGAATTACAGGAGCGCAAGGCCGCTTTGGCTACCATCGCATTCAGTGAGGAAGCAGACACGGTCAAGCTGGAGATGGACGACATCGATTATCTGTTCGGTGGCGACCGCCTTCGCGACGCGGCTTGATCGGTTACGGACGCTACGCACTGGCATCGGTTACAGGTCGATAACTTCGGGTCCGAACGACCAAAGTGGGTCGGAAGCGTGAATCGCAGTCAATTGTACCCGTTTCTTTGCTGTCGTTGCATTTGAGACTTGGCGAATCTGTAAAACAGTGTCAGATGGTTTATTAAGGTCGCGATCATGCGACCTCGGAGAATGTATGATTGTGTCTGAAAGCAATGTAGACCGCGGCGTACTGGGGCTGACTGCCCAGATCGTGTCGGCGCATGTATCGAACAACACGGTAGCTCCGACGAGCTTGCCGGAGCTCATTCAGCAGGTCTTTCACGCTCTGACGACCGCAGGCGTCGAAGCACCGGAGCCTGAGAAGCCCCAACCTGCAGTGCCGGTGAAGAAATCGATCTTCCCGGATTACATCGTGTGCCTCGAAGATGGCAAGAAGCTCAAGATGTTGAAGCGGCATCTTCAGACGTCCTACAACATGACGCCCGATCAATACCGCGAGCGTTGGGGCCTGTCGCACGACTATCCCATGGTAGCGCCAAACTATGCCGAACGACGGTCGGCCTTAGCCAAAAAGATTGGACTCGGCCGCAAGCCGGAAGCCGATCCGGAGGCCGCCGCCCCGAAGCCCGTCAAGCGCACGCGCAAGGCCGCCGCCTGAGTCCTTCCCCGGCAGCCCGCTTGTTGGCTGCCGGGCCGCCGCTGTAGCCTCGTCTCCAATGCAGCGATCAATGCTGCATGGGGGAACTGGGAATGCGAAAAGAACTGTTGATCGCCACTATTTTGACGATCGTGACGTGCGGGATTGCACACGCCGACATCATCGTTTCGATGAACGATAATCATACCGTTCTGGACGCCCAGGCAAACCAGGTCGCGCCTGCGAACGCCAAGCCCGACAATGTCGATTTGATCGACGTCGCCAGCTATCCGCCCCGAATCGTGGCTACGTTCGACGCGCCCGGCAGCGTCGTCGGCCCGCCGCTCGCGGTTTGGGTCGCCCACGATGAAAGTTGGGCCATCCTTACCGCCGCCACCAAGGCCGATCCGCAGGGCAAGTTCGGCATCTCGCCCGATGATCGCGTATCGGTCGTGGACCTTGCCGCCAAGCCGCCCCGCGTGGTCCAGAGCGTCGCCGCCGGCGCTGGCGCCACCGTCGTGCGGGTGTCGCCGGATGGAACGCTTGCGTTGGTCTGCAACCGCACCGAAGGCACGGTGTCGATCTTTTCGGTCAAAGACAAACGGCTGGAGCCAGCAGGCAAGCTGGATTTCGGCAAATTGTCCGGCCCAAGCAGCGTGGTGTTCCTGCATGACGGCCGCACCGCGCTGGTGACGCGCAACTTCGACCACCAGGTAAGCGTGCTGCACATCGACGGCGCTGCAATCACCGTCGATCCGCGCCCGATCACGACGGGGGTGGCGCCCTACACCATGGACATCAACGCTGCCGGCACGCTGGCCGCCGTGTCCAACATGGGGCGTGGCGACGGCGACCTGGACAGCGTGTCGCTGGTCGACCTCACGCAGGCTCCGATGCGCACCGTGGCGACGGTTGGCGTGCCGAGTGGGCCGGAGCCGCTGATGTTCTCCCCCGACGGCAAGTTCCTGGCCGTCGGCTCACAGGAGGGCTCGACCAAGGTGTCGGCGTCGCCGCTGTTCCACGACCACGGCAACCTGCAAATCTTTGCGGTCGATGGGACGCGCCTGACGCCGGTCGCCTCCGCCCCGGTCGGACGTTGGGCCGAAGGGGTGGCGTGGTCGCGCGACGGCCACACGATACTGCTGCAGAACGACTTCGAGCGGACGATTTCGGTGTTCCGCTTCGACGGCAAGCAACTGACGCCGGGCGCGACGCTGATGCCGAGCGGCGGCCCGGTGGCGTTCGGCGCTGCCTGGCCCTAGCCTGGTCGTCGGATCAGGACTCGCAGCCGGGCACCCTGGGCGGCCGGCTGAGCTCCGGCGCCATGATCGCGGCCACCCGGCACGCGCTGCGGCGCTGCGGCCACCGGGTCGGCTGGCGGTGCAGGTTCAGCCGCAGCGTGCCGCCCCCTGCGAGCACCAGCCGCAGCGTGCCCTGCCTGATGGCGCGTTGGTATAGCGGCTCGGGGCCGTCGATGCCGGTCAGGATGCCGCGGCCGACATCGGCGACGCGGGCGCGGTAGTCGGCCGCAAGGTCCGGCGTGTGGGAGTGGTACAGCCCGACGGCGATGTTCCAATTGCCACCCGCCTCGCCCTGCAGCGACCGGAGATAGCGCCCGGCGTAGTCGGCGTTGAGCGCCGGGTCGAACGCCTCCTCCAGCGAGCGGAAGGCGCCGGGATGCAGTTGGAGGTCCACCTGGAGGCAGCCAACATCCATGAAACGCACGCCCTGGGCGAGGCCCTGTTTGGCCCAGGCGACCGCGGCGGCCTCGCTGTCGAGGAACAGCCCGCGCCCGTCCGCATCAATCGTCCAGGGCCAAGCGCGGACATCGCCGGGGGTGTCGATAGGACGGCCGCTTTCGACCTTGGCGATGCTGCCCAGCAGCCCCGTGGGAAGCTGGTATTTCTGCTCGGCTGCGGCGATGGCAGCGGTGCAGAGCGCCGATTGCGCCACCGGCCAGGATTGTGACGCGGCCTGGGCCGATCGCACGAAGGCGCAGCCGAGGACCAGCGTCAGAAACACGGCGTGCATGACGGGCGGCATACCATAATCCTCCGCCGGTTGGCCGCAGCTGGCGACGACGCTGTCCGAGGTCGTCGTAGCGCGCTACTTGACCGAGGAGAACGCTGTCGGTTGCAGGATCATGTTCACGATATGGCCGACGATTGGCCCGTCAGCCTCGGTCCCGGCGCGGGCCGTGATCCACTCCGGGTCGGATTGGAAAGCGGTCCATTTCGCGTCGCGTTCGGCCAGGTCCGCCCACGCCAGCATGTAGGTCAGCGTCTGGTTGCTGTCGCCGACCAGCGTCGTCCAGAACCCGGCCTGGCGGATGCCGTGCTTGTCCCAAAGTGCCAGGGTGATCGTCTCGAACCGCTTCATCAACGCGGGCAGGCGGCCGGGAACGCAGTGGTAGATGCGCATCTCGTGGATCATGGCGGACTCCCTGTTCAGCGCAGGATGCGGGCGGCATCACCGTGCTGCAACCCCACCGCCGCCCCGAACGTTGCCGATGCATGACGGCACGTGCAACCTTCGCTTCGAAACCTCGCAAGCGCCGGATCGGCCCGCTCGTGCTTGGAGTGCTGGCCCTCGCCGTCGTCGCATTGGTGTGGTTCTGGAATTGGGATTGGTTCAAGCCCATTGTCGAGGCGCGGGCATCGGCAGCGCTCGGCCACAAGGTTTCCATCAAGCACCTGAACGTCAAGCTGGGCCTCAGCCCGACCGTGACCCTGGATGGAGTAGAAGTCGCGAACCCCGACGGCTTTCCGCAGGACCAGAAATTCGCGACCATCGACAAGCTGACGGTTCAGGCCGATGCGATGGCTTATATTCGCTCGCGCCAGATCGTCATTCCGAAGATCGACGTGCAGCACGCGGTCGTGGATGCGGAGCAGCACCCGGACGGCAAGGCGAACTGGGATCTGAATACCGGGGCCTCGAAGGACGATAACAGCAAGTCCGATCCGAACGCCGGTCCCAAGATCGGCGACTTGCGGATCACCGACAGCCACGCCCACGTGGTGATGCCGAAGCTGAAAGCCGACTTCAACCTCGACGTCGCAACCCAGGAGCCCCCAGCTGGCCAAACATCCCAGGCTGGCCAAGCGTCCCAGAGCGTAACGGAGGCAGCTTCGCAACTCGTGGTCGATGCGAAGGGCACCTACGCGGCCCAGCCGATCACCGGGCGGTTCACCGGCGGCGCCTTGCTGTCGCTCCGGGATGCAAAGCATCCCTACCCGATCGACCTGCACATGGCCGACGGCCCGACGCACGTCGACATCACCGGCACCGTGCAGAACCCGCTCAACTTCGCCGGTGCGGATGTCAAGCTGAAGATGGCTGGGCCGGACATGGCGTTGTTGCTGCCGCTGACCGGCGTTCCCATTCCGCAGACGCCGCCTTACTCGATCACGGGCAACCTGGACTACGTCGACAAGAAAATCCGCCTCACGAATTTCGCCGGGCGGCTTGGCTCCAGCGACCTGGGCGGCAACATCGAGGTCGATCCAGGGCCGGAGCGTCCAGTGGTCACCGCCGACCTGTCCTCGCGCAAGGTCGACCTGACCGATCTCGGTGGGTTCATCGGCGCGACGCCAGGCCGCAAGGACACGCCGAACGCGACCGCTGCACAGAAGCGCGAGATGGCGAAGGCCGAGGCAAGCGATAAGGTGCTGCCGGACACCCCGATCAACCTGCCCAAGCTGAACGCGGCGGACGTGCGGCTTCGCTACAAAGGCGCGCAAATCCTAGGCCGTTCGGTCCCGCTCGACAACATCGTGCTCGACCTCGACACCAACGCCGGGGCGGTCAAGATCCATCCGCTCAGCTTCGGCGTCGGCACCGGTCAGATCGTGGCGAATGTGGACCTGGCCCCGGCCGAGAAGGACATCCACGCCCAGGCCAAGATCGACTTCAAGCAGGTCGATCTCTCGCGCCTGATCGCGGCCTTGCACGTGTTCCATGGCGGCGGTGTGGTGAGCGGCAGCGCCAACCTGGACTCGACTGGCAACTCCATGGCGACGTTCCTGGGCCACGGCAACGGCGGCTTGCGGCTGGGGATGACGGGCGGCAACCTAAGTGCCCTGCTGGTCGATCTATCCGGGATCGAGGTTGGCAACGCGGTCCTGTCGGCCCTGGGCATTCCCAACACCGCGCAAGTGCGCTGCTTCGTCGGGGATTTCGCGCTGGTCCACGGCGACTTGCAGACTAAAACGTTGCTGCTGGACACCAGCGAGGCGCGTATCCAGGGCTCCGGCTCGGCAAATCTGGCCAACGAGACGATCGACTACCAGTTGAAGACGGACGCACGGCACTTCACGATCGGCTCGCTTAATGCGCCGATCGGCATCAAAGGCAAGCTCAAGAGCCCGTCGATCGCCCCCGATGTGGCGACCCTGGCGGCACGGGGCGGAGCGGCCGTGGGTCTCGGGGTGCTGTTCCCGCCGGCAGCCCTGCTTCCCACGATCGAGTTTGGCATTGGCGAGGACAACGCGTGCCAGAAGGCGGCGGCCCCGATTACCGCGGCGAAGGCCAGTGCCGGGGTTGCGCCGAAGTCGCCTGCCGCCACTCGTCCGGTGGCGCGCAGGCGCTGACCGGGATGGCGGGTTCCCGGCGTTTGGGTTAGGTCGCGGGACATGACCGACCTTCCGCTGGCAATCGAGCTTCAAGGCGCATCGAACTTCCGCGACCTCGGCGGCTACCGCACCGAAGACGGACGCCTGGTCCGGCGTGGGCTGGTGTTCCGCAGCGCCGCACTGGCGACCCTGACGGAGGCCGACTTTGCGACGCTCGCTGCATTGCGGATCGCGATCGTCTGCGATTTTCGCGGCGTCGATGAGGCGGCGCGGGCCCCCGACCGGCTGATCGGGCCGCGCGCCGTGCATCTGCCGATCGAGCCGTCGGTGGGCGCCGGATTGCGCGACATCCTGGCCACCAAGGAGGCGACTGGCGAAGCGCTGCACGCTGTCCTTGAGCGGGCCTATGTCGATTACGCGCTCGGCAGCACACGGCAGTATGCAGCGTTGTTCGGCGTGCTGCTGGCGGGCGATACGCCGGCGCTGTTCCACTGCGCCGCCGGAAAAGATCGCACCGGGTTCGCCGCCGCTTTGGTGCTGACTGCGCTCGGCGTTCCCTGGAAGGACGTGCTCGCCGATTTCGAAGCCACCAACCGGCTGTGGCGGCGGGACACGGTTGCCTCCAGCGACCTGCCGCCTAGCGTGCGCGAGCAGCTGATGCGGGCGAACCCGGCGCTGCTCAGTGCCGCCTTCGCCGCCATCGACCGTGAGCACGGGTCGTTTCAGGCCTATCTCGACCGCGCGCTCGGGGTGGGCCAGGATGCGCGGGCACGCTTGTGCGACAGCCTGTTGGAGGCCGCCCATGACTGACCTGCTGGAGACCATCGACGACGGCGTCGCGACCTTGACGTTGAACCGGCCCGACCGCCTGAACGCGCTCAGCGAAGACATGCTGACGCGGTTGTGCGAGGCGCTGCCGCGGCTCGGCAACGACCCGGCAGTCGGCGCCATCATCCTGACCGGCGCCGGGCGGGGCTTCTGCGCCGGCGGCGACGTGAAGCGCATGGCCGCCGCGGAACAAAGTTTCGAGCAGCGGCAGGAAGGGCTGCGCTGGCGGCACCAGGCCATCGTGCTGCTGCGGACGATTTCCAAGATAGTCATCGCCGCGGTGAACGGTCCTGTCGCGGGCGCCGGCCTCGGCATTGCGTTGGCGTGCGACCTGCGGATCGCGGCGACCAGCGCCCGGTTCCGGACCGCGTTCGCCGATGTCGGCTTCTCCGGCGATTTCGGCGGATCGTGGTCGCTGACGCGCCTGGTCGGCACCGCCAAGGCGCGGGAGATGTACTACCTGAACCCGATGATCGACGCCTCCGAGGCGGAGCGGCTCGGGCTGGTGATGCGGGTAGTGGACGACGCAGCGTTGCCCGGGGAAGCCCAGGCGCTTGCGCGGCGCATCGCCGACGGACCGCGCGTCGCCTTCGCCTACATGAAGCGCAACCTTCACGCCGCCGAAACCGAGCCGCTGCAGGCCGTGCTGGACATGGAGGCAATCGGCCAGGCTCGCACCGGCTTGACCCAAGACCACCGGGAGGCCGCGACCGCCTTCGTCGAGAAACGCAAGCCGGTGTTCCGCGGGCGGTGAGTCTACCGTTTGCCGCGCATCTAGCAGGCTGGCATGGTTCAATGGCCCAGCAGCGCCGGGTTGGCGGCAATCCGCTCGGCGGTGACGATCGCGCACGCCAGTTGCGCGTCGGTGAGGTGCCGCACCGCCGGGCGCCGCACCACCGTGTCCCACCGGACGCCGATCGCGTCGTCGAGGCACACCCGCATGAAGCAGTGGTCCAGCCGGATCGGCCAGCTTTGCGCAGCCGCCATGCCCGGCAGGGTCCGCCGGGTCAACTCGTTCCACCGATCCAGCAGGGCCGCGCGTGACCCAGCCAATAATCCTGACCCTCGCGCTCGACCCGGCGTCACAAGGTTTCTTTGAGCGGGAGCGGCAGCGTTGGTTCCCGCCCTCGCGCAACCTGATCCCGGCTCATGTCACCCTGTTCCACCATCTACCCGGCGACGACCTGCCGCAGGTGCGGGATGATCTGGCGAGGCTGTGCGCGGCCGAGAAGGCTACGGCGTTCACGGTCGATGGTCTGCGCTCCCTTGGCCGTGGCGTCGCCTATACCCTGCATGCCCCGGCGGTGGCCGCCTTTCGCGCGCGCCTCGCGTCGGAGTGGCAGGCTGGGTTGACGGCGCAGGACCGCCAAGGCTGTGGCGGCCGCACGTGACGGTGCAGAACAAGGTGGACCCGGCGGAGGCCCGTGCCCTGCACGCCCGGCTGCTGCGGGATTTTGCCCCGTTCGGCGGATTGGCGATGGGTGTCACGCTCTGGCGATACCTCGACGGACCGTGGGCGACCGAGGGCTGCATCCGGTTCACCGGCTGAGGTTAGCACTGCAGGGCGGGGGCTTGTTCGTCCCGCAGGCTACGGCTACGTCTATTGAAACTCTAAGCGACGGGAAGCACGCCAATGGCACAGCCGGCCGAGAAGACGAAACGTGGCAAGGCGCCTGATACCATCAGCAACTCGGGAATGGATCGCGATGCGCTGTTGAAGGCGTATGGCGACATGCTGCTGATCCGGCGCTTCGAGGAGAAAGCCGGCCAGCTGTACGGCATGGGCCTGATTGGCGGGTTCTGCCACCTGTATATCGGCCAGGAAGCGGTCGTCGTCGGCGTGCAGGGCGCGCTGAAAGATGGCGACCAGGTCATCACCTCCTATCGCGACCACGGTCACATGTTAGCGACGGGGATGGAGCCGCGCGGCGTGATGGCGGAATTGACGGGGCGCTCGACCGGGTATTCGAAGGGCAAGGGCGGCTCGATGCATATGTTCAGCAAGGAGAAGAAATTCTTCGGCGGGCATGGGATCGTCGCCGCACAGGTCAGCCTAGGCACCGGACTGGGGTTCAGCAACTGGTACCGCGGCAACGACCGGGTGAGCGCCACCTACTTCGGCGAGGGCGCCAGCAACCAGGGCCAGGTGTTCGAGAGCTTCAACATGGCGGCGTTGATGCAGCTGCCGGTCATCTTCATCATCGAGAACAACCAGTATAGCATGGGCACCAGCGTCGAGCGGTCCTCCGCGTCGCGTGACCTGTCGCAGAACGGCTCGCCCTGGCACCTGCCGGGTACGCAGGTGGACGGCATGGACGTGGTCGCCGTACGGGCGGCGGCCGAGGCAGCCGTCGCGCATTGCCGGGCAGGCAACGGGCCGTATCTGCTGGAGATGCTGACCTACCGCTACCGTGGCCACTCGATGTCCGACCCGGGCAAGTACCGCACGCGGGAGGAAATCCAGAAGATGCGGAGCGAGCGCGACTGCATCGAGCACGCCCGGCATCAGTTGGTGGAGCAGGGCGTGGACGAGGAAGCGCTCAAGAAGATCGACACCGACATCAAGGCCCGCGTCGCCGAGGCCGCCGAGTTCGCCCAGTCCAGCCCCGAGCCGGACCCAAGCGAGCTTTGGACCGACATCCTGATCGAAGGCTGAACGCGCCATGGCCACACAAGTGCTGATGCCCGCCCTGTCGCCCACGATGACCGAGGGCAAACTTGCGAAATGGCTGAAGGCGGTCGGCGACGACGTGCGCGCCGGCGACGTGATTGCCGAGATCGAGACCGACAAGGCCACCATGGAGGTCGAGGCGGTCGATGAGGGCAAGCTGACGGAGATTCTGGTCGAGGAGGGCACCGACGGCGTGGCGGTCAACACGCCGATCGCCGTGCTGGCGGCCGATGGCGAGGCAGCGCCGGCCAAGAACGGGGCGGCGCAGGCGGAGATGCCGCCGAAGCGTGCCGAAGCACCGGTCGAGAAGCCAAATGTCGCCCCCCCGATCGCTGCGGCCATGGCGCCGGAGAAGGATTGGGGCGCGACGGCGCCGACCACCGTTCGCGATGCCTTGCGCGACGCGATGGCGGCCGAGCTGCGAGCCAACCCGGACGTGTTCCTGATGGGGGAGGAGGTCGCGCAATACCAGGGCGCCTACAAGATCAGCCAGGGCCTGCTGGACGAGTTCGGCCCCAAGCGCATCATCGACACCCCCATCACCGAGCACGGCTTCACCGGCGTAGCCGTGGGCGCCGCGATGAGTGGGCTGTGGCCGATCGTCGAGTTCATGACGTTCAACTTCGCCATGCAGGCGATCGATCACATCATCAATTCGGCATCCAAGACGCTGTATATGTCCGGCGGCCAGATGGGCTGCCCAATCGTGTTCCGCGGCCCGAACGGCGCGGCCAGCCGGGTCGCGGCGCAGCACAGCCAGTGCTACGCGAGCTGGTACGCGCACTGCCCAGGGTTGAAGGTCGTCGCCCCATGGTCGTCGGCGGATGCGAAGGGTCTGCTGCGGACGGCGATCCGCGATCCGAACCCGGTCATCTTCCTCGAGAACGAAATTCTCTACGGCCAGACTTTCGACTGCCCGACCGATGAGAACTTCATGCTGCCGATCGGGAAGGCAAAAATCGAGCGGGCCGGTTCGCACGTGACCATCGTGGCGTTCAGCATCATGGTTGGCGTTGCGCTCAAGGCTGCCGAGGCATTGGCGGAGCAGGGCATCGAGGCGGAGGTGATCAACTTGCGCTCGCTACGCCCGCTGGACACGGCGACCGTGATCGAGAGCGTGAAGAAGACCGGGCGCGTCGTTTCGGTCGAGGAAGGCTGGCCGTTCGCGGGCATCGGCGCCGAGATCGCAATGCAGGTGGTCGAGCACTGCTTCGACTACCTCGACGCTCCGCCGATGCGCGTGCACGGGTTGGATGTGCCATTGCCCTACGCGGCCAACCTCGAAAAGCTGGCGTTGCCGCAGCCCGGTTGGGTCGTGGACGCCGTGAAGAAGATCGTCTGAGGGAGAGCGCATTATGGCCGTGAACATCTTGATGCCTGCGCTAAGCCCGACCATGACCGAGGGCACCTTGGCCCGGTGGCTGAAAAAGGAGGGCGACACGATCACGGCGGGCGACGTGATTGCCGAAATCGAGACCGACAAGGCGACCATGGAGGTCGAAGCGGTCGACGAGGGCGTGCTGGGCAAGATCCTGGTCGCCGATGGGACCGAGGGCGTGGCGGTCAACGCGACAATTGGAATTCTCGTCGAGCAGGGCGAGGCGGTGCCGTCCGGCGACGCGCCCGCGTCCGCTCCGGCGAAAGCTGCGCCCGAGCCCACCGACAGCGCGCCCAAGCCACCGGCCGCCGTAGCGCCTGTCTCGAACGGCCATGCACCGGAACCTTCACACGCCGAGGGCACGCGGGTGTTTGCCTCACCGCTTGCACGGCGCATGGCGCAACAGGCGGGCATCGCGCTGGAGAGCCTCAAAGGTTCCGGGCCGAATGGCCGTATCGTGCGCGCCGATATCGAGGCCGCACAGAAGGGTGGCCCGAAGCCGGCCGCGGCGCCAGCGCAGGCTGCGGCGCCCGCGCCAGCACCGGTCGCTGCAAAAGCGCCTGCTCCGGCTCCCGCGCCGAAACCCGCCGCGCCGGCCATCGCCGCGCCGCATCGTTTGATCCCGAACACCGGCATGCGCAAGACCATCGCGCGTCGGTTGTCCGAGGCCAAGCAGTCGATCCCGCACTTCTACATCTCGTCCGATATCGAACTGGACGCGTTGATGAAGCTGCGGGCCGACCTGAACGCAAAGTCGGCCAAGGACGGTCCCGGTGCGTTCAAGCTGTCGGTCAACGACCTCATTATCAAGGCTTGCGCCGTCGCCCTGCGCCGGGTGCCGAACGCCAATGCGAGCTACACCGACGACGCGATCATACTATATGACGATGTCGACATCAGCGTGGCGGTCGCGACCGAGGGCGGGCTCATCACGCCGATCATCCGGCGGGCCGACCAGAAGGGCCTCGCCACCATCAGCAACGAGATGAAGGACCTCGCCGCCCGCGCCCGCGCCGGCCGCCTCAAGCCGGAGGAGTTCCAGGGCGGCGGCTTCAGCATCTCGAACCTTGGCATGTACGGCGTGAAGTCGTTCTCGGCGATCATCAACCCCCCGCAGGGCGCCATTATCGCGGTCGGCGCCGGGGAACAGCGCCCGGTCGTGCGCGGCGGCGAGATCGTGCCCGCGACGGTGATGACCTGCACGCTCAGCGTGGACCACCGGGTCATCGACGGCGCGCTGGGGGCCGAGCTGCTGGCAGCGTTCAAAACCATCGTGCAGGACCCCATGAGCTTGATGCTATGAGCGACAGTTTCGACATCGTCGTCATCGGCGGCGGACCCGGCGGCTACGTCGCCGCCATTCGTGTCGCCCAGCTCGGCCTGAAGGCGGCCGTGGTGGAGCGCGAAAACCTGGGCGGCATCTGCCTGAACTGGGGCTGCATCCCGACCAAGGCGCTGCTGCGCTCGTCGGAGATCAACCACCTGCTGCACAACCTGCCGGAGTTCGGCTTCGCGGCCGACAACGTGCGCTACGACCTCGGCGCGGTGGTGAAGCGGTCGCGCTCCGTCGCCAAGCAGTTGGCCTCCGGCGTCGGGCATCTGCTGAAGAAGAACAAGGTCACGGTGTACGAGGGCTCCGCGAAGCTGGCCGGCAAGAACACCGTCGAGGTCACGGGCAAGAAGCCGGCGACCCTGACGGCGCCACACATCATCTTGGCCACCGGGGCTCGCGCGCGGCAGTTGCCCGGGCTGGAGTCGGACGGAAAGCTGATCTGGTCGTACCGCGAGGCGATGGTGCCGGCCGAGATGCCGAAACGCCTGCTGGTCATCGGTTCCGGCGCGATCGGGATCGAGTTCGCCAGCTTCTACCGCAACATGGGCGCCGAGGTCACGGTGGTGGAGGTGATGGACCGCGTGCTGCCCGTCGAGGACGCCGAAATCGGCGCGTTCGCCCGTAAGGCGTTCGAGAAGCAAGGCATGCGCATCGTGACCGGCGCCAAGGTCGCGGGCGCCACCAAGGGCGAGAACGACGTCACCGTCACCATCGACGCCGACGGCAAGACCGAGCAGATCACCGTCGACCGGGTGATCTCGGCGGTTGGAATCGTCGGCAACATCGAGGACCTTGGGCTTGAGGGCACCGGCGTCGTGGTGGACCGCACCCACGTGCAGATCGACGAGTATTGCCGCACCGGGGAGCCCGGCGTGTATGCGATCGGCGACATCGCCGGGGCGCCGTGGCTCGCGCACAAGGCCAGCCACGAGGGCGTCATCTGCGTCGAGAAGATCGCCGGGCAGAACGACGTGCACCCGATCGACTGGACCAACATCCCCGGCTGCACTTACTGCCGCCCTCAGGTCGCCTCGGTCGGGCTGACGGAGGCGCGCGCGAAGGAGCAGGGCTACGAGGTCCGGGTCGGCCGTTTTCCGTTCATCGGCAACGGCAAGGCGATCGCGATGGGCGAGCCGGAGGGCATGGTGAAGGTCGTGTTCGACAGCGCGACCGGCGGGCTGCTCGGCGCCCACATGATCGGCGCCGAGGTCACGGAGATGATCCAGGGCTACGCCATCGCCCGCACCTTGGAGAGCACCGAGGTCGAACTGATGCACACGGTGTTCCCGCATCCGACCGTGAGCGAGACGATGCACGAGGCGGTGTTGAACGCGTACGGGCGGGCCATCCATTTTTAAACCCCCGCGGTGACGCCGCTTGCGGTGTCCCCGGTCGGGGATCTGCTCGACAGCACCGTCGCCCGCTTCGGCAACCGGCCGGCCATGGAGTTTCTCGGCCGACGCTGGACCTACGCGGCACTTGGCGCCCTCGTCGCGCGCGCGACGCGGGGCTTGCAGGATCTCGGCGTCGGCCGGGGAACGATGGTCGGCCTGTGCCTGCCGAACACGCCGTACTCCGTCATTTTCTACTACGCTGCGCTGAATGCCGGGGCGACGGTGGTCAACTACAATCCCCTGTATGTCGAGCGGGAGCTGGCCTACCAGATCAAGGATTCGGGCACGACGGTCATGGTCGTGCTGGATTTGGAGATGATATACCGCAAGGTTGCCAACGTGGCCGAGGCAGCCGGGCTAAAGACGCTGATCGTCTGCCCTATGACTGGCGTCTTGACCCCCTCCAAGGCTGCGCTGTTCCGCCTGTTCAAGCGGCGGGACCTCGCGCAAATCGTATCCGACGCATGCCACGTAAGTTTCGCCGCGATTATCGCAAACTGGGCCGCGCCGACTCCGGTCGCTATCGACCCGGCGTCCGACATCGCCGTCCTGCAATACACCGGCGGCACCACCGGCGTGCCAAAAGGCGCGATGCTGACCCACGCCAACCTGACTGCAAATTGCCGGCAGGTGATCGCGCACTGGGACGGCACCCGCCCGGGACAAGAGGTGGTGCTGGCCGTGCTGCCGCTGTTCCACGTATTCGCCATGACGTCGGTGATGAACTATGCCATCGCGACCGGGACCGAACTGGTGTTGCTGCCGCGCTTCGAACTGGCGCAGGTGATTGCCACGATCGAGCGAGAAAAGGTCACGATCTTCAGCGCCGTGCCGACCATCTACACCGCGATCAACGCGGAGGCGGTCAAGCACAAGCCGGATCTTCGCTCTATCCGGCTCAGCATATCGGGTGGCGCGCCGCTGCCCAACGAGGTGAGCCGCGCTCGGTCGAAATCCGGGACAGCCTTCCGAAGACGATCATTGGCAAATTATCGAAAAAGGAATTGCTGGCCGAGGAGAACGACAACACCGCACGAGCCATGGTAAGCTAGGGCGTGTCGTCAATTGAGCCAGATCAGGGCGGCGGCGAGATGGATGCCGCCGAGGAAGTTCCGGGCAGTTTTGTCGTAGCGGGTTGCGATGGCGCGGAACTGCTTGAGCCTGGCGAAGAAGT
>JAABUJ010001602.1_pt1 | contig 32271 bp, 35 predicted proteins | sample 5559131 | NCBI WGS metagenome assembly JAABUJ01 (sample SAMN10711875, study PRJNA513366) | rock metagenome | isolation source: Antarctica rocks | place: Antarctica: Victoria Land, Mt New Zealand nord | collected 2016-01-07
TCAGGCGCCCACCCTCGCCATCAGACACCGACAGCCAGACGAGTCCCACCGGCTTGTCCTCACTGCCCCCGCCCGGGGCCCCCCCCCCCCCCCCCCCCCCGACTCCGGCGGCGTGCGAGCAGGTCGATTTGCGTCATGGGCCCGCACAAGATGGCATGCATGCAGACAAGGCATTGCGGGCTGGAGGCCTGTCGCTCCAGCCTTCCTCGGCTGCATGAAAGTGTGACGAGCTTTGGGTCTCCCGGCGCGGGCGCTCACGCATGGCCCGCACGCAGGTATGGCGAGGCGGGCCTGAAGGGCAGCATGGGCGGCGGCGGCGGCGCCGACATGGGCGGCTTCAACAACCCGTTCGACCTGTTCGAGCAGTTCTTTGGCGCCAGCGTCGGCGGGCGCGGCGGCTTTGGCGGCGGCTTTGGCGGCATGGGCGGCCGCACGCGCGCCGTGCAGGGCGAGGACGAGAAGTACGAGCTCGTGCTCGACTTCACCGATGCCGTGTTCGGGTCCAGGCGCGCCGCGCGCCCGGGCGGCAAGCGTGGCCCGGTGCATGCGTGGCTCGGTGCATGCGTGGCCTGGTGCATGCGCGCGCGGCACGGCGCGGCCGCCGATGATATGAAATACACAGCGCCTGACCCGGCAACGGCGTGGAGGCCTACATGCAGAAATTTGGGATGAGGCGCCGCGCCGCGCGCCGAGCTCCGCCCGAACGCGGCAGCTGCCGCTGGCACCGTGGCGTATTCGTGCCGCAGACCTGCAGTTGCTTGGCGTTGGGGCCCAGGGGGCGCCGGGGCGGTCGCCTGACGGCCGGCTGCACGCGTGCGCCGCAGTAAGGACATTGAGGTCAGCCGGCTGGAGGCGTGCGGCACGTGCAGCGGCAGCGGCGTCAAGGCGGGCTCCACGCCGTCCACGTGCGGCACCTGCGGCGGCTCCGGCCAGGTCGTGCAGGCCGTGCGCACGCCGCTCGGCAACTTCCAGCAGGCGCGATCCTACCCTTACCCTGCCGCCGCGCAATCTTCCCGCTGCCGATGCAGCAACAGAGGCGCCGGAAAGCAAGCAGGGGTCTGGTCGGGCAGCTGCGTGGGGCACTCCTGGCGCGGCCCGCATGCTCCGTTCCAGCGACTGTCTTTGTGAATGATGGCGAGGGTCGTGGTGCGGCGCGCGTGCGGGATGGTGTGATGGGGCGGGCGCGGGCCGGCAGGTGTCGGGGTGCCCCGAGTGCGAGGGCGCGGGCGAGACGTCCATGCCCTGCAGCTCGTGCGGCGGCGACGGGCGCGTGCGCAAGTCCAAGCGCATCTCGCTGCGCGTGCCGCCGGGCGCGCCCCGGGGGCGCTGCTTCCGAGGCGCCCGCCTGTCCTTGCATACGGCGGCACGGTGCTTGTCTGGCGGCGCGCGGCTGCTCCCGTCAGGGCGGGCGGCAGTGGGCGTGCAGGAACGCAGCGACCTGAGCGCCTGACTGGTGCCGTGCCGGCGAAGAACCTCACGCGCTGCGGCGGGCGCGCAGGCGTGGACGACGGCAGCCGGCTGCGCGTGCGAGGGGAGGGCAACGCCGGGCGGCGCGGCGGCGAGCCGGGCGACCTGTACGTCTTCATCGGCGTGCGGCCGCACCCCAAGGGCCTGCGGCGCGAGGGCACCACCGTGCACTCCGACATCGACATCTCCTACGTCGACGCCATCCTGGGCACGACCGTGCAGGCGCGCGCGCGCCCGCCGCGCCCGCCGCGCCTGCCGGCGCCTCTCAGCTCGCCGAGCCGATGCCCGCGGCTCCGCCCGCAAGGCTGCCGGCCATCCCCTGCCTGCCGCCGCCGCCCCGCGCGCCGCGATGTGCATGCCAGGCCAGCGATGTGCACGCCGGGCCGGCGCGGCGCTCCCTGGGCCCAGGCGCGGGCCGCGGCCGGCGCGCAGGTGACGACGGTGGACGGCCTGGTGGACCTGAAGATCCCGGCCGGCACGCAGCCCGGCACCACGCTGGTCATGGCCAAGCGTGGCGTGCCGCGCCTCGGCTCGTCCTCCATCCGCGGCGACCACCAGGTGGGCCGCCGCCTGCCGCGCCGCCCGTGCGCAGCCGCGCGCCAGCGCGCACGCGCGCTCGCCTTGGGCACCCGCCTGGTCGCCCGGCCGCACATACCGCTCTGGCAACCTGAAGAGAAGCAGGCTGCTCGGCGCCGCTGACGCGCCGGCGCGGCAGGTGCATGTGCGGGTGACCATCCCCTCGCGGCTGGGCAAGGAGGAGCAGCGCCTGGTGGAGGAGCTGCGCGACTTGCAAGGCTCCAAGGTCAAGGCGGGCAGCCGCTGGGGCCTGTAGCGGCCGCGCGCGCGCTGCCTGCTGTCGCCTTGTCGGTGCATTGGGGTCCATTCTTTGCAGCCACTCCTGTCTCTGTGGGTGTCGTCGGCGTCAGAACTGTAGGGGCATGTTGTTGCATGGTCGGTGCGGGCTTTTAACCAAGTGCCTTGTAAGCGTCTCGTAACCCCTGCACGAGGTAACAAGGTATCTCGCTCAGCGTCCACGGCACATCGGCAAGCCAATTGGCAATTTTGCACCACCCAGACTCTCTCCATCAACGCAGACGGGATGGAGCGGCCGTACCATGTGGTCGTGTGGGGCGCGACCGGCTTTGTTGGCAAGCTCGTGTGCGAGCACATCGCGCGCGACTACCAGGCGCGCACCACCTCGTGCCTCTGGCAAGCACTTGCACGCGCCCATGGTAGGACAGTGGCTAACGCCGAGACTGCCTGCCCGCTGCAGGCACAGGGCAAGTTCCGATGGGCGATGGTGGCCCGCAACAAGGCCAGGCTGGAGGGCGTGCACAGGGAGATGGTGAACATAAACTCAGAGATGAAGGCGCGCTCCAACTGCGCCACAGCCTAAGCAACTGCACCTGCGCACTTGCGCAGAAGGTGCATGCATGCGTCCGCGCGTTCACCGCTCCGACCGCTGCGCCAGCGCCCGTGCAGGACGTGCCGCTCATCCAGGCCGACACGCACGACCAGGACACTGTGGACGCGGCTGTCAAGCAGGCCAAGGTAGTAATTGCGTGCGCTGGGCCCTTTGCCAAGCTGGGGACGCCGGTGGTGGACGCGTGCGTGCGCCACGGGAGCCACTACGTCGACATCACAGGCGCGGCGCAGCAGTGGGCGCAGCTGCCTGCCTCGGGAGCGCCGGGGTACGCCGGGGCGCACGCTGTGCTGAGCGCGGGCGCTGCGCAGGCGAGATCCCGTGGGTGGCGCGCATCATCGAGCAGTACCACGACCGCGCGGCGCAGAAGGGCGTCAAGATCGTGCCCTGCTGCGGCTTTGACAGCATCCCGTCCGACCTCAGCGCGTTCCTGGTCGCGACGCACATCCGCGACAAGCTGAACAGGCGCGCCCGCGCCGCCGGCCGGCGCGCCGCGTCCGTCGCATGCGCTGCGCGCGGCCGATGCAGCGTCCCCTGCGCGTTGTCCGCCGGGTGTCCAGCCGTCCTTGCAGACAGTGGGCCCCTGCTGCGGGCGCTTAGGCCGACCAAGGAGGTGACGCTGATGGTCGGCCCGGCCAAGGGCGGCGTGAGCGGCGGCACCATCGCCAGCCTGGTCGCGGCCGCCTTTGACGAGACGGCCGAGCACCGCGCGCGCGCCGCGGACCCGTACGGCCTGCTGCCGCCGGGCGCCGCGCGGGGGCCCGACAAGCCCGACTACTGGGGTGCGCCGGCGCGCCTTTCGGCCCTGGCGTGCCAGTGCGCGCGCAGCTGCGTCGGGGCCGCGAGCTGCGCGCGCGTGCCTGCGCAGGCGTGGGCTACAGCGCCCTGGCGCGCAAGTGGCACATGCCGTTCATCATGCAGATCGTCAACTCGCGCGTCGTCCGCCGCAGCAACTACTTCAACCACTACGGTGCGCGCTTGGGGCCAGGGCCGGCAAGCCTGCGCCGGCCCGCGCCCCGCGCGCGCCCCGCGCAGAGGCGCGCGCGCCGAGGGGGCGGAGGGACGGTGGGTGCGGGCCGCGAGCGCGCATGCATGCGGCGCAGGCGACAACTTCAGCTACCACGAGGTTCAGGAGGCAGGCGGCCCGGTCGTGGCCGCGCTGGGCACCGCGGCCCTGGCGATCGGCTTTGCCGCGCTGCGCTTTGCGCGCCCGATCGTCCTGCGCTTCCTGCCCAAGCCCGGGGAGGGCCCGTCCGTGGAGATGCAGGTGCGTGCGCCCGGGCGTGTCCGCGCGCGGGCTGCGGCCCCAGCCGGTGACATGCCGTGTCCGCAGTGACCTCCCCGCTTCAGGCGCCGCATTTGTCCGGGCACTTGCCGAGCGCGATAGATTTTCCATGCGTGCGCTCGTCAGAGCGGTCCCTTTTCGAGGCCCCCAGCGTCGGCTGAGCGGGCGGCGCGGGCGCCGCAGCGCACGGGCTTCTGGACGGCGCGCGCGGTCGGCGCGCCGGAGGCGCGCCCGGGCGAGCCGGCGCCGGCGCCCGTGGTCGCGCTGGTGGGCGACAAGCGCGACCCCGGCTACTGGAGCACCGCGCGCATGGTCCTGGAGGCCGGCCTCACGCTCGCGCTGGACGTGCGCCCGGCCCCGGGCGCATGGGCGCCGCCCGCCGCGCCTTTTGAATTCTGGCTGCGGCTACCAGGATTGGGGGTGCTGGGCTGGGTAGGGTCTACCGACACCTGCTCCAACCCTGTTGGGTGGGATGCTGGACTGCGTGCAGGCGGAGGTGAGGCTGGCGGGCCTAACCCTACCCAAAAACCTAAGCTTACCCCCCCACTACTGCGTTTGAGTTGAGTGGGAGTTGGGCTGCGTGCGCAGGAGGAGGAGGTGAAGCGGGCGGGCCTGCAGCAGGGCGGCGTGCTGACGTCCGCGTCCGCAATGGGCATGCCGCTGGTCGACCGGCTGCGGCGCGCGGGCTTCACGTTTGAGCTGCAGGAGTGAGGGGTGTCCGTGGCGCTGGCCGCGCGCCCTGCGCGGGAGGAACCGCGGGGCCTGTGTGGTGGCCTTGTAAGCAGGTGGTAACCCTTACAGGACGCAGCCCGACCTCGTGCAAGACCAGCGCGTCTGCTAGCAGACAGCGGCGGGCTTAAATGACCGTCGAGTCAGGCTCTATGGTGCACTTCACGCCGCTCTTCGCCATCTGCAGCGCATAGAACTCCGCGTGCTCCTGCAGGCAGGACGTGACGATGGCCTGGCCCAGCTTGCGCGCCGTGGCGTGGCAGTTGAGCGCGTGCTCCTCCGACGTGCCCGTCACGACCGTCGTGATGACGTGCACCACCAGCTTCTCCGTGTGCTGCGGCGAGTCCAGCAGCAGCACCCTGCGCGCGCGTGCGGCACAGTTACAACCACCTTGCGCACCGCCACAGCCTCCAAGCACACGCAGGGGGCGAGGCGGTACACTCGGACACTGCAGGAGGGCCGGGTGCCGAGCTCGGGGACGCGGCGCTCACCTGTAGGCCCCGCCGCCCAGCTTCTTGCCTCGCACCGTGTCGCTGGAGCCCAGCCCCGACTCTGTGGTGGGCGCGCCGTCCGGCTGCGACCGGTCGAGGCCGGGGCGCTCCAGCACACCTGCCCTCGCGCCCACTCCTGTCACCGCACCGCGCCACCGGCGTGGCAGAGGCCTGTCAGGCGCGCCACTCCCACTGCCTGCGCTGGCACACACGCCTTCCGGCGCCAGACGCGCGGCACACCCGCTCCGCCGCCGTCCTCTTTTACCGCGCCGCGCCGCACATTCGTGCGCCTCAGGCAGCGGCTCCTCCTGCGGGCCGGCGGAAATGCCGCCCTGCTGCCGCTCGCCGGTGCGACGCCCGCAATACAGCACGGCGCACGGGCCAGAGCAAACATCTTGTATACTGCAACGCTGCTGAGCGGTCTGGGCCACAAGCTGGATGGGGCTCTGTCACTAAACGTTGTAGGAAACTTTATCTGCTGCCGTTCGAACAGTTCGAACTGTATCTGCTTTCCGAGTTACTCTAAAATACAAGGCACTGCGGCCAACAAGCACCACTAGGCGCCAATCCTGCCAAGATAGGCAGGCTGACCAGCCACACAGGTCCCCAAGTAAAACGATGAGAGGACCTGCAGCAGCACCACTCTGGCAGCCTCGACTACCCAACGGCCTGCCCAAAGGGCGCTCGTACCTGAACTGCCCGTGGGGAGGCACCAGTGACAACCAGTGCACAGACTGCCTGGCATATTTACAACGTGTTGTGATAGTAGTGCTTTCCTGCTCTACGCCTTCCTGCAGACACCTGCACTGACAGACAAAGCATCAGGAGGCAGGAACCTCGAGCCCAGCCTGCAAGGCGCGCAACAAACCTTGCCGCTCACCACTGAAAAACAGAGACACTTGCTTGCAGCGAGCAGTAAGGAAAGCTCACGACAGCAAGCTCTCAAACACACTATAAACGGTTTTGTGTACAAAGCGCTGTAGCGCACGCCGCTGCGCCGTTCGCCATCCTGCCATCAGTCCGCGCGCCGTGCCCCAGCGTGCTGGCACGCCCCGCAGCCAGCGCTACCTGCCATTCTCCTCCGCCAGCGCCGTGGCCACCTTCTCCACCAGCGGCGGCGTCTGCGGCTCCACGCGCGCGGCAGCCAGCGCGGCGCGCGCGGCGTGCACGCACTCCGGCGGCGGCGCGGCGCGCGGCAGGTGGTTCAGGTCATACAGCAGCGAGTCCGCCACGTGCTCGTCCTCCTCGTCGTTCTTCCGGGCCGCGTACTCCGTCCACCAGCTGCGCCGGCAAGGGCGGGCGGGTGCTCAGCTGCGTGGCGAGCGCACCGGCAGTGCAAGCTGTGCGCGGAAGCGCCGCACCTGTTCAGCGACTGCTCATACTGCTTCCGCTTGTCTTGTGCAGTGCCGTAGATGGCCTGAAGGACGTGCTCTGGGCACTTTGTCCGGCCCTGCTCAGCCACCTGCGTGGCCATTGCTGGCACAATGCAGCACAGACTCTGAGAGCAGACACTAGCGCAACCAAAGGATGCTTCAGGAGCACTGCACAGGCGCAGAGACAGGCCCTGGGAGAGGGGGGCCCCGGCCCCGAGTCCCCCCAACTTGCAAGCAAGGAATGCCAGGCCGCCTCTGGATGGCACGTCCATTGGTGGGAGGCTGTGGAGGAGCAAGCAGACGCCGCAAAGACTGCACATAGACCGGCAACCACAGGCGCGGCCCCCACCAGTGCGATTGGTGATGGGCCTGTAAGAAAATAGATACTCTGTGGGCGCGGTAGCTGGCGCAGTGTCTGCGGTGCGCTGAGCCCTTTGCAGGCGCAAGCTTGCAAATTAATATCTGCTGCCCCCCTCCATTGGTGCTGGTCTCGATGGCGGGAATGAAGTGTTTGTCAACTGCCTGATCGTGGCTGAGCCGGAACCAAGCCGCCCACGTGCTCCACCGCCGCAGTGGGCAGCCGGTGCACGTGATCCGCAAAGTGGCTGCCGGGCGGGGTGGCGGTGTGGCGGACGTGTTTGGTTGCCGCCCGCCGACGTTCAAAATTGGCAGTCTGGGCCACTGCGGTTGCTTTCCAGGCAAGACGCGCAAGAAGCTGCCGCACTCAAGCGAAGGCTGGGCCTGTTCTTGGGAAGTTTACATGTGGACACTGCTGCTGCTGGTGCTTGGCAGCCCACCTCTTTAAATTTTGTGCTGCCTTCTGCAGGGAGAGCCATCATGGCCACGATTACGACCTCCACAATTGGTGAGCACCCGCCCAGTATATTGTCCAGTGTATCCGGCATTTTCCTGCGCTACCGCGGCTTCCGCAAGCGCGCGCTCGATCAGCGTTGCGTTCATGGTTGCCGCCTTTCAAAAAACTTTTTACGCTCGCAGGCTTCCCTCGCATCGGCGAGAAGCGTGAGCTGAAGAAGGCGCTGGAGAGGTGCGTCCCTTTCGGCGGGTGGCGTTGCCGCCGCTGCGCGCCGATCACCCTGTTGTGATGTGACTCGTGCGGTCACGTTTGGCGCTGCTGAGCGCGGCGCGGCCCGGTGCGCAGCTACTGGAAGGGCGCCAGCTCCCTGGATGAGCTGCTCAAGGTGTCGGCAGAGGTGGAGAAGGCCGCGTGGACGCTGCAGTCGAAGAGCGGTGCGCGGGGGGGCGCTCTGGCGGCTTGTGTAAAACTTGATGTGCCTCACGCCGGCCGCCTCGTGCTGGCCGCATGCGTGGTGGCGGCAGGTGTTGCTGCGCACTGCATCAGGCAGCGGGGGGGTGCGGCCAGTGAGCAGCCGCCCTGAGGTTCCCGCACGCGCGCGCAGGCGTGGAGCTGATCGGCCTGGATGGCACGCTGTACGACCAGGTCCTGGACACCATCTTCTACCTGGGCCTCGCGCCGCCGCGCTTCCAGGTGCCCCCGCCGCCCTCTCGGACCGGGAATAAGCACAACTGTTACAAGGGCGATCTCAAGGAGAAGCAAAGACACGAGTTAGTATGACTTCTGCAAGCTTGCCTCAATTCAGGTGCTCTTTGCAACTCGAGAGCATGAAGTCTCCGCCGCGCGCGCCGCCGAGGGCCCTGACAGAGCCGCGCGCGCTGTCGGCGCGACCGCGCACTGACCGCGCACTCACCGCGCGCGCGCGCGCGCAGCACCTGTCCGGCTACGAGCAGTACTTTGCGATGGCGCGCGGCACCAAGGGCGCCGAGGCGCTGGACATGTCCAAGTTCTTTGACACCAACTACCACTACCTCGTGCCCGAGCTGGCCGCCTCCGTCGCGCCCAAGCCCGACTTCTCCACCTTCATCGCCAAGGCGCGCGCCCGGCGCGCAGCCAGCCGCGCTCACGCCATGCATGGGGTGGCCGCAGGGGCCGCCGCCCACTGCACCAGGCAGCAGGGGTGTGCGACCGGTGGGCTGTCGACCTGAGGGTGTCCCCTGTGCACGCAGCGCGTTGCCCGCCGCCGACCCCGCGACAGCGCCCGGGCGCAGCGCCTGACGCCCCGCTCCCTTGTTGCCGCGCAGGTGAAGCGCGGGCAGGAGGTCGTCGGCAAGGCGCAGGCGGTGCCGATGCTGATCGGTGCGCGCCGCCCGCGCGCGCGCCTCCCCCCCCGGTCCGCAGCGTGGCCTGGCGCGGCGGCTGTCGGGCGGGCGCCTGCTCACTGGATGCGCGCACGCTGGCCGGCTGCCTGCTGAAACCTGCTTGCTCAAAGCAGCCTGGGCTGTGAGTGCTGGTGCTGGTGTTGGGAGAGGCCGGCGCGAGAGACCCCGTGCACGCGCAGGCCCCAACACGCTGGTGGGCCTGGCCAAGCCGGCGGACGCGGAGTCGCCGTTCAAGCGGTCGGCGGCTGTGGAGGCGCTGCTGCCCGCCTACGAGGCCGTGCTCAAGGAGCTGGCCGGGCTGGGCGTGCCGGAGGTGCAGCTGCATGAGCCCATCCTCACGCACAGCGACGCGGCCAGCCTTAAGGCCGACTTCGAGGCGACCTACAAGGCGCTGGCCGCCATCGGCGTGCCCATCAACCTGGTGCGCGTCAAGCCTACAACCCCACTCAAACCCATACCTTAAGCCCTTCTTGTACACGCACATGCCTTCCGCAGGCAGAGGCGGCCGCAGGCCCCGGCTGCGAGCGCACCACTGGCTGCGTGCGCAGCGGCGGCTGACGCGCTGCGCGCGGTGCGCGGCGCCAGGTGACCTACTACGACGACATCGGCGAGGCGTACACGTGGGCGGTCGAGCTGCCCGTGGCCGCCGTCTCGCTCGACTTCCTGGGCGTGCCGGGCTCTGTGCTGGGCTCCGACACGGCCGCGCTGATCGAGAAGCATGGCTTCCCGTCCGACAAGCGCCTGGGCGCCGGCGTCGTCGACGGCCGCTCCGTCTGGGCCGACGGCGAGTCCGCGCCCAACCTGGTCGCCGCGCTGATCGCCAAGGCGCGCCCCGCGCCCGGCCGTGCCCGGCGGCGCCATGCCATTTGGGATTCAGCTGCCGGGGTGCAGCGCCGGCTGGTGGAACGGGGCCGCGCGCTCGCCCCTGCGGGAGTCCTGGTCTCTTTGGATCCGCTGGGTGCGCTGTGCCAGTGCTGGCACCAAGCACTGGAAAGAGGCGTGGCGGCCGACGGCAGCGGGCCAAGCCAGCGTGCCAAGGCCAGGGGAGGGCTTCCGCAGAGATGCATGGTCGGCGGCCAGCGGCCGACGGCGCGGGAGCGGCGCCGCGCAGGGCGTCAAGCACATCTCCGTGCAGTCGTCGGTGTCGCTGCAGCACCTGCCCTACAACAAGGAGCTGGAGCAGGAGCTGCCGGCCGAGATCGTGGGCCGCCTGGCGTTCGCCAAGCAGAAGCTGGCCGAGGTGGTGGCGGCCGCCAAGAGCGCCGAGGGCGTCAAGCCGGTCGGGCTCACCTCCGCGCTGCCCACCGTGGGTGCGCCGCCCCCGCCGCGCATGCCCCCGCCGCGCGGCCGCGCCGGCCCGCTGCAGCTCTGACAGGGTGCCTGACTATCGGCGTGTACGTGCATACCCCGTAAGTGTGCAGACGCGCCCCGCACACGTGAGGGCGTGTCCTGCACATGTGAGGGCGCGCAACGCGGCAGCTGAAGGCGCCTGGGTGCGGCCGCAGGCGACCCCAAGGAGGAGGTGGCCGAGAAGCTGTTCAACCGCGCCGAGGTGTTCGCCAAGCGCCGCGCGGAGCAGATCCAGACGGTCGACTTCCCCACCACCTCCATCGGCTCGTTCCCGCAGACAGCGGGTGCGCGGCCCAGGGGGGCCGCCTGCACGGCGCCGCCGGGCCGGGTGGGCTCGGCAGGCCAGTGGCGCGCATGGTGACAAGCTGTGGGTGGCGTGCCGCCGACGGGCCCATGCATGTTTTGCTGCGCGGTTGCAAGAAGTGGGGGCATCTCACGTTGAGTGCAGAGTGACGCCAGGCGCATGCATACGCTGGCTGCCACGCAAAATAGCATGCCACAGCACTGCTGGCCTGGGCGCTGCGCTGCCGCGCGCGCTGCCGCGCGGGCTGAGCGCGCGCTCTCTCCGCGCGCAGAGCTGCGGAGCGCGCGCGCGCGCTTCAAGAAGGGCCAGCTGAGCGCGGCCGACTATGAGAAGCACATCAACGAGTACATGCAGTACGCGATCCGCGAGCAGGAGCGCATCGGCCTGGACGTGCTCGTGCACGGCGAGCCCGAGCGCACCGACATGTGCGCCGCCCCGCCCGGCACCGCCCGGCACGGCGGCGGCGCCCAGCTGAAAGAGAAAGATGGGCGCCCATTGGGCGCGCCGGCCCAAACGTGCCCGCACGCGGCGGCCCGGATCGACTGACACGCGCGCGCGCGCTGCCTTGCCAAGACCGAACGCCGTGCTGGTGTAGCTCCAGGCGCCCCCTGTGCTCTGTGCTGAGTGCAGCTCTATGAGTTGTCAGGCGGGACGAGGCTCCGCCTGGCGGCCCGAATGGTGTTGCGGCTCGCTCTATTGCCCATGGGGTGCCAGCTTAGCACGGGAAGGGGGTCTGCTGCTCGGCCGCTGCACAGCTGCTCGAGCGTGCAGGGGCGCTCGAGCGGCTGCGTTCCAGTCGAGCTCGTGTTGGCAGGGGATGCTGTATGCGCAGTCACGCACGCAAGCCCTCTGCGGCCACCCGCCGGCCACAACAGCGGCGGCGGCCTGCGGTGAAAGGCTGTAGGCGCGGGGCCGGGCGCCGCGGCTGACGCGCGCGGCGCGCGCCGCAGGGTGGAGTACTTTGGCGTGAAGCTGGAGGGCTTTGCCTTCACGGAGGCCGGCTGGGTGCAGAGCTACGGCTCGCGCTACGTGCGGCCGCCCATCATCCACGGCGACGTCGTGCGCAAGGGCCCCATGACGATCAAGGAGTTTGAGTACGCGCAGTCGCTCACCAAGCTGCCCGTCAAGGGCATGCTTACCGGTGCGCCCCACCCGCCAGCCCGCTGGCGCCCCGTTGCGCCCGGCTACTAACGCGCGCCTGCTGACACATGCGGGCAATCAGGCTAGCCTGCCGCAGCGGCCCAGCCCTAGTGGTGCCACCATGGTGTAAGCGCACGGCTGCGGCGGCGCTGACGCGCGCGCGGGGCGCGGCCGGCGCGCAGGCCCGGTGACGATCCTCAACTGGTCGTTCCCGCGCAAGGACATCAGCCGCCGCGCCCAGGCGTTCCAGCTGGCGCTAGCGCTGCGCGACGAGGTCGCCGACCTGGAGAAGGCCGGCTGCCGCGTCATCCAGGTGCCCTAACCCTAACCTGCTGAGACAGCGCCCCGGCCATGCCCCGGCCCCGCCCCACCAGGGTGCGCAGCGGGCCGGCCGCCCGTCCGGGCGCACCGCGCAGCCGCCCTGCGCGCGAGGCGAGCACGGGAGCGATGGCATCGCTAGCTGCCATCCTGTGGGCGTGCGGCTGCTGGCAGGCGCCCCGCTGCTCGGCCCGGCCCCCGCCTGGCGAGGCGCCCCGTGTCGGCGACAGCGAGCTGATGGCAGGCGCGCATCTGCGTGGTGTGGGCGCCGCTTGATGCATGGCAACAAGGCGTGGTCAGGATCAGGGTAAAGATAGGGCACTGAGGCGCGGCTGGCGGCGCAGGTGGACGAGCCGGCGCTGCGCGAGGGCCTGCCGCTCAAGCGCGCGCGCTGGGAGTCGTACCTGACCTGGGCCGTGCGCGCGTTCCGGCTGTCCACCGTCGTGGCCGCGCCCGGCACGCAGATCGTCACGCACCTGTGCTACTCGGAGTTCGCGGACATCCTGCACGTGCGCGCCCGCGCGCGCGGCGCGCCGCGCCTGCTCAAGCCGCGCGCAGCGTCAGGGCCGCATGCAGGAGGGCAGGCCGCGCCACCGCATGCGCTCTTATGGCGGGCATGCAGGGAGGGCGCAGGCTGCGCGTGCTGCAAGCGCGCGGCCCGGCCGGAAGCTGTCCGGTGTGCGAGGCTGCAGGCAAGCGCAGCAGGCCGTGTCCAGGACCTGGCTGGGCAGGCGAGAGCTCTGGCAGGGGAAAGGGTCGGGCTGGGTGAGCGCGCGCGTGCGCGGGCTGAGCGCGCGGCCCGGCGCTTGTGCAGGGGCAGGGTTTGGGGTGTAGTCTCAACGGTGGCCGGGGGCGCGCGCAGGCGATCGACGGCCTGGACGCCGACGTGCTGACGATTGAGAACTCGCGCAGCGGCGACGAGATGCTGCGCGCGCTGGCCAAGTACGGCTACGCGCGCGACATCGGCGCCGGCGTGTACGACGTGCACTCGCCCGTCGTGCCCACGTGCGCGCCGCGCCCGGCATGCGCTGGCACCCCTGCCGCCGCCGCCTCCGTGGTCGGCTGCAGCCCTGTCGCGCCGCGTCGGGGCCCAAGCCTGCGCGCTCTGCAGCGCTCGTGCTTGCTCTAGCATGGGCGCCGTCGCGCTCGATGTGGCGGCCGCCTGCGCGGCCTTGGGCGCTGCGCGGCGTTCGGCGTGAGGCGGCAGCTGCACTGCAAGCGCATGCAGTGCTGCGCTGTGCTGGGCGGGTGTGCGGGGTGGCGCGCCGGGTGGCGGGCATGCTTCCTGTCAGCGCTGCGGGCGTGCCGCTGTCGGCGGCCCGCGGCGGGCGCCGCGCGGCTGACTGTTCCCTATGGGCGCGCAGGGCGGAGTTCATGGAGGCCAAGATCCAGACGTTCCTGGACGTCAACCTGCTCAAGGGCGACCGCAAGCAGCTCTGGGTCAACCCGGACTGCGGCCTGAAGACGCGCGAGTGGAGCCAGGTGCGGCGCGCAATCGATGTGCTTCATTTTCCAAAGACTTTGACAGCAGTTCCTTGTCATGTGTGGAACACCAGATGATCATGAAACGGCTCATGCTGCTGTCACTGCCTGCTTTGCCACCACGCCGCGCGCCGCGGCCCCCGCCCCGCCAGCCCTGCCTGGCGCGCCTGCGCCTGCGCCCCGGCGCCCTCCACAGCCGCACGCTGCAAGCCTCTGGCTTCCGCAGGGCAGGCTAGGGTTATGTGCTTAGGGCTCTACCTGACCCGGGCGCGCGCGCGCCAGGTGCTGCCGTCGCTGGAGAACATGGTCAAGGCGGCCGCGAGCGCCCGCGCCAAGAAGTAGGGGTGTTACCAAGCTGGGTGCCGGGGTTTGGCGCGCGAGCGGCGGGCTCTTTCTTTCATTCTGCGGGAGGGCGGCGGGCGAGGGCGCCTGCGCCGCCGGCGTCGGGTCAGCTTTCATGTCTAGGGAGGGTGTCGGGCATTCATGCCTGTCGCTGAGGGTCTGACCCGCCTAGCCGCCGTGCCATGCGGCCGCAGGAGTTGTGCCCGGTGAGCAGGTGTTGAGTCTGCAGGCGGCGCCGCTCGTGCTTTAGCAAGCAGTCGTGCTTTCACGGTCACCATTCTTTGCCAGGGAACAGTCGGCCCGCTGCGCTCTGCGCCCGCTCTGAGAACTGTTACGGACTTGATGCTGCGAGTCGCAGGCCGTGCGGCGTGCAGGCAAACAGCAACCACATGCGTGCAGCTTTTGGCATGTGGGGCTTGCTTGTGCACTTGCCAGTGCACCAGCGAGTGCTATTACCAGGAGCTGCTCCCACGGGTACATGCGCATGGAGAGGGCCGCGCTGTAACATCATCCCTGCGCACAGTTTGAAAACGGCTACACATGCTGTACGGCTACACATACTGCATGCAGGAGTGGCTGATCTGACTTTGCAACGCATTTCGCAGCTCAGCCATTGTCATCCTGCAATCCTGCAGCTCGTCTGTCATTTGTCCAGTTCCTTGCCTGCTGGTGCAGGTCCCCAAACATGCGACCAAAGTAGGCAACCGTGGACAGCTGCCATCATGTAGAGCGCCCCGACCACAGCGCCGACACACGTCGCTTGTTCCATGTACCACATTTGCCGCAAAACCCTGGTGTAAGCATGGACCGCCTTGTCACACGCTGACGCATTCACCATCACATGCACTGTTGTACACACGATCGGCACGCTGCGCTGTCACAGGTTCCAACACATGCGGCGCGCTCGCGCTCACCGGCGGCCGTTGGCATGCGCCGCAGCGCCGCGGGCCTTCAGATCACCTCCCCAGCAGACCGACCGGCGGCGCGCCGTTGGCGAGCAGGAAGGCCTGCGCGACGGCAGGACACGGCTAGGGCTAGGGTTGTATTAGGGCCAGCACCCGCAAAGCGGACAGCCGGTGCTCAGCGTGCGGGACAACCACGGCGGGCGTTGCGGCGTGCCCGAATGCCCGCTAGCGCGCGGCGGCCGGCAGCGGGGGGCCGGGCGCGCCGCACCTGCACCAGGCTCTGCGCCGACTGCACCTGCTCCAGCGCGCCGTTCATCTCGAGCACGCGCTCCGTCACGCCGGGCAGCGACTCGCCCAGCCGCACGTACGCGCCCGAGACCTGCCGGCCGCGCGCGGCGCGCCTCAGCCGGCGGGCGCGCCGCCCGGCGATGCTGTGTGCGCACGGATCCGGGCAACGCGGGGCTCATGGGCGCTGCGCAAATGCCGCGAGCGCCCATTGGCGCGGCGCGGCCGCGGGCAGTGCGCGGGCGGGGCGCGCGCCTGCCGGATCTGCGTGATGTTGGCGCCGCCGCGGCCGAGGATGCAGCCGGCCTGCGCCGCGCTGAGCACGAGAGTGGCGGTTGCTGCGGCCATGACCGCGCCGTCCCGCCCCGCCAGCTGCGGCGGGCGCGCGCGCGGCTCAGCATCGCATGCGATCAGAGCGCAAAGCGAGGCGCTGCCCGGCGGCCCGGGGCGGGAGCGGGCAGCGCTGCACACGACATGCGAATAGCAGGCGGCATGCGAGGGCAGGCCCCACGACGGGAAGGGGCCGCGCCTGCGAGCGCGGCAGCGCGCGGCTGGGCGGCAGCACGACCTGCGGCTGCCCGGACGCTCTGCGTGCCAGACCTTCGTGGCCTGGCGCGGGGCTCCCGCGTGCGGAGGCCGGGCTGCCGCCGCGCGGCTGCGGCGGCGGCGCGGCGCCGCCCGCCGCGCGTGCCTGCCAGCGCCGCAGCGCCTGGCCCAGCAGGCGCAGCGCGGCGGCCACCGCCGCAGGCGCGCCCTCGAGCGCGGCGAGCTCGTCGCCGGGCGCGGCGGCCGACGGGCGCTCGCGCGGCGGCAGCGCGCCCAGCCGCAGCGCCGCGCCCGCCTCGCGCGCCGCCGCCGCCAGCTTGTCGCCGTCGCGGCCGACCAGCGCGCGCGCCTGCGCCGCCGCCGCGCTGTGCTTACACAGGGCCCCGCGCGGCCCTGCAGGCGCCGCATCGCGGGCGCGCCGCTTGTTGATGCGGGCGTAACCTCGGCCCACCTCAGCCTGCACGAGCCGCGCGGCACACCTTCTGCAGCACAGTCTTCGCTTGCTTGCGGACTCCGCACCCTGTGCCGTCTCCGCCGTGCGACTCGTGCAGCCTGCAGCTCTGCCAGGCGCCATGCGCCCTCGACCGCGGCTACAGCACCCAACCCAAGCACCCCCGACCTCGCGCACTGGTGTCGCCCGGGCCTGTGGCACGGCGCAGGCGCGCGGCAGCAGGCGGGCGGACGCGCGGCGCGCACCTGCGCGGCGGGCACAAGCAGGCGCAGCACGGACGGCGCGGGCGGCGCGCTGCCGGCCTCTAGCAGGCACATGGCCACGCGCTGCAGCGCCTCCTGCGCCGCGCACGCTGGCGCGGTGCCGTCGTCCGGCGAGCCGACCGCCACCACGCGGTCGCCGCCGCCGCCGGCTGCGCGGCGCGCGGCGCGCTCAGCGGTGAGCCTGCCAGGGAGTGCAGGCGTGGCCCAGCGCTGCCTGCCCCGGGCGCGCAGCTCCACGCGGGGGCGCGCAACTCCGCCCAAGGCCCGCACGGCCGCTGCTGCCGCTCCGAGCCGGGCAGGTACGCACTTGGCAGCAGGGCCAGAGGCACGCGCGCGCGCGAGGCAGCCCCGCCCGCGCCCGCCGCGGGGCCGGCCGGGGCCGGGGCCGCACCGCGGCCGCCCTCAAACACCTTGATGCGCGCGCCGGTCTCCGCCCGGATGCGGCGCACCACGTCGCCGCCGCGGCCGATCACGCTGCCGACCAGCACGTCCGGCACCAGCACACGAAAGTCCACGTCCACGCTCCGCCGCGCGGGCGCCGCCGCATCGGCCGCGCCCTGCGCCGCCCCCGCGCCGTGCTCGCGCCGCACGGCAGCGCCGCCCATGGCGCAGCGTGTGAGCGCACGCCCCGGTGCAAAGAGCATTCGCGCGACGGCCGCCCGCACATGCGCCCCGCGCGACAGACATGGGCCCGAGCAGGACGCCCGAGCGTGCACGACTGGGCGCGGGCGCGCACGGGGCCGGGCGCCGCGAGCAGGTGCGGCGGCAGCGCCTCGCGGGCGGGCGGCGGCGGCGCGGCCGGCGCGTCGCGCTCCGCGCGGCCGCCCTGCGCCGGCGCAGCGCAGGTCGGGCCGTCGCGGAACCGCGGCGCGGCGGCGGCGCCCGGGCCGTGCGCGATGGCGCTGGCGGTGATGGCGATGTGGCGGCCCTGCCCGCACGCAGGCGGGCCGGCTCAGGGTGTCGCGCGCCGTGCATGCGCGTGCAGGGTCAGGCAGGCGCATGCGAGCCGCGGGCAGGCACAAGTCAAAGCGTGCAAGGACAGGCGCGTGTGCTCGAGGCGCCGCTGTGCGCACGCGGGTCCGGCGCAATGCGGCAGCAACGGGACAGCCTGAGCAGGGGAAAGCAGGGCGGGGCCAGAAGCGGCAGCGGCGGCGGAGGGCGCGGACCGGCTGCGGCGTGCGCGCCAGCTGGATCGGCTGCCGTGACGGCGTCTCCCGCAGGCGCTCTGACGCCTGCTGCAGCGCGTCCAGCACGCGCGCCGCGTCCCCCGACACCTGGCCCCGCCCCGCCCGGCTCAGGCCGCGCGCCCTCCAGGGGCGCATTACCCTACCCTGTACCCTGGCGGCGGCGCCGGGGCGGCGCACCTGCAGCACCTCGTCGTTGGGCGCCGCGCAGGCCGGGATCTCCTGCTTGCTCAGCACGCGGATGCTCGAGCCGGTGGCGCGCCGCAGCTCGCTGATGATGCTGCCGCCCTTGCCCAGGATGCAGCCCACCTGCGTCTGGTCGACCAGCAGCCGCACCTGCGCGCACGCCGGCCCGCCTGGCGCCGGGCTCGCCCCGACGGACGGTGCAATATGCGACCCAGCAGAGCGCCGCCGGGGGCCGCCTGCACGGCAAGCGGAGGTGCACGCTCTGGTCTCGAAAGTCGGTGTTGCGCCCTGCAGAGCTCCGCTGCAAACACGGCGGCTCTGCGCGGCAGGGCGGGGGCCGCAGAGAGGCGGCGGCAGGGCTCGGCGCCGCGGAAGACCGGCGGGGCGGCCGCACCAGGGCGCTCTCCAGGGCGGCATCGGGGTCGCGGTCGCAGCTGATGCGCTCGTGCACGCGGAAGAGCGCCTGCTGCGCGTCGCACCAGCGCTCCTCCGGCCGGTCGGGCGCCAGGATGGCGATGACCCGCTCCGCGCAGCCGGCGACCTGCGGCTCCACCTTGATGCGCGCGCCCGTGTCCGTGCGCAGCTGCTGGATGACGTCCCCGCCCTGCGCCGCCGCGCCGCGTCGGCCGCCCCGCCCGCGCCGCGTGCGCCTGCGAGCCGGTCGGGCAACGCGCGGGCGCGCACCTTGCCAATCACGTTGCCAATCCGCTGCGTCGGGCACAGCACCCGGTAGAACACGGCCGGGCCGGGCCCATGGGCGCGCCGCTTGGCGCTGCCCTCCTGCGCACAGCCCCGCGCGCCGGTCATTGCCCGCCTTCAACTGTCCAAGGCTCGCGGCGCGGCGCGCCCGAGCGCGAAGCCCGGTGCGGAGGCGGCCGCGCGCCTGGCCGCGGTCACCCTCCTCAGAGAAGGCGCGCTTGCTCATGCCCCCCGCCTCCCTCTGGGCCCCGTTGGCAACGTCCCCCGGTCAAAGGCGGTTTGTCCCCACGACGGAGGATCGCCGCGCCCCGTTCCTCCCACAGGCCCGGCACGCTGCTGCCGCCTGTGCCGGGGAGACGAGCTCGGGCACGTGTTGAGCTGGGAGTTCGACTCGGCCGAGCCGGTGGCAGGCAGCCAGGCGGCAGGGCAGCCAGCGGCAGGGGGATCTGCCTCAGCTGCCTGCCCACCTGAGCGTCCGCCTGTGCTTGGCTCCCTGCTGAAGATAACAAGATGATGCCTGCACAGTGTCCAGATGCCCGAAGCACACACTGCAGGCCACAGCACCGATGTCACACAGCGGCCGGGGCTGAGGCGGGACGCTGAGCGGCCTCCACTGGCTCGCGCACCGGCGTCGAGAGTGTCTGCTCTGTGCGATGCTTGGCAGCTAGGGCTAGGGTCTGACCAAGCATGTGCAGGCCTCTGCACAACTTGAGTCCTCAATCAACATGCTGCTCTGCCAGCAGCCTGGTATGGGAGGACTGTGGATGCACAAGTAGAGGATCGAAGCTTTCTTTACAGACACAAACAAATGCACGGGGACACTGCAAGGCAGGCTGCAAGCGTCGCTTGCCAATTGATAGGCACACTTCATCAGTCTTGCCAATGCAAACGCCCGGCCGGGCACCCCCCAGGCGCAGGACTGCTTGATGACACAGGGTTTTAACATATGGTCAGGCTAGGGCATGTTGCACTCGGTGAGGCTACGGCTTGTATGACCTTGGGCCTGCAGTGTATTGCGGCTTCGGCTCGCAGGCAGCGCGCCCGTGGTGCGGCTGCTGCAGGCGAGTGGTAATGCGCCTGTGGTGCAGACTCAGCGCTTGGGGCAGAAGAAGCCGGTGCCGGACGCCGCGGGCTGGTTCTCTTTGTCGGCGGCGCGGCCCGCAGGCGGCTTGGCGCCGGGCGCGGAGCGCATTCCGCTTGACCTCTGCCGCACGTGCAACGTCCACACGTGGCCGCGCGGCACGAGTCACTGGTGCACCAGGACGGCGCTGCTGCCTGGCACGGGTCGGCGCACCTGGCCTGCGGCGCGGCGCTGCGCGGGCGGCCCGCGGTGGCCGAACGGCTCGGGGCGCGGCCCGTTCCTGGCATGTCCAGCGCCGACAGGCGTCACGGTCTGCAGCCCTGCTGCCCCACCTTTCTGCTCTCTGCTTCTCGCCTGCTGTGGGGGGCCGGGGTCACCTGTACCAGGGGGCGCGCAGGGGCTTATCGGCGCGCAGCTGCAGCGCGAGCAGGTCCTCCACCAGGCTCTGGTCCAGGTTCTCAGGCGTGCAGCCCTTGGAGTGCGCGACGTGGCACATGGCGGCCACCTTGGCCAGCGTCTCCTCCGGCAGCGCCGGCTGGTTCAGCATGCTGGTCGTGTCTCTGCAGGCCGAGCGCCCAGCATGGTTTTATAGCGGGGAGCCTCACACTGTGCAACAACACTCATACCCGCACCGCAGTCTGCACTCGCCTGAGCGGCGGGCGCGTCGGGCCGGCGCTCGGCGCCTGCATCGCGTGGTGGCCACAGGGGTGGCCCACCTGGCGGGGAGCAGCATGGCATCGGCAGGCCTGCGTCAGGGCCGGTGACATGCTGCAGGCCATGCATGGCACCTGGCTTGTTGCGCCGGCCGGCTGGCGCCACCAGGGTGTCGGGGCCGGCTGCTCCTGGTGCGGAAAGTCCGGCGGGTAGGCGGGGCCGGGCGGCCAGAGGAGCTGGCTGCTCTGCTGCTCGCGCTCGGCCAGGCACATCTGGGTGTTCAGATGCTGCAGCTCATACAGCGGGGCGCCGGCCGATGCTGCATGCGCACTCCCATCAGCTTATGCACAAGGGGTTGGGGGTGAGCATGCACATGCAACCTCACTGAGCCAGCATGCGGCAGAGCATGCCGTCTGGTGAGCCCGCGAGCTCAAGGCCTCACCTGTGTGCAGGGAGCCGTAGTACCCCGTTGCCGGCATGTTCCTGCAGCTCGCACCACCTTGCTCAACCGACATGCGCCTATGCTGCTGCCTCTGCGACATGCAGATATAAGTATGCTTGCATGTCACACCTTGGAGGCGTCTCGGCTTCCTGCAACGCGCTCCAGCTGCCATGCGCCGCCAGGGGCTCCTGCTTCGCGGCCACCCGGCCGGCATGCGCGTGCTTGCCACTGTCAGCCTGCTTGGGGTGGAAGACGAGGGTCTTGACAGGACTCGGAGAGTACAGGCTGGCAGGCAGCTGGCTTGCGCCGGGTGACCATGGCTGATAGCTGCTGGTCAGGCCAGGGCTGTCCAGCACGTCTGCAGGCACCAAAGCACATGTGAATGGCCGCGCTCTGCGCGCCTCTGCAGCCTGACAGGCGCAAACAGGGACAGCTAAAGGAAAGGCATGCGCGTGCATCCCTGCAATGTCTCTTATGACGTGCGAGTTGCCTTCGAGGCCACGCGTGCTGGCTGCAGGAAGCTCATCTGCAACCACAGGCGTGCTTATGACACCAAAGCAAGACACCTAGGAGCTGCTGTTGTGTGGTGCCGAACGGGTCCAGGCGGAGCAGGCAGGTGCAAGATGTTGCATCCACTGTTGCAAGCTGAGCGCACTGAACTTGCTTGAAGTGCACTGTACAGTGGTGATGTTGCAGCAGAGCAGAAAGGTTGCAATGCTGTTCGTATATGATGCAGCAGCAGAGCAGAAAGGTCTGGCCGGAGCATGGAAGCACCTGGCAGTGTGACACTGTTTGGCCTTGCAGCACGCATACTGCGGGGTGGTGCAACCGGAATCATCGTGCCAGCTGCTGCTGTTTGTTGCGCGTTATTGTGGCGCTTCACCGCGAGTGAACAGCTGCTCAGCCTAGCGCTTGATTGAGTGCACATGCGTTCTACTTCGGAGAGGGGTTTTGCTCAGGCCCTGGAATGCATCCGACTTTTGGTCGAGGTATTGCCCGACTTCAACATGTTCATCATGATATCCGGAACACACCCTGCAGACTGGACACACACTGAACCCCAGCTCAACACATGCGCGCAAAAGCGCGCAGGGTGTCTGCTTTACGGCAGGGCGTTCGGACACATAGACAGCGCAGCGCGGCCTGAAACAGACAGACGCATCACATCACCTTCACCCTGGACTTCATGTGCCGCTTTGCCTCCACCTTTGACCGGCGCGCCTCCAGTTTCTCGCGCGCAGCCGGCGTCAGCCTCTTCAGCTTCTCCTGCACGGGCAGGCAGGCTTGGAGGCCTGGCAGTCATGGCAGGCGATCCGCAACGCAGACGACCTCGCGCCAGACACTCCTGCAAACACCGCGCACCGCCTCGTCCCGCCGCTTGGCGTTTCGCCGCTCCTCTGCCTCCTCCCGGCGCCGGTCGTCCTGCTTGCGCCACTGCACGGCGGCCGCCTCCTTGCGCGCCTTTTCAGCGCGCAGCCGCTGCTCCGGCTTCAGCTTATATGCGCCGACAGCATCGATGAAGTGCATTGCCGCTGCAAAGACCGTGCCGAGCTCCGCCATGCGCTCGCGCGGCGGCAGCGTGAAGGAAAAGCGCAGCACCTGCCGCGCAGAGACGTAAGCTGGTGCATGCGCGCCGCGCGCTGCGGGGCGGCCAGCGCTGCATCGCTCGGCGCGCCTCCTTGTGCTCGCCCGAGTCCTCGGAGGTGAAGTGCAGGTAGCGCAGCCAGTGCCCCTGCGCCTCGTACGCCCCCCGCACAAACACCTGCGCCCCCCGCGGCGGTCAGCCGCCGTCGACGCGCACCGCGGCCGCATGCGCTCCGGCCGGCAGGGGCCCCGCGCCTGCTCGAGCACGCCGTCCGACATGAGGTCGTAAAAGACGGACGAGTGCTCGGCGAGCACGGTCAGGCGCTCGGCGGGCCAGCCGGCGACGCGGTCCTTGGCCACCTCGACCCGCCGGCAGAACGTCTTCACGTCTGCGCGCGCCGCGCCGGCTCAGGCCCGGCGCCGCGCGACCGCCGGGCTCCGGGGCGGCCCGCGCCGGCGCGCACCGTTCTGGCCGTCGTTGCGGCGCTGCAGCTCGCGCGCCAGGCGCGGCGCGGCCACGACCAGCACCAGCGGCGGCATGGCGCCGGGCAGCATGTTGACCTGGACGTCGATCCGCTCGTCGTGCGGCAGCAGCGGCGCGAGCAGGTAGCCCCGGAGCAGGTCCTGGCGCTTGCGCAGGTCCAGCGTGGCCAGCAGGCTGCTGCAGTGGCGGCGCCCGGACGCGTAGAACTTGAACTCCGACGCGCTCTCCTTCATGAGCACCTCGGCGCTGTCGCCGTCGCCTGCGCGCGCGGCCGGCGCGGTGGTCGCCCGCGCGGGCCTGCGCGCCAGGGCGGGGAACACAGGAGCCGGGAGGGCTCCGGGGAGAGTTCTTGCAGGCCGGGCGGGCACCTGGCCCGCACAGCGCAAAGTTGCGCTCCAGGAGCGCGCCCTTGGTCACGAACTCGCGCGCCCAGGCTAGCGCCACCTCCTCGTTCGCGCGCCCGCCGCGCAGCCGGACGGCCAGGACCAGCAGCGCGCCCAGCAGGCAGAGCAGCTCGTAGCGGAAGTAGTGCAAGTCGGCGGGCACCGGCCGGCGCCACTCCCACAGCTCGCCGCGCGCACGGGCGCGGCCGGCCGCGGGGCCGGCGGGGGCCGCTCTCGGCGCCGCCGCCGCGGCCGGCGGCGGGGACGGCACGGCGGGCGCGCCCAGCTGGTCCCAGGAGTCCTCGTCGGGCGGGTCGCCGCCTGCGTGCGACAGCCCCGACACGCCTTTCTGGCTGCGCCTGCAGGGGTGCAGGCACAGCTGAGCTGGGGGGCTGCTGAGAGGGCTGGGGCCGGTCCCGCACCAGGGGGAACTGCGGCAGCCGCTGCAACAGAGGCCAGTGCGCAGCAGAGCAGCACCGCCAGGGTCAGCCGCACGAGCGCAGGGGTGCCGCTGCGCATGCTTCCACGAGTCCTACCCTCTGGGAACAAGCAATAGCAGCGAACCGCACGCAAAGAACCTGTGGCCAATGCCTGCCAAGCTGGATGTAACACTCTTATGTCTTTGCAACCTCTTTATATATCTGCACCCTGTGTATTGCGCAGCAGCGCCTGCCTTGAAGCCACGATCGTGAACGGAGAACGAGTGAGTGATGCTGTCTGCGTTGTGCACAGCGCTGAAAGAGCTGTTACAGCTAGGGCCGCTTAGGTTCACAGAAAACTGGTTGCACTGCATGAAGGATTTCATCTTACAATGCAGCTGCCTAGATAGAGAGGGACAGAGAACAGCAAAGCAGTGCAATGATTGCACGCTGACAGGTCGATCTGCACCAGGAACGCTGCCGGCATCTGGGGCGCGACAAACCCGCATGTAAGCAAGCGCTGGCGGGCAGGCTGCAAAAGCACTAACAATATGAGGCATGGGCTGCTGCTCAAGCAGACACGCGAGGACACCTAGTTGGCTATGTTTGCACGGTACTCTGTTCCTGGGTGCATGTTCAGCGCACGCGCGCGCGTTCGGTTCTCACTTCTTCACCAACAAAGCAGAGCTCACCAGCAGAGCAGAACACCAACAGCATGCGGCCTCCACAACCTGGTGGCTCCTCACCGCATGCACGCGTCAACCATTTCTGCTCCGACTATGTTCACAGGCACCCAAGCACTCTCGCCTATGACCGCAACCGCAACCGAGAAAGGAAGAGGGGGCTGCTCGCAGGCACAGGCCCGCGCCGCAGGCGGGCGCTGGCACCGCCACCAGAGCCGCATGCGCGGAGCCTGCGCCCAGCGCCTCTGTGCAGCTGCCCGGCGCCGGCCCCCGCCGACCGCCTGGCGCACGCGCACCGACCGGCCGCCCCGCCCGCGCCAGGCACGGGCGCCCGCCCGGCGGCCGCAGCGCGCGCGTCACCGCTGCACGTCCTGGCTGGCGCGGCGCGCGGCACCGGCAGCGGCGCCCTGCGGCAGCTTGCCGCGCATGATGGCCTCGTTGGCGCGGCGCGTCTCGCGCGCGGTGCGCTTGAGGTCGCGGCGCTCGCGGCGGCCGGGCTTGGCGGACGCCTCCGGCGCGCGCTCCGGGTGGTGCTTCAGCGACGTGGCCAGCGCGTCCAGCACCGTGCTCTGGATCAGGTGGTCCTCCAGCATCTGCGCGCGGCCGCGCCCGCCGCTCGCGCCGCGCCCCGCAGGCAGCTCCTGGAGGCCTGCAGGCAACATGGCATGCGTGCGGCGCTGCCGGCAGGGCAAGCCACACCGCAAGCCGCAGCGCGCACGGCGCACCGCGCGACGGGGTGGGACGCCCGGGGGGGCCGGGGCCGGCTTGCGGCGGGGGCGCGCCTTCTTGGAGATGAGGATGCCCTCGCTCATCAGCTGCTCGGGCGTGACCCAGACGCAGTCCCAGCGCTTCTCCAGCTTGCGCCCGGGCCCGTGCTTCCCGCTCAGCACCTTGAGCGGGCGCACGAAGATCACGCGCCCGGGCGGGAACATGGCGATGTCGCGCTGCCGGCGCTCCACGCTGCGGTAGTACCTGCGCGGCCGCGGCGCTCGGGGCCGCCTCCCGGCGAGCAGGCGCGGCGCGTACAGGGTATGGTAAAGGGTATAGGGCGCTCGCCGTAGGGCGCCCGCGCCGGCGGGGCGGGCGCGCGCGGGCGGGGCGCGCACTTGACCAGGAAGTCGCGGGCCTCCTGCGGCAGGTCCGCGTACGGGCGGAACAGGCGGTCCGAGGGCGGCCGGTTCTCCTTGCGCCAGAAGCCGCCCACCAGCACGCGCAGCTTGTGGTACCTGCCGCCGCGCCGGCGCGTCAGCGCGCGCGCGGACGGGCGCCCGGCCGCCGGCCGGGACGCCGGGCAGCCGCCACCACGCGCGCGCGCGCCCGCCCCGCGCGGTTCGCAGGCGCGCCGGCGGCGCACCGGCAGCGCGCGAGCGCGGTGATCATCTCGTCCATGAGGCGGCGCAGGTTGTTGGTGCTCGAGCGCGGCACGGCGTCCTTGCCGGCCACCAGGCTGGTGCACCAGCCCTCCAGCGCGGGCTGCAGCGCCTTGCTCACCAGGCCGCCGGGCGGGCAGAACGACCAGCAGCGCAGGTCTGCGCGCGCGCCGCCCCGGCCCGTTAATCCGCCCCGGCTCGTCACACCCAGCCGATCGTGCCCTGGTCGGGCGCTGGGCGCGCAGCGGCAACCCCCCACCAGGCCCCAGCAGCCGCGCAGGCCGGCGCGCGCATGCATACAGGCGCGCGGGAGGCGCTGCGCAGCCACCCTGGCGCCAAGGCACCACGCGGGCGAGGCGGCCGCACCTGGGAAGCGGCTGCGGAGCTTCAGCGCGATCAGCGCGGCCGCGCCCGCGCCCAGCGAGTGCCCCGTCAGCACCAGGTCCCAGCCCTGCGCGCGCGGGCGCGCGCTGTCAGCACAGCGCCCCGGGTCGGCAGGCAGCCAGGCCGGCGCAGCCGCGTGCCGGCGGCGACAGGCGCACGCAGGCGCCCGCCGCCCGCCCCCGCCACGCCAGGCGCGCCCGAGCACTCGGCAGCCCCCCCGTCTGAAAGACCCCACGGGCGCGCCTTGGTGTCCACGTTCTTCTGGATGATCGTGCCGACCGCCTCGCCTGTGGTCTCGGCGGCGCCCGTCTCGGCCACGTCGCCGACGCGGTCGCGGCCGGTCCGCTTGCTCAGGCTGGTCGTCAGCTTGGGCTCCCCCGCGCCGCCCGCCTCCCCGGCGCGCCCCTCGCCGGCGGCGCCCCCCGGCCGCGCGCCGGCGGCGCCCCCCGGCCGCGCGCCGCCGGCGGCCGGCTGGCCGTGCGGCAGCTCCGAGCTGCCGTCGGGCGTGGGCCCGGCGGCGGGGCTGCCGTCAACGGTGACGGGCTGCCCCTGCTCGGCGCCCTCCTGCACGGCCTCCTTGCGGTCCTCCTCGCTGCGCAGCAGCCCGGAGAGCACGCCCGTCTGCACGCGGCGCGCGCGCAGGCTAAGGCCCGCGCCCTCCGTCGGCGCGGCCGCGCGCGGCGCCGCGCGGCGCGCCTCGGCGCGCCCGCGTACAGTGCGGGCCGCGCGGCCAGGCGCATGCGCGTGCGGGGCTGAGAGCGTGCAGAGCAGCGGGTGCGCGGGGGGTGAGCGCAGGCGGGTATAGGGTAGGGCAGGGTATAAGCGCGCGGATCGGGGCGGCGCACCTCGTCCAGGTCGATGAGCAGCGCGGACGCGGCCGCCACGATGCCCGCGTGCGCAAACGCGCGCCCCTGCGCCTTCTGCCGCGCCGCGCAGCCGCGCCACGCTCAGGCGCGCAGTCCGTGCATGTTCACGTCTGTGCCGGACACGCAGGCGGGGTGCACAGCAGCAGGCTGCAAGCATGCATTGCCCGCCTCAGGCCGGCACGCTGCGCCGCGGCGGCGCCAGCGCGCTGCAGAGCGCGGCGCTCGGGCGCGCGCCTTGGCCTGGGCGGGCGGCAGCCAGTCGTCGATCGCCTCGGGGTGCACGACAGCGTCGGTGACCAGATCCGCCAGGCTGCTTGTGCCGCGGATGGCCACCACGACCGCGCGCCGCTTCCTGCGCGCACGTCTGATCCACTGAGGCGCGCCCGGCGCGCCACAACTGGAGATTCAGCCGCCTGCGCAGCTGCGCGCATGCCCGCGCCGTGCATGCAGCATCGCGCCTGCCGCCCGAGTGCGGCCTGGTCCCAGGAGCGCCGCGGCGGCTCGGGCGGCTGCCCGCCTGTGCGGGCGGGGGCGCGCCGCCGGTCGGGCAGCGCGGCGCGCGCCTGTGCAGGGCGACCATGTAGGGCAGGTGCGCGAGGACCTCGTTGGACGGGCTCATGTACAACACGTCGCCCGGCTCGCAGTGCCCGATCTCGGCGATGCTCGCGCGCACGGCCGCCTCGCTGGGCGTCTTGTTGCGCGTCCCGCAGCCGCCGCCGCAGCAGCCTACCTTCTCGCCCTTGCCGTCGGTGTCCACGCGCCCGGGCTCCTTCTCGGCCGCGTCGCCGTGGCCGTCGGCGCCGGGCCCGACGCCCGCGTCGTCCGCCGCGGCCAGCTCGCCCGGCCCGCCGCTCTGCCGGCGGCCCGGGTTGCGCGTCGCGGTCTCGCCGCCGCCGTCGTGGCCGCCGCGGCGCGTGTCGCGGCCGCACGCGGGGCACGGGCGCGGGCCGGGCGGCGGGTCGGGCTCGTTGGGGTCGCGGAAGGGCTGCACGCAGTAGACGGCGGTCGCGAAGCGCGCGTACTCGCGCGCCTCCTCCAGCAGCGCGTACGGCACCGTGTCCAGGTCGGCTGCGCGGCGCGGCGCCCGCGCGCGGTCAGAGCCCTGGGCGGTCGGGGTCGGACACCCCGACCTGGTGGCCCGCCCCGGCCGGCACGCCGGGCGGCGCGCGCGCCGGCGGCCCAGCGTAGGCGGATGGCCATATCTGCACCGAGCGGGCGGCGCGGCGGGCGCGGGCGGGCGCGGGCGCGCACCCAGGTAGTGCTTGTGCGCCTCGTTCTCATCCACGCCGTCCACCTTCTCGGCCACCTCCACCGCCTGCGCGGCCGCGCCCGCGCGCGTCAGCGCCGGCCGCGCCCGCGCCGCGGGCTGCCGCGGCCTCCCTGGCGCTGGCCGCACTGGGCGATGCGGCGCGCGCGAGCGACCGCGGGCACGCGGCGCGCCTGCTCCGACGGCGTGATGACCGTGGGGAAGCGCTCCGAGATCTGGCGCTTCAGGAGGAAGCCGGACGCGGTCTGCGACATGGCCTTCTCCAGCGCGCCCGAGCCCGCCGCGCTGCCGCCGCCCGGCAGCGCGCCGCGCCCGTCCACCGAGCCGCGCCCGTCCGCCGGGCCGCGCCCGTCCACCGAGCCGCGCCCGTCAACCGACGCGCGCCCGTCCACGGAGGTGCGGTCGGCAGCGCCGCCCACGTCGGCGACCCCGTGGTTGACCGGCGCCTCCTCCGGCACGCCGCCGAGCGTGACGGTCACCGCAGCGTCCGCGCCATCGCTCAGCTCGCTGCGGCGCGCCTCGCGGATGCTCTCCAGCGTCTCGCCCTGCCGCACCGAGTCGCACGCCAGCGGCCCGATGCCCGCCAGCGCGGCGTCCACGCTGGCGCAGCGGCCGCCGTCGGGCGCGGCCGCCGGCGCGGCCGCCGGCGCGGCCGCCACCGGAGCGGACGCTGGAGCGGCCGGCAGCCGCGCGCGCGGCGCGGGCCGGGGCGAGGCTGGCTGCCCCTTGTCCTGCTCCTGCTGGGCCGCAAAGGGCGAGCGCTGCGCGCCGGCGCCGGCCGCGGGCGACGGGCCGCCCGCGGGCGGCGCGGCCGGCGGCCGCGCCAGCGGCGGCGCCGGCGCGGCCTGCGCGGGCGGCGGCGGCGCCCGCGCCGCCTGTGCGGGCGGCGCGGGCGCCCGCACGGCCTGTGCGGGCGGCGGCGGCGGCGGCGGCGCCGCCCGTGCGGGCGGCGCCTGCTGCGCGGGCGGCGCCTGCTTGGCCTTGCGCCCAAAGCGCTTCTTCTTCTTCTCCTTGGGCTTTTCCTCGTCCGAGCTGTCGCCTGTGCGCGGCGGGCGGCGCGGCGCCTCGGGCCGGGCGCGCCACGGCGGGGCGGGCCGGCGCACGGCTTAAAGAAGGTCAGGATTGGATCAGGGCTAGGCGCGCACCGCCCTGGTCGGAGCTGGACGCCTCGCCGCGCTCGGCCTCGGACTGCTGCACGGCGGAGGAGCGCTCGAGCGCGCGGCGGATGCGCAGGCGGCGCCGCCGGTGCTGCGCCGCCATGGTCAGCACGATGGCGGCGGACAGGTCGCTCGGCGTCAGGTCGGCGTCGCCGAACAGCGTGGCCAGCCACTGCGCGATGCTGGACAGCGGCGTCGACCTGCGCCGTGGGGGACCGGCGGTCAGCGCCGGTGGCCCCAGCGGGGCTGCTGCAGGCGCCCGCACAGCAGGCGATCGGGCGAGGGGGCGGGGCGGCAGCGCGGGGCGGGCGCGCACTGCCCCTCCACCTGGCGCACGACCGACTTGTAGCAGCCAAACAGCCAGCTGACGCACTTGACGCGCTTCTCCCACGTGTTCGCCTCGGCGCGGTTCGGGTAGGCGTTGTACACGATGAAGGCCACAAACCTGCGCGCGTGCGCGGCTCAGCGCGGCGGGGCCCCCCCTCGCAGGCGGCGCCGGGCTGGTTTTGGTGCGCGGGAGCGCGGGCGCGGCGCGGCGGCGGGCGCTCACAGGAAGAAGCCAGCGAAAACCCAAGTCGAGATGACCATGGCCTGCAGCAGGCGGAAGACCTCTATGCGCAGATCGCCGTGCCAGCATGCCAAATCATGCCGCGCGACGAGCAAGGTCCCCAGCACTGCGCGCGCGCCCGCGCTCAGTCCTGCAGGCCGCCGCCGCTGGCAGCGCCGGGCGCGGCGGCGTGCGGGGCGCGCAATCATACATATAAACATGCATGCAGCATCCGCGCACCCAGGAAGCCGAGCGTCACAAACCACAGCACGATCTGCACGTACAGCGCCGGCGTAATCCAGCGCCGCTTGCGCAGCTCCAGCGGGGCGCCTGCGGGGTGTTGCGCACAGGCACATTGGCACGCCTGTGGCTCGGGGGCGCGCGGGGGAGCGCGGCGGCCATAGTTGCACTGGCATTGTTCCGTAAAGGACAACAAGCTTGGCCGTGCAGACAGGCCGGGACGGGGCATGCATGCACAGCGGTAGCCGAGGGCGGGACGCACCTCGCAGACTCACCACGGTCATGACCACCTGGTTGAGAGTCGACAGGATGAACACGGCCAGCAGGCCGCCCAGGGCAATCTCGAACAGCGGCCCGGAGCCGGGGCACACTCGCCAGGCTTGGAAGTGGGCCGACTCCACTGCAACGATGATTACCCAGATGCCGTGGAAGAAGGCGCCCATGCCCGCTGGGATGCAGACCATATCGGTGGTGGTGTGCCACCGCCGCCCACACAGCACCAGGGCCGGCATAGTGGAAACGTACGGGCGCTCGCAGGCCGCCTACGGCAGCTGCTGCACTTCGGGTTTAGCAACCCATCCTAAGCAGCGATTGCTTCTTGTATCGAGCATGCTGGCCGCCCAGCACAGCAGTACGAGACGACTTGAAGTGCCCTGCCCAAGGGTTTCAAACAGTAGAAAGAAAGAAGTAGAAACTCGGTGCTCTGGGAGCGCTCCCCCAACGTCCCCCCCACGTGGTTGCGTCGATGGGGCGTACAGGAGGCCTATGCATTGGCGCCGTCGTGCTTCTGGTTGCGCGGGCGACCGCCGAGCCTGCCCGCGCATCCTGTGCCTGGGCCGCCGAAGAACGGGTGCGGCTGCAGACAAGCGCAACCAGGGGCTGCTTTGTATGAAGGCTGTCACGTCAGCCGCCACACCCGCGGCGCCCGCAGCAGGGCGGGGAGCGCATCATCGACATATCGATGGCCCTGCACGCGGGCAGCGTGGTGATGGGCAGTGACGCCGGCCTGGGCGGCTTCCGCTCGCTCCGCCAGGCCAAGGCAAGCCCGGGCGCCTGTGCATGTGTCTCCACTCAGCGAGCAGGCGAGCTCCCGACCGAGTCCTGGGGCGGACGCGCAGGCCCGGGGCGACATCTGCAACGAGTCGATGCTGGACGGGTTCTGCGCGCACACCGGCACGCACGTGGACGCGCCCAGCCACTTTGTGGAGGTGCGCAGCGCGCGGCCGGTTGCGCGCTTGCCCCTCAAGCGCTGTCTGCGCGGGTGGCGGCTGCAGCGAGGCCCGGGCTCGTGCAGGCGGCGCTGCAGGCGGGCCGGGGCGTGGAGACCCTGGACCTCAGCGTCCTCACGGGTACGCCGCCGCTCCCAGGCCCGCCCGCGCATGCTGCGGGGCGCGGGCTGACGGGGCGCGCTCCGGGCAGGGCCAGCGCTAGTCCTGGAGGTCCCCGCCGACGTGAACATCACCGGTCAGCCCGCGGCCGCCCCCGGCCCCGGCCCCGCGCACCCTCCCCGCTGACTGGCGCGGCCCCCGAGCGGCGTGGCTGCCGGCGCAGCGGCAGCACTGGAGGCGCTCCGCATCCCGGCCGGCACCGAGCGCGTCATCTTCAAGACGCTCAACACGCAGCGGTGCGTGCCAGGCTGCCTGCAGGGCGCCGCGCCAAGCTGGCGACCCCGGGGCGCTGTTCGCCTGTGCCGCGCGCCGGGGCAGGGGCCTGATGACGCAGACGGCGTTCGACCCCTCCTACACCGCCATGACTGCCGACGGCGCCGAGTGGCTCGTCCGCCACACCGGCGTGCGGCTCGTGGGCATCGACGCGCTGTCCGTCGCCGCGTTTGCCGACCTGGTCGGGCCGCACGACGTGCTGCTGGGCCAGGCGCGCGGCCGCGCGGCCCCGCCCGTCGCGCTGCCCTCGTCCGCGGCCCGCCGGCCCAGCGATATAGGTATCCTTCCCTAGCCCTACACTCTAATAGCTGCAAGCCCACCCTACCCTAGCGCGGCAGGGTGTCATCCCGGTGGAGGGGCTGGTGCTGCGCGGCGTCGCGCCGGGCCTCTACACGCTCGTCTGCCTGCCGCTGAAGCTGGTGGGCTCTGACGGCGCGCCGGCGCGGTGCATACTCATGCCCTGAGCCTGTGCGAGCGGAGGGGCGGCGCGTGGCGGACTGCAGCCGGTGTGAGCGGGGGTGCTGTGGTCATGCCTGCAACGTGAGTGCCAGCACCGCCGGGCACGGCCCTTTGTTTTTTGGGGGGGGGGGGGGGGTGTGGCTGTGGGCGCGGTTGGCGGTGCACCCGTAA
>JAABUJ010001605.1_pt1 | contig 32204 bp, 22 predicted proteins | sample 5559131 | NCBI WGS metagenome assembly JAABUJ01 (sample SAMN10711875, study PRJNA513366) | rock metagenome | isolation source: Antarctica rocks | place: Antarctica: Victoria Land, Mt New Zealand nord | collected 2016-01-07
CCATACAAATCCTCCACCCACCTCCCCCACCCCTCCCTCGCCTCTCCCTCCTCCAACACCCTCCTCGGCGTCACCTCCTCCGGCGGATCAACCCCCACAAAACTCACCCTCCCCACCCCCCACCGAATCGCAGGCACATGCAACTCCAAAAACCGCCGCCGTTTGAACGCGTGCGACACGATGGTGATATGGTGCGGGTAGTGGCCGCCGGTGAGGTGCGCGAAGCGCAAGAGGGAGAAGAGGAGGTTCTGGTATGAGTCGGTGGCTTGGTCTTCGATGGCGATGCGCTGGGGGGAGACGGGGATGGCGAAGTGGTGGTTTGCGTGGGCGCAGTTCTACGGTTTCTTGGGCTTAGTATGTGTGATATGGGGGTTTCACGGGTGGGGTGGTGGGAGGGGGGCGGGACCAGGTAGGATTGGGCTTCGCTTAGGGGGGTGAGGGGTTTTTTCGTGGCGCCTCTGGGAGCATGTTAGTCGGGGGTTTGGATGGTGGTTTGAGGGGGGGGGGGCGTGCCCTGAGAAGATCAAGAGGGATTGGGGTTGTTGGTGGAGGATGTGGAGGGCCGTTTTGATGTGCGCGATCAGGGTTGGCGTTTCTCCTCGTTGAAAGGGTGCGATGAGCCTGGTAGAGTGTTGGTGCTGCGTACAGGCAGTGAAGGGGTGTACCTTTGCTCGAAGCATTGGCTAAGGTCGTTACCACTCTGCCTCATCGGCACCATTGGTTGCACCCCCGAGGTAAATGGCATGACAGCAAACAATGATGAGGTGATCAGCTTGAAAAGCGTTGAGCTCAGATGATGTGGTATTGCCAGAGGCTGTACTCTTCTCCATCAATTTTGCCGTACTAGAAGATCGAAAGTTTATTGCAAGAATAGCTTGGGTCCTCGAAATGGGATTTCAAAAAGTGCGTACTGGAGTCTAGTCGCGGGTAGAAGATCAAGAGTTGTTAGACGAGACAGTATCGTATCGTACGATACAAGAGCGACAGCTCGATCAGTGCTAACTGTCTGTGTACCTGCGTAGGTAGGAAATGCGAACCTGAGCAAAAGGAAGTCGCTAATGCTCGGTAAATGCCCGCTGCAATGCTCAATATCTGAGAACCGCTCCCAAACGTACAATGATCAAAATACCGCCAGCTGATGCATAAGGTAGTCGTAGACAAGTACAGAAATACTACTCGATCTCACTTTTGACTTAGTCGTGGATGTAGGTGCAGTCGCCTCCTTTCTTACAATTACCCTCGTTCCAGAACTTGCAGGGAACTCGGGGTATCATCTTTGAACACCTTAGTTAGCGATTGCCTCAAACTCGAATGGGGCGTGGTGTATGTAGGACCTACCCTACTCTTATCCTTGACCCATTTTTGCCGTTTGTTACTGCTACCGTCACCATAAGCGAAATCGCCGCCGCCGTACTCGTTCTGTCCGTCCGCATCGCCCCAGCCAGGGTGTGAACGTTTGCGCTCATAATCGGTCTGATACTGCGTTGGATACCCATACCCTTGACTCTGCGCCTGAGGCGGCTGCCCCATCTGCGCTAGGAGGGCTTGTACTTGAGAAACTTGGTTTTGAAGCGGCGCTTGTTGTTGAGCTTGATTAGTCTGGGAGAAAGCAGCAAGCGCACTTTGCAAGTCAAACCCTGCCACCGTCGCTTGCGGTTGTTGCATGAGTGGTTGGGGCGCAGGCTGCATCTGACCTCCAGAGAATTGGGCAAAGATTCTTTCAATCTCTGTCTGTGGGGCCTGAGTCATAGCCTGTTGCGCTGGATGGAGTTGCGACGTTTGCTGTTGGTTTCCGTTTAGCGTGCTTAACAGAGCCATAATATCGACTGGTGGAGCGGTGGGTGGAGCAGCGGGCTGAGCTGGCTGTCGCTGAGATGTCAGGTCTGCATAATACTGCAGTTCACGAGCCTACATCCGTAGATTTAGCGACAGTGAAGAACAGAAGAGGGGGAAGCTCGGCTACCTTTGTCTTCTCATTAGGAGGACCGAATGAGAGCTCTTCCGAGTGCTCTCCAGTGTATGGATCTGATGTCTCCCTGGGCGATGGGGGAATGTCTGCGATACTCGTGTAGACGACCATTAAAGTAGAAAGCTCACGCTGTTCTTGAATTGCACGTTCTTGGCTCTTGACCTCTACTAAACCTCCACGTGTGGAGCAGTTCCTGTCGCGTTCCTCGCGTTCTATCAAGCTGAAATCCACGACTGAGAAGCGTTAGTAAAATTTCGAACTTTGGGGAGCAACAACAAGACACGTACGAGACGGAGGTGTCCATGGTTCAAGTACTTCTTCTCCAGCGGCAATATCTTCCTCCTCATCCATCATGTTCAGGTCTTTGTGCATCTTCAGCATTCTTCCTTCCCCACCAATATCATCGACGTCGCGCATCATACTATCCTCGTGACCAACCTCTTCGTCGGGATCGTGAGTGAATAAGCGGATTTCGGTCAGGCTATCATCGGGCTTGAAGCTAACTCGAAGTTTACGTCGCTCTTCTTTCCTTAGGCGTTTACGTTTCTCTTCCTCCGTCTCCAAGGGCCGGTTCTCCTCGCTCTTAGCACTTGGTACCACTTCCTTCGGCTTAGTCAGATTCGCCATGGTTTCAGCAAACGAAAACAAAGGCTTAGGAGCAGCCCCCATGGAGGCTGTCGGAACCGATGTTTTCTTCTCGCTGTTTGTGCTGCGTCTATGTCAGTATCTTCTCCGCAAAGAAACTAGAGCACGAGAACCAAGTCCTTACCTTGCCTTGACATCCTTCTGCTGAGCTGCCAATAGAGCCGCGTTTGAAGTGCCGGGCTTTTTCGACGCCGACTGTAAGCTCGAAAAGAATCCCGAGGGCTTTGCGGCAACGTGGTTAGTCTTGGGTTTTGCCGCGTTCTGTACGCTATTTGATACTGCTGATTTGTTGTCTGCGGTAGAGACTGAAGGTCGCTTGCTGAACATCCCGGTACCCTTCACGGATCCAGGGGCACGCGTTACCGAAGTTGTGGTAGCAGGAACAGCCTTTCTTTGCGGTAGTACGGCGTTCTTCTCGCCTTCTTTCGGACGTCTTGTCACAAGTACGGGTTCCGGAGGGGCCTTGCTGGTAGGAAGGGGTTTAAAGGGGCCTTTCTCCTTAGCAGAAGCGTCTCTGCCATCTTGTGACAAATCGGCTTTCTTCTTTGCTAGAGCTGCAGCGTTATCCAGGACCTTTTGAGCGAGTTCCCTGACTCTACTGTCTCCCCTCTTCATAAGTCTTGGCAGCACCTTGTCGAATTTCGTCTTTTCTAGAACGGCTTGATCAAGTGTAACGCAGCGAGTCATCAACTGAACAATGTTAATAGTGAGTGGTGGTCCTTATCAGGCGGGGATAGTATATGATATACCTCTAGAATTTTAATGATTAGACTCCCACTATAGTCCGCGTCTTTAAAGCGATCTGCAATGAACTGGTAGAACACAAGTATCAAAGATGCATTTTCCCCTAGTCTGATTGATCGTCAGCACAGATTGCTACATCATGGCCGCTGCAAACAGCAATATATGACCGTGCATTCAAAAGACGTAAACTTGTTCATGTGGAGGAGCGGCGATGTCTGCCAGTATGGTACATTACGGGGTCCAGCCTTCTGCAACTCTACATGCAGGGCAGTCGTCGAACTGACTAGCGAGGAGCAAGGGCTACAGATACTGTACATGCAGATTTTGTGCCATGTTGCTTATCGAAGAGTAGCATTGGGCATCTCTTTGCAGCCGTCATCTCCTTGAGCATCCCTTTGAGGGAGTCAAAGCCGTTGTGGCAGTATTAAGCAATCAACCCAAGCAGACTCTTTCGGGAGCGTTTGCCGTCAGGCATGCCATAGACGAATGGAATATGCATCAGCAGACAAGCCGTATCCTTGCCACGAGAGATACGACAGCAACTGTCATATCTTCCGCGCAGCCTAGTGACTCTAATGTCTCTCGCAAGGCTCGGGCTTGCTACAACCCGAGGAAACTGCTAAATGCCAACAGGGAAATGAGAGGATTCACGTACTTTTCGATGATGTTTTTGTGTCCATATTCTAATGTCTTGGCAAAGACGACTTCCATCAAGTTCCGTTGTTCCAAGACTTTTCGCTTCAGGTCTGGGATTCTTGTTGTTTGCTTCCCGTCTTCGGCCTGCTGTAAGGAAGTAGAATCGGCTTTCCAATTATCGCGCAGAGCTCTGACCATGTTCCAATAGTCACCTAGAGCCGTGCGGATTGTAGCCGGAGCAGGCGGCGAAGCTCGGGGCGCCCAGACCGCTTTGATGGTGTCGTATTCAGTTGCTCTAGACGGGTCCGCTGGCCGGACTGTGGGAAGCGGCGATGTTTCTTCGACCTCCATCTCTTCCTCCGAGCCCGAGTCGTAATCAGAGTCATCGTCGGGTTCTGACTCGCTTGAGCTTTCGGATGTCGTTTCTTCTTTTGCAGACGTTCTCGACAGATCACCAGACCCAGACCCGCGAGATCGTGCCGTTTTAGGAACCGCTACTTTCAATTTCTTGGATGGAGCTCGACGTGCTTCACCCCACGAAGTGTCTCCGTTGGCTAAGACGAAAAATCAGTGTAAATATGCCGCTTGTACACGAGACCAACATGCTGTGAAGCATTTCGGGGGATGCACTTACCATCAGGCCTGAGCCGGCTTAGCTCATTTCTCGACTTTCGTGGAACGAATCTTGGAATCGTTGCTAGAAAAAGCCCATAATGTCAGAGTGAGTGCTGTGCGTCAAGGTGGGGCCGTAACCTACATTTTGTGGTGTCAAGGTGCACAGCCTTGTTTCCAAGAAAGGCGAAGCTCTGCAAGTTGGTGGAGTCGGTAATTGTTGCAAACCGCTTGAGATTGTGGACCAGAAAATCTCCATCAACAGATCCAGATGGTATCCTAGGAACTTCTGTTTGCATCTGTGTACTGCCAGCGGAATAATCCCGAGGCCGATGACTGAGAGCTGTATTCTCTGGAATCAAGTTGCCATTACCATGTGATTGTTGAGACTGTAATTATCAATTAGCTTCTTTTTGCAAATTATCTCTCGTCGAAAATTGACAAGACCCAGAGATGTTTGTATATACCTGAAAGTCTGTAGACATGCCTATGCCAGTCCCGTAGGTATTAGGATAGCTTTGCAGCACCTGTGGAGATACGGTTCCATTCTGGGTACTACCACGTGCGAAATCCGCAATCGATGCCGTCTCGAAGCTTCTTGAGCCAAGTAGATGCTCGTGACCATACGTTAAGGAGGCGTCGTAAGATGCCGTTGAAAAAGGCTGGCCCGTCTGTTGATTGAATGCGGGAAATTCAAACGACGCTGAGTTGCTAGAATACGGAAGACCATAGCTGGTGGATGGAATGCCAAAGTTGGAGACTTGCGCTGGAGTCGCAGCATTCATAGGGCTTGGTTGCCAGCCAGGCTCTGCATGTTGATATGCTGCCGACTCATTGTGAGGACCCTGGAAGGAGTCGAGATCCCAATGAGCTCCAAAATTCGGAACATTGGCGGAGGAGTAGAGCGCATTGTATCCGGCGCTTTGATCATTTAAATACGGGTTATCCGCTGCTGAAGGCAACTCGTCCTGATTTGTGTATTTTGAAGATGAATCCATGCCAGACGTCAAACACGTGACAAGGGACGTGTGGTCCCAAGCGCCGCCGCTTTAATGGTATTTATGCGCTAGGCTCGCTTGCGGCAACGACACCAACAACAGAGCCTCCCCGAACCCCTTTCCGGTCGTGCAGGGCTGTAAGACAACCTTGAAGTGGAAACAGATCAGACAGACACCTTCCTTTCTTCCTTCCTTCAGACGTGGAGACTGGTAGAAGCTCGTGCTGCAGATGACGACGGGGCGATAGAGATGGATGAGTGTATGGGTTTCTGAGCTTCCTTTGCGCTATCCCTTCAATATGGGAAGGTCTTAAACGTCTTTATTAACCAGGGCAATTGATAATGTCGAAACTTTCCATGCACTATGAGGTAAGGTACCAAAACGTCCGTCGTCGGCGACCACAAGCTTGACCCAGCAGCTAGTGGACGACGCGACTTTTCAAAATATGCTGATACCTAAGGTATTAATTAAGCGTGTTTGTTCACGGTTGTGTTGCTTCGTATTGATTTTCAGCTCCCGCCACTCAGCCAAACCTTTCTCTCTCTCGCGCGCCTTCTCCACTGCCAGAACCTCAGGAACGGCTTATGCACGACTTCATATATGTCAAGTTACTAAGAAACCCTTTCTCAAGTTGCTTTACAAGGATCTCCGAGATGGTGTGAGATGACAAAGTGGATGGATGGATGGATGGATGGATATGTTTTGGGACAGGTAAGGTAGTGAACGAGAGAGGTGACGGAGCGAAGACAGAGCGAGGTTGCGTTGGAGTTTGGGATCACACTTTAGACGCTAACCTATATAGTGTTTGTGCTTATCCCGGAATAACTTTAAACCGGTATAAAATGCATAATACGTATAACACGTATAATTGAGCGAGTTATGCAACACTGGAGCAACTTCAGTGAAACGGAAATAGGAAAGGAAATGTAACCTTTGACCTCTCCTCCACCAGATAAATTCGAGGTGTGCGTATATGAACCCGAACACCCAAAAGATGATCAGGCGGTAAGACACTTGCTGGCCTCGTCTCTGTCTGTTTCCTCCCTCCCAGAATGGTCCCGCAAAATCCGTCACTGCGCGATCGACAGGTTGGTAGGCAGTCAGGGCTCGAAATATAACAGCTCCTTTGCTAATTGAACACTGTAGCGTCCATCCAAAAGGTCCTTAATTTGAATCACGATATCCATCAGAGCCCCGACAATCATGCAGACTCTTCTGCGGCAAATGGGAAAGCTCAGCAACAGTCTGCCCTGTTCCTCGACCCTGAGGGGGAACCCATATGGAAGGTCCTGGTCTTCGATAATCTAGGGCGGGATGTAATCAGCAGCGTCCTCCGGGTCAACGACCTGCGAGCTCTGGGCGTCACAATCCATTTGTAGGTTGTAGGACAGACTTGTGGTGAGCATCAGTGACTGATACTGTTTTACTAGGAACATCAATGCTACGCGGCATCCAATACCTGATGTACCGGTTGTCTATCTGCTGGAGCCTACTCCCACGAATCTCCAGCTCGTCGCCTCTGATCTCTCCCGCAACCTATACTCTCCTGCGTACATCAACTTCCTATCATCCATACCGCGGCCTCTTTTGGAAGACTTCGCCACACAAATTGCGACATCAAGTACATCCGAATCTATAGCCCAGGTGTTTGATCAATACCTGAATTTCATAGTCGGCGAGCCTGATTTATTCAGCTTGGGCATGGGCAAGGACAGATACTGGCAAATAAACAAGGCCGAAATCAAGGATGAGGAGCTAGATGCGGTTGTAGACAAGACCGTCAGTGGTCTCTTTAGCGTCGTTGTAACGATGGGTGAGTCTTATCCTCGAAAGTGGACGGGCAGGATGCTCAATCTTGGCGTTAGGAGCTATCCCCATCATCCGATGTCCGAAAGGCGCAGCGGCAGAATTGATCTCGGCAAAGCTAGATCGTAAGCTCCGGGACCATGTCCTCAACTCGAAAGATAATCTGTTCTCGGCTTCCGGTCACAGGCCTTCTTCGGGAACAGGGACGCCAACCTCGAGACCAGTCCTGATCATTGTTGACCGCAACATTGATTTGATCCCCATGTTGTCACATTCATGGACCTACCAATCTCTTGTACACGACGTCCTTAAAATGCACTTGAACCGCATCACTGTGGAGACACCCACAGACGAAAGTAACCCCGGCAAAGGAGTTACGAAGCGCTCCTACGACCTAAATTCAAACGACTTTTTCTGGGCTAAAAATGCTGGTGTACCTTTTCCACAGGTCGCAGAGGACATCGATGCAGAGCTTAATCGTTACAAGGAAGATGCGAATGAGGTTACCAGGAACACGGGCGCTTCTTCTCTGGAAGACCTGCAAAATGACACCAGTGCGTCCGCCCAACATCTGAAGGCTGCTATAACATTACTACCCGAACTGCGAGAAAGAAAGGCCATCCTTGATATGCACATGAACATCGCTACCGCACTGTTAAAGAGCATCAAGGACCGGCAGCTCGACAACTTCTTCCAAATCGAAGAGAACATCACGAAACAAACGAAGGGCCAGATCTTGGAGCTATTGAACGATGAAGCAAAAGGCAAGGAGCCGCTCGACAAGCTTCGACTGTTCATCATCTGGTTCTTGAGCACGGAACAAGACGTCTCCAGAGCGGAGATGGACCGATTCGAGGAAGCCTTGACAAGCGCAGGCGCCGACGTCACCGCTCTCGCATACGTAAAGCAGTAAGTATCCCCCCCACCACCCCTCCCCCTCCCAGGGTTCGCGAAGTGACCCGCATGACAATGATGACCTCGGCCCCCGCCCAACCGGCCCCGCCCGCCTCCACCGGCACCGAGCTCTTCCGCGGCTTCAGCAGCATCAGCAACCGGCTGACGGACCGGCTCAAGGACGGTGTCTACGCCGCCAACCTCGACTCCCTCATCTCCGGCGTCAAGAACTTCCTCCCCGCCAACAAGGACCTCACCCTCACCAAGATCACCGAGTCCCTCATGGACCCGGCCTCCGCCTCCTCCTCCGCCATCGCAAAGACCGAACACTACCTCTACTTCGACCCCCGCTCCCCCAACGCCCGCGGCGCCATGCCCGCCCCCCGCCCCCAGCACGCCGGTGGTATGCCCGGTGGTGGCTTCGCTGCCTCGGGCCCTGGCATGGTCGCCTCGTTCGGTCAGAGGAGGCAGGGCTTCACCGAGGCGGTCGTGTTTGCTGTTGGGGGTGGCAGTATGGATGAGTATGGGAACTTGCAGGATTGGGCGAAGAGGACGAGTGGGGGGGGAGGAGGTGGTGGGGTGCCGGGTGTGCCGAGGCGGAGGGTGGTGTATGGGAGTACGGAGCTGGTGAACGCGGAGGAGTTCGTGACGGGGGAGTTGGCGCGGTTGGGGAGGGAGAGCGCTTGATGGTCTTGCAACGTGGCTTGCTTGGCGTCCGTGTCGGTAGTCTTTCCTGTCGTGTCCCCCTCGTGTAGTGTCGTGGGCCCTAGATCGTCGTTCTCCCCATAGTATGGAATACGATTAGTACGGAAATCAGAAGTTGTGATATGGTAGATAGATATTCGATGCCAGCGCGATCCTCCCGATATCACAATGAAGGTCTCGTTCGTGTTCGTTCTTCCTTTACGTCGATGTTTCCTCGGTGACTACACTACTCAATAAATCTATCGGTCATCCGCATTCATAGGTATTCAGATAGTCCGTTGATCTGCTGTTGAGGACTGCTTGATCATAGCCACGACATTGCTGGCGGATCCAGCGACCGCTGTGCCGAGGACGTGAACGATTTGTTGGGAGGGGTTTCAGGAGGTGGAAGGGTTGAGTGTGTGGTTTGTAGGGCAAGAGGAGATCGGATGGACAGCTAAGTACGTATTTTTGGCTATCTTCGCGTTCACTCCAACAGCGACGGCGCCCGGTCCTCGAAGGCACCGAGCACATCAGGCGTGGAAGCATTAGAATTCACAAGTGCGAAAAGCACATATGTTACAGGGACAGGATTGAAGGCACATTTCATACTGATCGCCAAGCGACGTGCAAGGACGTAGAAGGGGAAACGCGCAAACCACCTCACACCAACAGCGTCCGACCGACCCCCAATGCTAGAAACCCGCTGTGCAGCCCGACAAGCCCCGAACCCGACCAAACGCAGACAACGACACGATTAGTTGCTACGGCAAATCTTAGCATTTTCGGATTTTGCGGCGTCATCTTGGGTGGGGGCTAAGGCTTACTATATTTCCAGAGGCGCCAATTGATCGATACTGTACAACCAGTTGCCGCCCTGCTCCTCCTTCTCCAACCTAAGACACACACTGTCAGTAATAGGTTTGGAATGGTCGTTGCTCCTTGCGTGAGCCCGCTTCAGACAGGGGAGACGTACCAATCGTACGGCCAGACAACAAGAGGGCCCTGGGTTAGCTTCATCAACTCTTCGGCATCCGCACGGCTGATTATGTCGTCCTCTGCGTGGAACTCTCGCCTTGAGCTCCTTGTGGCGGTTCGCCTTCTCCTCTTCGTGGTTGTGGCGGGCAGATTCGTGGTATCTTGGTTTGCGAAGGGAGGTGGACTCTGTACTTTCTGTAGCTTTTCGGACTCGAGGTGCGCTTTTGACGTGAAATGATCTGCTGGTACATCTTCGGAAAGGCGCGACGCAGCTTTCTCATCTAGCTTTTCCGAGTCTCGGGGAGATGACTGTTGATCGGTAGCTCGGTGCTGGCTATATCGGTCTTGCCTGATAGCCTGGTTCTTGTTCGCTTCCTCCGCCCAGTCCTCGATCGTCCCCATGGGGGTATTAGTGACATGCTCCTCTTTGGACGCAGCCTTCTCCAGCTCTTTTGCGTTCTTCCCGACCTCTCCAACCTTCTCGGAGATGGGCCCAAGCATGCCAAGCATACCCATGCTACCTTGTCCGGGAGGTCCGCTTTTCCCCGGAGCTTCTTGCACCAGGCGATCGCTGCTCTTCCCGCCTCCTTGGGCCTGGGAGAACCTTTCAGCGTAAGCAGCGTACTCTTTGTACTCCTTCCATGTCTTGACCTCGTTGTCTGGCATGCATCGGAAGACAGTGCGGAATAGCTTTGTGTTATTTTCTGCCACCGTATTCCACACATCTTGGTGAAAAGAGTCGCTGAGAGGATCCTGCATGCAATCCTTGTCGACAAAGGGCCGCTTCATATCGGCAACGATCGGATTAACGTTCTTGCCAGATACATCACTTCGACAGGGCGGACCTCCGATATCTGTATCATCAGTGCTAGGTAGCGGGGGAAGCTGGGAAAGCATGGGTAGTCCAAGCTCCATGGTGGTCATACGGGGAAGTTTAGGCAGGGATGGGAGGTCAGCGTTGCCGTCCGCTTCAGTGCGACTTTGAATTAGCCGGTCAGGTGAATCTGCGGAGCGCAGTGTACGCTTGCCCTCTGGCGCAACACTGGACACGAGCATCTCTCTGTTGCCATCAACGTAGACAGTGTCGCGTCCACGACCGAAATCAGTGCTCTCAATTCCCTTCAAATGATCCGCACCTTCTCCTTCAACGTCTTTCTCGTGCTCTTCGTTGCCTGTAACCCTGGGGTCCTCGGTGACCTTCTTATTTACCTTTAAGTTAGGATTGCTTGATTGCTCCCAGTCAACGTCGTGATTGAAGCTAAACATCTTGTCTGACCGTGCGATAATATCGTCCTGAATCGTGTGCTTTGAATCGAGCAGTTTCTCTTCGACCGCCCGGTCTGATGCCGTGCAGTCTGGAGCTGGAACTTTTTCATTGCCGTGAAATCTGTCCATGTCCTGTTCCCAGTGCTCATCTCGGCGATCTGCTTTTTCGAGTCGCTCATTTTCCATTATCTCATCGACGTCCAAGCCGAGATGCTCTCTCATGAGCCTCATGCGAAGTGTATGAGGAAACCGCCCTACAAGATATGGTTGACTGTCCATAGTCGACCATAGCATATCTGTATCCCGGACTACGGCCGCACACTCGGAATCTCTGTTGCCAAGCATGGATCGCTCGTTGATGTTCGCGGAGCCGATAATCGCGATACGATCATCAACGATCATGACCTTGGCATGAATATAGAGCTGCTCTGTCACCAGCTGTTTGCTTGGGCCAATTCTCCCCCACGTTCTGAGGCTGTAGAACTGTATATAATCCTCGGGCTCGATTCCTTCGGCTCGGAGTCTCCCAAATATCGATGCCTCGCCACGACATATGCTGCGATACTGACATTGCATGATAAGTCGAATACTGGTGCCGTCTTGGGCGTCCACCGTGTTTTGAAAGCCAGGCATGAGTGGAATAACAACGACAGCACGCCAAGCTTCATCCTTCTGCGATGCGCGGATTATCCGTTCTACTAGTGCGTCGCCGATGAGGTTCTCAACCCTCGTCCCTTCCACCTCACAGCTGGTGATGAAGAACTGATTTTCAATATATACGAAATGATCGGAATCTTCAATCATCTTTGCATAGGCGTTCATAATACTGTGCTCAGTCCTATCTGGTGTTCCCATTGACCACCAACAACATGACCGTAGTATCTGGACTTCGCAAGTGCCATCAAGACCAAGAGCTTCAAGGTCGGCATGATTGAAGTCTGGAGGAGGTAGTAAGAATGGCGTCGGCCGGGTCGGTTTACGCTGCCGCAGTATATAATTCCAACGTTGAACGAAGTGTCTGGTAAGATCTCGTGCTGGCTGACCCACAACTTGCATGGAAATGTCATGCCATGGCATCCTCGGCACTTTGAACCTATCGTACATTTCTTCATACGGTTTATCAAGGGCGTAAAAATCTTGCACTCTGGGATTAGAGTAGTCTTTCCCAGGCCATAGTTGGCAATGATCGGCGTCTTTCGGTTTGTCAGAGAGCTCGAATCCAGTCGGTTTATCATCAACCACCGTATGCTGAGGAGTATCCCATCTGCCAAAACATAGATCTATGCCGCCAACGAAGGCGACAGTATGGTCGACGATACAAATTTTCTCATGATGAGCCCAGAAAAATGCGTTTTGCAACCTGAACTGATTGGGAGATCGTTGGACGAAAACATTTGGGTGTAAATCCAAGAGCGAGAACTTCGTATACTCAGAATCAATGGGAATAGCCGAGTTGATGTTTCGATACATGATCACAAAGACTTTCACTCCTTCTCGCGCCTTTCTCTGTAGCAACCTATCAAGTCTCCACTTCTGGCTGATCGCCGCTGGTCGACGCATGTAAAGTTCAGGACTCAGCCACCAATCATGAATGTAGATAACATCCCTCGCCATGCTGATGGCGCGAGACACGTTCCACATGTAATCTCTGCCATCAACAAGCCATTGCGCAAAAACGCCAGATCTGACCGGCGCAAAGCTGTCGAATCGGTTCGGTTTAGCCCATGGACTATTTGAGTTCATGAATCGAATAGATTCTTCGAATTGATGCAGCTGTTTCTCGGTCTTGGCTAGTAGCTTAAGCTTCCGTTCTGAATTGCGAAGCCTCAAGCTATGATGCTGTGGATGAGACGCAGAATTTTTTGCAGATCTGGCAAGATCCTTTGGTTTCTGGTCGCGTAGGCGTTTCTTGTTCTTCTGAATCTGAAAGCTTGAGTCAACAAGAAATACATCATAGATGTTCATCTCTTCTGGAGAGTCGACACAAACGATATAGCTGTGCCTGATGAGGAACCACTTTGGCAGATGTCGTCCCTTGATTAAGAGTGGTGTCCACGCCCGTCTGAAATCAACCCCTTTTCCAGATTGGATGATCAGAAAGCCTTCCTTGCCATGGTAGCTCCCCTCAGCCGCAAGTCGAACACCCAATGCCGATAGCTCAAGAAATTTGCACAGACGGTTACTCTCGGGACGGAATATGAGGTACCGTATCATTTGCTGAAGATAGAGTTCAAGCTTTCGTCGCTGTTTCTCAGGGTAATGATCCCGTCTTGGTCCGGGACCAAGAACTCCGCCGGCTGTACTGGCTACTCTACTATTACCAAAGTTGGGCAGGGAGAACGCACTCGATTTCCGCCTGACTATGCTTAATGAAGGACGCCGCTTTTTCTTTTTTCCCGGTCGTTCGGCTTCAGAGGGGCCCCCCTCTCCACCACTTGGTCCAGTCTCTTCCACCTCTTCCTCTTCTTCCCCATCATCATCGCTATCGATACCACGAATGCCTCGCATGTACGGGAAAGCACTCCGAGGAAAGTGAGGCAGCTTTGTCCGAACCTCATCACCTTTCAGCTGAATGTATCTTTGCGCGCCAATCTGCAACTTGTATCTCGCATGGAGATTGGCAAAATCTCTCAGTGCTCTGTGGATAACCCATTTCATTCGGGTCAACCCATTTCCGTATTCCAGCTCGATCCTAAATATCATATGGCGGTCTCCCGATTTTGAATCCGTCTGCTTGCTGTCCGTTATCCGTACTTTCAATTGCTCCAGCAAGATCGGTATGCGCTTGTTGCCGTGTTCGTCTCTTTGGAACATACTGGCGACAAGGAGCGCTGCGGGGACACCAGCGGTGAGTTCGGCCAAGAGTTCGGCAGATTTCGCATGGTCAACAGTATTATCTGCCTTCTTCTTCGGGCCCATCATCTTTAGCCCCGCTTTCAATTGCCGCCATTTCTGGGCGCTTACGCTCGAGGCGCGATCGCCTCCATGGCGTTTCCAGGGCAAAGACGGCGTATCTGGACCTTCGTGCAACCCGCCAAGACCTGTAAGCCGTCTAAAATGGCTTGGTCGTCTTGGTTCAGACGTAGCTTGATGATCAGGTTGCTGGGGTCTGGTTGAGCTATTCCCATGAGGACTATAATTCTGTGCGCTATTTTTCTTCCAAGGGGATGTTCTGTTGAGTCTGAAGCTGCCTTCGTCCTCTGAAACACCTTGACGACTATCTCCAGGCACATCAGTCATCGTAGCTCTTCGCGGCAAGAAGAATGGTCGGAATCCCTCATTGGGTGTTAGAGAACTCGAAGAGACAAAACCGGGTCGACCGTCATGGGTGGTGGGTGTCTTGGGTGTTGTTGGCGCTGTCTCTATTCCACCATCGTGTGCCCTCCCACTTTTTCGTCTGCGCTTGCGATTCGAAGGAGAGCTAGAACTCTCCTCCCCGGTGCTTTGCTCTGCATCCGCATCGATTTCGCTCCCTCCTTCATCCAAAGTTTCAGGGCACCGTGACTCGTCTCTTTCCGAGCTTGGCAGCACAAAGTCCGTCGGCAGACGCTCGTTAATAGAATCTCCCCCAACTGTGAAGCCAGTCTGACTCCTTCCAAAGAAGGGTGCCGGAGACGATCCGGTAAAAGCCCTCAATTTCGAAAACAGCGAGGCTGCCCCGCGTCCCTTGGTCACATCCCCGTCATCGCTAATGTTTGAGCCAGACTGACTTCGTATATGTCCAGTGGGATCTTGAACATTTGCAGAACGTGCGAACTGTACGCTTCGACGGCCTGGAGGCGTTGACGCTCCGGCAAGAGTGGACTTCCTTTGCGGCTCGGATGGTGAACGAAGTGGGGTGGTAAAACTTTCAGGATGCCCATCCTCTGTGATAATTTTGTTAGACAAGGGATGAGCTCCTGCATGAGGACTCTGTAAAGTTTCATCGCTGACACTGTAACCACCATCTTGACTGTCAGTCGCTTTCGACAGGTGGAAAGGGAATTCATCGGTGGTCGACATCTCTTGCTTGACCAGTGTGGATGTTGTGGCCTGAGCCCTGTTAATCTCCGGCTCCGATTTCTTTTCCATTGGCAGTATAAGGTCGTTTGCTGGACGGAAGGAGAAGTAGTTGGTAGGGCTTTTGTTTGGCGGATGGTTTGCGCTCGATATATCTATGCGCTGTGATGGTGTCATGATTGACCTCTCGTCCGTCGAGACCTTGTTTGAATCCACGTTGTCTGCCATTGGGTTTCGAGTTGTAAGCCCGCCGATGGCCCAGTGTAGTTTCAAGACGATGACAAGCAGTTTTCTTGTTTCCTAGGTGAGAACACCCCTGCTCAATCGGAGCGAGTGTGGTAATAGATACCGTCAGTTCTCCAAGTCAATGACATTGGCTTTCAGGTTATTTGACCATCTAGCTTCCAAGGTGCTTGTAAACAGCATGGCAAGGCGGGATTGATATCGTACTGTAGTGTTCGGGGAAGCTGTAGCTTGAATAGGAGATGTAGCCCGGCTTATGTGACTGGACTATATTCCACCGGTAAACATCGTTCAAGGAGATATACCGGTTAAAAACCTATTCATCGCCGGTATCCCTGTGATACTGAGGACTACCTTGGAGATCTCCTGTTCATCTCAAAGTTACGGCACCCCACACTATCTTTGAAGCGCGAATTGTGGCTCCTCCCGCACCCGCATACGCACCGCCACAGAATACGGAAGCCTGAATCGACCTAATGTAATCGCCACCCAGTCGAGCCAGCCACCCAGTTGAGCCACCTCATTAGCCACAAACATCCTCATCAACATTGTCATTCACCTTGTTGTCATCACACATCCACAATGACCTCAGATGAATCAATTAAGTCAATTTCTGATATTTTCACACAATATAGTTTTGTCTTAGCTAATTTAAACAATGATTCATCAGTTTCTCTTTGTAAGATTGCTCAAATCTATGATTTATTTCAATTTATTCTATAAGCTCATTGAAAAAAAAGACAATCAGTAAAGATCTTTTAAATAGATTAATAATGACTGTCAGTGCATGAGAAAAATGCTTTAATTTAATAAATTAATATTATAACAGCTTAAGAATGATCTTCATAAATTGAACAGCTGAAATTTATAATAAAGCATTTAATAACAATTAAAGATGATCTAAATTCTTTAAAACAACATTAATATAAGAATTTTGTAAACTCATGAGTCTCTTATCTATAAGAGGTCAATGAGTAAGGTATGCAGCAATGTGAGACACTACATTATGACAGCTATTTGATGAAGTTCTGATGTTAAGATCTTGTATTGATAAAGATTAACAACTAAGAAACTTAAAAGATTTGTATGCAAAGGCTGTCTATATAGTACTTTGCTTATCAATCATTGTGTGAAAAGTTCAGCTATGATTTGATATGAATACATAATGATATCATAACAATTGTCTCTTCTTCTATGCACTGATTCTTCAGCACATTGATGTATCACTGACATTACAGATATGCTGTAATTGTGTGAAATCAGGTCAGCAAGATGTAAGCAATGATTTGCTTAACTTCTTATGTATTTCACTTGTTATCTATCTTAGCTAGACTGATGATCTTGTGCAATACTTTAAGTTTGTCACATTTAAATAGATGATGATTCAGCTTTGTTTGATGATGAATAACACACAAAACATAAGTAAAATCAACTTTTCTTTGTTTCTGAATCAGTTAGATTGATGATTTCTTTATTTGATCACAACATATAAGAAACTCTTTCTTACACATAACTTGCATTCATTTCTTCTTCAACATCTTAATATATCAAAGTCATAGCAACTTCATATCTCTGATTGACACTTCTCTCTCATAACATCTTGTAAACAGCACAATAGCAACAGCACAACAACAGTGACATTATAATCATCAAAAAGAATAAAAGAGATGTTCTTCTCACTGTGTCTCTCATTAAGAATTCAGTGAGATTATCAGTGATTCTTATACATATAGCATTTAAGATATCAACACATTTTAACAATGTTGCAGTCTAAGAGATGCACCTGTACAAGTATAAAGAAACACAATGATAAATCTTTAAGTTTTTATTGCTCTCATCATCAAATACTGTTCATCAACACAGTCTTAAATGTCAATGAATTAATAAACTCATTAAAGCTGATTCTGAAGACTAAGTCTGCAAGAGTTAAGTCAGTAAAGAATGCAATGAACATTATAAGTAACATTGTTGACACACTTGCTTTGCTGAAATGAAACTCAGAAACAAGACAAGATGAAGATGAATACTGTGCACAAGAAATGTAAGTGTCTTAAAATAAATCTGCTGACAAAATGTCTACATAATGATGATGAGATGCACACTCTGAATAGCATTGTTGCACAGAAGAGACAGCAACAGAGATTCTGTCATTGTATATAGATGTAATTATATTTATTTAATCTTTTCAACAATGAAATGCTGTCTTTTTACATCTCATTCTCACTTTCTCAAGCTGCAAATAGATCATTGTTGACAGATCTGATTGAAAATGCTTGTTTAATGACTGTTGCTGCATCACTGATATTACAGAACATCATCTTCACAGTATAATTGATTTGTCAGAAACTTACTGCTTAAAAGAATACTGAATTTAAGATTATAACTAATGAATATCTCTCTGCTCTGCATTGCACATCACATTCTTCTTTCACAATAACATCATCATACACATTACATCTCAATTCTGTTTTCATCTCAGCTCTTAAGAATGTCATCACTTCACAACATCATACTCTCAGCAATTTCTCTACTCTCTTATTTGCTCATACTGACATCATCTTAATGCTGCATCATAATTATTACATTAATAACAAGTTAAATTCTTTCTGTTGTCTTTGCTGTTCAAAACATATCAGTGACAACATTAGTCAATGCAACATTGTTGAGAATCAGAATTATAATTATTACAAGATGCTTTAAAAGCTGTGTAATCTGATTTAACAGAAAGTCTCTTGTCATCTTATGATATATTAATGATAACAGATCTCTGCATTCTTTAACTGTCAAATTAACAATTTGTATGTACTTATTAATTATGTTGTCATTATGACAATCAATGATGTCTGCTGATCTCAGCTTCAACATCATCTCAATCATATATAGACATCATTTATTAAGCATGTCATCATCTACATTATTTGTGTTGCTGAGCATCACAGTAATCATTGTAAGCCTGCAGAGATTTATAATCTGTTGTTACTCATGATTTAAAAGCAGCAGGCAGTCACTGCAGTGCAGACATTCATGTTAAACATCTTTCACTTTATGATTTGTTCTCTTAATTTTCTTGTGCTTTACTGTCATCATCATGTTGTTTACTTCACTTCAAGTGTGAGCTTTCCTCTCTTCAGTTAAATGACAATATCTCAAAAAGCTTTTGCAACTTAATGCTGTGACTTAGTCACTTCAACAGCAATTACAATATTAATAAATAGTCACTGTTCTTGTCTTCTGTTTCTGATAGTGATGCAGATGCAGAGATGACAAAGTGATTTAATAGTGTTTTGCTGATGTATTAATTATATTTGACTTTACTTTTTTTAGATAATACTATGTAGAATATTTTCAATAGAAGTTTTTAATTTCTTAAACTTCATTTATGCTTCTGCTTTCTCTCTGTTCTTATGTTGTATTCTTGTTACAACACTTCTGCATCTCTCATATTCTCTACTTAAAGTCACTCATTATATTCTGTTAAGTACTTTATTCACTTAACTTTATATTATAACTGTTCTTTTCTTTATCTCTTGTTTAAGATATCTTTGATCTTGTATTCTTTCTTGTTATTTATGAGGTCTGAAAGAGACAGTTCTGACAAAGAATTATTGTTTAAACAACATTTATAAAACTTTAGATATGAAACATAGAATACATTATGAATTCTGTAGTGAGCAGGCAAAGTCAGTTGATATGCTTGTTTGTTAACAAGATTGACAATTCAAAAAGACTTAATAAATTTGTGCAACAGTTTCTTGCTTAATTTGTGTTGCTTTAAGTTCTTAATAAACAATAGCATCAGATCATCAATGTTGTAGCTTTTTTGAACATAATTTTTGTCAAAGTACTTGACTTGTACTTTTACAGTGACTTATCATTGCTTTATTATTGTGACACAGATTTTCTTTATTTACTGTACTCAGTCTTTTGCTACTGACACCTTCTCTTCATAAATGTTGTTCTCAATGTGTTGAGCAATTCTTAAGTAATAGCTCATTAATGTCTCAAACAGTGTTTAATTAATTGTTATATGTTTTCTGTTTGCATACACAAACTCTGTCATTAACAAAAAGAACACTTAATTATCTTGTTTTTCACAACAATAACAATGCAGATAATGTTCTAGAATTTAATTCTGTCTTTTGATTTAATCATCAGTTTATAAATAAAAGATGATGCTTAATCTTTACTTCATTTAAAGTTGATAACAGAATTCAGATCAATATGCACTGATGAAGATTGATTCTTAATTTAAAACAATATTTCTGAGTTCTTCATAATGACATATGATCTGTTCAATATATATGTCAGCTAACTTAATTGCAGTGAGTTTTTTAGTGACAGAGATATATTGAGTCATCTTTGTAAGATGATTTACAATTATCAGTATGAAGTCATAAACATCAGTTTCTTATCTGCTAGATAACAAGTCAGTAATTATGTTCATTGTTATCTTCTTTTATGATTGAGTAGATAGTGACAATGACTGTAATTTGTCATATAAATGATGTCTTAATACTTGAATTCTTAGACATACAGTACACAAAGCAACATATTTTTAAATGTCATTCATCATGTTAACTTAATAATACTTTCTGAACAACAAATTGATTGTTCTGTCTACTTCATAATGTTCTGCTAGAACATCATCATGATGCAGCTTTATAAGCTCATTCTTGACAGCTTCATTAAATAATATATATATTTTATTTTTGTAATGAAGTAGTTCAGTAAAATTAAACATTCACAAACTGTCATCAGTATCTTAATGACTGCAGTTACTTTGTGATTTCAAGTCTTGTCACAACTTTATTATTAAAACATCAGTATTCTGTAAGAGATGAATAAGTTCAAGAAAGAATGATTGTTTCTCATTATGTATTATTTCATTATCAGTCACTTTCTGAATCAACATACATAAAATGAACTGTTTGCAATCAGTAATTTCAGCAACAGAGTTAAGCAGCTCTTCTGTTACATCATACATAAATAAATTAAATATATAATCATTATTCTTCAATTCATTCTCAGATAAAGACTCTCTAAATCTTCTGTTAACTTATTCTTAACAGTCATGATCTTCAGTCTAAGTGCTTAATCAATATTCTTTTAATAAAATAATCAGCATAATTTGCAGATCTAAGCTTCAAGCATTGATCTGACTAACTAGAGCAGTAATGCTTGATTTTAACTTTTAAGATAATGTAATCAGCTTTTATTGCAATGTTGACAGCAATCTGTTTATGTTCTTCTCAACTTTGTAGTCAGAGCACCTTGACAGCACATTAGTGAGATTTGTCTTTTTTAATTAATGTGTAATTATGAAATCATAAGCAGCTAGCCTCATAACTTAATGTGTTTATCTTCTATTTAATGATTTCATGTTCATAAATTCTTGTAGATTATTGTGATTCATAAGTACCTCAATGAGATAACAACTACTCTCAAGATAGTGTCATCAGTGTTTAAATGCCTTCACAATTGTCAACAATTCTTGATCATAAATTTCATAGTATGTTTTAACTGAGTTTAACTTTCTTAATCAGAAGATAACAGAATGTCATTGAGCATTTATCTGAAGCTGTAAATAGATATTTGTCAGCTTAACTATTAAGACATTAATTTCAATCTGAGCTCTTAGCTTTAAGTTAAAGTGCATTAAGATAAATGTCTGTATAAAGATGTTGCAAAGCTTATAAAACATTTACACTGCTGTTTATAATTACTTAAAGACATCTATCTTCTTGCTGTTCTTGCTGTCTTTTAACAGATCAGTTAAAGAAGCAGTGATCTTAAAATATTTCTGTATAAAGTGATGATAAAAGTTTGCAAACTTTAGAAATATCTATATCTTATTGAAAGGAATGGATACTTGTGCTATACTATGCCATCTAGTGAAACCCCTAAACTATGTTGCCTATGAGCACATCTTGGTTGAGAGAGTTGCAGAAGAAGTAGAAAGAATATTGACTGCAGTTAATGTAAATAAAGTCTTCACTTAGCTCTTGATGCTAGTTCTATTCTGCTTCATAAAAGCAGCTAGAACATCACTTCTCAACATTCTTACTTGATGAGGCTGCACCTATTGACTCTCACTGACAGCAAACACCAGATGACTAAATGCATCATTAAGAGTTTAACAAATCATTTAAGAATTCAATTAATCATCAACAGTGAATCTTATAAGTTTAATGAACTGCTTAAAGATCTGTCTAAACAGAGACTTAATAAGTCTGTTGACAATCATCTCTTGACTGAGCACAAAGTCTATCTGAATCTGATTGTGCTTATGCAGATTGCAAATGTTGTAATAGAAGACATCAATGTGCTTTGATTACTCATGTATATGTGTGTTCTTAATCAAGATCAAGACAACTTGATTGTCTTCTCTGAGCTGAATGAATAAAGAAGCTTAATGAGCTTCATTCTCTTGAATGCTTACACAGTGTAAGTTGACTTTAAGATATTTACTCATACTCATGTCTCTTAACATCTGTTCAAGTCAGATCTCAGTCTTCACACACATTGACATGACCATGTATTCAGCCTCAGTGATCAAGATAATGACAAACTTCTGCTTTTGACTTATTCACAACACTGATTCATCTTTAAGCATATAGATGCACTCTAGAATTGATTTTTGATCCTGCTTATTCAAAGCATAGTTGAAGTCAGAGTATTCAAGCATTGCTTGACTCTCACTAAAGCTGTACATGATGTTAAGATTGATGATTGATCTTATATACTGCAGTAGTCTCTTAAGTGTGTGTTCATGATGCTCTGCAGAATTGCTGAGATATTGACTTAGTTGATCTAGTGTAAAGATGATGTCTGACTGAATATGAATTGCTGTATATATTAAGCTTTCAATTGTCTGTTAATACTGTCTTTGATCTATTCTTTGATCAGTTAAGCTGACAAAATGAAAAACATTATATTCATTAAGTGAAATGCTGATGACTCTGTGCTTGTTAGATTGCATATGAAGATTCTTTAGTACCTTGTTTATGTAGTGAGTCTGATTTAGGCACAGAATTCTCATTTTGAGATTGTGTGTAACTTAAATGTCAAGAATTTTCTGTGTCTTTCTTAAGTTCTTAACTTTAAACACACTCACAAGAGCTTGCTTAAATCAGAGAATGTGTAGCAGGTTTGCTGAAGTCACAACAATATTGTTTACATAAAGAAGCAGCATGATTCTTTTAATGCTGTGAAGAAGAAGACAGAGATCAGTCTTGCTTTGATGAAAATTTAACTTAAGTAGTTTGATGACACATTGTTTATGTCAGTTCTGTGCAGCTTGCTTAAGATCATAAAGGCTGCACAGTATGTGCAGAACATAATTAGGTGCAACATTGACTTCAGAAGAAAGTGTTATATAGATTGTTTTCTTCAGAAAGAATTTCATGAAGACATTATTGACATTCACTTAATGACACTCTAGATTCTCAAGTGCAACAATAGTCAGAAAGACTCACAGAGTGTTAAACTTAACAGTGAGAGCAAAGATGTTCTTATAGTCAACATTGTATATCTGTGAGAAGTCTTTTGTCACAAGTCTTGTCTTGAGCTTATTTAAGAATTCATTGATGTTCAGCTTAAGTTTAAAGATTTATTTGCTGATCACAATGTTGACTCTTCTTAATGACACAGTCTCTTTTCATGTTTCATTTACTGTCAAGGCTGTCAGCTCTGCATGAATGACATTCTTTCACATTTCTTCTCAGATTGAGTCTCTCACTGCTTCAGCATAGATAACAGACATTAAAATGTCAGATCTGATCACAGAGTCTTCTTTGTCTGCAGAGAATGCTATAAGTGTCAGTATGACTCTTAATATTTTGATTGAGAACTCATTCACATCTTAATTGTTGTTGTCATTATCTCTCTTTTATTTTGAGATCTTGACACACAGAAAGGTTCTGACTTCTTTAAATGTCATTATCTTAATTTAATCAGTGTTGATCTTCTCATTTAATGACTTGTTTAGATTGACTACAGTTAACTTGATCTCATGTTGTTTATCTTAAGACTTATTAACCTTGATTATGATTAAGTCAGGCTGCATCTTACTGTTCTAAGTCATGAGTGCCTGATCTGAAGCTGTAATCTTTACAATAATTAACTTCTTTTATGAATGTTCAACAGATCTTCTGTTCAGAAGAACATTTAATGTCTGTTGTTACAGTTTAAAATCAACAGTATCTCTCTTCTTGCTTTCAGCAAACTTCACAGTGTGATTCTTAATGATGTATTTGAGATCTGAAGCTCAAATCTGATACTGCTTTGTGATTTTCTCAACATAGTTCATGAAGACTCTCACTTATTCTCAATTCATGAACTTGTTATATCTGTCTTCAGATAGTGACTTGAGATTTACATAGCTGTAGCACTTGCATTCTTATACATAAATGTAGTTAATGAATGACTTCACACTGATGAAAGCTTTCTCAGAAGTTGTCTACTTGCTGTTAATTAAGAAATCAGTTGCTGTTCAATTGCAAAGATAGACATCTATCTGTGCTGTCTGTACTCAGAACTCTATTGACAGTTGTGTCTCTTTGATCATAGCATACACTGAGTTCTCAGTGATTCAGATAGTTCTTTCAGCAACATCATTCTGAATTGACATGTAGAGCACTGTGTATTGTGATGTAATGTTAAGAGACTTGCATCAGTCATTTAAAGTGAACTTCAACTCTATTCTGTTGTTGCTTCATACAGCAAGAATCTTTGCATCAATCTGAAGTTCAGTCTTTAATCATCATTCTTGTAGTGTCTGTGAGGCCTCATCACATTGCTTCAGCAGTATTGTTCATGTCTTTCAGAAGTGATTATCTATTATCTTCAGAAAGTACTGATATTCATTAAATGACAAAAATAATGAGCTGCATATATCAATGAAGACAAGAACAAGAATGTTAGTCTTTCTTTTGCTTATAATGTGATCTTGCTTGTTGATGAACTTGATCAGGGCACAAATCTCATACATGATCTCATTGTTCTCAACAATAAGAATTGACTTTTCAAGAATTGTCATCTTGTGAAGATTACACAGCTTCATGAAATCAAGATGAACAAATCATTGATGTTAAAGTCTGTAAGCCTTGATCTTTTCATTCAATGATGCAGTGTTGACTTCTGAGAAATTGATCATGTTGTTATGTAAACTTGCATCTGAAGCAGCTGTGAGAAAAGCAGCCTCTGAATATGATGTGTACACTGCAGATATCAAAGCAAATTCATTAAGACTCTTTGCAATATACTTAACTATATAGACTTCATCTTGCTCTAATGCTTCTATTATAGTCTTGTCATGCTTATTATACATTTAAAGACAGTGTTAATTAAAGCTCTCATACAGTTTCATTTTGCACATCTGCTTTTCTGAGAGAAGATTAATCTTAAGTTTAGACCTGTAAAGTGTTGAACTCAGTCTTATAGAATTTCTCAATCTGACTTGCATAATGATTACTTCACAATAATGAGAGTATAAATGTCTCTTCTTAACTCTAATTCATCAGCATCTCATTTATATGAGAAGGTCACTGAAGAGTTGAAGTTGATCAGTTATGTATGAGAAGAATTCAGAATCTGCAACTTATTCAGATTTAAGCATCTTACTGACAGTCTTCTTAAACAGAGCAGCAATTTCATTGTTAACTTTCTCTTTCTCTTTAAATTCAGAGAAGAAGTCATCATCATTACTGTCACTGACTTCTACATCAAAGACTCTGTGCCTCTTTTCTTTTTCTTTGTAGACTGACTTCTGATATAACTTGACTGCAGTCAATCTGTGTAACTTAACTGCAGTTAATCTGCTTGTCTTCTTTTAAGCATCTTACTTGACATCAGAAAGAAATTCACAATCTTTAATGAAGTGAAAGCTGTTGCAAAGAAAGCACTTAATAAAGCAGTGAGAAGAATGATTACTGTCTGAGCTGAATGATCTGTAATAGTGTTGCTTAATATTAGCTGTGTAATGATTTGATGAACTGCAGTTCTGATTCATTAAACATCAATCTTCTTTCTGTTTGTCTGTTTACAAGACAATGACAGTCTCATCAGTCTTAAGCTGTATCTCTTTCTTCTAAAGCTTTTATAGATCTCTCTTGATGTCTGAATTGTTCTGAGTGTCAATGACATTGTGAATCACAACATACTCAACTGATAATGCTTGAAGCAGTGCCTGAAATCATTGTTCTGATTTGAACAACTCAGTTATGTCAGACTGAGTTGTAATGATCTTTCTGCTGAGTTTACTCAAATAAATTCATGCTTCTTTAATAAATACATTCTCTGACATTCTGTACTTAACAAACTCTGTCAAATATTGTCTCTCAATCATCTGCAGCTTCTTCTTGTACTTGAATTTTAGCACATCTCAAACATTCTTTGTGCTAATTTTGTTCATTAGATATTCTTGATCATCTGCATTCATGCAGATAATAAGTTAATATAAAATCTTTGTATCAGTTTTCTGATTTTCAAAGCTGAGACTGCTGAGAAGAAATGAATCTGAGAATTCACTGATCAGTATGTTGACTATTAAGACTTCAACAACATTTCATAGATCTTCTTCTATCAGTTATCTTCTCATAAGAGTGAATCATTGATTGCAGTTTTTGTGAGTGAGAATTGAGATAAATCATTGCTTTGTAAAGAAGTTGTTGAAGTTCATGATGATGATAGTTGGCACATAGTATAAGAAGTGAATAAAGTAAAATAACAATGTATGCATTGAAGATAATATAAGTAAAATAAATAGAAAGCTTTTGTATCTCTTATTCTGTGAGACAGTAGTGCTTATTCATCTTAATGACTCATACTAAGCTGCTGAAGAACAGTGCTTTCTAAGTAACTGTGAGTGCTTATTTGTCTATTCAATAAGACACATATCAAGCTGTTAAAAGAACAGTGCTTCTGTGAGCAACTGTAAATGCTGATTTTTGCTGAAACTGATTCTTCTTGAATCTTTTAAGTCAAACATACTCAGCTACTAAAGATGCTTGTTTGCCTAACAGACACATATCAAGCTGCCATCACTGTGCTGATTTCACTAAAGTCAGATTTATCACAAATCTCAATAATCAGTAACACTGCTAAAGCTGAATTCACTGTGAACCTCAAAAGTCTGCAGACTCAGCTGCCACATACATTAGAAGTATGCACTTTCTTTAAGAAGCTTTTTGCTAATCTGAGCTCATAATTTATTGAAAGAAATGAATATTTGTGTTATACTATGCTGTCTAGTGAAATCCCTAAACTGTGTTGTCTATGAGCACATCTTGATTGAGAGAGTTGCAGAAGAAGTAGAAAGAATGTTGACTACAGTCAATGTAAATAGAGTCTTCACTCAGTTCTTAATGCTAGTTCTACCTTGCTTCATAGAAGCAGCTAGAACACTGCTTCTCAATATATCTCATGATAGCTTCTAAATACTGATCATTTCTTTATGATTTTGATTCATTGTTGATTCATTGAAATATCAGTAGTGAAGATGATGAACTTAAGAAATTTCATTTATGTAGTATGAAAAGTGCACTTCTTTAAATTTGCATACAGTTTAAACTGTTAAAGTCACTTCAGAATTTGTTTTACATGACTCTGATATTCTTCTAGAAAACTGAAATAGATCAAGATATCATTTAAATATATTACACAAAAGACATTAACTAACTCAGTCAATGCCTGATTGATATAGACTTGAAAAGTTGCTGAGACATTAATTAGTTTAAATGACATAATTATGTACTTAAAATAACTGTAATGTATGCAAAATACAGTCTTTCACTTGTTGTCTTTCTTGATTCTAATGCAATGATAAGCATTCTTAAAATCTAGTTTGATGAACATCTTAACTTTACTTAAATGATTAAGTGTCTCACTAATCAGTAACAGAGAGTGACAGTTCTTAATAGTAATTTTGTTAAGATTTTTGTAGTCAACACATAGATATAAACTTTCTTCATTTTTTAAAACAAACAGAACTGATGCTTCTACAGAGTTAATAAAATGTTGTATTTATTTTTTTGTCAAAATGTCATCTAGATATTCTTTAAGCACTTATAGCTCTGTTTTCAACAAATTGTAAAATGAATCATAAAGTAATTCATGTCTCTCTGTCTTTATGACATGATTATGATCTTAATGAGATAATAACTTATCAACATTCTCTTTAGAGAACACATCTGCATATTTGTTATATTGCTGAAATAATATCAACATTTTGTCAACAACATGTATAGCAGTTGTCAATGAATCTGATTTAGACATCATCAACAATGTATAAACAGCAAATTGATTTTGAATGTTGTTGACAAATGCTTCAGATTCATCAATAGTCAGAGATATTTGTTTTATTTTATAATGTCATGTGTGCAAGTCACAATCAATATAAATATGTTGTCATTTCAGATCTAAAAGATCAAAGATGAGTTTAGATTCATTCTTATTTAAGATATAAAATAACTGCTCTTCAGTTTGCTCTTGTTCTTAACTGTTAATGAGTTTATGCTTCACTCAATATGCATCATAACAGTAGACATATTATTTCTTTAAAAGCTCTGATCTTAAGAGTTCTGCATCAATTCATATCAGTTAATGAGCAACAACATATCATTAAGACATTACATTAATCTCTGCTGCAGTGTTCAACAGTACACTGACAGAGACTCAATTAAATTTAATTTAAACTTAATCTTTCATTATAATGCTAAATTTCTTTATGATTTCTAATCTAATTTTTGTCACTAAAGCACAGTCAACAAAGCTCTGTCTTTTTTTGCCTTGACTGCATTAATCTTAATGTGATTAAGATTTTTTAAAGAACTTCTGCAGTTCTTTGCAAAATGATCTGACCTTTCACAGTTATAGCAGTCATTCTTCTTGACATCAGTCTTAAAATGAGATTTGCTTGCATTATCATGATGATTTGATTTTGTAGTCTCAGAATTGAGACAATTGTTCTGCTGTGACTTTGCTGCCTGAGTAAAAGAGTGTAAACAGTGCTCATAAATTTTCTTAATAATGTGACTTTAAATCATACAATTGTCTGCAGATTGCTGATTAATCTTTAATTTAGCAGTCAGAGCTATTAGACTTTTTCTTGTCTTTAAGAAATCTTAATAGTTGATTAAAGCTGCTTAAATCTTCAGTTAAAGTTTCATAAAGAGATAATTTATTCTCTGTTTCTTCATATAGTTTAAGAGCTGATCTTTCAGCATGTCAAGATATGTCATAAAAGCTTAAACCAATTAAATAAATTTCTATGTAGCTTCTAAGTATTTCTGTACTGTGCTAAGTCTGCAGTTCACTGAGTTTTCAACAAGATTGAGCAGAAACTCTGAAAAGAATATTTATGATTTATCATTTAGAAGTTTGCTCTTATTAATGTAATAAAATTATGCATCTTAAGATTCTTCTGCTAAGAACTGCATGACAAAGAGAATTTTATTGTAATTATTGAAGAAGTTTTCAGAGATTAAGTGAAATGCTGTCACAGCATTGTGTATAAACTCAGTATATTCATGAATGAACTTCTCATTATATGTGAGCAAGTTCTTCAGTCATTGTGTTCATTTTGCTGAAAGTGCATACATAACTTTAAATACATATCACTTTGTTAAATCTAAAGAGCTAATAAGAGTATAAAAAGATTCTGTATGTAATTCTTTCTTAAATGAAACTTAAGAATCTTCATCTCTCAGAAGTTTGTTGATCTCATTATGCATGTTAAATGCTTGCAGTTCACAATTGATTTTCATGAATTGTCATCTTTTCTCATCATTAATCTATCTAATTTCAATTAAACAGATCTATTCATCTAAACATTAGTTCTTCTTCTCTGCAGCCTAAATAACAGTCTGAATCTTTACAGATTTCTGTTCTTTAAAGATTACTTAAGTCTCAATATGATTAGAAAATGACTCTATCTCATTTTGCTGACTTCTAATCTGCATATTACAATGTAATGAATTGTCACTCTTTGATGAGAAAGAGTTGTTAAAATTGTAAATTCATGAGCTTCTTATTTATAAGAGACTGATGAGTAAGATATGCAGCAATGTGAGACACTACATTATGATAGCTATTTGATGAAGTTCTGATGTTAAGATCTTGTATTGATAAAGATTAACAACTAAGAAACTTAAAAGATTTGTATGTAAAGGCTGTTTATATAGTACTTTGCTTATCAATCATTGTGTAAGAAATTCAGCTATGATTCAGTATGAGTGCATAGTGATATCATGACAAATTTTCTGTGTTGACATTCAGACTTTAAGACACAGTATAGCTGCAATCTTAATTAGAATTAAAAGAATGTCAAAAATCTTAAAATCATTTAAAAATAATTTAATTTATACAACTTTACATGAATTCAGCATAATATTTTGAAGTCAGATATATATAATATAAATGAAAAGAAATTTGCAATGAGCATTACAGACAGCTTTAAAGTTTTAATATAATATACAAAAGTATAAGCTTTCAATATTTAGACTAATAATTAGAATTGAGTATTTCTCATTAAGTATATATTATTTAATAACATTATTCTTTCATTCTACTTCATTTTTAAGAGTAAGCTAATACAGCAGATATAATTAAACTCTGTTAAGAATGATTAGACTGTTTTATAAATTAATAATAATGATTAAATTATTAATGTGATAAAGCTTCAGTGACTTAAGATCTTTAATTTACATACTAAAATTTAGATTTAAGACATTCATCAATTATTAATATTAAATGATCACAAAAGTCATATCTTCACTGACTTTATTCAATACTGCTGTAATTACAGCATTGTAACTTTATATTTTTCTTTATATTCAATTCATTTGCTGCAGTCATTGAATGTTGAAATCTTTGAGTCATTAAGCAAGATCTATAAGAAGTGTATTTATATTTACTTACATTATAAGATTATCAATGTCAATAAGTTAAACTTTCTACATTATTATCAGAAAATTAAATTGACAGCAATTATGACTTAAAACATTCTGAATACATAATGAGATACAGATCTTATTTTGTTTAATTTTTTCATTATTATTTCAAAATTATCTCAGTTAAAGATCTCACTCTATGTCTTCTTTATAAATTTCAATGAAGTTCAAATCAACATTACTGTCACATTTAATACAGCAATCTGAATCAATCAGTTTGTGAATGAGATCATAATAAATATGACATCATCATTATATATATATGTCTTAGATTTAAAAGACACAGCTCTGACAGCTATGATGAATAAAACAGTTTTACAGTGAACTAATTAGAAGCTGCTTAATAAGCAGAAGCAACAGTGAAAGAGCAGTCACAAAAGAATGTTGAAAATGTCTAAATTCTTTTTGTTGACAAGAATAAAGTTATGATGCAGAAGACAGAGAAGAAGATGAAGAAATTGACTGATAAAACAGTTAAATATCATGCATTAAGAGGCAAAGTTGAATTTGTGAAGCTGATCTGAAAGAAAATGTTCATGAATAATTCAGTTTTCATGTAGTTAGTCTAGGGAGGTGGTAATCTCAATAATTCAAGGTGTTTTGACAAGAATTAATTAAGCGACAGCGAGGTGGCTTGACTGGGTGGCTGGCTTGACTGGGTGGCGATTATGTTATTCAGATCTCTGCGGACTGACATCTACCTTACCTGATATAACCTCGGTTCTTCAGCAACTTCAACTCAACGAACACAGCACAGCTTGTAGGGATACGAAGAAAACACTGTTAAGAAACAATGGCTACGAACAATCCAATGGAAAATACGTACACACGGAGCCCGGGTTCTGTTTCTAAGAAGGTCTTCTCAATAGCCGGTATCATCACCACTGTCTACGGCCTTGAGGAACTGCCTTTGCATATCAAAGAGGTGGCTTGCCTTTGGCTGCTTCATCCACGTCTCCAGACCCAGGAATGTATGGAGCCTATTGCTGTTTCTACTATACTTGACTGGAATGCCCGGGTACGAGACGGAAGTAATCAACAAGCTTCACAAGGCTTGATTGCCGTGTCCTTTGACCAACGCAACCATGGATCAAGGGAAGTAGATAAGCTGTCGAACGAGGCATGGAGATCCGGAAACCCAAAACATGCGCAGGATATGTTCTCGAATTATCGTAGGTTCTTATACCGAGGCAACCTCGTGTTCCAGCATGTTAAGATGCAGCAGATGGTACCGCCGTTGACACGTCTCACCTCCTGACGTACCTCTCGTCATATACGTTTCCACATGGGGATTACATGATCGAGAATAATATCGTGCTAGGAATCTCCCTAGGTGGTCATGCAGCTTGGCATTGTCTTTTCCACGACCCACGCATCTCTACAGCAATCATTGTCATCGGCTGCCCGGACTATGTACGTCTAATGAGCGACCGTGCCAGACTCTCTAAACTCAAGACATGGACCGAGAGTTCTCCACCAGGGTCCGAGTTCCTTGGCTCTCAGGACTTTCCCCCAGGATTGATTGAGGCGGTCGAAAAGTGGGATCCTGCTGGTTTATTCAGCAAAGCACTCGGCAACGTCACAGGGAGTGACATGCTTCACGAACCCTCCGCTGAGGAGCAGGAACGCTTGGTACCACTAATGAGACACTGTCTTCAAGGAAAAAGGATTCTCAATTTAGCTGGCGGCGCTGACAAACTGGTATCCTACAAATGCGCCGAACCATTCCTAGCATGGTTAAAGAAAGCAATCGGCAGCGAAGGTTGGTTCAAGGACGGCGAC
>JAABUJ010001607.1_pt1 | contig 32187 bp, 34 predicted proteins | sample 5559131 | NCBI WGS metagenome assembly JAABUJ01 (sample SAMN10711875, study PRJNA513366) | rock metagenome | isolation source: Antarctica rocks | place: Antarctica: Victoria Land, Mt New Zealand nord | collected 2016-01-07
TGACTCCAGCCCTACCCTAGGGTGCGGCGCCGCGCAGGTCAACATGGCGCTGACGGGGCTGCCGCGCTTCCGCTGCCTGAACCCCTGCCCTGCCCTGACTCCAGCCCTACCCTAGGGTGCGGCGCCGCGCAGGTCAACATGGCGCTGACGGGGCTGCCGCGCTTCCGCTGCCTGCCCGAGCCGGCCGGGCAGCACCGGACCACCATCCACCTGCTGCCGGACGAGCGCGACGTGCTGCCCGCGCTCTCCGCCGGCTTTGCGGACGCGCAGGCCGGCCGCCTGCCCGACTTCCCCGCCATCGAGTGGCGCGCGCCTCGGGCCCGTTGTCCTGCGCTGACTGCGCTTGGCGCCAGCGAGCCCGCATGTTCCGGGTCGGTCATCGGCACATGCTTTGCAGCGAGTCCACATGTTTGTGGTTCCTCATGGACAGGCCGCTGGGTGAGACGGGCTTGCAACCCAGGACGCAACTGTGCAGCTGCACCAGTGGGCTGACGCATAAGTCCTGCCAGCGGCGGCAGCCTGCAGTGCTGCAGGGCGCGCATGCGGTCATAGTCCGGACCGTGCGTGCAGGTACATCCACACCACCGTGGACGGCTCGTTGCAGGACACGGGCGGCCACCACAACTCCGCGCTCTTCGTGCAGTGGGTGCGCTTGCGTGCTTGATGCAGACAAGAGAATACGAGATATCAGTTTGTAGCTATTTCAGTAGAGGAGTAGAGCATATTTGTATGGAGCTGCAAGCATTGTCTGCCCCTCTGCCGCACCCAATGATACGCTCTGCCCTCATTCAATAATCTGGCATGCTGCGTGGCGTGACGTGCGCTCGCGTCAAACCCCGCGAGGTGCAAGATGATGATGATGATGAAGGCCCTTTGGTTAAGGCTTGTTGTCGTGCAACCTCCCACAGCCGCTTTAGGGCTCCGGGGGCGCAGTAGGGCCGCAATGCAGGCCGAGGCCGAGCAGGGCGGCAAAGTAGGACGGCGAAGCGCGGCAGCAAAGCAGAGCGGCCAGGCGGGGCGGCAGTGCGGGCCAGCAGTGCAGGCCAGCCATGCAAGCCAGTGCTGCAGGCCTACAAAGCAGGTCGAGGGCGCCCCTCAGCCCCGCGCGGCAGCCCGGCTCCACCTGTGCGCGCGCGCAGGTGCCGCACACGCTGGCCAGCGGCAGCTGGGAGACGGCTGAGGCGCCGTACGTGCGGCACCTGCTGTCCATCTGCGACCGCTTTGCGCCCGGGACGTCCAACCTGGCGCGCACCGCCCCGCGCCCGCGCCGCGCCCCTCTGCCCTCCCTCCCTCCACACACGGCCATGCAGCCCTCCCGTCCTTTCAGCCCGTGGTAGGTGTGACAGCGACTTGCATGCTCTGTGATTGGAGCGTACCTAAAGAGTCCTGGTCGCAGGCGTACGGGCTTTGCGGCGGCAGTTCATGTGTGCCTTGCAGTTTCCTAGGCATTTTTACGCCCCACAGAGACGCTCCGCATGCGAGGCCTGCAGCGCTCTGCACCAGGTGGCGGACACCTTCACGCTTACGCCGCCCAAGATCGCCAGCCATTTTGGCATCAAGGCAGGGCACATCCACCACATCGACAACTCTTTCGGCTTTGACGAGCGCTTCCCCTGCGCCACGCCCGTGCCCGGCCTGTACTCCGCCTCGGCCGGTGCGCGCGGGGCAGTGTGCTGCCATGGCTGTTTGACAAAATCCTCTGCGGTCTGCCTCTGTACGCGATTGTCCTTGACCTGCTGTCCGCGCTCTGCACATGCTAGCGCGTCATACCTCAATTGAAGCATGTGCGACCCAGACAAGCGCATCACTGTGTTACGGTGACCGTATCCCACGACGGTACCAGTACCGCACGCGCTCTGCTGTGCTCAGCTGCTGCTGCGTCCGCACCCCGCGCCCCAGCAGGCTCACAAGAACAGACATGCGCGCGAAGGCTGCCATCCAGCGGGCAGCGTGGTGGGCTGCGCGGGGCACAACGCGGCCGCGCAGGCTGTGCGCGACCTCGGCCTGCAACCCTGCTGGTGAGTGAGTGTCTGCAAGAGCGAGGGTTTGTAGCAAAATGACATTAGTTGCCGCATGCATGCAGCGCAGCTGTGTCGGCTGTAGCAGTGTACTTAAGCAAGGATCTGCACAGCAGCGTGATCACAGAGCACTTTGATGCTGTCACAAGTCAGGTGGTGTTGAGGCCCCCTGTCTTGATGCAATACCAGAACAAGCCTGCGCAGAGGAGCTTTGTACATCGAGGAGGCTTGTCCTGCAACTCATTAGTTGGTGGTGAGTCGATACCCTTGCACAAGAGAGGCTGGATCACTGCAAACCTCACGTATGCTTGCTCTGATTACCTCCCAAAGCTGCATTCCACCAGCTCATACTGCGTGGCTGGCAGCAGCGCTTGTTTCAGGAAGGCGCTCAGTCAGATCCAGGGCCAATGCACGCAGCCAAAGGAATGTCACAGGAGTCCCATGCCTTGCGTCAGCATGGTGCAACTGGTGCTGTCCGTGTCTGAGAGGTCACGGCAAGCGCAATTCTGATGTCACCGCAATTGGCACCAGGCACCCAATAAAGGACAGTTAGTCCCCCTTCCAGACATCATGCAGACCACCTGCCTCCTGCTCTTACACAGCCTCCATAACACGTGGCGGCGAGCCAGTGGGAGCCAGTCCTGGAGTTGCTCCCTGAGGAGCACCTCCTTAGCGCTTTGCCTGACGCACGCGCTGTTCGGCCTCCCTGCACGGCAGCCATCACACCTCACAACCCAAGCTCTGACCGCACACACTCTGGCGCTCGCACTTCACCGCAACAGCCCTGCCTCAGCACAGCATGCAGGCCGAGCACGGGTGCGCACCGCTGCGCGGCGACCGCCTCCTTCAGCTGCTGCCGCGCCTGCTCCACCGCGGTGTTTGCCTGCGCCGCCTGCACGCCGGTCGCCTTGGCAGCGGCCTCCAGGCGCTGCAGCAGCTTGGAGGCAGGCCCAGCCGCGCGCATGGCGGCCGTCGCGCTGCGCTCCAGCTCCCTGCCGCAAGCGGCACCGTGTCAGTCTCTGGCGTGTCCTCACACCATGCAGCGCGAGCGCTCGCTGCGCTGGCAGTATACTTGCTGCGCTGGTAGTACGATGCAGGTCACCAGCTTTCTGCCCGCTGCGCAGGCGGGGGGGGGGGGCGGCGCACTTGATCGACAGCGAAGCGTCGCGCGTCTGGCTGCGCGCAGACCTGAACTCGGCCGTCAGCGCCTGCAGCTGCTTGCGGACGGCGTCGCGAGCATCCTCCTGCGCATCCGCCGCCTCTTGCACGACCGCCCTGCCGCCCGCCCCGCACTGGTCTCAGCCAGCCAGCCCGCACGCTGCACGGACAGTCACACGGCGTGCGCCCCCCGCACGCGCGCCACGCACTCCTGCGCACACACAACAGGCAAGGTCCTCCACACACTGCCATGAGCACTGACGCTGGCGCGGGGCGCACGGCTCGTCGGCGGGCGGCGGCAGCGGCGCGCCCCCGCCGCGCCGCTGGGTCGCGCGCGGTGCGGCCTTCGGAGCCGGCTCCGCCTCCCCGTCCTCACCCTCCCCTTCCTCCTCCTCAGCAGCCGCAGGCTTCTGCCTGTTCAGGAACCCGAAAGCGGCGCGCTTGCGCGCGGGCGCGGCAGCCTCCTCCTCCCCATCCGCCTCCTCCTCCTGCACCCCGCAACGCGCTGCTGTCAGTGAAGCAGCGGGTCAGGGTGTGGCAGCTCGGCAATACGCGTATTTAGCTGTGTGTGCACGGACATACTTGAGCTCCGTCGACACACGCGCACTGGACACATGCGCACTGGACAATTGCAGCAGAAACAATAAAGGAGCGCCCCAACGACACATGCGCACTGAGAACAGCGCAGCAGAAACAACAGAGGAGCGCCCAGATGGCATGCAGTGCTGCACCTCGGCCTCCTCCTCCTCGGCCTCGGCCCCCGCCGCCCCGGTGCGGCGGAAGACGAACAGCTGCGGCTCGCGGCCGTCCTCGGGCTGGAAGCGGCCCACGCGCAGCCGCTCGTCCAGGTACAGCACCTCGAACGCGCGCTGCACCTCCCGCCCGCCAGACTGCAGGCTGATCTGCGCCCGGCCGCAGACAAGGCGCCCCTGTCAGGCGAGCGCACCAGCAGCAGGCCCCGCCCCACCTCAGGTGGACACGCAGGTCCTGGGTATGGCCCTTTGGGCTGGCATTTAGGGTTGGGACCCTATATACATGCGGCAGCAGGGGCGCGCGCCTGGTAGCGCCGCCCGTCCAGCGCCTTCCACTCGCCGTCCTGGGCGGTCGAGCCGGGGATGACGCCCAGCGCCTTGAAGTTTACCTGCGGGGCGCGCGCGCTGTGAGCGCGAGCGCGCCAGCTTTCGGCAGCCCGCGCGCCCGGGGCACGCCGGCCCGCGGCCGCGCCTGGTTGCGGAAGGCGCCGTCGGCCGACAGCGTCTGAATAAGCTCCTGGCCCGCCGCCAGCAGCTGCCCCGGCGGGCTACGCAGCACGGGGCCGCCCGGCGCGCTGGGGTTGCTGCAGTACAGGACCTGCCACCCCGGCCCAGGAGTCACCCTGGCGCTGCATGGGTCCGCGTGCCCAGCACCTCCTTGCAGGCACCACCAAACCACAGAGCGCACAAGGACTGGCTGGCTGCGCGCACCTCATAGGCGCCCGGGAACAGGCGGCTGCGCACGGGCGCCCGGGGCCCCTGGGAGGCCAGCTGCTCGACCTGCGACCGCGAAGCCCATGCTTTTGTGTTCAGACTTGGACGTGACGACGCCCCCCGCCTCTCGACAGAAGCTCAACAGAAGCGCACCAGCTCCTGAATTTCCTCCCGGACGGAGGAGGACGCTCGCGCTCCCCCGGCTGTCGGTGATGCCTTGGCAATCAGCTCATCCACCAGCTGCTTCGCGCGCGGCGACGCGCGGCCGCCCCCGCCCCCGGGGAGAAAGTCGAACAGGCCTGCCCTGACCATCTGCCGCGCACGGAGCGGGCGGACAGGCTGGCGAGCGTGCGTGAACGGCTTGCATGAATGGTGAGTGGCCCTGCTGCCAGACAGGCTGGCTGCTGATGCGAAGGGCATGGCGACAGCGGTTGCTTGGTGCTGTATATCGGAGTGCTGGAAAGTTTTTGGGAAGAAAGCCTTCATTACAGGGAGCCTATATAGCACTGTGAATAATTAAGGCCCATTTCCGGTCGGTTCTGAGGACATCCGAGCGCAAAGTTCCTAAAACCGTTTTGGACTCGTAGAATCGTGCCGGAACTGCTTGGAACTGCGCTGGACGGAGGTCGCCCAGAACTCTTCGGAGCAGCAGTTAGGTGCCTGTTCTGGAAGTGGTTGGATGCTGCTCGGAGCACACACCAGTGGGTACTACACGGCATCTCTTACAGGCCGCAGCCGTGACAGCCATATGTGCCTTGCTGGCATAGCCGCAGGCACGCGCGCAGGCAAACACACTGTCGCCCACTCAGGCGTGCCCATTTATACTTGGCGCACCTCTATATATACCTGTACCCTTCACTGTGCCAGCAAGAGCTACTTCCCAAGCCCGCTGAGTGTCAACGTTCCCTTGTACACTGGGACTATGCACGCGGGCTTGGCGCCGTCCACAGCTCCTGGGTATGTCTAGACCTAGACGTGTGGGATTTCCCCCAGTTGAGCCAGGCAAGTAGTCCTACAGCCCTCAGGGCACGCGCGTGCCGCGCCAATAACGGGCGCACAAAACACCTTGCTTGCACCCTGTGCAGCGGTGGCCACAGACCGGGCAAGGGCTCCCCAGCCAGGCGCAGCCTGTCAGGCCAACCAAGTCCGGGCCAGGTTGGAGAGGAGGCCCCGCGACGGCGCCTGCTCACCTGAGGCCCCGCGATGGCGGGTCCCCGCCTCGCAGTGCTCCACAACACCATGGTTTCGCTTCTGTCCAGCTGCAGAGCGCGCGCCTGTGCCCGCAGACGTACTGTGTCACTGGACTGCCTATCCCTTCCGTGCGCAGCGCCAGGCAGGCCATACATGCCAAGGTAGAGTTCGCGCACCGCGCTTCGGTGTGCTGCCAGGCGCCGCCTCCAGCTCGGCAGCGCGGCCAGGCGCCAGCAAGTTGGTCTTCTTTGACAGCACCTCGAGCTGGTCTGGCTCCTGCACGCTGCTGCCGTCGTCCTTGACCCGGGTCCCAAGAGTGGTCAGCGAGGGCTGCATGGAGGCAGCCCTTCTCTCGGCATGGTCAGCGGCGAGGGCGGCAATGTGAGTGGCGGCAGCCTCCTCAGGTAGCGCGCGATGCCGCGAGGTGGTCATACGGCCGCTTCAGTGGTCGCTGCCGCCAGTGGGCAGGCGCGACTGCAGGCTTGTGCAGGGCGGCCTGTTTGGCGGCCGCCTTGGCAGCCTTGTGGCGCGCATTATTCCCCTGAGCAGTTGCAAGCTCCTCAGCCTTGTGGCGCGCAATCGTCGTAGACCACACAAGCCTGCCGCCGTGCACACTCAACGGTCACCATATGGCATGCATGCAATACAATGGTGGCTGGCATGACAGAGGTGGCGCGCCTTCTCACCTGCGCAAGGAGCTCGTAAGCAGCTCGTCCTCCCCAGACACAGTGGCGGACAATGGCAGCAGGCACACGCGCACAATCAAGTATGCCTTGCAAGCATGGGCGCCGCCCTCACTTGCACGGGCTCTTGCCGCAGGTGCCCATGAGGCGCACCGCGTGTCATGCACGGCGCAAGTCTGCACCGGAACCGGTATGGTCGCTGGCGGCGGGCGCAGCCGCTTTGCGGTGCCCGCGCCGATGTTTAGCAGCAGCTGCCCGCCCTGCACCAAGCAAGAGCAACTGCAGTCAGCGCTTGCCAAACACTGGCTGCCTGCACAGCCATGCACCTTCACACTACAGCTGCCGCTGCGTCTTGGCGCCAGCCAATATCCGCAAAAGCTTCAAGGAGCAGGGTGTTGGCGTACCATTCATGCTGATTCATAAGCACTAACAGCCAAGTACGCACTTTGATAGGCACGAATAGATGAAGCCCGGCCCGCGCGGGTCGCCAGGCGCCGTTTGCTGCGAGGCGCGCCTGAAGATGCCCTGGGCACTGGCCTGTCCGACATTGTGCCCATATTCCTCCCGAACTCGTCTGTCACGCGGGGCGCAAACTTCCTGTTGTGGGGCAGCGGCTGTGCGCAGAGTGTGCCAGGCGTCAGTAGGTGCCTCAGCGCACTGCCTGCGCAGGCGCTGACGGCAGCCTTCCGACGCGACCTAGTGAGATCTCCAGTGCATGCTGGCTGTGCAGCCTCCTCGCACTGGCAAGCACAAGCGCTATACTGAGGGGGTTGTGCACGCGAGATGTGTTTCGACAGCAGACACAGCTGTGTCAGAATGCTGCAGCAATTTGAAAAGTGCTGGGTAACAACACAAGTCATGGCAAGTGACGCGCGTGCCAGCGGTCGCAAGTACCGCACCTCCGGCTTCACTTGGTAGACGCTCTCCGTCTGCGGTGGTACAGCAGCGCTGGAAGCCCCGGCGCTGACGCGGTCGCCGTTGTTACCCAGCGCAGGTGCGTACTGCGCGGGCGCAGCCGGGCCCAGCAGCTGGCACTTGAGACAAGCGTCCTCTCGGTGCGCTTGTCCGCGCTCTCCTGCCAGGCCTTGCCGCAGAAGCGGGCCATGCTTTCCACTCCTCCCGGCTGTCAGTGCATGCTGCACGTTCAAGATCACTTCGTCCACTGAGGTGGGAGCACAGGCCCATCCTCAGGGTGTACAAACACGTGCATGCGCCCACCGCGCGGCAGCAGGCCCTGTCCCAAGTTGCGCTGGACCGTTATTATGGCTAGCCAGCCTGCGCAGCTGCGCAGCTGCTTCTGCGGCAGAAGTTCTGCCCTGGAAGCGCTGCAGCTGCTCGGAGCCCCCATAGAGCACACGGAGCCGTCTGGAAGGCGCACCCATCTCAGAGCATGTTTGGAGCTCGTCAGAGCCGCTGGTGGGGGAAACGTCGGAGGTCGCTGGAGGAGCCCAGAACTAATCAGAAAAGCGGGTCCGCTCGGATATGCTCGGAGCCCCCCGGAAATTTGCCTTCTTTTCTCTTAGTGTAGGGGCATGCTCTAAGCCAGAGCACAAACTGCATGGAGCTATGACATGCGGTCCCTGTCGCGTGATATGCGCTCCTGCCAGCTCCTGCACCTCCTCCGCAGCCTTCTCTAGTGGTACAAAACGGTAGCTAGCACAGTAAAAACAAGGCACGCCGGACAAGCAGCTATAAACGGGGCGTGGCTGCGGCTACCGGGCGCGGCCGCCGGCGGTCCGCCGCGCCCCAGTACACCACCAGCCCAAAGCCGCTCAGCGTCATGACGATGGTCGACAGGCCCGCCGGCAGGCAGACCAGCGGGTCCTTGAAGAAGCGCGCCGCCAGCAGCAGCCCCAGCAGCCCGGACTGCCGCGACCCGCAGCGCTTAGCAAAGGACCAAGTCGGGCCGTTCCACACGCAGCAGCAGTAAGCACTTGATGCTCATACTTCTTTCGCCCTCCCATGCAGAGTGTTTGACTTTCAAAAGCGTTTCCTCGGGCCCAAGCAGGCAACCATGGCGGGGCGTCCTCAGCGGCCCACCTGCATGCCCGTGGTCAGCGAGATGGCGCGCGCGCGCGCCAGGCAGCCGCGCGCGACAGTCGCCGCGGCCAGCCGGTGCCCAATGTAGAATGCCATGGCATGAAAGAGGAGCACCTGCGATCTTCGTGCGAGGCGTCCCTTGAGTGGTGTGATGCGCAGTGCGATAGGGTCAGGGTTTGGTCGATGCGCATTTAATTTGCAGTCATCATCATCGTCATAAGCACAGACACAAGGTGGAGCATCGTCACACCCGTGCACCACCAGCCAGCACTTCTTATCTTGGAGATTGGGCCTGTGCCATTCTAGGCGCGGAGCGCGCGGGCTTGGGCGCGCGCGCACCGGCAGCAGCGCCACGGCGCCCACGGGCGAGCGCGCGGTCGCGATGTTGGACGCGAGCGAGGCGCCGACGCAGGCGCAGGTGTCCGCCAGTGACGCCGCCGCCAGCAGCGGCTGCGCCCGGCGCACCGCGCCCGGCGCGAGCCGATTGCAGGCCAGGCCTGCGCCGGCCTGTAGGGTTAGGGTAGGGCTTCGACAGTCGACACGACGCTGGAACGCGCATGGCCGGAGGCGCCGAGGACCGCACCGGCCGCGACGGGAATGAGCACCACCTGTACGATGGAGCGCGCCATGCACGCCGCGTCGACGGGCAGCCGCGCGCCGAGCAGCAGCAGCGCGAGCGCGGGCGTGACCGCCGCGCCCGCGGCCGTCGACAGCGCGGTCAGCACGATCGCCAGCGGCGCCTCGGCCGGGTGCAGCAGGAACGTGGCGTAGCTGCTGAGCTGCGCGCCCGACACGCACGCCACCTGCGCCCGCGCATGCGCCTGGCAAGGCCGAGCATTGCGGGTATACAGGGTGTTGTATGATCCCAACTACTGAAGGGCGCGCCCGACCCGCACGCCGCCTGCTCCGCGCATGCGGCAGCGAGGCCAACTGTTTGCGGCCGGTAGGGTGTGGGTGATGGTAGGGTGTCACATGAAAGACCTAGCTGCCGAGCTGCGCGCCGGACACGCACGCCACCTGTGCCGCGCATGCGGCCGGCAAGGCCGAGCGCCACGCGGCTTGATAGGGCGTGCACATACAGGCCTGGCAAGGCCACAGCACGGCGGCCTGCCCTTGAGTCAGGGGGTTTGCCGCCTCCATTGCGCATGCGAGTGGACAGGCGAGGGGAGCGCGAGCGGCTGGTCGAGGGCTGAGCGGCGCACCAGGATGAGCCCCGTGCCGACAGCAGGCGGGAGGCCGAGCAGTGGCACCACCGTGGTGGCAAGCAGCACGCCCTGCGCAGGCTTCACCAGCCACTGGCCGAGCGTGCCCACAACGATGTCCTGCACAGAGCAGAGTGACGGCCTCACACAGACGGGCGTGGCAGCATGAGGGCCGCCTGAAGAGAGCCCGCCATGCCTCAGTCGCCCCTCCTCGCAAGAAGGCAGCGAGCAGCGCTCGACAAGGCGCTGCCACACAGACGCGCCTGGGGGCGCCGGAAGACCTGTCTGAAGGCCTCCAGGCGCAGGTTGACGCCCACCGCAAACATCAGAAAGCCCAGGCCCGGAGCGTACATGTCGCTCGTGAACCTGCTCCGGCGCTAGTCAGACTGCTCTGCAACGCACCCACGTCATTTGCAGCTGAAGCAAGCACGCTGGCGGGGCGCTAACCAGGCAAACGACTCGGGCCGCCCCCTGCACAAGGCGCACGCGTGGGCTTCAGCACATGGGCGGGGCGAACTGAGCAGTGCAAGCATGTGCCGCAGCGGGGGCGCCCACAGTGCCAGCGCGGCGCTCAGCACAGTTGCGACGGGAAGCGCATCGCTGCTCCTCGCCAGCACAGCCATTACTGCCTGTACTCCGCCGGCCTGCCCCGCCAGACATGTGAAAGTGAGCAGAACGTCAAGGTTGCGTGCAGGCCTGCAGGGGTGCGGGTCGCTCAGTGCATAGAGGAGGCTCACCTTAACCGGCGTGTTCGCGGCCGCAGGCTCGGGCGCGCTGCTTGCGCAGCAGCGCCCACGGCTGCGGCGCGGCGCGGTGCCCGCACGCGCTGACATGAGTCGCCTGCGCCAGTGCGTATCGTGCTGCGTGTAGGGCTGGCGCCTCTGTGCTGGGCACAGAGCCGCTGCACGCTGCGCGGGGCAGCGCTGCTGGGAGCTGCGGGCCTGCATCGGTGTCCGCCTGGCCACCTAGCTCCTCACTATTAACACACACCCGCTTACAAAAACACTTCGGTGCTTCAGTGCTTCAGGACTTCATGACTTTAAACACTTACTGTCCTCTTGCAAAGGAGCGAGAAGCAGGCACCTGGCGCTGCTGGGGCCTACTTTGAAATTTGTCACATATTAACAAACACCCAGGCCTGCACTCTGCAGGCAAGCAGCGCGGGGGGATGGAGTCGGGGCCGCAGCCGACGGCGAGCCCAGGCGCGCGCGGCCCTGGCAGCAGCGGCGCGTGCCTGGCCGCACAGGCGCTGATGGGCCGATGTGATGGGCGCAGATGGGAGCGACCCGCTGTCGCTGCCGGCGCTGCCGTCCGGCAGCCAGCCGTATGCGTCCGAGCGGGCGCAGTCGCAGAGCCAGGCCGCCCCGTCAGGCGCGCCGGACGGCACGCCCGTCCGGCGGCGCGACAGCTTCGGGGCCAGTTTTGGCGGGACCGCGGGCCTGGCCGCCACGCCGCGCTCGCAGCGCCGCCGCTCTGATCTGGGCTCCGGCGGCACGCGGCGGGTGTCGCGGCGCGTGTCGATGGGGGTGCGCTGCCCCATCCTCGGCGCATCACGCTTTTCCCAGACGGCTGGCCGCTGCTCCTCAGACAGCGCTGACGCCGGTCTGGCCGTGCGCACGTGCGCGCGCACCCAGACGCCCTTCCCAGACCTGTCGGACATCAGCGAGAACGAGGATGAGACCGCGGAGGACGCGTACGTGTGGGGCACCAACGTGTCGATCGCGCGCGTGTGCAAGCGCGCGCGGCGCTTCCTCACCACGTACACCGCGCCGGGCGCCGACGAGGCCAAGTACCTGGCCATCATCCGCCAGGCGCGCATGACGCGCCGCGTGACGCGCCCAGCGCAGGCGCTGCTGCTTGGCCAGCCGCGCCGCGCGGCCATCCTAGACTGGTCGCGAGTGCCCTGACCGGCGCGCGCAGCTGGCGGAGGAGGGCCGCAAGGTGATGAACCTGGACTGCGCGGACCTCGCGGACGCCGACCCGCTGCTCTACGGCCAGCTGGTCAAGTACCCGGCGGAGGTAATTGTGCTGCTGGACCAGGAGGCGCACACGATCTGGGCGCAGGGCGCGGCGGGCGGCGCACTGGACGACGGCACCCAGCTCACGGCGCGCCATCTTGATGTCTAGTTTTGCGGAGGCGGAGCGGCCGCCTGTGCAAATGCGCGCGCATGTGCACACGATCTGCTCCGCATGCGGCCACGGCGGCGCGGCTGCGCCAGATGCAGCCATCATGAGCGCTGCATCGAGGCGGCGCAAGGCGCGGGCGGCGCGGCCGCGCAGACCAAGCCGTACAACCTGCGCGAGACCAAGGTGATCCGCGACCTGATGCCGGAGGACATCAACCAGCTGGTCTCCGTCAGCGGCATGGTCACGCGCTGCAGCAGCGTGATCCCCGAGATGCAGTGCGCGCCGCGCCGGCCCCGCCCCTGCGCCGCTCCCGGCAGATGAGCCGCGCACGAGCACAGCGAATATGGCGTTTCTATTCTGTTATATGTGGCATGCATGTGCGGGCAGCGCTGCATGGGGCTAGGAGGCTAGGCGGAGGCGCCCAGGGCGTGAGGCCCCCGCCTGCCTGCCGAAGCGGCGGCGCCGCAGGATGGCCTGCTTCCGCTGCGCGGCGTGCTCCGCGGAGGAGGTGCGCTTCAACGACCGCGGCATGATCGACGAGCCCGATGTCTGCGCCAACGCGGACTGCCGCGAGAAGTTCACCATGCGCATCGTGCACAACCGCTGCCACTTCTTCGACAAGCAGGTCGTCAAGATGCAGGCGTGCCCGACGCCCTCCCGGCCCGGGCTGCGGGCTGCCGGGGGCGCGCGCCGGCGCGGCGGCGACGCGCGCTGCTGTGCAGGGGCGGACGCTGCAGGCCGCGCCTTCGTCCTGGGCTGGGCGCTGTTGCAGGGCGGCGGCGAGAGGGCAGCACGCCGGGACGGCGCCTGGTGCAGGCGGGCCGGACGTAGACTGAGCAGTACTTGTTAGTGGAATGAGATATTAAGGCCACTCTCCTCGCGCAACTTCCCCAAATACAGTAAGTTCCCCAAACAGTCAGGCCAGGTCTAGCTTGCGGAGGGCGAGCCCTGACCCTGTCACGCGCAGGAGAACCCCAACGAGATCCCGGAGGGCGAGACGCCGCACAACGTGGCGCTGCTGTGCTACGACGAGATGGTGGACAGCGCCAAGCCGGGCGACCGCATCACCATCACCGGCATCTACAAGGCCACCGCGCTGCGCGTCAACCCGCGGCTCAAGGCGCTCAAGGTGCGCGCGCGCGCGCCTCAGCGCGCCGCTTCAAAGGCACGCCGCGCCGGCCGCATGCGCCCGCACGTCCGCACCGCTGCGGCGATCCGTCGAACGGGCCGCCGAGACTTCAGCGGGGCCCACTGCGTCAATGGCTGGCGCTGCAAGCTCACCCAATGGCTTGAGTTTGCAAACGGCTAGGTAACCCTATCATGCAACCTTATAGCGCGCGCGCGCCCACGCGGCAGGCGGTGTACAAGACGCACCTGGACATCGTGCACGTGCACCGCAATGAGGCGTCGTCGCTGTTCAGCGTGTCGGCCGACCGCGGCGTCGGCGCCGCGCAGCCGGCCGGCGCGCCGGCGCCCGCCGACGCGCAGGGCGACGCCGGCCTGCTGCGGGCGCGCGCGGCCCCCTTTATAGACAGCCCCGCTCATGACCATACAAGAGAGTGGGCGAACTGGCCTAGGAGTCGCGCTGCAGGCCCAAGCGCCTGGGGGCGCGCTGCCTCTGCCCAGCATGCAGGGGTGGCCGGGCGGCTGGCTGGGCGGCTTGCATGCATGCGCTTGCACAGGCGCATTGCGTTGGGCGGCCCGCATGCACGCGCTTGCACAGGCGCACTACGTCATTCTGTGAATACAGCAATGTGTGCAAAACTTCGTTCCAAACCGAAGCAGGGGGGCGCCGCGGGCGCAGGTGGGCAACCAGACGCGGGAGCAGGCGGAGGCGCACGAGGCTGAGCTGGAGGCGCTGGGCGCGGACCCGGACATCTACGCCAAGCTGGTCGGCTCGCTCGCGCCCAGCATATGGCAGATGGAGGACGTCAAGCGCGGCATCCTGTGCCAGCTGTTCGGCGGCACGTCCAAGGCGCGCGCGGCCCGCGCGCCGCGCCCCGCGCACGCGCGCGCCCCGGGCGGGCGCCACGCTGCCCGTCGCGGCGGCGGCGGCGCGGCGGCATGTGCGCGCAGCCTGGTTGCCTGCGTCCGGCGCGCGCCCGGCGCCCGGCTGACGCGCGCGCGCGCGCGCCGCGCGCAGGAGTTCAGCGGCGGGCGGATACGCGGCGAGATCAACGTGCTGCTCGTGGGCGACCCGGGCGTGTCCAAGAGCCAGCTGCTCACCTACGTGAACAAGCTCGCGCCGCGCGGCCTGTACACGAGCGGGCGCGGCAGCAGCGCGGTCGGCCTGACCGCCTACGTGGCCAAGGACGCGGAGACGCGCGAGATGGTGCTCGAGTCCGGCGCGCTCGTGCTGTCCGACCGCGGCGTCTGCTGCATCGACGAGTTCGACAAGATGTCCGAGTCCGCGCGCTCCATGGTCCGCCCTATACCCTACCCCATCGCACCCTATTTACCCTAGCCCTGACCCCCTGAGCGCCGGGCGCGGCGGGGCGGCCAGCGCCCCATGGGCTGCACAGCAGTGCATCTCGCCAGTCGGCGCCCAGTCAGGACCGTGCAGGGGGCGCCATGCTGCGCCCGGCCCGCTGCGCGCCCCCGCTGGACCGCAGCGGAGCGCCGCGCCGGCCGGCGCGCGCCGTATCGGCGCGCGCGCGGCCGCGGCGCTGACGCGCGCGCGCGGCCGCGCGCCGCAGCTGCACGAGGTCATGGAGCAGCAGACGGTGTCCGTGGCCAAGGCGGGCATCATTGCGACGCTCAACGCACGCACGAGCGTGCTGGCCAGCGCCAACCCGGTCGGCAGCCGCTACAACGCGCGCCTGTCCATCATCGACAACATCAACCTGCCGCCGTCGCTCGTGTCGCGCTTCGACCTCATCTACCTCGTCCTGGACAAAGCCGACGAGGCGAGCGACCGCAAGCTCGCGCGCCACCTGCTCTCCCTGCACTACGAGCGCCCGACGCCCTCCTCGCAGGCGCGCGCGCAGGGCCGAGCAGCCCGCAGGCGGGCCTGCCAGGCGGCCCCATGCAGTAGCGCTCATGGAGGGGCACACATCCCATGTGATCGCGGGCAGTTGCGACACCCGCTTGCCTTGTAGCGTATGGGACCTGCGCCTGCCTGCCCAGGCCTGGAGGGGGGCGCGCGCCCCACTCGGCCAGCACGCAGCGCCGCGCGTCGGCCGCCAGCCGCCTGACGCGCGCGCCGGCGCGCCGCGCCGCCAGGCCGTCATCCCGGCCGCGCTGCTCAAGGACTATATCGCGTACGCGCGCGCGCGCTGCCAGCCGGAGCTGTCGCCCGCCGCGGCCAACGACCTCATCACGGGCTACTGCGAGATGCGGCGCCTGGGCACCTCCCGCAAGGCGCGCCCCCCTGGCCTGCTGGCACGCTCGGCGGGGGGCCGCCGCAGCGCAGGGGCGTGCCGCCAATTGCCACGCAGCCGCCAGGTTTGCATGCGCGTGCGGACCAGGACGGCCGCTGCCCATGCTGCCATGCAAGGCACGGGCGGTGGCGAGGGATGTGCACGGGCTGGCCGCGCGAGGCATCAGCAGACACCGGCCTGTCTGGGAGTGCCATGCGCAGGCTCGCGCTGCGCCCAGCCTCGGATCCAGGCAGCCGTGCCCTGGCCACATGCGCGACAGCGCAGCACGCCGCGGGCAGTGCGGCAACGTCATGGCAGCTCAAGCACTACGCATGCTCCAAAGGGTATTCCAAAACCCTGTGCACGCCAGGTGGTGTCGGCGACGCCGCGGCAGCTGGAGAGCCTGGTGCGGTTGAGCGAGGCGCTCGCGCGCATGCGCCTGTCGCCCACCGTGGAGGCCTCCGACGTGGCCGAGGCGCTGCGCCTGATGCGCGTGCGCGCCCCGCCCCTGAGCGGCGCCCGCCGGCGCGCAGCGACGCGCCGGCTCGCATGCCCTGCTCCGAGTGCCCCTGTAATGTGCATAGTCCGGGTGTGCTCCTGCCGCATGAGCAGCGTGCCTGCAGGCCCGCCGCTCTGGTCACGCCCAGGCGGAGCGGGTGGCTACGGGCGGCGGGCCGCCAGACCCTAAGCACAGACCCTGAGACACTTGGCGGGGCTTGCGCAGGGCGCGCTGCAGCAGGCGGCGACCGACCCGACCACCGGCGTCATCGACATGGACAAGATCCTGACCGGCACGTCCGCCAGCGAGCGCGCCGCGCGTGCGCAGCTCGCGCAGGAGCTCACCGCGCTGCTGCTGCGTGCGCGCCCGCCCACGCCGTCCCGTCGGCGCTGCCCGCCGCCCGGCTGCAGCATGTGGTGCTGCCAATTTGCTTTTGACTACCGCAGGCGTCAGAACACGACGCAGCCGCGGCGCCGGCGCTGATGCAGCGCGCCTCCACCGCCTGCGCACGAGCGCTAGGGTAGGGCCGTCACCCTCACCCTAGCCTTGCAGCCCGCGCGCCGACACCGCGTGCGCGCGCGCGCAGAGAAGCGCGGCGGCCTGACCATGGACGCGCTGCTGGAGGCCATCAACGCGCAGGCGAGCGTTCCCGTGTCGCTGCCGGCGGTGCGCGCGGCGCTGCAGACGGCGGCGCAGGACATCACTGTCACCGGCAACCTGGCCAAGCACAAGCACGCGGCCTGAGGCCCCGGGCGGCGGGCGGGCCGCCGGGCGGGCGAGCGCTTCTGGGCTCGGCCGCGGGTGCTGGTGGGGCGCTCCTGTGCGCATGGGCCTTGCGGAGTTTGGCTGGGCTGGCGGAACACACTTCTTGGAACAGAAGCACGCCTGAACCATGTCCACACGTTGTCTGTCACACTTGGCTTACAAGTGAGGCGCACCACCGTCCGGACCTCTGAGAGCTGCACATGCATGCGGCGTGAACCTCACCCCTCACACTTGCAACAAGAGAGCTCTGCAGGCTGGGGCCCAAGCACGCCGCGCTTGCTTCACAGTCCTGCTGGCCCTGTGGCTGCCAGCGACAGGGCAGCCACCTCCCAGCAACCGCACAGCCGGGCGCCTCTGGCCACCCACGGCAGCACCTGACAGGCGGAACACCATTCCCCATGCGAGCGAGAGACAACACATGGACAGGAACGCCGCTCAGATGCGGACGAACTGCCGCTTGTCGCCGGCCGGCTTGGCGCCGTAGGGGTTGTCGGCGCTGAACGCGTGCCCGCTCTTGCCGCGCCGGTAGTCGGCCGGCGGCGGCGCCGCCCCCTCCAGCTTGGTCCGCACCGCCTTGCGCTTGTGCGCGGCCTTGCTCTCCAGGTTGAGGTTGACCTGCGCGGCCGCGGTGCCTCGGTAACAGCCCTGAGGTCAGGCGACTGCCCTTAGGCAGGGCAGAGGCAGCAGAGCAGCAGTGGCACGGCACGCGCGGCAATGGCCTGTCAGCTGGTACTGGGTACAGATACAATCGTCAGGGGTCGGATTTTGCCCTATCATGCGGTTCATCACCCAGGCCTGCGCGCCGATGTGTCTGGCTCCCATGTCGGTCACTCTCAACTCCTTGTAACACGCCGCCTGCTGCTCAGCAACCCAAACCGCCAACGCTCTTCGCCTGCACACTGGCCAGCCGCCTTCAAGCGCGAGGCAAGGCAGCGCGGCGCTGCGAGGGCGCACGCGCGGCGGCTGCGCAAAGCCGAACGAGCGCGCGACGGCCAGCAGGTCCAGCGTGTGCACGTTGAACGCGTCCTTGAGCTGGTGCGAGTTGTAGGCGAGCAGGTAACCGCGGTAGGCCTCGCGCGCGCTCTGGTGCAGGTAATAGTTCTTCTCCACCAGCCGCTCCAGCTGGCTCTGCACGTTGGCCACCTTGGCGGTCGGGAACTCGTACTCGTTCAGCGGCACGCGCGCCGCCTGCGCGCGCCCCGGCGCAGTATATGTTACGGGTATATGCTTGTGGTATAGGGTAAGCGCCGCGATCGCGGCGCGCGCGCGCGCGCTCCCTGCCGCCGGCCTGCGCCCCGCGCGCGGCTCAGCCCCTCCGCAGCGCGATGGAGCGCTCCCGACACGCCGCGCGCCCTGCAAACCAGCTCCCAGCCGCGGGCTGCTCTGTGTGCTCGCGGGCGCGCGCGCCCCGGGCGCGCCGTCGCGCCGCCCGCGGCGCCCTAGGCTACACACTACCTCTCGCGCACCGCCATGCGCCTCGTGCACTTGAGCAGGCCGCGTTCTTTGGCACGCGTGGGCGCAAGCGGCGGCGCGCCCGTGGGCGGCGCGAGCGGCCGGCCTATCCCGGCCGCGGAGCTGCCCAAGGAGGTCAGCTTTCCCAGCCTGACCCTACCCTACCTCAACCCCGTCGAATGGCGGCCAGGCTGGCGGCGGGCGCGGCGGGGGCGCGCCCGCAGGTAGCGCAGGAAGCCGACCTCCTCGGGCAGCAGCAGCAGCAGCGCGCGCCCGCGCCCAGAGCGCCCGCGCGCGGTGCGGCCCACGCGGTGGATGTACTCCTTGGGGTCGTCCGGCGGGTCGTACTGGATGATCCAGTCCACCGCCGGGATGTCCAGGCCGCGCGCCGCCACGTCCGTGCACAGCAGCGTGCCCTGCGCCGCGGCGGCCCGGGCGCCGCGACTCAGCAGGGTCGCTGTGCGCTGGAGGGCGGCAGGCAGCGCGCCCCGGCGGCGCGCCGCCGCGGATTGGATGCCGGGAGCGCAGGCGGGGGCTGCTGGATATGGCAGGTTTAGGCTTAGGGTTAGGGCGCACACCATGTCGGCCTTGCAGAAGTCGTGGAAGGTGGTCGTGCGGCGCTGCTGCTTCTGCTTGCCGTGGATGTCCTTGACGGGGATGTCGATGTAGTTGAGCAGCTCGGCGTGGTACTTGACCGCCGCGCACGAGGAGAAGAAGACCATGACCTACGCACGCGCCCCACCCTCCCCCATCAGACATGTGCCGCGCTGCACCTTTGTGCAAGGCCGGCCGCCACCTCACGACTTGCCTCTGTTTGCCTCACCAAGCACTCAGGAGTGGCCACACGGCAAGACCGGTGCAGCGTTTGCAGCAGCTTGCCCCTGGCCTAGACTGGGCCAAACACCGGCAATGGACTGCGCCGGGGTGGGGGGCGCGCGCCTTCTTGCTCGCGTTCTTCTTCAGGAAGGTGAACAGCAGCAGGAAGCGCTGCGCGGACGGCACGATGCAGTAGCCCTGCTCCAGGCCCTCGCGCGTGGCCTCCGCCTGCGTGTCGTCGATGCCCACGTACAGCGGGTTGCGCTTGAAGGACAGCCGCGCCAGGTCCTCCACCTGCGCGGCGCCCCGGTAGATTTAAGCAAAACCCTAAGGGTGCAGTAAGCCCTAGATGGCCTCCCGCCGTAACAATTTGGCCGGCGCGCTCGGGCCACACCGGGCGCCCCAGGGCGCGCCTGCTTGTGGCAGGCGAAGCACGGCAAGGCGCCCGGGCGCGGCGGGGCGCGCGCCGCGGCGCGCAGGCGGGGGCCGCGGCGGCGCGGGGCGCGCCTTGGTGGTCTGCGTGGCGGAGAAGAGCATGGTCTGGCGGTCGCGCGGCAGCAGCTTCACGATCTGCCGCATCTCCTCCTCGAAGCCGATCTCCAGGATGCGGTCGGCCTCGTCGACGACCAGGCAGGCCAGGTTGCGGAACAGAAAGCCGACCGTGTTCTGCAGGTGGTCCAGCAGCCGGCCGGGCGTGGCGACCAGCAGGTTCACGCCCTTGACCAGGCGCTCAGCCTCCGTGCGCCGGTTGGCGCCGCCCATCACCAGGCCTGCGCGCGGCCGGCGGGTGTCAGCGCCCCGCGGCCGGCCGCTCCGTCAACCCGCGCGCCGCAGCAGGCGGCCACGACTGAGCCTGCGCCGCGCCCGCCGGCAGACGCGCCTATCACGCGTTCAAGCCTCGACAAGCATCTTATATCTACAAATGTGGCAGCGTTCTCAATGGCGGCGACGGTCAGCAGACAAGGCTGCAGGTCAAGCCGCCGCTCTATGCCGCTTGTGCTCCCGCCCATGCTCCGTCCAGCCCATGCTCCAAGGCCGTGGCTCGGCAGCGGCGCGGCACCAAACAGCAAGCAGAGCCTCCTGCGCGGCGCACGTGCGCATGCGCTCTCGCGAGCAGCCCGGCCGGGCGGCGCGCGCCGTGCGTCTGCGAGTGCGCCTCCAGCAGGTCGCGCGCGACCGCGTAGATCTGCATCGCCAGCTCGCGCGTGGGCGAGATGACCAGCGCGCCCGTGCCGTTGCGCGGCATGAAGCGCGCGCGGTGCAGCAGCTCCACGCACGGGATGAGGAACGCGAGCGTCTTGCCCGAGCCTGCCGAAGCGCCGCCCCCCCGGGTCAGGCCCTGCGCTCCGGCCGATGGAGCTGTGCACCGTCGCTGCCGCCCGCCCGCCGTGCCAGCGCTCCTGCAGTGGCACTCGAGGCAGGGCGCGCGGCAGGGCGGCGCCGGCTGCGTGGGCGCGCCTGTCTTGGCGGCGCCGAGCACGTCGCGGCCGGCGAGCAGGTGCGGGATCGTGCGGGCCTGGACCTCGGTCATCAGCTTGAAGCCCTGCGCCTCCACGGCGGCCTGCGTCGGCGCGCTCAGCTCCAGGCCGGCGAACTCGGACGCGCTCATGATGCCGCTCACGCGCGCCTCCACGCGCTCCGGCACCACCACCAGCGCGCCCTTCTTCTTCTGCGGCGCCATGGCTTTCTGGTCAGCCAGGTCAGCCGCCTGGCAGGTGTACAGGTCGCACAGTGTGACCCATAGGCAGTCAAGTTGGCTGATACAGGGCTGTATATCATTCATGACGGTGCACGTGCAGGTGCAGGTGCAGGGCTGGGGCGCGCCTTCTTCGGCAGGGGCGCCGAGCTGCCGTCTGCGGCCGCGCCCGGCCCTGCGTCACCGGGCTCCTGCACCTCGGCGGCCGCGTCCGGCGCGGCTGCGCAGGGCTCTTCATCCGCTGGCGCCGCCTGCGTGGCCCCGGTGTCGTCCACCGCCTGCAGGCACAACCACACTGCGTGAACCCCTTGCGCCCTCAGAATGCCGCAGCACAGCTGAGCCGGCAACGCAGGCCCCACCAGCGCTGGTCCCGCGTCCGCGCTCCGCTTTTTCTTGCGCTTCGGCGCTTGCTGCAGCCCTCCCAGCGCCAGAGCTGCCCGCCCTGCAGCACAGACAGTGTGTTGAGACACGTGAAAGCGACAAGGCGGCTGAACGTGGGAACCACGCCACTGGGCCCGCACCTGGCGGCTCGACATCCGGCTGCGCAGCAGCTTTCCTCTTTCCCTTCTTCTGCTTGTGCGCCAGCTCAGCCGGCATGGCCGCAAGCCGTCAGACGGACTTTGCTTACACACCAGAATGTGCGAGCACCCCGTTGAGTATAGCACACGCTGATGCACGTCTGTGATAATGACACTTACAGAGTAAGACGGAGGAAAGCAGCACAGCAAATTGTGCAGCTGCTAGAACGGGCCTGGCTGCTGCCACCCAGGGTGGGGGGGTGGGGCCAGGTCGTACACATGCTCACGACTGCTTTTTTGCGCATGCAGAGGCTGTGGTGCTAACCGGTACAAGGCGCCAACGTTGCGTGCCCCGAGTCCACAGCTTGTTTTAGCGCGCTCATATGACGCGCACGGTATTACTGCAGTGAAAGCAGAGTGCGCAGCCAATGCAGGCGGCGCAGCTGAGAGCAAGGCCACCTCATGTCACAACGTGCTGGGCCAGAGGTGGAGGAGAGGATCCTTGCGCTGTGCAAGAAGCACCCAGCGGTAAGTCATTTGTTACACTCCTGCACCCTTAGTATTTACCACCGGATGCCTTGCAAGCCCCGCCGTGCAAGCAAGTGCACCTGACGTGGGCTGGGCTGGCAGGGGTGGAGTCAGGGGCAGCTGCAGAGCGAGCTGCAGAATGAGAGCACAAGCGTGGCCGTGCTCACGCTCGGCATCAACCAGCTGCTGGGTAGGAACCGGCTGCGCATCTTCAAAGGTCCTGATAACTCGTACGTGTACCAGGAGGTGGCCGCGGACGAGGCCGCCAAGTGCGCCAGGCTGCCCCGGGAGCCTGCGCTGGTGCAGGAGGGAGGTGTTGACCTGACGGCCGCCTTGACTGCGGTGCCGCGCGCTTGAAGGACGGAGGTGTTGTTCTGACGACCGGCGTGACTGCGGCGGGCAGGCAGCGCGGGCTGAGCAAGGAGGACCACCTGGTGCTACAGGAGCTGAAGCAGGCAGGCAACAAAGGTGGGCCCTCCGAGCGCGCTGTTGCCCTCCTCTCGGCCCTCCTCTCGGCCCTCCTCGACCTGCACAACGGCACGGCCCGCAGGAGCTCACACGTGGTGCGGCCTGGGCAGGAGGCCTGCATGCGCGAGCTGCGTGCTGTGCTCCCTCACATGCAGCTCCTTCACGGTTAAGCTGTCTGCAGACCTTACATCGGGTGCCCCACCTGGCGCCTCCCCGGGCAGGCATGTGGACCAAGACGCTGCGGATATAATCCAACCTGTCGCCGCAGCTCGTCGCGCGCGTGCTCACTTTGGGTGCCCCCTCTGGCGCCCCCCGGGCAGGCATGTGGACCAAGACGCTGCGGAAGAACACCAACCTGTCGCCGCAGCTGGTTGCGCGCGCTCTCAAGAACCTAGAGCAGCGCAGCCTGGTCAAGAGCGTCAAGAGCATCCAGAGCGCCACCAAGAAGCTGTACATGCTGGCTGAGCTCGAGCCGGCGACCGAGATCACCGGCGGCGCCTGGCGCGCCTGCTTGCCTGCTTGCCTGTGCTGATTGCCTATCTGTGTGTAAAACGCCTGGTGCTGGGAGCTGCCGCGTTGTGGACTGCGCGCGTGTCGCAGGGGCACACCCCGGCAGGGCGGGCGCGCAGGTACACAGACCAAAGCTTCGACCAGGAGTTCTTCACTGTGCTGCAGCGCGCGTCGCTGCAGTACATCCGCAGCGCGGGCTCGGCCACCCTCGACGACATTGCCACCGCCCTGCGGGAGAAGGTGCGCGGCTCTAACGTTGCTAGCCTGTGCCTCCCTGCAATGGAATCGCCCCACTCTTCCTTCAGACGTACTCGCTTGCGCCCAGTGACCGCAAGTCACACACGTGCACGAGCGCTTGGACGTCGGCCAGGCGCGGCGCGGCGGGCGCAGGGCATCTCGACGGTGGAGCTGCGCGACGAGGACGTGCTGGCCGTGCTGCGCACGCTGGAGTACGACGGCGGGCTGGAGTGCGGGCGCGGCGCGGGCGAGGACGACGAGGACGTGTTCCGCGAGCGCCGCCTGGCGCTGCCGGAGTACGCGGCACCCACGTCCTTCCCCTGCGGCGTCTGCAAGGCGCGCGCGCTCGCCCTGCCCGCCAACTGATGGGTGGCTTGCCTGCGCCCATGTCCTTTCCCTGCGGCGTCTGCTAGGCGCGTGCGCGCGCGCGCCCCATGCGCCGGCAGACAGGCGGCCTGCGTGTCGCGTGGAGGCCGGCGTGTGTTGGTGCTAGGGTACGCTCAGGGCAGGATGCCTGGCGTGGGTGGCGCGCTGCTGCCCGGTATGGTGGGGGCGAGGCATTGTGCAGGTCATGGGTTCTGCTCGTGAAGCTGACGTCTGTGCCCTCCTGCCCTGCAGGTGATCAAGGAGTGCTGCGACGATGGACCCATCTCACCAGCCACGTGTGTCTACTGGCAGAGGTACCTTGACTTCTGATGCCATTCCCCGGCGAAACTCCTGACGCCCTGCTGAACGCTCTGTGCAAGTCCAGAATGCCTTTGAACACCCAGAATGCATGTGAGCTCCAGTAGGGTGTGTGAAGTACTGCAAAGTGAGTGTGTTGCTGGGAGCAGGAATAGGTGCCTGCACCAAAGAGAGAGAGTTAGGAGCGAACACTGAGTGTGCTTACCCAGTTGTGCATATAACAGGGGAGGTTGGCAACGACGTGTCACAACAGGCCCTACCAATCAATAGTGCGGAGCCTGCCCGTGTCGCGTTCCTTCTGCTAATGCAGATAAAAAGAGGCTGGGCATGGGCTGCGCGCATCGCCCCCATGCCAGCTGGAAAAACGCAAGCTAGCACGCACACATGCACACCGAGTGAACAAACTACCACTCCCCAGCCTGACCGCCCCTGCATTGGGAGCACGTCAGCAGCAGAAAACAATGCAGCAAAACCTGCGCGAGCATGCAACAGCAGCGGGCCGCGTCCTGAGATGCCAAGCTTGCAGCCCGCGTTCTGCCCCTGCTCTCACCTGCCGACGCCGCTGCCGCTTTTGCGCGCGCCGCCCCGCCTGCTCAGCTCCCGCGCATGCCTGTCCCCCGCCGCGGCCTCCCGCGCGCCCGTGTGGTGCCACGCGTTCACGCCCCGCTGGTGCGCGCTGGCGGCGGTCCGCTCGCCGGCGGCCCGCTCGGCCGCGGCCGACGCTGCGGAGGCCCTCTCCGCCTGCTCCTCCGCCTGCGCAAGCTCCTTCTCGTGCCGCTGGTCAGCCAGCGAGTGCGCTTCGCCGCCCGCGAGCTGCGCGGCCACCTCCGCCGGCAGTGCCGCCTCGGGCGCGACGGCGGCGGCGGCGCCGCCGCCGCCGCCGCCGCCGCTGCCGTGCAGGCCAACATCTGCTTCGCCCTCGTCCGCCTCCGCCGCGCGCCCGCCCGACGCCTCCTCCGCATCGGACGCCGCCGCGGCGTCCGCAGCGGCCGCCGCGGCCACCGCCGCGCCGCCGGATGCGGCGGCGGCCTCGGCGGCCGGGCCGCCCAGCGGCGCGCCGGACGCGGCCGGCGCGGCCGCGGGCGCGCCGTCCGCCGCGCCGAGCGCGTGCCAGACGATGGCGGGCGCGGGGATGTCGACCCAGCACCCGAAGCGGTCGCCCTCGCCGTACAGGACGCGCACCACGCGCTCCGGGCCGTCCTCGCCGCCCAGCTTGTCCAGCACGTGGAACGAGCTGACTACCAGCGCCTCGGCCAGGAAGCCCTGCCGCAGGCGCACCCCCCAGTGACCCGCGGTAGGTACCTACCAGTCCAGGCAGGAGCCGCTCACCAGGCGGCAGAGAGGAGAGGCGGCCGCGCTCGCCCGCCTTCCGGCGCCTCGTCGACGCGGCGGGGGCGAGGGCGCGAGGGCACGGCCTGATGAGTGCGCACGACATGGCGTCAGGGCGGACGCGGCGGCGCGCGGGGCGCGCCTCGTTGCGGAAGTCGCGTGCCTTGATGACCGGCCCGGCAGAGACGTGCGTCACGCGGCGCGTCGCGCGGTCGATGCGCACTGCCCAGTGCGCGTAGTCGCCCAGCTTGACGTGCAGCATGGACAGCAGCTCGCGGTGGCCGCCGCCGCGCTCGATGTCCCAGGGCACGGGGTTGCCGCTGCCGTGCATGGGGTGGCGCAGGATGTCCAGCCCTGCCCGCCAGCGCGCACGTTTTCCCCATTCGCTCACACGGGGACGCGCTTGAGCAGGCGGGGGCGCTGTCGTGCGGTCTGGCGGCACGACAGCAGCCGGTCAGGCGAGCGCGGGCCGCGGCTGCGAGACCCCGGGACGCACCGGTGTGCTCCAGCGTGGCGGCCGCGCCGTGCGCGAAGCAGGCGCGGTGCGCCAGGCGCACGCCGTCCGCCGCGCCCGCGTCAAACTCCAGCACGACCGTGCACGGCAGCAGCGCGTAGAAGATGAGCAGCCGCTCGCCCTCCGCGACGAAGCCCCAGTTCTTCTCGCGCTTGAAGTCAACGCCGCGCTCGACCGACGCGCTCTCGGCTTTGGCGGCCGGCGCGACGCCGTCCGCGTGCGCGGCGGCCTCGATGGCGCCACTGAGGTGGCTGAAGCGGTGCACGTAGCGCACCAGCCCCGCCTCCTCGTCCAGCACCGCGAGCGCCATGCGCTCCTGCGCTGGCCGGAAGCCGATCCAGTGGCCCAGGTACACGTCGCCCTTCCATATGAAGGGCCTGCGCGCGCGGCGCCCGCCGTTGGGCAGCTGCCGGCGCTGCAGGGCTCCATGCGCAGGCGCGCGGAGCGTGCGGAGCGGCCTCGCGCCAGCGCCGGCGCGCGGGGCGCACCGCCAGTCCGCCGCCTTGTACAGCTCGGCACCAAAGTGGCGCTGCACGTCCCGGAAGCCGTCGTCGAGCTCCAGCATCAGCGGGTCCTCGTAGTTGGACTGCCGCATCTCCGGCGCCTCGCCCTTGCCCAGCTTCAGCAGCAGCGGGTGCGAGCGCATGCGGCCCATGAGGTACGTCCCCGAGCGCGCGTACTCGGACACGCCAAACCAGGACTGCGCGCCGCGGCAGCGCGCGCCCGTGCGCAGTTGGTGGCGCCGCATCAGCCATCGCACATCAGCCCAGTTTCGGCGCGCCCCACCAGGATCTGCACCCCAGGGCGCTGCAGGCAGGGCAGTGGCTTGCAAGGCGTGCCGCCCCGGTGCAGGCCTGCGCGTCGTGCGCCCCGCGCAAGCCCGCGGTGCAGCAGCCCCGACCCCCCGGGCCAGCGGGGCTGCGGGCTTACCTCGTCATACGTGTGGAAGAGGTACCACTCGCCGCTGGTGGGGTGCCGCACAGCGGCCGGGTTGTAGGGCCCCGTGCTCTCGTTGTAAAAGCGGGCGGGCAGCGAGATGCGGTTGCAGCGCACGGCGCTGGCGGGTCGCACGAAGCCCGAGATGGTGCCCGCCCTTTGCCTGTCTGCGCGCAGCACTGGGCTGCCAATCGCGCGCCTCAGGCTGTGTGTGAGGTCCTCCATGTGCCAGAAGGACAGCACTGTGAGCACCAGCAGCACGAGCGCAAGCACAAACTTTGGCACCACGGTGTCCGCCATGGCTTGTGCCGGCGCGCGGCTGCGCAGTGGGCCGCACGGACACCGCCGCGTCGTGACTGCTTTCCGTGCAGCTTCTGATAACATACACTGGCAGGGCTTTGTTCCGGCCCGCTCGGCCCCCTGATTCGGGCCACGAAGTGGGTCAGATTTGACTTTATTCATTACAACTGTGTCCTGCAACACATGCCTGCCAGTTGCAACGCTAGCTATACTGCTATGCTACGCCAGACACGCGCTGTGTGCACCGCGCCCGACCCATGACACCGCGACAGGTGCGCCGGGGGCAAGAAACTTCGCCCCGCTCGCGCGTCAAATTTCGCCCCGCTCGCGCAGCTCGTCCAGGTCCAGCTCGTCGTCCGCGAAGCTGAGGTACGGGTTCTCCGCCGCCGGCCGGAACGCGAGCGCGGTGGTCACATAGAACGCGAGCGTCGCGAGCTCCGTTGCGGCCGGCGAGCACCACGCGTACCGGTAGGGCAGCGACGACGCGAGCAGGTAGGACACGATCCTGCGCGCGAGCGCCGCCCCGCCCCGCTCGGTCACCCCTCTGCCTGCCTCCTCCGAAGACCTCACCGGCCGTCAAAGCTTCAGCGGCACTCGCGCTCGGACGCACGGTGTAGGCGAACAGGAGGGCATGCGGCGGGTGAAGCCGCTGCCCGCAGCGTGGTCTCTAGGACCCTTGGGTTGGCCTGCCCCTGGTGAAGAAGGCAGTAGTACCGTTGGAGCGCAGAATATAAGCAAGCAGGAGAGCGTGTCCCCAATGGAGCCGCTGCCTGCAGCGCCGTCTCTAGGGCCCTTCACTTGGCGCGCACCTGGTGAAGTACATGTACACGATGACGGTGACGTAGAACTGCCGGAAGAGCTGCAGCTTCAGCAGGTTGCGCGCAGCCTTGCCATCGGTCTGCGCGGCCGCCGGCGCTCAGCGGCGCCGCCGGCCGCCATACAAGCGGCTGCATCGTGCGCGCAACGGGGCAGGCCGGCCTCAACGCGGCGTTGTACAGCGGGAGCCTGACGCGACACGCGGCAGTGGGCGGCGGCGCACCGCCGCGGCCGCGCGCAGGTGCGCGATGGACCAGACGATGGGGAAGAGCACGGCGCAGCAGCACACGATGTCGACGATGTGCAGCGTGTCGCGCCAGGTGAACCAAGACCGGCTGGCGGGCGTGTTCTCGTCCTGCACACGCGCGGCGCCGGACGTGAGCCGCGCGCAGCGCCCCGCGCACATGCCGTTGAGGGCGGCACAGCCGTTGAGGGCCGGGTGCGCAGGATGTGGCGCAGGGCGCATGTAGGGTTGAGACAGGGTTGGGCAGGGAGTTTGCGCGCACCAGGATGATGATGGCGACCTCTGCGCACACCTGCGCCGCGCCGACCGCGGAGTCACACGCTGCGAGCGCCCCCACGGCGGGGCTTTGACACAGCGGGCAAGACTTGGCGCGGCCGGGGCACTAAGCTGTTAATGCCAGCGCACTGGCGCCAGCGCTGCGGCGCCGCGCGCCTGGAGCGGGATGACGATCATCAGGATGCGCTTCTCCCTGTCGTTCAGCAGCGGCTTCATGTAGCTCCAGCCCGTGCCGATCAGCACCACCACCTGGCTTGCCGCCGCGGTGGCTACGTCAGCTCGACCGCACCGCACAGCCACGCCCACCCCGAGTACTACTAGCTTCATTGCTAGTGCTTTTTCAGGCAAGAGGCGCCACCGCGGGTGGCAGTCGTGGCGACTACCCAAGAGTGAGTAATCAGATAGACCGAAAACAAAAATAGAAAGCACGGGTGATTTTGGCCCCCAGGGCGCGGGGCGCGCGCCGTGAAGAAGAGGATGCCGCGCAGGAACGTGAAGATGTAGAACGCGATGTTCCAGTTGCCGGTGTGACCGGTGGTCTTGACCAGGTGCAGCTCGCCGGCCTGGCTGAGCAGCGTGAGCGCCTTGAACGCCGCCAGCACGCCCATGAGGATGTGCAGGCGGTGCGTGTGCGCGCGCGAGCGCGCCAGCGTCACCGCCCACAGCACCGCGCCCGCCGCGAACATCACGAACATCACCTGCGCGCGCGCGCGCGCGGCCGCGCGTCGCGCGGCGCGCTCGCGTGGGGGCGGCCGGCGCGCTGCCGGCGGCGCTCGCGCGCGCTCGCCCGCGCGCGACGCAGCAGCGCGCGCGTCGCTCCCAGGCTGCCGCGACTGCCGAACTCGATGATTGGGGCACAGCGGGCGCACGGGACCATGCGCTGGGGCGCCCCCACATGGCGCCCCGACAGTGCGGCGGCGCTCCCTGCTCCGCAGCGGCAGCGCACCATGTACACGGTGGGCAGCATGTCCTCGCCGACAGCCAGGTAGTCCCGGCGGCCATTGGCGCGCACGTTGTACAGCGACACGCGCAGGTCGAACGATACCACCGCGCTCGGCTGCGCGGGCGCGGCGCGCGCGTCAGCGCCGGGCCGCCGCGCGCGGCGGCGCCGCCGCGGGCGGCGTGCCCCCGCCGCCCGCCCGGCCGCCAGTGCCCGATCTCGCGCCGCAACGCCGCGCGCGGCTGTCCGTAGCACTTTCAGATAGGACGGGGTGGGGCACGCGTGCGCGCGCCGCGCGCCGCACACTCCGCGCCCGATACTAGCGGGGCGCGCCTGGCAGTTTGCGAAGAAGAGCGAGTACTCCCCGCCCGCATACTCGCGCACGAGCTCCGGCAGGTGCACGCTGAGCGCCGTGGCCTCGTGCCCGGCCTTGCGGTTGGCATCCACCGCGTCAAAGGTGAGCAGCTTGATGACGTTCTGCGCGTCCAGCGCGCACGCGCCCTGCGCGCCGCGCCGCGCGCTCGGCCGGGCGCGGCTTGCAGCCCGCGGGCGCGGGCAGCCTCCGAACACACCCCCGAACACGCCAGCCACCAGCAGGCGAGCCCTGCAGCCGATGCTGGGCGTGCTGCGCCTGCCGCGGGCGCAGCAACGCTACGGCGCCCACCTGCGCGAGGTCCACCTCCAGCTGCGCCTCGGCCTCCAGCGTGGTGACAAAGAAGCCGATCTGCGTCAAGTCCATTGCGCCCTGGTGCCAGTACTGGAAGTCGCGCACGACCAGGTCGATGTAGCCGTTCGCGCCAAACCTGTGCCGCACGTGGCAGCAGATTCTTGCCTTGTGCGCCGGGCGTAAAAGCGGGGCGCGGGGCGCATGCGCTGCCCAGTCCTGGTCCCGAGGCGAGACCGCACCCGAACGGGTTGGCGAGCAGAATCACCCGCCTGTCGTCCCGCACAACGGCCGCATCTGTGATGCGCCCGTCGCACGCGCCGGCCAGCAGCTGCAGCGCTGCTAGGCCGGCCACCAGCAGGCGGAGCCAGCCCATGGCGGGCGACCTGGTGGCACCTCAGCAGCGGCCGATGGCTTGGTGCGCCTCACTACATGTCTGCCGGCGCACTACAGGAGCCTGACGCTTTATGCACGCAACGCAGTGCGGGCACCAACTTACCCGGTGCTTCCAGCCTTGCGGTTGGAAACAGCCTCATGGGCCACACAGTGCATTGAATGTAGCCAAAAATACCCTGAAGCGTCCCCGTTCCCAAAGAGGTGGGCAGGTCCCAAAGAGGTGGGCAGCAAGGTGAGCACTGAAGGATTGCTTTTCGCGCCCTGTGGTTGGCTGATCAAGGCTGCAACAACACACTTCACCGTCACTTGGGCTTTTCTTTGTGTTTGGCTGAACGTTCAGGACATCACCTCCTTTTTCCGTTTAGAGGCTGTTTGGCTGAACCACTGTCCGCTGGTGGTTTACAGACCGAGGTGTCTCAGGTATGGCAGGCACTGGCGTCTGGGCGCATGCCTCTGCTGGCCTCGGGCCGCATGCATATAGCAGCATGGCCTATAACTCAGCACACACGCTTTCTCCTTCAAGGTCGCAGCACGTGCGGCCTGTCCACGGTTGCACGCTGCAGCGGGGTGCGGCAGCGCGGCCTTTCGGCACGTTGATGCCAAGAGCGCCGCGTGCCAAGGCCTGCAGGCAGCGCAGCGGGCAGAGGCTGGCGGTGACGGCCGGCACCGTGGTGCGCGGCACACCTCGCGAGCGGCGCCACGCAGCTTTGCCTCCGGGTTGGCGCGTCCAAGGCTGGCGGCGGGGTTCCCACCAGGGCCTGCGCGCCGCCAGGAGCCGGGCGCGCTGGTGCTGGTGGCGGGCGCAACGGGCGGCGTGGGCCAGCTGCTCACCGCCAAGCTCCTAGAGGTGGGCGGCTCGCCCAGCGACTGGCCGGCACTGGCATCACAACCGCCCGCCAGGGCTGCTCAGGCGGCTGGCCCCGGTTTCCACATGGGCCGCGTGCAGGCAGAGTCCCCGCGCCACAGCTTACTGCGAGTCTTGCGCAGACTGCAGGAGGCCGCTCTGCAAGGTTCCGCAGCAGGGAGCCTGACGTGTCCTGTCTGTCTGGCACGCATGCAGCCGCATGCATCCGAATGTGGTGCAGAACATTTACGCAGCCACGCAGCCAGGACGCCCGCGGCGCACGCGCGCGCACATTGCGTGCCCGCCCCCGCGCTGAGGCGCAGCCGCGTGCGCAGCGCGGCTACCGCGTGCGCGCGCTGAGCCGCAGCGCCGGCAAGGCCGCGCAGCTGCTGGGCGCGGCGCCGGGCCTGGAGCTCGTGTACGGCGATTTGAAGGACGGGGGCGCGCTCACGCGCGTCACGGAAGGCGTGGACGCCGTCGCCTGCTGCACCGGCACCACCGCATTCCCGTCCAAGCGGTGCGGGCGCCCATGAGCGTGAATGGTGTGAGGTTGGGCAGGGTAGGGTGGGGTCTCGCCTCACTTGCTCCGCCGCTGCCGCCAGTGAAAGTGGCGGCCGGCGCGGTTTGCGCACAAGCAGGGCGGCACCCGCGCATGCATGTCTGCATGCGCACAGCTGCCCATGACGGAACGTAGAATCTGCACGACCCAGCGCGTCTGCGCTGTTGAGGGAGCTCAGGCTGAGAGGGGCATGAGCCGGCTGCCGTATGCGCTCCTGGCATGCTGGGCAAGCGGAGCCTGACCCATGCTCGCACTGCGGGACCAAGTGATTGCACAGGTAGCCTGTAACGTACATGCAGCCAGAGTCCGCAGGACCTGATTGGTGAGCCTGCAACGGCTGTGAGTGCCCGAGCATGGCGCACGAGGGCCGCACAAGGTCCATCACACATCACTCATCATCACATGCTCATCACAGCGGCGCGGTTCGCTTGCAGGTGGGACGGCAACAACGGCCCGGAGCAGAGCGACTTTGTGGCGGTGCGCAACCTGCTGGCGGCCACACCGCGGAGCGTGAAGCGCTTCGTGCTGACGACGTCGGCGGGCGTCGAGCGGCAGGGCCAGTTTCCGTTTTTCATCCTGAACCTGTTTGGTGCGCCGTCCGGCCTGCGGCGGCCCCCCGCCGTCCACGCCGGCGTGTGTTGCCACCAGTCTGCGGCATCGCCTCGTACTTGGCGGCGTCTGGGCGGCACGTCTCAACGTGGGTCACGCAGGGCGCACAGGCAGGTCGGGAGCCGTGCCAGGCTGTCTGCAAGCGGGCTGAAGCTGGGCCAGGCGCGTCAGAGGTGCGGGTGCTTCCGTGCCGCGTCTGCGTACTGCTTCCATGCAGCCCCACCGCGCGCGCAGGCGTGCCGAAGTGGGTGGCGGAGGCCGAGCGGCCGGTGCGCGAGTCGGGCCTGCCGTACACCATGCTGCGGCCCAGCCGCCTGACCCTGACCCTGACCCCAAAATCCTA